>Ga0207087_1205_pt1 | contig 11695 bp, 12 predicted proteins | sample Alteio_BWMinHeat_51_FD_153544 | JGI IMG/M metagenome (GOLD analysis project Ga0207087, IMG submission 153544) | Enriched cells from forest soil in Barre Woods Harvard Forest LTER site, Petersham, Massachusetts, United States -... | ecosystem: Environmental > Terrestrial > Soil > Temperate forest >... | reverse complement strand
TCTAAATGTTTAAGCGGAAGACTGCAAAATGAGTAAGCTGACTTCAGAATATAGGCTTGGGGTATATGCCCAGTTAGAAGAGCATATAAATGGAATACAGCATTACGACGTTCTTCAGTGTTTCCTAAGAAAGATAAGTATTACCTTATTGATGGGTACCTTTGGCGCCATTGGCTTTTTGCTGTCAATTAATCCTCAAATATTGCCATTCAGTTCAATCGCCATCTCTATATTTATTTGTTTATTTTCGCTTTTAATGAACATAATTATATCAGCCATTGATTTAATTTTTATAGAGAGATTATTGATGAGCACTTTTATTGATGCTCTCCGATTGGAAAAGGAAAATCCCTGGCTTTTCTCCATACATTCTCGCATGATAAATTCTTCTAGAGAACACCACGGTTCGATATCAAAAAAAGTTCAATTTTACGTTGGGTATAGTAAAGATTTACTTTTTTTATTATTCGTTTGCATCGCTTTTCTGCTTGGAATAAGCAACTGGACGTGGATAGGGTTTTTAGTCATTCCCATAGCTATTTTATCCGTCTTAGTCTATGGGAAATTATTTAATATTATGGCAGAAAGGTCAGAGCAGAGGTTGTATAAAAATTTTGAAAGTGAACTAGGGGAACTGGATAAATGGATGAAGACATAACATCGCCCCATGAATCTTCGGACAGTTCTAGGTTCATAGTAGACCCAATAAACGGCTCAGAAAAGTCAATTAACCTCGGTCTGTATTCTAAAGCTTTTTCCTACACTAAGCACTACAACACCCTGAAAATGAAATATAAATTTGTATTGGTAGGGTGGGTTTTAGCGACATTTTTGGCTTTCAGCTACGTATTATCTGGTAAAGAAATTGGAGCTCCTATCGATAAAATGATCTCTCTTGCACTTGTTGCAATTTTCTCTTCGAGAGGGGTTTTATTAATCCTGCTGCTCGATGCAGAAATTTACCATCGTTTGTTAAATTCTTCCTTTTCAGCTAACTTAGAAATGGAAATGAAGGGTATAAGTAAGTCAAAAATACACAAAAACATGATGAAAGCCCTGCTTCCGGAAGCGATTCCAGAATTTCGAGAAGAATATGAAAATTCGATCACTCCATCTTCCCTTAAATTAAAAGAAAGATTTTGCTGGATTTTTACTGGTGAAAAAGGCAATGGATTAGATCCTGTTTTTTATGATGGTCTATTTTACTGTGGTATCTGTTTTTGCTTATGGACTGTAGCTGGCATTTCTGTATCTACTTATTTTTACTATCACCATTACAAGATTGTAGCGATTTTATGCGGAATATTAACTCCTTTTGTTTCTTTAGTTACGTGTGTTCATTTAATAAGAAAAACGTTAAGATCTGGGATAAAAAAATTCAAGAGAGGGAAAAATGAGTAAAAATCTAATTGAAGAGCTTGTCTCTATGTACAAGGAGAAAAAAATAGAGAAATACGAATATATAGATAAAATGCAATCATTCAATAAAATGCTCTTCTATTTTTCTGAGAGACTGAAAGATACTGATATCGAGAGAATTGAAATTCAGGATGGTCTCTTACTGTTTACAACCAGAAAAGATAACATAAAGCTCGTATTCAACGGGCTGGATAGGAGAGGGGTTCCATTTGACATATTAAATTTTGATTACTATGAAAAAGAGGACGAAACGGTACTTTTTAGCCTACTTGAAAATGATGCGGTTATTCTGGATATTGGCGCAAACATCGGCTGGTATTCCTTGCTATTTGCCAAAAGACTTCCGCAATCAAAGATATACTCTTTCGAGCCAATACAGGACACCTATAAATACTTAACGACAAATATTACTTTGAACAATGCTAAGAATGTCTTCTGCTTTAACATAGGATTGTCAGAAAAAGAAGGTTCTTCAACTTATTACTACTTTCCTGGTGGGTCTGTTCTTGCCTCCGAAAAAAATCTTATCCATTCTCCAAAAGCTCGGGAAACGGTTTGTAAAGTTGATGTGTTGGATAAATTTATAACTTCCCACAAAATAGACAAAATAGATCTCATAAAATGCGATGTAGAAGGCGCAGAGCTGTCTGTAATAAATGGGGGAATCCATTCAATCAAGAAATTCTTGCCAATAATATTTATCGAGCTCTTTGAAAGGTGGACTGTTCAATTTAATTACCATCCAAATGACGTGATTCGCATATTAAATGAAGCGGGCTACGAATGCTTTTTAGCCAATGGAGACAGATTAGAAGCATGCCCTATGTACAAAGAATCCAAAGAAGAGCGATTGAACTTCTTCTTTTTGCACAGCAAAAAGCATAGCGGTTTAATAAACGAAATGGCCGTTGAATTATGCGATGTTAAGTAGATGACTTCTTTAGCCTAACCTTATATCAAATTTTCTATGTTTTTTATAGCCTTAGATATAAGAAAAACAGAGCCTGGCATTACTACATTTTAAGATCAGCTATCTTTACCTCACAAGTAAGCTCCAGGAGTGGCTCTTGAATCTTCATCATTGAACCAACAAGCCTCTTTAACCTTGTCGTTTAATCCACTTCTACTCTGCTGATACAGACCTATTGAAGAAGCTTTTGAAGCGTGACTTCAACCAGGTCTTTTCCCCGGTAGATTTTTTCAATATCCTTTTTTTCTTTTTCATACTTTTCAACGATCTCCTGGTCATCCAAAGTTCCAAAAATAGGGATGGTAAAATTATCAGGCCCATCTTTGCCGAGTGGAAGTGTTCTTTCCGCAGTTGGTTTAAACGAGACACTTTTGACAAATTCGGCTAAATGACCTTGAGTATTTTCATAGGCAGCCTCCCATTCGTAAAAAAGGGCATTCTTCTTCCCAAACCCAAAGAGGAGACCTTTTGCTTCATGATTTCCTAAGTCAAAGACTCTCTTCCAAAAAACCGAGTCACTATTCTCAATTTCAAACACAATTTTTAGAGGGTCAAAATCCATCTCGACAGCTTTTTTGAAGACTTCATAATTTTCCTCTAGCACGAAGGCTGTCTTTAAAATATCGACTAGGAAAAGACTATAAACCCCAGGGTACTCCAAGGGATGTGCTATAATCAGGTATTTTTTAATATCGGGCCTGATTTTTTCAATTACTTTCCATCCATCAAACAAATTTCGTTCAAAATTCATCTGAACAAGAAGGCCTTCCGCCTTTAGTTTTTCGGCTTCTGCCTCGTATTGCGCTCTTTCCTCTATGGACATTGCTTGCAATCTTTTTTGCCTTTCTGCTTGAGTAACTTCAGTATCTACAAACTCCATTTCACACAGAGGCTTACTGCCAAATAAGACAAAAGAGCCATAGCTTTCAAAAAGGAGAAATCTTAACAGATAGTCTAAATCAGCCTTCTCCTCTTTCGAGAGCTGACAAGAGGTCTTTTTGTTATTTATAGTACTGCAACTTCCAAATACAACTATTAGAAAGAAAAGAAAGAATTTTGAAATAAACAGTCGGCAGTCAAGCCGCATTGAATTAAACATTTTGTTCATAAACGGAATTGCATTTGAGATCAACTTTCCATCTTTGGCGCTGGCTTAAGTTTCTTGCAAATTGCAATATCAAACAGGGTATACCGATTGACAGAAACTTAAGCCAGCGTCAAAAACACAAAGTTGATCTCAAATACACTTTTCCTCTTGGACGGGAAGGATTAATTCAAAGTTCTACAATAAGGACAAACCCTATCCTCAGGACGCCAATGGAATCGTTTACCGCATTCCCTATTGCGACAATAAATCCATTCTGCTTCAGCTGTATTAATCTCTGAGAGGTTCAGCTGCTGACCAACCCAATTATTACCCAACGAACTTTGAAGAGCCCCATTAGGCATAGCAATCACTCTGTCGACCTTTAAAAACACCTCTCCCTTTTCATTCACTACGCAGTAGTTTTGAATATCTTGCTCCAGCAATTCCAGGACAAATGCGACTCTAGTCTGTCCTCCAGTTTCAGTCTGTCCAACTAAAACAGTCCCGTTTTCGCCGGCATGCGATATAGCAAAAGAACTAAGAGCGACAAGTAAAGGAATGAAAAATCTGATGGCTTTCATGGTTACCTCCTAAGCACAAAAAATACGTTTAGTCAAAGTAACGCTTTTCATTTTTTTGTGCCAAGCTTTTTTTGGTCTAGATTGTGGCAGTCCACCTGTACCGCCACCATTTTTTGGGACACAAATTTGCGGCTTGAACAGATTTGTCTTTCAGTATGAGCTCCCGCTCGCATCGTCCCTGCGAGTTGCAGAGGGGCTCGCTCGCGATGCCTTCGCTATACCTCTTCTTTTCTCTCAAGCAGCCCTTTCACAGCGGATTCTTCAGACTACATGCGAGGAGGAGGAACCAATGCCCTAAGATAAGGTTTAATATCTTGAGGCAAAACGATCCCGGAAATTTTTTCAAGGTTCTCTAAGGAAGTCTTAAATGATTCAAGAGGGACGCTTTCATCGAGGTTCTTATTTGGGATGACATAGATTTCCGAGCTAACAGAAAAATCGGTGCCATTTGAATTTGCAACCGCATAAAAAATTGCTTTAAAGAAGTGGGTAGGTACAGCGATATTATTTTCACCAATTACCTGATAAGTCACATACTTCTTGCCATCAGTCTCTTCATGAGGTAGGTATAAAGGACCGGTGATTACTAAGACTCGGAGCATATCGAGTTTTCTAATTAACTCCCTGACATAATTATCGATTTTAATCCAATAAATTTTATTAAATCGAGGGAGCTGAGGACTAGCTGTCGATAAGGGAAACCGCTCACTAAGCACGCCCGTTCCAGCAACGTTTAAAAGATTCGCAATGTCAAATCCGGAGTTTTGATAATCCGACAACTTTGAACGAATGATAGGTGGGACAGTTGAATCTTCGTAAAATTTGATGTTTGACACACTTTCATGCGTGTCACCTGTGGTTAAAGCTTGCATCACCCAAGAAGGTCCTTTTGTACGACCATCATACGCATAGGTACAGAGGCGCGTCGGATCATTCACTACTTGCGTCTGAGGCAGGTCACGTTGATCGGAGCCTTTGATTATCTCAAAACAAAGGATAGTACCACCGACTCCTATCAAAAGAGGGATTATAGCGACATACAGCCACCTTGGAATGGCACGAAATATCCCAACAAACCCTTGGCCAAATTTACTAACCGCTGATTTGAACGAAGGTTTTTTCCCTTCATTTTTACCTGATGACATAGGATCCCATTAATTTGTAAAGATCTGGTTTGGGGAAGCCTCCCCTATTTCTTGAAGTGTTATTTTAAGGTCACCCTACTAATTTTTCAGAAAAGTTTCCAGGCCTAAATTGACTTAACGTTAACTCATTCCCTTTTGATTGTCCTAAAATGTCATGCTGTGGTTCCGTTGCTTTGAAACGGCACCCAAGCCTTTAAATTTTCAAAATTTACTTAGGGGTATTTCAAAGCAATGGCTTTAAGAAGCGGGGGAGTTTGAGGGGTGTGCAAAATAAGGCGCATTAATCAAGCTGGTGTAAGTCCCGTCTGGGAAGCGAGGCCACGCATCCAGAATCGAGTCGCTGACTTCTTCCTCTTCCTTTAATCCGTCACCTATAAGTTTTTAAAAATTTACTACCTTATTGACTTTTGTATAGCTGAAGTTTAAAATGCACCTTCTAAGCTAAACGTATGGAGGCTATATGTCATTGCAAGCAGTGGGCACAGCAACACAGCCACAGGAATCTCAATGGTGGTCAACTTTTCCTAATTCTAGAAAATATACCATTAATTTTCCTCAGATGGCGCACAACCTTGGTAAAATTGCAGTTCCATTAATAATATCTTTTGCTCTTTCTAATTTGCCAGGAGCTTCGGCTGGTCCCATTGAGTACGCAGTTTGCATAACTGGATGTACTTTGTTCGGAACGCCTGCGGCCTTTCCAGTATGTTCAGCGTTTTGTCTTCCTATTCTCTTTTTACCTGGACCTTAACTTGAGTCCATTTCAAGAAATGAAAAATTAGTCAATTTATGAGGTGAAATTATGGCATTAAGCGCAGTAAGTTCAACGGCCAGTTCAATTCGACAAATGATCCCATTTCAAGACCAGATAGCAGAAAGATTTTCCATATCCATCCCAGATATAGCAAAAAATTTAAATAGGGTAGTCATTCCAGCAATTGCTTTCATAGTCTCTTCAAATCTTGCTGGTGCTGAAGCTGGACCTTTAAGCTATGGAGTATGTGTAGCTGCATGTATGTCTCTTGCCACTCCTGTTCTTATGCCAGCATGCACAGTCGGCTGTCTCGCCCTTGCGGGGCCGTGGTGTCCATGATATTAGTCTAGATTTCTCGATTTTTGGTCTTGACGCTTTGGACCACCTTAGGGTGGTACTCGAAAAGCGTAAACAAAAAGCCACCTCTACTCACCGGGAGAGCAGAGGGGTTCTCCCCTCGACCAGAATGAAACAAAAACAACTTGAGTAGAATTTTACAAACTGGCTTTTGTAAAAGAGAGCCTTTCTCGGAGTTGTGTTGAAAGGCTTATTTTATAGAAAATTTTTTTGATAAGAAAGGAATATGAGCGGTGCATTTGACAACGTTTCCCTACTCCCATGGCAAGACCGCTATAGTTCGTTATACAAATAATATTAATTTCCCCCTATGATATGAGAAAGAGTAACTGATATGGTCCTGCTTCTCATCAGCATTTTAGCGTTTTTTCTAGGGCTTCTGGGTACATTACTGTACCTCAGATGCATAGGAACGGATGTTAAGGAATCATCGAAAAAACGTTCTTTTTGGAGCGGAGTTTTTGGCTTTTGTCTACTTGCCCTAGCAGGAGCAATGGACGTTATAGCATTTCAGATGATCAGGTAATCCAATGCCGCAAAAAGTAAGCGCCAAGCATCTCATAAGAGAAATTTTCTCTCCTAAAGTCATAAAAGAAGATTTGATTGGGTGGCAAAAGAGAAAAGAAAAAGGCCTCACGGGCTTATATAAAATGATTTTTGCCTTTATGTTGTTCAATTTTCTCGCTGTTGTATTGGTTTTTGGCGGATATGTCTTTCGCGCCGTCTATCTGCTGATTAAGCATTGAAGATTCAAGCTTAAATTGGAAATCGTGCAACTCTCGATGTCAGAGCAACATTAAATGAAAAGTCCAACTGAGGTGTCTTGGGAAAGCCAAGCATCGAGGGCGGGGGCTCGCTAAGGGCGAGAAAAAACAGAGAAAAATTCTCTAAAGATGACATTTTGGTTGGACACCAATGGAGTGTTTTTGTTGGGAGAAATATCGGGCCCAAGAAAAAATGATCGGATTTGAAAATTTTGGTCCTTAAAAGCAAGAGGAAACAGCCGGAGCGTCCGTGACGCGAGAGGCCCCTTGAGCTTCGAAAGGTTGAAGACGTAAAAATTGTAGAAACAGCAGCTAATTTTCCTATAAGTGAACTGAGTGGCTTTAGTACTGCAGCGCCTAAAGTGCCAGCGGGGATTGCTGACTCCCTTAGTCACTCCAGAAGATGAAGAGGACTGTGTTGAAAAACCCATTTTATAGAAAATTCTTTTTTGATAAGAAGGGAATATGAGCGGTGCATTTGATAACGTTTCCCTACTCCCATGGCAGTCCACAATCTTAGCTTGGGTAGGAGGGGCTACTTTTATCCTTTTCCTCTCCATGATACCGATGATCTTTGTGCGCTCCAAAAAAAAGAGAATCGCAAACAAAGTTCATGTTACTTTGTGTTTCACGCTTGGTGCATTTCTTCTTGCTCTTGGAATCTCCGCTGCTACGGCGGTCTCGTTCTTAGTCGATGTTGAACTTGGATGGAAACTTTCTCTCCTGGCTACGGCTTCAATAGTTTTGTGTGCTGTTTCTTTGATTGCTATGCTGTATGGACCAGTTACAGGCATGAGCATGAGAATTTTGTTCATCTGGATGTTTTTGTCTGTGCTCTCCTTTGGCTCAATGATTAACTTGATCATCATGAGTGCCGAAAAAGCGCAAGGTTAAGGAGTCCGGATCTCTAAGTACCAAACAGTTAAAATTCTTCCACTATCAACGCTCTTTAGAAGAGTGAGCTTGGCTACTTCATCTTTTAATCTGCTCATGGATTCTTCACTTTAGTGAAAAATGGGCGAAACTAAAAGTTGTTTTTTACAAATGGTATTAATTCAAACTTTTGGCCACGTTTTACTGGTATCCAAGCAGGTAATTTCTTAATGAATTTACGCGTGCCATCAGGGAACACTTCTACGAGACTCCCATTTTCACTGACAAGTACACTACTACCGGATGCCAGCGCCGCCCAATACGCTTGTTTAAATGCCACTTCAGCAAGTTCTGGAATGTGCTGTTCTAAATAGTCAAGAGCTTTTTCACTTAAATCCATGATTCTTTTCTCCATGAAGTTCAGAAGCAGAACCTTCATTTTAAGAGATTGCATCTATTTTCTTATACCTGATGCTTAGAAACGCATTGCTGGAGATTTTCTTACCCGACGCGTAAGCGCTGGTGAGAAAATCTCCAGCAATGCGGAAACGGGGGCCTGGGGGTGATAAACCCCCGACTTTTTTTTGTTACCTAAAAAAATAAGCACCCGGAAGATAACCCAGAAGTCAAAAGCTTCAGGCTTCTCTTTCGCGTAACCTCTTGGAGAGGCCAAACGATTTTATGCGCTGCCTTTAAAAGGGTTGTATTTTCCGCTTTTACCTACACATCGACAAATTTGCGCAGCTGCGGGTAAACTCATGCAAATATGTGGTTGTGCCCTCTCCTTTTTTCCCTCCTTTTCCTCCGGCTCTCTTCCCTCTTTTGCTGCGTAGCCACTGCAGAAAATGAGCCAAACTCCCTTGTTGAGGGAGTGGTGAGTGTCATCACTGGCGATTTTTACGCGCTCGAGGAGGACATCGTCATTCAGGGAGCAGAACCTCTGACACTCAAGAGATGTTACATCGGGCTCAGAGGGAAAGGATCCTGGTCCTTTTGTCAGCACGCGACAGCTGTTTGCAACCGCACGCTCAAGTTTCTTAAAGTGAGAGAGCCAAATGGCACCATCTTGACCTACGCCTACGACAGCAAAGAGGAGACGCCAACCTTTTTTCTCCAGCATCTCAAGACCAAGGGACTCACAAATACTGGCAGAGGTATCCTCTCGGGCCAGACAAACCTCAAGAATCAGCGCATCGAGATGGAAAAAGATTGGCAGGCCTTCACTCTTTTTTCTCCTCAAGGAACGCGGAGGATTTATAGGCTCATGCAGGGGAAAAAGCTCTTGGAGAGACCTCTGGGGCTCAGCCCAGATGGAAACTCGATCTATCTTCTCGACCGGGAAGAGCTCCCCAGTGGAAATAAGATCCTCTACAGCTGGGACAAATATGGCCGTTTAACCTCCATTGCTACAAAAGACCCCTCGGAGAAAAAGAGCTACGCGGAGGCGCGCCTCACCTACCAGGGCAAAGTGAAAAAACAGCGCGAACAGCCCTATCTGCAGAGCCGCGACTTCACTGTGGAGACAAGCGATGGCAGAGAGCTGCAGTATCGCTACTTTAGCGATGGAGAAAAAACAGAAAAAGTCTGGTACCTAGAAGAAATCCGCTCCAAAGAGGCTCCTTGGAGTGCTTTCCATTACCTTCCGCGGCAAAAATCCAAACACAGGCTCCTGCATGAGGCCTGTTTCCCAGATGGTCGCATCTTCAAAATCGACTACTACCCGATAAGCGCGGAGAAGTTTTCGGGCTATGTGAAGACTTTGCACTCTCCTGTAGGCAACGGTCTGCAGCCAATCAGGCAGTTTGTCTATGAACCTGGCAGCCGCAAAACCATCGTGACAGATATCCAGGGCGTCTCAACTGTCTACTTCTGGAATGAACAGACTAGGTTATATCGCATCGATCGGCTCACCTCCAAGGGTAAGCTCCATAGCAGAGAGATCTTCACCTGGGAAGAGGAAAGCTCTGGTGATACCACTCGTCTCTTAAGCAAAGCCCTGCGCGATGAAAGTGGAGAGCTCATCAGAGCAACTGGCTATCTCTACGACGAGTTTGGCAATGTCATTGAGGAGCATTTCTATGGCCACCTTACGGGACAAGCGAGCTCGGAACTAGAGGTTTGCGTAAAAAAACGGACCTATAGCCAGGAGGGAAAGAACCTGCTGCTGAAAAAAGAGGAGCCAAGTGGGCTTACGGTCACCTATAGCTACTTGCCCGGCACAAGCCTCATCCTATCCAAATTGTACTCTGAAAAAGGGGTGATCAAAAAACGGGTTTTCTATCAGTACAACCGCGATCATCTCCTCACCGGCCAGCTCCTCGACAATGGCAGCCACAGTGATCGAGACAATTTGACAGGGGTCACAACACGCCTCATCAAGACCTACTCCTTAAAATCCGATCAGCCCTTCCTCGGCATGCCAGAGCTCATCGAGGAATCCTACTGGGATGGACAAAGAGAGAGGCTGCTCAAAAAAACGCGTCTCCATTACACAACAGGAGGCCGGATTAGTCTCAAAGAAGTCTATGATGAGACAGGAGCTTTAGCCTATCAGCTCACCTACGCCTATGATGAAATGGGAAGACTCATCCAAGAGAGCAATGCTCTTGGCCAACTGGCAAAGAGCAAATACGATGACTGTGGGAACAAGGTCTTCTTCCAAGATTTTGGAGCCAAAAAAGTGAGCCACATGAGCTACGACCACTCGCACTGTCTCATCGAATCAAAAGAAGAGAGTCCAGAGGGTCTTTTCATCACACGCTACAGCTATGACCAGAAAGGGAACAAAGTCGCAAGCCTTGACCCCCACGGTTATGAAACCAGCTACTTTTACGATGAGTGGGGCCACCCCATCCAGACCTGCCTGCCTCCTCTAGATGGGATGCTCTCTGTAACAGAGGCAAGCTACGATGCTGCAGGCCGTATAGTCCGCTATACAGATGGCAATGATCATACAACCTGCACAACCTATAACGCCTATGATAAACCCATCCTCGTCTCCCATCCCGATGGCACAGAAGAAAAATGGAGTTACCACCCAAACGGCACTCTAAAAACCTACATCGATCGCGCGGGACAAGAGACCCACTATATCCATGATGCTTTTCAACGCGTGACAGAGAAAAAGAGCTGGGCCCTTGGCAAGCTCCTCTCAGAAGAAAGCTGGTCCTACAATGGACTAAACCTCATCTCCTATACCGACTCCCAAGGAACTACCACTCTCTATTTCTACGACGGGGCAGGGCGCAAGATCGAAGAAAGATCCCCTGGCAAAACGACCCTTTTTACCTACGACTCTTTGGGCCGGCTGCACACTCGAGCAGATGGTAAGCAGATCTCTCGCATGACCTATGACCTGCTCGGCCGCATGATCAAAAAAACAAAGTGTTCTCCTTCAGGAGAGCCCCTTTCCTCCTCCACCTATACCTACGACTTTAGCGGCAACCTCTCGACGCTCACCCACACTACAGGCGAGCAAAAAAGACAAGAGAGTTTTGAGTATGACAGCCTAGGCAGGCTCATTTGCAAGAAAGATAGCACTGGGCTTCTCACTCGGGTCACCCAGGTGATCTACAACGATGCCCTTCACCAAAAAACCACCATTGATCCAGAGAATGTTCAGACAATTGAAACCTTCAACTCGCACTACAAACTCAAATCGGTCAAGAAACTCTCTCCAAAGGGCGAGCTCTTGTACAAGGAAAGGCTCTTTTACGATGCCAATGACAACGTCATCCGTAAACGC
>Ga0207087_1204_pt1 | contig 11695 bp, 10 predicted proteins | sample Alteio_BWMinHeat_51_FD_153544 | JGI IMG/M metagenome (GOLD analysis project Ga0207087, IMG submission 153544) | Enriched cells from forest soil in Barre Woods Harvard Forest LTER site, Petersham, Massachusetts, United States -... | ecosystem: Environmental > Terrestrial > Soil > Temperate forest >... | reverse complement strand
CAGCACCAAATCAAGGTAACAATCAAGCCTTAGTGCTGCATAAAGGGCAAGCGCATCTTCCTAATTTTCTTGAGAATGTAAGGGCGGGGAACGTAAAGCTTTTTAAAATAAATACAGTCGGCAATGATGATTTCCAGTACAGGTTGGCACCCTCAGCCCAAAGACCTGGTGATATACTAGAAGAACTCGGATTACCTGGCACTTCCTCAATCAGTTTGGTACCAGCTAATCAAGCAGTAGCAATAGTCAAACAGTTCAGTGGCGCAAAAAAGACTAATGCGACACAGCAAAATAGACGTCCTAAACCAGCGCCGTTGGCTATTGAGAATGGCTCAGCGGCACCTATCATAGAGGTAGAAGAAGAGGAAGAGTTTCATGAGCCAGAAGAAGATATAAGGATTGAATTCCATCCAGACAAGCAGCCGGAGCCAATTACTCAACCACCTGCTGGCGGCACGAACAATCCAAATAATCCTAACACCCCGCAAGATGGCGACAATTCGAACCCTGCTCTCAGAAATCCTAACCCAAATCCTCGCAACAATGATCCAATAACACCGCCTACCAATTTTCAAAGATGCACTCAGTTTGCATCCAAATATTGGGTACCTATCGCTGCTGGTACCGTACTGGTGCCAACTACATTTGTCTTCAGTTACAAAATGTGGGCACGCTATGCAACACCAACACTCGTCACTGAAACGAGTCGTGCTTTCTGGGCATCAAATGGCAATGGTCACTTTGAAATGATCCTCAATGATGCACTCGTTGATAAAATCAACCATCTGACTACTAAAATTAAGGCTACCCTTAAAGATGGTGATCCTGTTGCGCCATTGCTCATCTCAGGGCCTGATGGCTGTGGTAAAAAAATGTGCGTACACTTCTTGGCGCACGCCACGCATATGGACTATGCCCACATAGATGCAGAAAAGTTGTGCAAGATGAGCACTGACGAAGTACATAAACAATTGAGCAAGCTCACTCGCTGGGCTAACGCTGGCACTAAGCCAATGCTCCTTTTCTTCGATAAGGCGGATACGTTGCTGTCAGGAAAAAGTATGAACAGCAAAATCGCTGCTATCGCTGAAGAAGTTGCCGAATTTATGGATGAAGAACTTCCTGCTGGTATGTTAGTGTTTGCCGTCAATGATAAATGTGTACTTGATAGAACATTCAAGAGTCGCTTTAGCAAAAACAGTATTCCGTTATTGTTGCCCACCGCGCCAGAGTTAGCACGCATGCTTGATCAGGCAATTGATAAAATAATTGTTCATCCAGGTGGACGTAAGCGCCCTTCAGCCGTTGACGTCAGCGCCATCACACCAGCTGTTCTGTTGCAGGTTGCTCAACAGTTAGAAGCAATTGGCTTTACTGGCCGTGATGTGACTAATTTAGTAAATGCACTCGCCAAAGCTGCGAGCAGCGAAGGCAGCATGAGCCCTCAACTGTTAGCTCAGATGATCGCTGATTATAGTGCACAGCACAAGCCTGCTGCCGCTTGATAATGCACGCGATTGCAAATTACAATTTAATGAAATGTTTAAAAGAGCAGTACAAGCAATTGTATTGCTCTTTTTTTTAGGATTTTAACTATGTACCGCACGCATTACCTTACCGTTAGCCTCATAGTAAGCGCTGGTCTTCATCTTATTACCTCTTCTGCCCATGGAATGTTCGAAACTATTTCAGTCGTATGTCATTATCCTGAGGATAGAAAAGTTTTGAAGATCGCACCAACTATGCCGATAAAGGATTTATATGAACTTCTTTGGCAAGATGTGCCGGCTGATAAAAAAGCTTCCACAAGCATTTGTTATTACATACAATCATCAGATCTCTATTATTGCTTAGAGCACGCTGCTTTCAACAATCAAAGCGTCGAAAGCTTAAATCTATTCTCACAAACTCATGTATTTTACCTGGTATATTTAAACCAGGCAGAAACGAAGGAACTAATCCAACTTATTAACACTTCTCCTTTAAGATTATCTGCAAATCAATTGGAAACGTTGTGGAAACATAAGCCAGGCAAACAGCATCTGGAAGCCTTTGTAGAAAATCTACCGGAATCCTTAAACGAAATCCTCCCTTTTCAACAGCGTCTGTATGCCTTTGCACGCACGCATGGCTTAGCGGAACTTTCAGATAAGACTGAAGAAGATAGCTTTAAGACATTTTTAAAAAAACAATTGCAGCAAGGCCTTCCTCAACCGGGGCTTGGCTATGCAAAAATAGCGGGCGGTATTGTGGCCATGAGCGCTCTGATTTTTTTCATTTATTTGGTCTACAAAAATAGCTCTCAAAAGATATCAGTTCAAAAAGAAGATAAAGAAGACCAGGATACGCAACACACCCAACACCATTACACAATCAACACAAGGATCGCTTCATGAATAGCGCTAAATATTTAATCATAGCTCTTTCCGTCTGCAGTATTTCGTCAATAGCGTGGGGTATGGATGAAATGCCTCACCAACAATTAGAAAATGCATTGCAGAATTATACAGACGCTCTCGATAGGGACATAACAGGGGCAATGAATAGCATTAGCAGTATTGTCACTAATCCTAATTTCGATATTAATGCACAAGCGCCTAATGGTCAGACGGCACTCCATATTTTCGCGCGCTATCCTTATGATTTTCGTCAAATCGCAATCAACAAGAATGCTGATGTTAACATCGTAGATAATGATGGCAATACACCACTTCACATCGCGGCAATTGCATTAAATGAAGGAGCGATTGACTTCTTGCTAGTTCAAGGTGCAAATGCAGCTATTCTCAACAGGAATGGGGATACTCCTGCAAAACTATTTGCCAATAACATTGCTAAACGTATTAATGAGTATCAAACTACAGAAATCAAGCAACCAGTTTTTCCATCACTCAAATATCGCCATCTTGAAAAGCTTCGTTTGAACATCGAAAAAAGTGTACTGCATAATGCTCATAAACAGCTCATGCTCTCTCATCAAATTTTGAGCTATCTCTGCCTTTTTTGTTTTGCAGTAGCTGCTGTGGAAACTGGTTATTTAGCGTATCAAGCGTGCAAAAATAACGCTGCTCAGGTGGACGATGCAGACGAAGGAAAATAACTTTCAACCCTTCTGCTCAGATTTCACTTTCGACTGTATCACAAAGGTTACCTGCGCGCCGCCTTCGTGCATAGCTTTTTGCATGCTCACTAATTTTACGTCATGCAGAAATTGATTTTTTTCAAGCAAGGCAATAACCGTTGTCGGCGCTTGTTCATTAGCAGCCTGCGCCACTATTTCTACTGATTTCTTTCTTAAGGTGCATGAATTAATGTGCACCCCCGCGCCTACGAGCTCAGCTATTGCTGCGCACAGTGCGTGTGGTGTTTCAATTTTGGCAGCACGTTTTTCAAATTTGGCCAGTTTGCCAGACAATGCCGCATGAGTTTCTTTAAGGTTGTGTGCATCCGTTACTTTCTTTTTCAGCTGCGCCATGCCCGTTTGGTAGCCGGCAACATGCTCTGATAGCGTGTACCAATGACGTATGTGGATAATACTATAGATGCATAAAGCAGCGGCAACTAGTATGATAGTTCCACCAAACAACACCTGCCAATAGTACGGGTATGTTTGATTCTGATTGGTATGAAGACTAAAATTAATATTTTTCATTGATCATGCCTCATATTCACTGACCATTACCGCACATGCATTCAGTAATGGCACAAAGTCATTTTCACGATCTACCGCCACCGTTGCTGGTATATGCAAAATGCGCCCGAGCATATCAGGCGTAAAAAGCTTTTCGACTTCATTATTTTTTTGCACCAGTTTGTCCGCTAATAATCCTGGCCTGAAAATAGCACCATACATGTATTTATAGAGACACAGCAACGATAACTGCTGAGTAGTCAACTGCGCAATGGTCATCTTTGCCTTGCGCATCAATAAATGGTACTGCAGCGTAATCGGACGCGGCATACCGGCTACGTAAATCAAATGACGGCCATCGGCAACTGGGCCAATGATGCGCGTATGCCATTGCCAATGAATACCTGGCGGCAATCCTAATTCTTGCAGATTTGGCAGTTCATCGGCTGAGTAACTTATTTTTTCATGCAGCACTGGCCCTGACAAAATAATAGAAACTGGCGCCGCGTGCACATGCCATTGATCCACTACCTGTACGATGAAATCACTCAACTGTGTTGGATTAAAAATAACCAAGTTATACAGCTCGCCCTGCGCACACGGGTAGGTGGCAAAAGCATGCAGCAACAGTGGCAATGCCGATGAATTCGTCTGACTGACGACGGCACAGGAGATGCGATCGGGCTGCATAGTAACGGCAAATAATTTACGTTGATCTGGCTTCATTGCGTATCACTTTCCCTTTTTATGGCCTGTGTGCTACTAATCTGATTTTAAGAATCCTACTACATAACGCGAATAATGCGCAGCATCATAACCAACTTCTGCCAAGAATCCTGCACGCCCAACTACCTGTTGCATTATTTGTGCTTGTAGATAACCAATTTCTAGCACTAACTGCGGCAGATGTTGCGCACGCACTGGCGATATTTGTTTCAATCGCGTACGTGCTACTGCTGCAATATGAGCAACAATAGCGGTGCCATCATCGCCGCCAACCAACGCAATCTTGTCTTCCCATTCTGCAACGCTCGGCTCAAGCGTATGCCATTCTTCTTGCGAAACATAGGGCGGGTTACCCACAATTAAATCAAACGTAAGATCTGCCGGCAATGCGACAAAAAGATCCGACTGCACTACCGTAATGTTATCAATATTATTTTTGCGGGCATTTTCACGAGTCAGATCGCATGCCTGCTGGCTAATATCAACTGCCCACACGTGAGCATTGGGTAATGCTGCCGCTATGCTCAACGCAATGCATCCAGAACCGGTACACATATCGAGGATAGTTAATTTTTGCGGCGCAAGTGGTTGTAATGATGCAATAAGATTCGTGCACCATTCTTCCGTTTCTGGGCGCGGAATCAAAATTGGTGGCCGTATGGCAATGGTCAAAGAACCGAATGGTACAAATCCTATAAGGTACGCGAGCGGTTCATGCTGCACTAGATGACGTTCGAGCAAGCGAGTAAGATGCACTCGTTGTGCAGCGCTCAAAACAGTGTCGTGCGCAAGCAATTCTGCTTTTGTTTTGTGCGTAACCAACTCAAGAAACCACCAAGCATGCGCTTGGCATGTAATTTCATCGGTATACCGTTGGCTCAACTGTTCAATAATAGATTTTAGAGAAGTAGTAATATTGTTCACGGATTAGCTCGTCAAAAGCTCATTAACAAATGTATGTGGTTCAAACTGTTTTAACGCCTTGATATCTTCACCAAAAGAGAGCGCATAGATCGGCATATTCAACTCTTGCGCTATAGCAAAGACTACGCCACCTTTCCCGGTGCCATCCATTTTAGTCAAGATTGCACCATCAACCTGTGTCGCTTCTTGAAATAATTTTGCCTGCTCAAAAGAGCTTTGACCAAGCATGGCATCAATGGTAATGAGCGTGGTGATCTGGTGTGTAGGAAGCACTTTGCCAATCACCCGTTTAATTTTGGCAAGTTCATTCATCAAATTCACTTTGTTATGCAATCTGCCAGCAGTGTCGATTATCAGCATTTCGTATCCGTCCCGCACAAATTGTTGGCACCCAGCAAAAACTACGGCTGCAGGATCAGCGCCCGTTGCGCCCAGGTGAATGTCAACGCCCACTTTTTGCGCCCATGCTGCCAACTGCTCTGGCGCTGCGGCACGAAACGTATCCGCTGCCACCAATAACGTCTTTTTATGCCGCATCATCTGTTCGTATGCAATTTTTGCCGCGGTGGTTGTTTTGCCCGTTCCATTCACGCCGACTAATAAGAGTATTTGGTTTGTGGCAGACATTGTCGGTGGCTTGAGCAGCAATTGAACCAGAAAATCATTGCACAGCGCTTGCAGCTGAGTACCATCCCGCAAAGCGCCCGCCGCATACTCTTTTTTAAGCTGCTCAAGGATAGAACGCGTCGTTTTAATACCAACATCAGCATTCAAAAAGATTGTTTCAAGCGTGTGCAGATCCTGCTCGCTAATGCGTGATGAGCCAAACAGTGGGGCCAGCGCACCCGTAATCTGGGTATAGAGCTTTTTAAGATTATTTTTTATAAATGAAAACATAGGCTAGTAAACTCCTGAGTAAATATACTATAACTATAGCATAAAAAGGGAATCGTAGGCAGCTCATCAATTAAGTTATCAAATGGAAATTCTTATGAAGATATCCATCAAGTTCTTTTATCTGATTGTGTTCTCCTGCTACCATTTGACAGCCATGGAGAAGAGCCGAGCAGCAGTAAATGATCTTTCAGTAGCATGCGTTAGCTGTGATTTAACTAAGATCAAACAGCTCGTCCAAAAAAATCCATCTGTCATTAACATCCCGGACATTGATGGCGCCACTCCGCTCACTAACGTTCTGACCTTTCACGCCGGCCACGAAGCGCACGCGTGTGCCACTTATTTGCTCAATAATCACGCCACCATTAGTCAAGTATACAAAAATGACCCGGATGAGCTGGAAGGACTCATGGCGGAGGGCAAAAACGTGCCATGGCTCGCTAAACTGTGGAAAGAACATAAAAACAATATTCTGAATGGCACACCAATAAAATGCTTTGCACGCACATTATCAGCACCAGCAGGAATACAGTATGCAGCCGCAGCACAACTTTCCACTGCCTGTACGAACGCAGATTTAGATGAAATTAAACACATCATTAAGCTACATCCGTATGCTATTAATATAATTGATGCACATGGCTACAGGCCACTCGATTATGTATATAGAGCTCATAAATATCCTTTTGAGCAAGATGCGGCAGAATGCGTCACGTTCTTAACAAACAAAGGCGCAATAAACACTGAAAAACTGGTAGACGAGTGGCAAGCAGAACAGGCACTAGCAGGAAACTAAATCATGCACGGTACGTGCTTGCACTCAGCACTCCTTTGACTTTATGACGTGGTTATTCTAGGGTGAAGACTTGTTTATATTCCCACAAAAGTTTGCCTGAGCATAACCGTAAATGTTGCCACAAAAAAAGGAGCCGCATGAAGTTAGTTACTGTAATCTATCCCGTCCTATTTCTTTCATTAGCTAGTTGCGTGAATGCCGAGCCCAGACCGCTCGCGCGCGATTCTGTCGAAGTTCAATTTGTCAGTCAATTTATCAAACCGGGCTGTTTAGTGTTTGATATTGGCGCCTGCGTAGGTTTCAAAACAGATCAGTATTTAGCTGCCGGTGCTCATAAGGTAATTTGCGTTGATCCGCAACCACTCTGTTTTGATTCCATGCGTGAAAAGTATAAGGGGGATATCCGCATTGATGTCCTACCACTTGCAATCTCAGACAAACTTGGCTCTGCGCAAATGTCGATTTGCCACACATCGCGACAGATTTCCACGTTGTCACCTGCCTGGCAAACGGAATCGCGACATAGCCAACTCTTCTGTCATCAGTGGGACGAAGTCATTGATGTGCAGATGGTGACATTAAATCATCTGATCGCTCATTATGGCGTGCCATGGTTTTGCAAAATAGATGTTGAAAACCTTGAATATGAAGTGCTGTGCGGCCTCTCACAGCCAACTGCGTACCTGAACTTTGAGTTTCATGAAGAAACAATGCGTAATGCAATGCGCTGCGTGCAGCGTTTGCAAGAGCTTGGATACGATCAGTTTAATTTTGTAATTCTTGACAGCAATCATTTCGCGCTCAAACAATGGGTGCCTGCTGATCAGATTATCGATGCTATAACCACAACGGGACGCAACAACCGATTTGGCGAAAAGTTATGTGGCGACATTTATGCGTGCTGCACACGCTTGAGCGGCAAAGAACCGCTTGCACCGACAGAAAAAGCGGCAGAAGTTACGCAATACAAAGAGGTACCTACGCATTCAATTGATACGTACATCAAAGAAGGTGATCTGGTGTTTGACATCGGTGCTCTTATTGGTGCACGTACCGATCATTACTTATCTTTAGGCGCTCGCGTAGTAAGCGTTGAGCCGCAACGAATTTACTGCATGTTCATAGAAAAGCGACATCCGGCAGAAAAGAATCTGGTTATTGTACCCAAAGGCGTTGCACAAGATACCACGCCACGCGTCTACTACAAATGCTTGACTGCCCACCCACTCACTACATTCAGCCTTGCCTGGGCACAAAATTCGCGCTACAGCGCCGACTACAAATTTAGATGGGGCCTTGAAGCACCAGCAAGTAATCCGACCGTACCGGAATTGCTGCCAATGACAACGCTGGATCTGCTCATAGTTGAGCATGGTCGACCACGCTATTGCAAAATATGTGTGTGCAATTTCGAGTATGAAGTACTGGCAGGATTGACGGCACCTATCGAATATCTTTCATTTGAATTTCATAAAGAATTTGCAGAAAGAATAGGCTATTGCCTGGCACGTTTAAAACGTCTTGGGTATACCAAATTTAATTTCACGCTCGGCTCGGACACCATCTTCGCGCTACCTGATTGGATTAATGGTGATGAAATTATCCAAACGTTAGTGCACGATGCCGGCCAGAAAAATATGTTAGATACGTTCTGCGGCGAAATATATGCTTGGTGCCCTACTGCTTAAAAAAAGGAATCTTTATGCTCATCGCACATTGTGCACGCATTCATTTCTTACTTGCCTGCTTGTTGATACCTATGGCCGTGCACGCAGAACAGGAAAGCATATTTTTCGAGCAATTTATGGGTCCAGGCGATTTAGTATTTGATATTGGTGCCTGCGTTGGCACCAAAGCGGATGTGTACCTACAGGTAGTAGGTCAGCACGGTACCGTAATTTGCGTAGATCCACAACCGCTGTGCGTCAACAGTATGCGGTATAAATATAAGGCTGATCCGCGCGTAATAGTAGTTGATTGCGGCATTGGTGACAAAGCGGGCAATGCCAAGATGGGAATATGCAGCCAAGCACGCCAACTGTCCACTTTGTCAACCGAGTGGCAAACAGAATCACGCTACAGCAAGTTACACAACAACACGTGGGATCAATGTATCGATGTAATCGTTATCACCCTTGACGATCTCATTAAACAGTATGGTGTTCCACAATTTTGCAAATTAGATATTGAAAACTTCGAATATGAAGCGCTGTGCGGTTTGTCAGTACCCGTGCCGCATGTTTGCTTTGAATTTCATCAAGAAACAAGTCACAAAACTATCAAATGCATCGAGCGCTTGTGTCAGCTCGGATTCGACCAATTCAATTTTATTATATGCGACAAAAATAAATTAGCCTTGGATACGTGGGTGCCTGGCGACCAAATTCTTGATGCCATCAATCGTGTTGAAAAACATAATCGATTTGGCGAACCGCTGTGTGGTGATCTGTACGCCTGTTGTACGCGTCTGTGCACACGCCATGATCACAAAAGAAATTATGGTGCCAATTTCCAGCCTGACGCTGCCGGTCATAGTCACGCGCCCTGCCCGCTGGCAGACGACATAGTCAACGAAGGTGATTTAGTATTTGACATTGGTGCTCATGCAGGCAGGAGAACTGATCGTTACGTACAACGTGGTGCACGCGTTCTTGCCGTAGAGCCGCAAGAAGTTTTTTGTGACATCATCCGCACACGGCATCAAAACAATAATTACGTAACGATCCTGCGCACCGGCGTTGGCGCCAACTGCAAGCCGCTGCCCTTGTGTATCTGTGTCAACGGTTGGCCACTCAGCAGTTTTAGTCTTGAATGGGTGCAGCAATCCCGTTACAGAACTATTTTTGATTTTGGCTGGGCGTATGCAGGTACCAAAGAAAATCCTAAGCAAGCAGAACGTATCGCCATGACCACGCTCGACCAGCTCATTGCTCAGTATGGACGTCCCGCTTACTGCAAATTGTGCATCAGCAATTTTGAATACGAAGCACTTGTAGGACTGACCACACCAATCAAATATCTCTCTTTTGAATTTCACCAAGAATTTCAGGATACATTGGCCAACTGCCTTGACCGCCTCTATCGATTAGGATTTACTCGTTTTAATTTTACGTTGGGTAGTGAACAACACTTTGGCATACCAACGTGGATCTCGATCGAGAATCTTATCCCGAGTATTGCACATGCAGCACGCAATAGAGGTATGCGCACCCTGTGCGGCGAAATATACGCTTGGTGTCCAACGGCAGAATAAAAAAAGGATAAATTGTCATGAATTATAGTAAACTTGTTCTTATACTGACACTCATATCATTTGCACATGCACAAGAAAACTCGAATTTACTTGAGCAACTAAGCGCTAAACAGCTGTGGCGTACCGGCACACCATTGCGGCTTCATCTAGGTTGCGGTACTTCTCATTTGAACGGTTACATTAATATTGACTTTGCACCTAGCAAGCATACTGTGCAACAAACGTCTGGTGCTGATATTTTTTCTGATATCACCCAGCTTAACCTACCAGCAAATTCTGTTGACGAAATACGCTCTCATCATATTTTCGAACATTTCGAGCGTGCCTGCGCATTGCCTATTTTGTGTCAATGGCACTACTGGCTCAAACAGGATGGGATTTTGCTGGTGGAAACACCTGACTTTGAAGAAAGTATAAAACTGTTTCTTAGCAGCTCAACTTCATACCATGACAAGCAGGTCATCATTCGTCATTTATTTGGCTCACAAGAAGCTTCTTGGGCAATCCACTATGACGCGTGGTACGAAGAAAAATTTGGATACGTGCTTGAAACACTCGGTTTTGAAGTCCTGAGCGTTCAACATACCCGTTGGCAAGCTACGGCTAATATTATTGTATGTGCGCGCAAGAAAGAAGCATTGTCAATGGGTGAACTTTTCACCCGCACAAAAGAACTACTTAAATTGAGCATGGTTGACAATTCAAGCTCTGAACTCCTGCAGTGGCAACATTGGTGCTGTGTTGCCGATGGAACACCAGCTAGTAGGTTACGATAAAAAATAGCGTCCTACGTTCTTATAGATAGCAATTAGCTCGTTTGCACTGCCAAATTACGATTCACTTGGCATTTTAAAAGTTAAGCGCAAGAAAATGCATAAATATCACCCCAAAGTAGCTGATCTTCTGCATTCTTAATATAATCAACTATTACTTGAGCATCAGTATTAGAATAAAAAATTAAAATTTCTGACTCGCCACAAACAATATTAAATGAGGTAAATCCAATTTTTTGCAAACGACTTAAACATATTTCGACATCTTCTATGAACTCTTTTGTAAATTCAAATGCCAGTGATTTTAGCGAGTGAGACAGCCCGGAAAGTACATACTGTTCGAATCCTTCAACATCAATTTTACAAAAATCAGGAACACCATATTTTTGAATCATCTGATCTAAGGTAGTTATAGGAACTTGGATCTTTTTATCCCAAACATACTCTGTAAATCTTCCTTTTTTCCATTTTTCTGAGCACGTAGAGATAGTATCGGCACCTGAGCAAATATTAAATTCAATCGTTCCTGTGTAATTTCCGAGAGCTGTTCTTTCAATTGATACTTGTGGATTACTTCCAAAAGCATTTTTAAGAATCTCTGCATTTTTAGGGCTTGGCTCAAAACAAACAACTTTACAGCCCCTTTTTAGATATTCTCTTGTTTTACTTCCTATATGTGCTCCAACATCAAAAAC
>Ga0207087_1200_pt1 | contig 11876 bp, 9 predicted proteins | sample Alteio_BWMinHeat_51_FD_153544 | JGI IMG/M metagenome (GOLD analysis project Ga0207087, IMG submission 153544) | Enriched cells from forest soil in Barre Woods Harvard Forest LTER site, Petersham, Massachusetts, United States -... | ecosystem: Environmental > Terrestrial > Soil > Temperate forest >... | reverse complement strand
CGCCAGCGTGGTCTTTCTTCCAGAAATTGATGAACTCAGCGTTGTAGTCCTGATACAGCTCGCGGGTCGGATCGTACGACACGTTGAGCAGTTCGTAATCCTTGGCAACCGCGGAACCGGCAAAAATGGCGCTGGCCAGAGCGGCCAAAGCGTAACGGCGAATCGACGACATGGTGCAGCTCCTGAATTCTTTTGTGTTGGCTGTTCTTATGGTCTGGAATCGGGTGCCTGTTCAAAGATCGCAGCCTGCGGCAGCTCCTACACCAATCCCCCCGTAGGAGCTGGCGAAGCCTGCGATCTTTTGATCTGTGCTTCAGCTGGGCTTGTTGCCCGGGTTCTGCAAACGGAATTTCTCTTTGCGTTCGATCTGAACCACCTGGGCGTTGTGCACGGTGATCTCCACCGCCCCAAAGCGCAGATCGCGCAGTGCGCTCTGGATCTCGCGCAAAATGGTTGCTTCATCCTGGCCGTCAACGCTACGTAGAGATGCGCTCATGGTGCTGCTCCTTCAATGAGATGTGCCTGGCAGTGGCGGCACTGCTTGCGGCGTGAGAGCAATAGTAGATAGGCGCAGATATTCTTAAAAATACTATTTAAGAATGTTTATATAACCAAAATAAATTATTTGAATTGGCAGGAGTTTGCGGGGGCAAGGTTGTATCCGCCTGTTTTGATAGGCGCCGGTCTTTGGGGCGAACTTGGCCATTCGAGTTTTTATGATGCTTTATGAACAGAGGTGAGGTGACCATCCTCCACGTCACGTTAAAGGCCGCATGCAGTCCTCAAACCACCCCGTTCAACAACACGGCTGCCATTCCATCCAAACGCCCTTTTACCCGCTCCCACTGCGGCATCACCTGTGTCATTAAGCGATAGAAGCGCTCGCTATGGTTGTGCTCGGCGATATGGCAGAGCTCATGAAGCACAACATAATCGATGCAAATTCGGGGGGCTTTGACCAGATGCGGGTTTAGGGTGATACGGCCATTGGGCGAACAACTGCCCCACTGTGTTTGCATGGTCTGAATACGCAGAGGCGGTCCCTGTGAGACCCATATTGACTGCATCAATGCAGCCTGCAGCCGCCGCGTAAAAACCTCACGAGCGCGTTTTTTGTACCAATCATGCAATAGCTCTCGTACCTTCCGGGCGGATCGCTGCCGCACTGAAATCTCCAGCATCCCCCGTAGCAATCGAACCTGCGGAACCTCACCAGGGGCCTCGATGACCTTCAAGACGTATTGCTTACCCAAGTAGTAATGGGTTTCGCCACTGATGTATTGACGTGGAGTGACATGCGCTAACTGGTCACGGAAGTGGTTCAGTTGCTGATGAATCCAACGTCCACGTGCCTTCAACGCCAGCAATACTTTCTCGTCAGAAGCATCCGCAGGTGCTTGCACCAAGACACGACAATCAGGATCGACCTTAATCAGCAAGCGCGGAACCTGCCGCGCCTTTGCTGCTCTCTCAACCACGATTAGCTCATCACCATAGTAGAAACTCAACCAGTGCTTGGTTGGCGGATCAGAGCGTTCAGCGAAAACAATGGGGACACTCATATGCCAGACAAGCCAACTCGCGTTATCAAAACTACCGACTCAACGATAGCTTTAGCTTGATCCATTCCAGCACCTACACCTTTACACTCCTTGAACATCAGCGGCAGAAGCTTTTTACGGATGTCTGACTCGATGTTCTGTGGATTGATTGAGTTCTCCGCCACAGAGACTTCGACCATTTCGTCCAAACTGAATGCCAATTTGACCCATTTGTCCTGGACCTGATCATCAGACACCGTCATTGCTTGCGGCAGAAGCTTTTTGAAAAGACCAAAATAAGCTTGAGCATGCCGGTTGTCCTGAAAGGCATCCGGGAGCTCGCTCAACCTACGCCGTTGCACCTGCTGCTCGAACTCGTGGAACAACAGATACTGCTTAAGGGGGTGATCGAAAAGCTTTTCCGCTTCCTCAATGGCTTGACGCAATAGTTTTGAGAAAGCCTCCTGGGCGTAGGGATCATCGCGCAGGTCCTGTTCTATCATTTTGCTGACACGAGTTTTAATAATGTCTGTTTCATTACGAGTTTTATCCTCGTTCCATTCTTCGGGCTGCTTTTGCTGGCCCATTCTGCTGACTTCATAGACTCCACGTGGATCTCTTACTTCGACCCCTACCACATACTTGTCCAGAAGCTTTTTCACCTGCTGGGCATACTCGTCGTAACTAACGGTTTCTCCCGCATCCTGTTTGGCCAGCTGGCGCAAGCTGGAGAACTGCTTAAGCGTTTCTTTGTAGTCGTCACGGTCTTTGTCACTGAAGCTACTGTCCTCAAAATACGACGCCGATTGCAAGGCCACCTTCAAACAACTGGCAAACTCAGTAAGTGCATCGTAAAAGTCGTCGCGAATCTTGAGATTGATGTCTACCAAATCGCCATCACGGTCCTGAATTTTCGGTACAAGTACTTGACGCAACTGCTCAATGTCACCTTTGTTTGTGACATTCCGAAATATTGCCCACAGGATCTTGTAGAGCAATGGAAGACGTTTGTACTCAGTACTCATTTGATTATAGAGGCCCGCAATGTCGTTGATGTCATAGCCTCCTTGAGTACGAGCAGCAAGATCCTGATACTTCTCGATCGTAGTGTCCAGCTCAGGTAGGAAGCCTTTGTAGTCAATCAATAGGCCAAACTTTTTCTTCGGATGCAGACGGTTTACACGCGCAATCGCCTGGATCAGATTATGGCCTTTCAAAGTTTTGTCGATATAGAGCACGGTATTTTTTGGCTCATCGAAACCGGTGAGTAGCTTGTCCACGACGATGAGCATTTTCAACGAGTCATCTTTATCGAAACGTTCAATAATCCGCTTGGTGTAAACCTGCTCATCCTGACTGCCTACATTATCCTTCCACCATCGAGTCACCTCCGGCATGGTGGATTCATCCACTTCCGGGTTGCCCTCTCGGCTATCGGGTGAACTCATCACCAATGCACTTTCAAATAGGTTAGCCTCGTCCAGATATTTTTTGTACCTGATTGCCGATTCCTTATTTTCGCACGCCAACTGCCCCTTGAGCCCCTCGTCAATGTTCTTGACGAAGTGGTTAGCAATGTCCAATGCAATCAATCGAATACGGTCCTCAGCACCGTAGATCCGTCCTTTATTAGAGAACTTGCGTTTGAGGTCTACTTTTTGCTCTGCATTCAAACCCTCTGTAATACGCTCGAACCAACTGTCGATGGCTCGTTCGTTCACATCAAGATCGGGAACACGTTCCTCATAGAGCAGCGGGGTCACCGCATGGTCCTCCACCGCTCGCTGCATGGTATAAGCGTGAACAATGGGGCCAAACTTATTGGTGGTTTTGTCATCTTTTAATAATGGAGTTCCGGTGAAGGCCACGAAAGCTGCATTGGGTAACGCCAGCTTCATACGGATGTGGTTCTCACCACCTTGGCTACGATGCCCTTCATCGATGAGTACGATAATATCCGAACTATGGTTGACACACTCCGGCAGCTTTGCCGCCGTGTTGAATTTCTGAATCAGCGAGAAGATGATTCGCTCAGTGCCTTTACCGATCTGCTCGGCTAGGCGTGTGCCCGATGTCGCCAAGGCTGCTGCACGATCCTTCCTCCCTGCCAACTCACCACTGGAAGAAAAGGTTTTGCTCAACTGGCTTTCCAAATCGATCCGGTCGGTCACCACCACAATGCGGCATTGTTTAAGAGAATCATGCAGGATTAAGGCTTTGCTCAAAAAAACCATGGTGAAGGACTTTCCTGAACCGGTGGTATGCCAGATAACCCCGCCTTCCCGGCCACCGTCCTTACGCTTGATATTGATGCGTTCAATCAGCCGTTTGATCCCGAACACTTGCTGATAACGCGCAACGATCTTGCCAGCTTTTTTATCAAATAATGTGAAATAACGACTTATCTCCAGCAGACGCTTCGGAGATAGCAAGCTGATCAGTAATTGATCCTGACCGGTGACAGCAAGTGATCCACCAGCAATTAATGACTTATACCAATCGAGACTGCTTTCAGATCGATAACTGAAGATTGCCGCCGTCTGCTCGGCCGACAGCGCTCGATTTTTGATCGCATGCATTTGTACATCGCTAATATCTTCTTCCCGCCAAGGAGCCCAGAACTTGGTTGGCGTACCGCAGGTGCCGTAGCTCCCCTCACTGCCATTGATCGATAGCAATAGCTGACTATAGGCAAATAGTTGAGGAATTTCATCGTTACGCTGGTTTCGCAAATGCTGGGAAATGCCTTCGTTTATAGTCGGGCCTTTATTGGCGTTAGCGTTTGGTCGTTTTGCTTCAATTACAACTAGCGGAATGCCGTTCACGAAGCAAACAATGTCTGGCCTACGGAACTCTACACCGCCAGCACGCAACACACTGAACTCTTCGGCAAACAGAAAGCTGTTGTTGTCGGGGTCGTGCCAATCAATTAGGGCCACAGTGGGGTTGGCTTTCTTGCCATCGACAAATTCGGTGACAGAGATGCCATAAAGAAGGTGGTTATAGAGTTTTTCGTTAGCAGCCTGGAGCCCCTCATTGAGCGCAGGGCTACAGACTTCGGCAATCAAGTTATCAATAGCACGCTCGCTAAGCTCATGCTCATCACCAGCAAAAATGAAGCGACGCTTTTCCAGCTGCTTACGCAGCTCTGCACGCAATACTACTTCATCAGTTCTGCCACCACGAGACGCCAGAGCTTGGCTCGGGGAAAGGAACGTCCACCCAAGGTTGCTCAACAAAACCAGAGCGGGCAGTTTTGCGCTGTATTCTTCTTGGAACCTTGGTGTAAGTTGCACAATCACGCGTCCTTCTTAAGAGCCTGCAAGTGTTTTTCCAGCTGTTCTAACTCAGCCAGTTCATTAGCATCGGCATGCTGTGCTTCACTCGTCTTGCGACACAGATCAAACTGACCATATCGCTCATGAACGATTTGCGTCATTTGTTCACGGCTAATTTTCCCTGAAGACTTCAGCAATGGTTGCTCGTTAAATGCCATAAAGCTGTCTACGTACTGTCGCCAGGAGTCCAGCGTCAGGTGTTTTTTCTGCTTGGCTCGTAACTCGGCAAACTCGAAAAACATGCTTACCAGCCGATTGAGGTGATCAAGCTCGTCGCCGTTCAAGTAATTCTTAGCGATTACCACATCGGCCTTACGAACTCGCGCCCCCTGAAAACTCAGCAGATTCATATTCGGCTGGTTGGCATCTGCCCGACTGACAATCAACTCAGCCGCAGTATGGCCAGTCACCGCAAAAAACAGCTTATTTTGAACCTCGGCAAACAACAGCCCAGTTTCTTTCGCATTGGCACGGTAATCTTCAGCCAGTACAAAAAGATCACGTACTTTTTGGTAGAAGCGCTTCTCCGATGAGCGTATGTCGCGGATCCGCTCCAATAGCTCATCGAAGTAATCCCATCTTGGGTCTTTAAGACGGACATCGTCCATCACAAAACCTTTGAGCATGTACTCACCTAGCGTGCGGGTAGCCCACTGGCGGAACTGAGTACCTCGAGTCGAGCGGACCCTATAACCCACCGCGATGATCATGGGTAGGGCGTACAGCTGGGTCAGGTACTCCTTGCCATCGGCAGCAGTTGTAAACTTCTGGTTTACAACTGCGCCTCCAACCAGCTCCCCATCAGCGAGAACCGCCTTAATGTGCTTGCCGATATTTTGCTTGCTGCTCTGATACAAATCAGCCATTTCAAGCTGTGTCAACCACACCTGACCGCCCAATTCGCGCAGCACAAACTGCGAATGGCCATCGTCGGTGATGTAAAGGATCAGGTCGTTGTCGGCCATTTCGGATATTAACCTCAGCAGTTGTACGCGTGTACATATCACCAAGAAAATTGGCGTTATTTGGAGTCACTACGCAACGTTTATGTCACCAACAACATTGGGACATTTACCGTTAAGTAGCCGTTGCATCAACGCTTTCTTCTCTTGCCTTAATAACTCAACCTTTTCTTTCAAAGAAACAATTACAGCATCACAAGCATTCAACACGGCGGCTATCTTCAGCTGCTCTTCATACTCAGGACAGTAAATAGAAAGACCTGCAACATCAGATGAATTTATTGCCGGATAGTTTGTACCGACAACCAAATAGTTTATTTGACCAGCAATATGAGCACTAAATAAATAATGATAGATATAATCACCACAGACACCACTTCTGGGTCTAAGCACCGCAAACCCCGTAGACGCGACAAAGCCTTCATGTTCTTTTTTTACGACCGCAAAGCCTTGAAGGTTAGGTCTCACGGTAGCTAGCAAAATATCCCCAGCTCGAACTATTCGCCTCGCCCTACTTGGCGAACTTGCAAACAAATGAACCTCCACGTCATCTGAAATATTTCCAGCATCCACATCTGATAAAGATATATATTTAAACTTAAATTCCGCTGAGGTTTTACTCCCCAAGCTTTCACTATCAATCTCAAGAACATCCGAAAAATGGCAACGCTTAAATTTCCCATCATATTCAGGAAAGCGTTTATCACCACCAAACAGCTTTTGCATTAACGATTTTTTCTGCTGTGCGCTATTATCGACAAGTTTTTCCGCAACGCAAATAGCCTTATCCCAAGAAGAAAGTATTTTGACTACCTTCCTCTGTTCAGCCAAGGGGGGGAAAATTACAGGTATCCTCTTAAAATCATTGAAATATAATCGCAGACGATCACTGGTAATACCATATGAGTAGGCCCAGAACAGGTAAATCATTTTCGACGTATTAAAAAAATACTCAGCATATTTAGTGTCGACATTTTTTTTGGCTCGAAGAACAATATAGGCTGGGCTAACAATACCATCAAACTGTGCACGCCCTAGCGCCCCCTGCCAAACCCGCATCATGTTGTAAGCAATATCCCCTTCCCTTACCAACAAATGATCTTCGGGAGCTAAGTTTGTTTCGGTTCTCCGATCAAGTTTATCTCGCCCTACAATACCGTCATGAAGAGTAACAGACAGTAGAGGAAGTCCGATTTCACCCTTATCTCGACTAGACGAGAAATAGTCCCCTAGGCAAGAGCCTTTATCAGACACCATATCCCAACTCCTTTAAATACAACTCCATCTCTTTTTCGAGCACATCCAGCTGTGACCTGAGCTGCATGCGCTCTTTACGAACTTCCTCCAAATTTATTTCAGGCTCTTTTTCGAAGGTATCTACATAGCGCGGAATATTCAGATTGTAATCATTTTCACGAATCTCTTTGATGCTGGCCCGATGACTATATTTATCCGAATTAATTCGATGACGATAAGTAATAAGAATATTTTTAATATTATCATCAGTTAGCTGGGTCTGGTTTTTACCCGCTTTGAAATCACGACTAGCGTCGATGAACAGTACGCTATCGTCGGTTTTTGTCTTAGTGAAGATGAGTATTGCCGCCGGGATACCGGTGCCATAAAAGAGCTTTTCCGGCAGACCGATCACTGCATCCAGTAGATTTTCCTCGATCAGTTGCTCGCGGATCCTACCTTCGCTTGAGCCCCGAAACAGCACACCATGAGGCACCACCACTGCCATGCGCCCAGTCTTTGGTTTCATTGTCTCGATCATGTGCAGGATAAAAGCGTAGTCACCTTTGGTCTTTGGTGGAATTCCACGTTTGAAGCGACCAAACAAATCATGTTCAGCCTCTTCATGCCCCCACTTCTCCAAAGAGAACGGCGGATTTGCCGTCACGATGTCAAACCGCATCAATTGGCGATTGGAATCAAGCAGCTTGGGATTTCGAATAGTGTCACCCCACTCAATCTTGTGGTTGTCCTCACCATGTAGAAACATATTCATTTTCGCCAGCGACCAAGTGGACCCAATCGCTTCCTGCCCATAGAGAGCATAGTTTTTGCTGTTGTGATGCTCGCGCACTTTGCGCCCACACTTCATCAGCAACGAAGCCGATCCACAGGCCGGGTCGCAGATGCTATCCCCCGGTTGCGGATCCAACAGCTCGGCAATCAGCTCAGAAACTTCCGGCGGGGTATAGAACTCACCGGCCTTTTGACCGCCGCTGGAGGCGAAATTTTTGATCAGGTATTCGTAGGCATTACCGATCACGTCTAATGAGCCGACCCGAGACGGTTTCAAGTTGAGTTCCGGTCCGGCGAAATCCTCCAATAGATGACGCAGGATGGTGTTCTTCTGTTTCTCCTCACCGAGCTTGTCGGTGTTGAAAGAGATATCCTGGAACACGCTTTTGCCGGCGTCCTTTAGCTTGGTACCGTTGGCCTCTTCGATAGCGTGAAGAGCTTGGTCGATACGCTCACCATTACCAGGTTCGTGTCGCTGCTCCCAGAGCGCGTAAAAACTGGCGGTCGGCGGTAGCACAAAGCGCTCGCTCTTCATCATTTCAATGATTAGCTCAGGCTCATCACCGTATTCTTTCTTGTACTTGTCGTAGTGATCCTGCCAAACATCGCTGATGTATTTGAGGAACAGCATGGTAAGAACAAAATCTTTATAGGTGTCTGCACTGATGGTCCCGCGAAAAGTGTCGCAGGCCGCCCATAGCGCTTTGTTGATGTCGTCTTGGTTCACTTTGTTGCTCATGGTTTAACCTTCAATAAGTTGCTGATAAATGCCCTTGAGCATTTGCTCACGATTCTTTTGGAGCCTGGCGATAAGCTGGTCCTCTTCATCCCAGACCTTTTGCAGCGCTATGAGCTTGTGCTGAACATCCAACGAAGGGACAGGGATGGGCATGTCCAGGAGGGCAGCCTTGCTGACAGCTTGAATATTTGTCCCGCTGCTCCCTCCTGCCAGAAATCTTTGGCTTTGCGGCAGATTGATCACCCAGCAAAGGTACTCAGGCAAGATTGACTTCATCCTGACCTTGATGATGAACAACTGGCTGGTTGCGACGACTTGTTCTTTACTCAGGAAAATTGCAGCCCTATTACTCTCGCCCCGGGCGATGACCGCAATATCCTCAACAGAAAGCAATGGAGGCTTCGTGCGCGCGTCCCAGTTGATTTTTGTCAATGCTCCAGGCTCTATGACTGTCTGATGCCGCACATCCTTGATTTGTAGAACACGTAGACTCCCTTCTAAATTTTCAGGAAGCGCTCCACGAAAGCTGTATCCGGTACGCACTTCAGCAAGGGCACTAAGCGGTTGTTGTTGGGATGGCATGTTTCTCTCAGTTTTAAAAGCGCCGTCCTTGGCGCAGAACAATCAGACAGTGCACCGATTCAGCTCTGCAACAAGCCAATCAGATACTTGAGTCCCCACGCCATACCACGCCGACTCTCCCTGGAGACGGGTGACAAGCAAACCATCATCCCGGTCCATCACAGACATCAGGTGTTCGCGCACCTGGACTGCAGTCTGAGATGTTGCGATGACCCAGGTTGATTCCAATGGCTTGCACCATGCGCCATAGCCTTTGATGCAATCATGAAGGGACCGATAGTCGCGCTGTTTACGCAGGTCGTAGGTAATTTGATACAGTTTCATAGCTTTAACTCTCCTAAGCGGTCAGTTGATGCACTCGCGGCAGGCTGCAACCTGCCGCACCCTATTTTTTTGCTGTAGGAACCCTACGGCATCAGGCAAAACGAATCCTAGCATGTAGGAAACATCTGTCAATTTTATTTTTTGCGGTAGGACTCCTACTGCAGACGTGAAATTCAGAAGGAAACGACCCTTGATGGCTGTAAGACGCTTCCTGAAAGATTGAAATACAGCGCTGCTATAAGGTTAATTCTCCTCTAAAAGCATTTGGGCTTCGTTCCAACCGAATCACCGGCGCCCGCGCCCAGTCCAGCTCATGAGCCGGCATCGGTCGACCGAACCAATACCCCTGCCCCAGATCGCAACCCTGCTCGAGCAAAAATGCCGCCTGCTCAACCTGCTCGATGCCTTCGGCATGGACCTGCATGCCCATGCTTTGCGCAAGGGCGATGATCACTCGAACGATCGCCGCGTCATCCTCATCCCCCGGCAGGCCGGCGACAAAGCCCTGGTCGATCTTGAGCTTCTGCACCGGCAGACGCTTGAGCCGCAGCAGCGACGAATAACCGGTGCCGAAGTCATCGATAGCCAGCCGCACACCCAATTCGCGCAAGCGGTGCATTTGTTCCAGCGCGACTTCCGGATCATCCATCACCGCGCTTTCGGTCACTTCCAGTTCCAGACACGCCGGGTCCAACCCCGTGTCGTGCAGCACTTGGGCCACCCGTTCAAACAGTTCGCGTCGGGCAAACAGCCGCGTCGAGACGTTCACCGCGATAAACGACAGCACCACCCCGGCCTTCTGCCAGGCACACATCTGCTGACAGGCCTGTTGCATTACCCAGGCATCGATTTCGGCGATCAACCCGGTGCGCTCGGCAATCGGAATGAACTCGCCCGGCGCCACCAACCCGCGTTGCGGATGCTGCCAGCGAACCAGCGCTTCAACGCCAATCAAGCGGCTGGTCTTGAGGTCGTGCACCGGCTGGTAGTAAACCCGCAACTCCTGCTGCTCCAGCGCGCGACGCAATTCAAAAGCCATCTCGACCCGGTGCTGGGCGTGAGCCGTCAGTTCCTCGGTGTACAAGGCATAGCCGTCGCGCCCCGAGTTCTTGGCCTTGAACAGCGCCGAATCAGCGTTGCGCAGTAATTGTTCGGCGCTCAGTGCATCGCTGGGAAACAGGCTGATACCGACGCTGGCGTTGATGAACAACGGGTGAGCGTCGATGACGAACGGCTCTTTCAAACCATCGATGATCCGCTGCGCCAACGCGGCCGCTTGCACCAGTTGCGGACAGCTCTCGGCCAGCACGGCAAACTCGTCGCCACCCAAGCGCGCCAGCGTAATGCCAGGGCCGAACATGCCTTGCAGACGCACCGCCACGGCTTTCAGCAACTGATCGCCGACGTTGTGCCCGAGGCTGTCGTTGATCATCTTGAAATGATCCAGATCGATCATCAGCAACGCGCAACCACGCTTGTGGGTCTGCGCCGAAGCAAGCGCCTGCTCGACGCGATCGCTGAACAGCAGACGATTGGGCAGGTCGGTCAGCGGGTCGTGGTGAGCCAGATGCGCGAGTTCGTGCTCGGAATTCTTGATCGCGCTGATGTCGGAAAACACCGCCACGTAGTGGCTCGGCTGGCTGTGGTCATCGTGAATGACCCGGATGGTCTGCCATTGCGGGTAAATCTCACCGCTTTTACGCCGGTTCCATATCTCGCCGCTCCATTCGCTGGTGCAGTTCAGACTCTGGAACATTTCTTGATAGAAATCTGGCGGATGGTGGCCGGACTTGAACAGGCTGGGCCTATGGCCCAACACCTCTTCGGCCTGATAACCGGTGATTTCCATGAAGGCCCGATTGACGTGGACGATCAACCCCTCGCGGTCAGTGACCAACACCCCTTCGCGCGTGCAATCGAACACCGCCTGCGCCTGGCGCAATCGTGCGCGATCTTCATTGCGGTGGCGCAATTTGGCGCCGATCCCAAGAAAACCCAGCAACCGTGCCCGGGCAATGAAGATAAACCCGGCGCTCAGCACTACCCAGGCATAACCGTTGATCAGTTGCCATCGCTGAAGATCAGCGGATTCATCGAATATATTGGTTAATAAATAACCAGTGAATTCCAGCCAAACGACAGAAAACACCAGGTAGAGCAGCGCTGCACGCAAAGCATCGCGATAAGAAGCAGACATTCGACGGTCCATGTCCCTACAAAAAAGGTTGGAATTATAGATTAAAGAAACATCCAGCCACTCTTATCTGAAAGGGCGACTGGTTTTATCTGTGTGCTGAGTGATAATGCGCCTGCTGTTTTTTTCTTTATCGAGGGCCATACAGCCTATGTGGTACGAAGG
>Ga0207087_1194_pt2 | contig 11946 bp, 10 predicted proteins | sample Alteio_BWMinHeat_51_FD_153544 | JGI IMG/M metagenome (GOLD analysis project Ga0207087, IMG submission 153544) | Enriched cells from forest soil in Barre Woods Harvard Forest LTER site, Petersham, Massachusetts, United States -... | ecosystem: Environmental > Terrestrial > Soil > Temperate forest >... | reverse complement strand
AAGTCGCGCGGCATCGCAGTTTCAGCCAGGCGGCGCTGGGTCTGAACGTCACCCAAGGCGCGGTCAGCCGTCAGATCAAGCAACTCGAAGACTATCTCGGTGTAGCCCTGTTTATTCGCACACCTCAGGGCCTGTCGCTGACCGAAACCGGCACCGCCCTCTCCCCCCATTTGAGCAACGCCTTCGACCACATCGAACGCGCCCTGCAAGCGGTGCGTGTACCTAACCTGCGCCAGCGTCTGCGCATCGTTGCGCCACCGACCTGGGCCACACGCTGGTTGTCGGCACACTTGCGCACCTTCTGCCAACGCTACCCGGACATCAGCCTGAGCGTGACCCACCAAACCGGCCACGACAACCTCGCGGAAATCGACTGCCACATTCGCTTCGGCCTCGAAGCCGCCAGCCATTGCAGTAGCCAGTTGCTGGTGATGGAGCGGCACATGGCGGTGGCCAGTCCGGAGTTGTTCGTCGACGGCCAGCCGCCTGACTTGCGGCAGTTTCCATTGCTGCACATCCTGCACGACGGCAAGCGCTTGAAGGTTTGGGAGAATTGGTTGGCGGCAATGGGCCGTGACGATATCGATGCTGCGCGGGGGCTGGAATTCAGCACCCTGGATCAGGTGATCCACACCGCCCTGGCGGGTGGTGGTTTGGCGGTGATCGACCGGCAGATGATCGAAAAGGAACTGGCCAATGGCAGCCTGCTGCCGATCACCCCGGTGGAGGTGGTTGGACCGTATGGTTATTGGCTGGATGTGGCAAACGACAAACAAGGGTTATCGAAGGTGCGGTTGTTTACGGAGTGGTTGGGGTTGGTGAGTAATCCTTAGGACACCAATGCCCCCTGTGGGAGCGAGCCTGCTCGCGAAAGCGGAGTGTCAGTCAACATAGATGTTGAATGTAATACCGCCATCGCGAGCAGGCTCGCTCCTACAGGGGTTTATGGCTGTGCCTTAGAGGCCGCCCATCAACAGGTATTTGATTTCCAGGTAGTCCTCCAGACCGTACTTCGAACCCTCGCGACCGAGGCCCGATTCCTTGATGCCACCGAACGGTGCAACTTCTGTGGAAATGATTCCTTCGTTGATCCCGACCATACCCGCTTCCAGACCTTCGGCCATGCGCCACACGCGACCGATATCGCGGCTGTAGAAGTACGCCGACAGCCCATACGGCGTGTCGTTGGCCCGTTGCAGCACTTCGGCTTCGTCCTTGAAACGGAAGCATGCGGCCACCGGGCCGAAGGTTTCGTCCTGGGCGATCAGCATGTTGCTGTTGGCTTCGGTGAGGATGGTCGGTTCGAAGAACGTGCCACCGAGCGCATGCCGACGACCACCGCACAACAGCTTGGCGCCCTTCTCCAGAGCGTCACCGACATGCAGTTCAACCTTGGCCAATGCCGCTATGTTGATCAGCGGACCTTGCTCGGTTTCACCGTCCAGCGCACTGCCGACACGCATCGCCGCGACCGCTTCAGCGAGTTTTCTGGTAAAGGCTTCGTACACGCCGTCCTGAATGAAGAAACGGTTTACACAAACGCAGGTCTGCCCGGTGTTACGGAATTTCGAGGCCATGGCGCCTCTGACGGCGGCGTCCAGATCGGCGTCGTCGAAGACAATGAACGGCGCGTTGCCGCCCAATTCCAGCGAAACCTTTTTCAAGGTGTCGGCGGCCTGGCGCATCAGCAGTTTGCCGGTGCGAGTTGAGCCGGTGAACGACAGTTTGCGCACGATGCTGGAGGCTTGCAGTGCCCCGCCAATCGCCACCGCGTCACCCGAGACGATGTTGAACACGCCAGCCGGAATGCCCGCCTGCTCGGCCAGCACCGCGAGGGCGAAGGCCGACAGCGGGGTTTCTTCAGACGGTTTGAGGATCATTGTGCAACCCGCCGCCAGCGCCGGACCGACCTTGCGGGTGACCATCGCCAACGGGAAGTTCCACGGGGTGATCGCCGCGACCACGCCGATGGCTTCCTTGACCACGATGATTCGTGCGTCGGCCTTGTGGCTCGGAATCACATCACCATAAGCGCGCTTGGCTTCTTCGGCGAACCACTCCAGGAAGCTTGCGGCGTAGACCACTTCGCCCATGGCTTCGGCCAACGGTTTGCCCTGTTCGCGGCTGAGCAAGGTGGCCAGGTCCTTCTGGTTGCTCAGCATCAGCTCGCTCCAGCGCTTGAGCCGTTGGCTGCGTTCCTTGGCGGTCAGTTTGCGCCAGGCCGGCAAGGCACGATTGGCGGCGGCGATGGCGAGGTTGGTTTCTTTTGCACCGGCCTTTTGCACCTCGACGATGAGTTCGCCGTTGGCCGGGTTGAGCACCTGATAAGTCGCGCCACCGCTGGACCATTGGCCATCGATGAAATTGCCGTTACGGATCAGTGCGCTCATGCCACAGCCTCGGTCAGATTGAAGCGCTCCAGACCCGGACGGGCCGAGCGCAGAATGCGACAGCCTGCGGTGTAATCGTTGATTACGTCGCATGGGGTGTAGTTGCGCTCCAGCTCATGCAGTTCTTCAGCATCGAGCCTGGTCTCCAGCGCCGCCAGGGCACTGTCGAACTGCGCGGTGGTATCGGCACCCACCAGCATGCAATCGACACCCGGATGGTTGGCAACCCAGGCCTGGGCGATCTGCGCGTTCGATACACCACGGGCACGGGCCACGCGTTGCACCGAATGAGCAATCTCGAATGAGGCTTCGTCGCTGTACATCTGCTGGGTAAAAAAGTCGGTCTGGTTGCGGGTCGATTGCACGTCGCCGGTCAGCAGCCCACGGGCCAGCGGACTGAACACCGAGACGCCGAGGCCTTGATCGCGGCAGAACGGGATCATCTCGCGTTCTTCTTCGCGGTAGGCGCAGTTCAGTTGCAGCTGCATGTTGATCGGCTTGACCCAACCATTGCGTTCGCAAGCCATGAGGATCTTTGCCAGTTGCCCGGTGAGCATGGTCGACACGCCGATATAACGGGCCTTACCGGAACGTACGATGTCGTTCATAGCGCTCATGGTTTCTTCAACCGGGGTGTTCACGTCGAAGTAATGCAGCATGAACACATCGACGTAATCCATGTCCAGACGCTTCAGCGACGCATCGATGCCGTCCATGATGTGCTTGCGTGAATGGCCGCTGGCATTGATGCCGTTGCGGGTGCCGTAGCCGACCTTGGTGGTGATCACCAGGTCTTCGCGACGGGCCAGGCGCTTGACGATGCGCCCTACCACTTCCTCGCCGACGCCAGCGGAATAGAAGTCCGCCAGGTCGATGAAATTCACCCCGTTGTCCAAGGCGTGAGCGACGATCGGCTCGCTTTGCTTCTCATCGAAAATCCACGGTTTCCAGTCCGGGGTGCCCATGTTCATGGTGCCCAGGCACAGGCGGGAGACTTGCAGGCCGGAATTGCCCAAACGAATGTATTGCATGGCGCGAACCTCAGGCTTTTGGGGTGTAGAAAGGGTTGCTGATGTGATCGACCACATCCGCCAGTTGCGCTGTTTCCGGCTTGCCGGTCAGGGCGGCGCGGATCGCTGTGCGGCAAGCGTTGTAGTTGTTCAGGTACACCGCATCGAGGTCATCGCAGGCCGGGTTGACCCAGTTGGCCGTCACGATGGCCCATTCGTCTTCGGCTTCCGGTGGCAAGGTGCCCTCCAGCAGCGCTTCGAGCACAGCCTTGGCAATCCCGGCCTGAGACGCGCCCCAGGTGGCGTTACCGTGCAGGTCGCTGCTGATCGCGGCTTTGTTGACGTAAAGGGTCATCGGCTTGACCGGGATGTTCGGCTGGGCGATCACCATGAACGGGCAATGCCCCTGGCTCGGCGATGCCAAGCTATTGGCAAACGCCTGCCCCGCCGGACCGTTGCGCGGGCCGATCAGAATGTTGATGTGCGCGGCGTTCACGCCAGGGCCTTCGAAACCTTCACCGATGTACAGGTCGAGTTCTTTCATGGGGCATTACTCTTTTTGGATTTTTTGGGGTGATCAGAAGTGCACGCGGATCGTGAAGATCGCGGGGCAAATATCGGGGTTCGAAGAGCGCAGCACGGGGCTGGCGAGGACGCGGCAGTGAGGATCAGTCATGGTTGCAAACGCTCTTTTTTGTTGTTGATGAGCTGTGTTTGCGATTTTTTAACACCGGGGATTCGGGAGGCTGTAACCATTAAAAGTCATGGGGGCATGAGTTCTGGTCATACCCAGCGAACTCAAGGGCGGTGTTCATGATGGGTTACGACCTGCGCAGTCTAGTCCCCAAAGCTATACGATCCGGTTCCACCCAGAGCCAGCCAACTTGCAGGGGTAAAAACGCAGAAAAATAAAAAGGGGTCGCGAGATAAAATCTCGCAACCCCTTGAATTATATGGTCAGGACGGAGTGATTCGAACACTCGACCCCTAGCACCCCATGCCGGGATCATAAAACATCTAACCTATTGTTTCTAAAGGGATACATGCCTTATTCAGTCGGGAAAAATATCCGTACTTTTGTGCTTATGCAAACGAGAAACCGTGGCCTCCAGCAGTGGTTTTGCGCGTAACCCTCCCCCGGCGTCCTGCCGACCGAACACAATCACACCTCCCCCCGCACCACCGCGGATGAACCTGCGTCACGAATGGGGCAACCACACCAGACGCTCCGCGCCAGGCTCGAACGCCAAGGCGGTACGGCCCACGAAATCGGCGATCATTGACTGGTTGTCAACCTAAACATTGTAAATATTGTTGAACGCGACTTCTGCCTGGGGCACTCTTCGCGACGCACATTTACATGGACGGTAATATTTGATGCGCCTTGCACCTATGGATGTGCCCATCCCGTGCGCCTGCACACTCGATACCTCTCTTCATCCCAGCGGCCTAAAAACCTCATTACGCCTTTATGGGCTAGTTCGCATCGTCGGTTTCGGCGACATACCTGCGAGCACGCCGGTTGAAATTCTTTGCGCGGCGTCCGGCGAAGGCAAGGCGATTCGGGCCTTCGTTTCAAGGCTGGACGCTGAGTTGGTTGCCAGGTCAATGCCTGACTCAGGCTATCGTGTCGTACCACTGGCACAATTCGACCCCACTGGATTTATCCAGCAACACCAGGGTTGGCTGACCGTCCACATCACCTGTGGTTTTTCCTCGCAGCGCGACACGTTACGACTTGCAGATGGTGACTTGCCAAGCTTGGGCTGGTTTATCTATGCCCAGACAGGCCCCTGGAGTCCGGGGCGCTTTATCCATTGGGGCGAAGAAGTCGCCGAGATATTGCTCAGTGCCTACCGCAGCGTTGGTATGCCCAATTACAACGCCTGGCTCAACCAGCTTGATGGCTATTCCATTCAGGCCATGGACAACTGCGTCGAAATCGCCTGGCAGGCGTTGCTGGCCTGCCGTCCCATGCGCGAAAACCACCGAGCACTGTTCAACCCTAGGGATGAGTGCTGGCGCTTTTCCGACTCGCCCATCGACCACTATTACCCCATTTGAGACCTTGAAAAGGAACTTCCCATGAGTGGCAAACCTGCTGCCCGAGTGACAGACCCCACCAATTGCCCGCTTCCGGGGCATGGCACAAATCCTATTGTCAGCGGCTCTCCCAATGTGAACTTCGATGGCCTTGCCGCCGCTCGAATGACCGATAAGTCCGCATGTGGTAGCCCGATCACGGGTGGCGTCAGCGCTACGGTTTTCATCAATGGGCTGAATGCCGCTACTCAAGGCAGTACCGGTGGCCACGGCAACGTAGTTATGGGTGGATCCGGCACGGTCATTATTGGCGACACCTTCGTACCAGCCCCTTTCAGCGGCCTGCTGCCGATGCCAGTGCACTTCAGCGACAAGTTCAGACTGGTTGACCAAGACTCGGGCGAGCCTCTACCCAATCTTGATTACGCCATCCAACGCGCTGACGGCAGCATGGAACATGGTGTAAGTGATCCGATGGGGTATACGCATGTAGTGAGTTCGCACCTGCCCGAAACAATCAAACTGTTTCTTGAGGACTAAGGCATGACAGCAGATGCCCTTGATACAGCCGATTGCACACACTCCTCCCCAGACCAAAGAAAAAGTTTCATTATTTCTGTTTTCCCAGAGGGGCAGACAGAGAGCGTCAAAATCTATAGTGGCGACTTTCATCATGGCTGAAGTGCTTAGCAAGAATGGCAGAAAAATGTCTCCCGTAGCCACAAGAACGGTGACGCCCGTTAAAGACTCCACCCCAAAACTGTATCGCTGGACGCCAAGCAACAGGTAAGACGGGCTGAGAATGAGGAGTATTTGAAGAATAAGAACGTGAAGGCATTTTTGGATACCATTGCCGAATCAGAAGGCGGTAACTACCACGCGAAATTTGGTTATGGCTGGGCACCGGGTTTTAAAACTGGAAAATGGACTTTTACTGATGAGTCCACCCATCCGGGGGCAGGTTACGGCGGATCAACTACGGCATCAGGCAGGTATCAAATTACGATAGGCTCATGGAGAGACTATTGCATTGCAGCAATGGGGCTATCTGACTTCACACCACATACGCAGGATTTGACCGCAGTCGAAATTCTTCGCAGAGTGCGTGCAATTGATTCAATCGTAAATGGCGACGTTAAAGATGCAGTACAAAAAGCATCTAGACAATGGGAATCTTTACCAATGGGCCCCGGCCAAGCTAATCGCCCATTGGGTGGACATCCGTCCGGCCAACCGTATATGCCATATGACGATGTCGTAGCCACCTACAAGAAATTTGGCGGCACTACAAAATGAAACTACACTCTATTGCTTGCATTTTGCTTTGTTGCGTTAGCATTTTTGCGAACGCAACGGATATACCAATTAAAAAGGGAATGCCATTTTTAAGTGCGCGAAAAGCATTGATTAAACATGGCTGGAAACCAATTTTAACGAATGAAATGGAGCCAGGCGGGGCTATGAAAACCCTTAGAGATATGGGTGTTAGTGAAGTCGAAAGATGCACTGAGGGAGTTCAATATTGCGAGTTCAATTACAAAAAAAACAAAGTTTGCCTAGTCGTCAGCACTACTGGCGAAGAAGTAAAAGACATGACAATTGATGGCTGGGGTTTCAAGTGTCCTGAGACGGATTAAGGGTTGGTGCTATGTTGGGGGATGTCAGCCCTGTTACTTTTCGAGCCTTGCCAATGGCTTGCATTCTGCTTTGTTGCGTTAGCGTTCTTGCGAACGCAACAGATGTGCCGATAAAAAAAGGAATGTCATTCTTAAATGCACGGAAAGCATTGATTAAACATGGTTGGAAGCCAAGCTTACTGAATGAGATGCAGCCGGTTGGCACTGCAGTAATACTTAAAAACATGGGCATTAGTGAAGCCGAAAGATGCACCCAAGGGGTGCAATATTGCGAGTTCAATTACAAGAAAAACAAGGAGTGCCTAGGTGTCACCACCACTGGCGAAGAAGTAAAAGACCTGATAATTGATACCTGGGATTTCAAGTGCCCACAGAAAAAACTAGAGGATTGAGGTGTAATTGGATACGAGTGGAGGCTTTTGCATCCCACATGGACAGAGTTCTCCATTAAGGCCAACTCATTTTATGGCCAAAATCACCATCAAAGAACTCGAGTCGCTGATTCCCAACGATGCCGCCCGAATCCTCCGGGAGGATGGCAGCGACTCAGAGTGGTGCTTTCCCAACAAGCAGGATGATGGGCATGTGGACATAAAGTGGTGAGCAAACAAGTGGATGACCGCCAGGCCCAGTTCAAAAACCGCAAGGCCCTCTCCAGACGGCGTAAGGACAATATCCTGGTCCTTGCCGACGGCCAGAACGGCGACTGGACGCCACATGACCTGCGCCGTACGGGCGCGACCATGATGCAGCGTCAGAGCGCCTTTAGCGCACGTTCGACGCTGATAGCAAGCGGCGTGGTTGGCCTCCCGATAAGTTCAGCCAAGGCGCGCTCGTTCCCGCAGAGAGCCCCCAGGGAGGCGCTGACGTCATAGGAAGCCAATGCTGCGGCAAGCCCCTTCGGCAAGCCAACACCTTCGAGTGCGGCGGCGTAGTCGGCTTCCGGGAGGTTGCGGTAAGGGATGTTCTTGCCGGTCTGCTTCGAGATTTCCGCCGCCAGATCAGCCAGCGTCCAAGAGGTATCGCCGACCAGTTCGTAGGTAGTGTTTTCATGGCCGTCAGCAGTCAACACCACTGCGGCGGCTTCGGCCAGATCCTCGCGTGTCGCAGACGAAATCCGGCCTTCGCCTGCACTACCAAACAGCGCGCCATTAGCCAGCGCCACACCAGCGAAACCTGTGTAGTTTTCTGTGTACCAACCATTGCGCAACAGCGTGTAGGAAAGTCCGGACGCCTTGAGGGTAGCCTCGGTTGCGCGGTGTTCGTCGGCAAGTGGCAGCACGGACGAGTCAGCGTGCAACACGCTGGTATAGACAATGCGCTTGACGCCGGCCCTCTTCGCCGCCGCAATGACGTTGGCGTGCTGCGCGGCGCGCTGACCGATTTCGCTGGAGGAGATCAACAGCAAGGTTTCCACTCCGAACAACGCCGCATCCAGCGTCTCGGTCTTGGAATAGTCGAACGCCCTTGCCGCAACGCCCAGCGCTTCTGCCTGTTCCGGCTTGCGCACCAGGGCAAGAATGCTGCTCGTCGCGGTTCGCTGCTTGAGATTCTCGATGACGATGCGGCCCAGTTGGCCGGTGGCTCCAGTAACGGCAATGCTCATGAGGTCACTCCTTGGTGAACGGAAGGGTTGAAGAAATAGCCATAATCGACTGTAGGATTCAGGGTGCGTTGCGGGCAACTTAGGCCTCTGGCCGCTACTCATCGATTGCCTCCTGGTAGCGCCAGGTTTGATGGATCTAGTCCGTCATTTGAGCGTCACACTTCAGACTCAGACTCCCAACGGCGAAACAGCACGCTGGCGTTAACACCGCCGAAACCGAACCCATTTGAGAGCGCATGCGTGATCGACAACTGCCGAGAGTTGAGTGCGACCAGATCAAGGCCGCCGGCCGCCTCATCGGGATGATCGAGATTCAGCGTGGGCGGCACCACCTGGTCGCGAAGCGCTATACGGTGAACACAGCTTCAATGCCTCCAGCCGCTCCAAGCAGATGCCCGGTGGCGGACTTGGTCGAGCTGATCGCGACGCTAGAGTCGCTCCCGAATACCGAGCGAATCGCTGCCAGTTCGCCTTTGTCACCGACCTGCGTGGAGGTCGCATGTGCATTGATATGCTGCACCTCGGCAGGACTCACAGCCGCCTGGCGCAGTGCCTGTTCCATGGCGCGGCGTGCGCCGCTGCCGTCCTCCGGCCCCGCCGTCAAGTGATAGGCATCGGCACTGGTGCCGTAACCGACCAGTTCCGCCAGTGGCTTGGCTCCACGAGCCAACGCATGCTCCAATGACTCGATCACCAGTAACCCGGCACCTTCGGACATGACGAAGCCGTCACGGTCGCGATCAAAGGGACGTGAAGCCTGCTGTGGGTACTCGGCAAAGCCAGTTGATAGCGCGCGGGCCGCCGCAAAACAACCCAGGGTCACACGGTCTATCGCTGCTTCGGTACCGCCGCATATGGCGATATCCGCCTCACCACTTCTGATGATTCTGGCCGCATCGCCGATGGCTTGTACCCCAGCAGCACAGGCCGTTACCGGAGCGCCGAGCGGCCCTTTGAAACCGTGCCGAATGGATACGTGCCCGGCCGCCATGTTGGCGAGAAAAGACGGCGCAGTGAATGGCGACAATCGGCGAGGACCACGCGCATCGGTGGTGCGGACAGCGTCGGCAATCGCGCCAAAGCCACCCACGCCCGATGAAATGATCGTGGCGGTCCGCTCCTGGTCTGTGACTTCTGTCGGATGCCAGCCTGCCTGCTCCAGAGCTTCGTGCGCTGCCACAAGTGCAAACTCGATGAAGCGATCCATCTTCTTGCGATCCTTGGCCGAGATGATGCGCTCCGGGTCGTAACCCGCGATGGCATCATCTTCTAGAGACGGCACCTGGCCGCCTACTGCAACGCCCGTACCCTCAGTAATATCGTCAGGCAGGTTACGGATGCCAGAACGCCCAGCCAGCAGTCTCTTCCAGACTTCTTCTACTCCGCACCCCAGAGGCCCGACAATTCCGACGCCCGTGACCACGATTCGCTTTTGACCTTCGAGATTAATCATTGAACCCTCTTCATTTTTCAGTCGACGCCCACGCTATGGCCTATGGCTAAAGCTTTGTGGTGAGGTGAACGGCGAGAGGACGGGATGGTGTCCTATCCATTAGGCTTGCTTGCTTATTCGCTGTTTCGGTTTGACCCGTATTGTCAGGACGGATCTTGAACCAGATGGCGTACATCGCCGGCAGGAACACCAGCGTCATGATGGTGCCGACGAACGTGCCTCCGATCAGCGTGTAGGCCAGCGTCCCCCAGAAGACGGAATGGGTCAGCGGGATGAACGCCAGGATTGCCGCGAGTGCTGTCAGCAGTACCGGGCGGGCACGCTGTACCGTGGCTTCGACCACTGCGTGAAACGGGTCCAAGCCTTCTTGGGCGTTGTGATGGATCTGCCCGATCAGAATCAGCGTATTGCGCATCAAAATGCCCGACAGCGCGATCAGACCGACCAGGGCGTTGATACCAAACGGCTGCTGGAAGATCAGCAGCGTTGGCACCACGCCAATCAATCCCAGCGGCGAGGTGAAGAACACCATGATCATTGCCGAGATAGAACGCACCTGGACAATGATGATCAGCAGCGTCAGGGCAATCATGATCGGAAACAACGGCAAAATCGCTTTACCGGCCTTCCCCGATTCCTCGATCGCACCCGCCTGCTCAATCAGGTACCCGCCAGGCAGCGTGTCGATAATCGGCTGCAGTTGCTTGACGATCACACCCGATACATCGGGCGGCTGAAGGCCTTCGGCAATGTCGCCGCGCACGGTGATAGTCGGCGTGCGGTCACGGCGCCTAAGGATCGGATCCTCCATACGCACATCCACCTCTCCGACCTGGGACAGAGGGATACGCTGACCCGCCGCGCCGACCAATGTGAAGCCTTCAATCCGAGCGGGATCGAGCCGGATATTCCCCGCGGCGCGACCAACCACCTGCACTGAACGAATGTCTTCACGAACCGCCGTGATCGGCACTCCGGCCAGCAGGAATTGCAACTGCTGGGCGACTGCACTGGATGTCAGTCCAACCGCCTGCAAGCGATCCTGATCCAAGTTGAAATGCAGCGTCGGCGTCAGAGGGCCCCAGTCGCTGTTGACCGTCCTCATCATCGGGCTGGCTTGCATGACATCTTGTACACGACCCGCAATCTCGCGAAGCTTCGTCGGGTCAGGCCCCATCACCCGGTAGGCCACCGGGAATGGCGAATACGGACCAAACACAATTTGAGATGCCCTGACTCGGGCCTCTGGGGCGAGGCCTGCAGCGACCGCTTCGCGAAGACGGAACTTGAGGGTTTCTCGTGCCTCCTGACTGTCCGTCAGCACCACGATTTTGGCGAACGATGGATCGGGCAGTTCTGGCGCCATCGCCAGGAAGAAACGCGGCGCGCCCTGCCCAATATAGGCCGTGACGATTTTTGCCTCTTCCTGCTGTTGCAGCCAGGCCTCGACCTTTGCAGCAGTGGCACTGGTCTGCTCGATGGAGGTTCCGTAGGGCATTTGCACCTCGACCATCACCTCGGGACGGTCCGAGGTCGGGAAGAACTGCTTCTTCACCAGGCTCATGCCCAGAACTGCCACGAAAAACAGCGTGATAACCGTGCCAGCCACCAGCCATTTGCGGGCGATGACGCGTGTCAGAACCCGGCGGAAGCGGTTGTAACGGGGGGTGTTGTAGATAGCCGCATGCCCACCCTCGACCTTCTTGATGTCTGGCAACAACTTCACTCCCAGGTAAGGGGTGAAAGCCACCGCGACGATTTCTGCCAGGCAATTTGCGCAGATGGCTTCACCGATCGCCTGCTTGGA
>Ga0207087_1199_pt1 | contig 11965 bp, 11 predicted proteins | sample Alteio_BWMinHeat_51_FD_153544 | JGI IMG/M metagenome (GOLD analysis project Ga0207087, IMG submission 153544) | Enriched cells from forest soil in Barre Woods Harvard Forest LTER site, Petersham, Massachusetts, United States -... | ecosystem: Environmental > Terrestrial > Soil > Temperate forest >... | reverse complement strand
CTGCGCCGTTCGCGCGGGCGTCGGGGATACGAGAGAGCAAGCCTTGTTCAAGTTGATTGCGCAGCGCGCTTATGCGCTGGGCGTCATCCCCATGCGAGTGGCGGGCGACTTCGGCGGCTTTGCCGAACGCGACGATGCCCGGGACGTTTTCGGTGCCGGGGCGGAAGCCCCGCTGATGGTGGCCGCCGTAGAGAAGTTGGCGGAGCTTGGTGCCGGACTTAACGTAGAGTGCGCCGATGCCTTTGGGTGCATAGATTTTGTGGCCCGACAGGGAGAGTAGATCGACGCCGAGTTTGTTGACGTCGATGGGAAGCTTGCCGGCCGACTGCACAGCGTCGGTGTGGAAGTAGATGTCGGCGTGCGCGGCGATGCGGCCGATTTCTTCTAGGGGCTGGATGGTGCCGAGTTCGTTGTTGGCGTGCATCACGGTGATGAGCACGGTTTCGGGGCGGATTGCGGCGCTAACTGCATCTGGATCGACGCGGCCTTCGCGATCGACGGAGACGTAGGTGACGGCAACGCCTTGCTTTTCTAATGCTTGGCAGGCGTTTAGAACGGCTTCGTGTTCGATGGTGGAGGTGATGATGTGAGAGGGCGAGGTTGAGGAGTTAGAGGAAGTAAAGGAGCTAAAGGACGAAGAGAGAGCACCGAAGATGGCGTGGTTGTCCGATTCGGTGCCGCCGCTAGTGAAGATGATTTCCTGGGGCTTGCCGCCGATGAGGGCGGCGACTTGTTCGCGGGCGGTTTCGACGACTGCGCGCGCGCGCTGGCCGGGGGTGTGGATGGAGGAGGGGTTGGCGTAGTCGGCGGACAGGTAGGGAAGCATGGCGTCGAGGACCGCGGGGTCGACGGGGGTAGTGGCGTTGAAATCGAGATTCTCAACTACCGCATCGAGATGGACGCGCAGCTGCACCCTTCCCTCGTCGAGTTGCACACGATGATGGACTACCCGTCCTACACCTGCAAACTCGCCACGACTACCGTGCAATGCATGATCGCCTTTGAGCCGCCGAATTCCGACACCAGTGGCCAGCAAAACGCGCAGATGCAAACTCCCTTCGATCTCTTCGGATTTCATTCCTATGGCTGGATTCTTTCGAGCGTCGTGGCACGCTTGCGCCCTGGGCAATCGCAGGTGACGGTGCACTTGTTTCTGCCTAACGAAGACCGCTATCCCAACGCTGTGGCCGAAGTGCGCCGCGAAACGCCGGACTCCATCACCATCACGGGAAGAACATTTAAAGCGCAACGCTTCATGGTGAAGCTGGTCATGGATTCGAGCGATATTTCGTCCGCCACGGTGTGGACGTCGCGCTCCGGCCTGGTTCTGAAGATGCAGGCGGCCGGAGAGCCGGCCCCTGGCGGAGATCTCCCGTTCGTCGAACTGACCAGCTACAAGCAGCGGGAGGGATTCGTTCCGGAGATGCAATAGCAGTCAGCCAGTCCGCTCGGTGCGAGCGCCGCAGTCGCACTAGCCAGTGGACCGGACTCGGTGGCTCGGCGCTTTTCTAAATGAACAGTTCTTCTTCTTGCTCGAGCCGGTCGTCTCCCGATGATGGAGACGGTGGGCGCCCGGCGCGCCGCGACCGCAGCAGATCAATGCCCACCTTGATTCCCTGAATCAAAGCGGAGGCTTTCTGTACCGGCCGCCAGAGGCCTTTTTTGAATTGTGCGCCCGCGTCTTCCAGCGTTTCGAGCGTTCCGGTGAGGATACGGTCGAGATGCACCAGTTGCCCGCGCAGCCGGTCCGCGGCGTCAGTGAACACGCGATCAACTTTTTGCGCTTGTCCTCGCGCGAGATACACGATGTGCGCGGCGTCCGACACCATGCTGGAAATCTTCGGCTGCGTATCGTCCAGCAGGATCTGCACGCGCGTCAGAATGGGGCCGATGCGCGTCTGCAAATCGCTGGTCAGCTGATTAATCTTTTCCGTAGTCTTGCGCACCTCGAAAAACAGCGCCGTAAGAATAATGATCTGCACGACGAGAGCTATCGCCGTGACGACGCTGGAAAGCACAATCCAGTTCATAAGCGCCCCAGATGCCCCTTGCTAAGAAGCAAACTCGTTAACAAGCGAAACTCGTTAGACTCTGGCCCGATCATCCGAGCAGGTTCGCAAACGCAGCAGGCCTACTTGCGCCAAACTTGCGGCGAACAAACGCTACGGTATTAGCTCTTGGCCGCTTCTCGCCGATACGCGTCGCGCGCGCCTTCGACCGCGGCAGAGATGGATTCCTTCTGGCGCGAGGCAACGTCTTTGCCGCGTTCGATCAGTTCGTCGGCGCGATCGCGAAGCTCGCGGGCCTTGCGCTGCGCATACTCGCGGCCTTCATCGGCCTTGTCCGAGAGAAAAGCGCGCGTCTCTTCGCCAGACTTTGGCGCAAAGAGGATTCCGACCAGGGCCCCTACGCCGAGGCCGACCAGGAAATAAGTAACTTTGGAACCAACGTTGTCCGCCATAAAAAAGCCTCCAGAAGGACGCTAGCATAGGGTTCCGCAAGGCGCAATACGGACTAACCCTTATGAGGATTTACTAAGGTTATTAGATTTAGCTCGATTCCGCTGCGCCGAGGTGCTCCAGGATCTTTTCGGCGCTCGCGCGGGAGACCACCTGGCTCAGTTTTTCGAGGCCGGCGCGCTTTATGGAGGCGACGCTCCCGAATTCGCGTAACAGTTTGTGGACCGTGCGGGGGCCGACGCCGGGAATAGCACTGAGCGCGGTTTCGCGCTGGCGTTTGGCGCGGCGCTGGCGGTGAAACGTGACGGCGAAACGGTGCGTTTCGTCACGGATTTGCTGGATCAGGTGCAGCACGGGGGAGTGCCGGTCCAGAATGCAGGGCTCGTTTTCCTGGCCGTAGATGTACAGGATTTCTTCTTTTTTGGCGATGGCGGCGAGCGGCTGATTGATGATTTGCAACGATTCCAGGGCTTGCGCGGCCGCGTGAAGTTGCCCGATACCGCCGTCGATCAAAATCAGGCTGGGCATGGCCCTTTTTTCTTCCTGCAGGCGGCGATAGCGGCGGGAAACGGCTTCGCGCATGCTGGCGAAGTCGTCGTTTTGTCCGATGATGGGGAGCGGCGCTACGGCGGCCGACGGAACGTCCGACGAAATGTGTGATGGAGCGGCGCCGTTGCCGAGTTCTTCACCGCGAATGATGAATTTGCGGTAGTCGGATTTTTTCATGCGGCCGTTTTCCCACACGACCATGGAAGCCACCGTGTCCGTTCCCTGAATGTGTGAAATGTCGAAACTTTCGATGCGCTTCGGCTCTTCGGGAAGATTCAGCGCGTTCATCACCGCTTCGCCGATGGCCTTCGAACTAGGCTTCAGCACGCGAAAGCGCTGCATGAAAGAATGCGTGGCGTTGCTTTCGACAAGATCGAGAATGGCGCGCTTCTGGCCGCGCTGCGGCGTAAAGATTTCCACTTTGTGTCCGGCGCGTTCGGTGAGCATTTCCTGGAGTACTTCGCGGTCTTCGAAATCGGCGGGAACGTGAATCGATTTCGGCAAATAGTCGGCGTCAAGATAGAGTTGCAGGAGCAGCGACGAGACAAATTCCTCGGCATCGAATTCCCGGAGATCTTCCCAGTAGAATTCGCGGCGGTCCACGATACGGCCGCCGCGTAGATGGAAAAGATTGGCGGCCACCAGCGGCGGCTCGGCGTAGTAAGCGAGGATGTCGGTATCGTCACCTTGCGCGGCGGCAATGCGCTGGCGTTCTTCGATGTCTTCGAGCGTGCGCATCAGATCGCGATACGACGCGGCTTGCTCGTACAGTTCTTTCTCGGAAGCGGCGGTCATGCGCTGTTCGAGACTTTTCATCAGATCGTGGCGGCGCCCTTCGAGGAAGAGTTTTACGTCGCGCACGGATTCGGCGTAACGCTCGTCGGTAGTAAGTCCGTCAACGCACGGGCCGAGGCAGCGGCCGATGTAATACTGTAGGCATGGGCGCGGATGATTGCGCGTGAGATCGACGGTGCAAGACGGAATCAGGAAGCGCTTGTGAACGAAGTGGAGAATGCGGCGCGCCAGGCCAGCCGGAAAATACGGTCCGAAATAGAGCGATCCATCCTTCTTGAGGCGGCGGGTAAAATAGACGCGCGGATATTTGTCGGCGGCAGTGAGCTTGATGTACGGATAGGTTTTGTCGTCGCGCAGAAGAATGTTGAATTTCGGGTGATAGCGCTTGATGAGATTGTTTTCAAGGGCCAGAGCTTCGCGTTCGTTATCGACGACGATGGTTTCAAGGTCGGCAATTTCGCGGACCAGCGAGCCGGTCTTGGCGTCCATCCAGCGCGATTCGAGAAAGTAGGAGCGCACGCGGCTGCGCAAGCTGCCGGCTTTACCGACATACAGCACCGCGCCGCCGGCGTCGCGAAACAAATACACGCCGGGGCTTTCCGGAAGTGCGGCGGCTTTTTCTCGAGGTTCCATGAAATCAAGCGGCAAACTACTCTTGGCGCGCGCCTTCTATCATACTGGCATCATACGGGTAGGATAGCGGCATCCTACTGGCAACCAACGGAAAAGGTGCAATGACAGCGAAACGAGCGAGAATGGCGGCAATACTTCTTGGCGCGCTTTTTTTGCCGGCTTGGGAGTTAGATGCGCAAGAGCCGCCGCAGGACGCTCCGGCAAAGCCCGCGGATCCGAAGCAGAAGCCGGCGAAGCCGAACAAAGACACCGCCACGCAGAATGCGCCGGACCAGCCGAAGTGGGATCCGCTGCGCGCGGAGAAGGATCTGGAAGTCGGGCAGTATTACATGAAGCGCGGAGATTATGACGCGGCGATCGACCGGTTCAACGATGCGATTGAGGCCAAGCCCGGGTTCGCGATTCCCTTTCGGTGGCTGGGCGAAGCGCAAGAGAAAAAAGGCCTGAAGAAGAAGGCACTAAAAACGTACCAGCGGTATCTGGATCTGGTGCCGCACGCGGATGACCGGGGCAAGATTCGCAAGAAGATCGAGAAGCTGCAGCGGGAGATTGATAAGGAAAACCGGTAAAGGCGGTAGCACCTTCGCCGGTGAGATATCATCGATTAACTGCAGTAGCTCCTTCAGTAATGAGGCGATAAGATGTTTTCATCTTTTGGAGGTGTCCAATGAAGTGTGCATCCATCCTGCTGCTGTTCTGTCTGCTGTTCGGTACGGTTTCCGTCGCGCAGCAGGCCCCGGCCGACACGGTCCCGACGAAAGAGGACATCGAGAAGTATTACGAAGTGATGCATGTCCGCGAGCTTATGAAGAACGTGATAGAAGCTACCTCAAAGCAGATGCGGCAACTAATGCACGAAGAGCTACAAAAGCGAATTCCGAACGCCCCTCCTGACATGCTCACCAAACTCGACAAGTTGATGGACGACTCGCTCAAGCAAATCGATTTTGAGGAGATGCTGCAAGCGATGACGCCGGTCTACCAGAAACATTTCAGCAAAAGCGACCTGGATGCGCTGATTGCCTTCTATTCAAGCCCTGCCGGCCAGAAAATCCTCAAGGAATTACCGGCCATAACATCCGAGGCCATGAGCGCCTCAACCGGCATTATGCGCAAACAAATGGACCTGGTCATGGAGAAGACCCAAGAGTTGGTCGCATCGATGGAAAAGGACGCCACCGACACGAAGAAGCAGCCAAACTGAAGGATGATCGAAATTGCCGGGCGCTACCTGGCTAGATGGTCCAGGATCCGGCGGGCGCGGGTGAAGTCGGGAAAACGTTTTTCTTCGGCGCGAAATTCGCGGGAGTGCGACACCAGGCTGCAGCCGGACCGGCGCGTGGGATGCTTGACGTGCAGCATCTCGTGGTACAGGACGTATTCGACGGCACAGCGCGGGACCGCGGGGCGGTCCATCCGGCGATTCAGCAAAATCTGGTTGGGGCCGGGATCGTAGCAGCCGAATTGGCGGCGCCAATTTCGCGTGCTCCAGCCGATGCTCGGGCGCCGCAATCCACCGGCAAAAAAACGCGCATTCAGATCGTCGAACATTTGATCGAGATTGAAGTGCCGCCCCTGCGGACCGCTGTGCTTCAGGCCCACACGGGCGCTGCGCATCTGGCTGATGCGGCTGCGCGTGCGGTCCGAGCGCGCGTAAGTGAGATACGGCTCGACCAGAGGTTTGGGCGCGCGGCGGCGGTAGACGCGCGCGAGAAGCAAGGCGGCGGCAGCTTCGAGCACGTTAAGCGGCGCGCGCTGCAGCAAATCGGAAAAGCGCACGAATAGAGAATCTTCGCGGCGACGAATAGTGAGCACCAGACTCGAGTAAGGATAGAATTCGACGCGGAAACGCGGCGGGCGGCCTTCGCAGCCAAGACGGGTGTACACGCGCTGGAAAAGCGCCGCTCCTCCGGGAATGCGTAACTTGCTGCGGGGCATCACGCTCAATTCTTGCGCCGCACCGGCGGCGGCGCAACCTTCATTTTGGCCTGTTCCGCTTCTTTCAAAGCATCGTTGGTACCTTCGATGGCGTCGTCCAAATTGTCTTTGTAAATCTCGCGCTCGTTGCCTTCGGCGGAAAGCTTGTTGAGGATGGCCACGAATTCCTTGGCTTTCGCGGCCATCAGGTCGATGCCCTTGCGAATGTTTTCCTGCTTGTGGATTCCCAGTTCAATGAGGTCGGCGGCGTCATCGAGGCAGCCGACGTAAGAATTGAGAAGAAAATTGAGCATGTCCGCGTGGCGATTGGCGGAGGGATGATCGAGCTCGTACTGGAATTTTTTGAGGCGATCGTCGGCAAACGTGACGAAGAGCACGATGCGGTCGTTGGTGGTTTCGGCGTCGCGGATCTTGTCGGCTTCGGTGGCGCTGAGGTAGTCCTTCTCTTGTGGTGTGAGCGCGGCAGCGGAGCCGGCAAATAGCAACGCCGACAACATCGCCAGCGGCGCGATGAACATTGGAAGCGCGAATTTCGATCGTAGAGTCATGGTTGCTTCTCCGGAGATGCCCGTGCCGCGGCCGGGGTTGAGGGCAGGTCGATGCTGCGGCGCGGAAAGAGCATGCGCAGGACTTCGTCGTCCATGGCCGCGAGATCGCCGCGGACAATTTGCAAAGGCGGGCGGAATTCCTCGGGCGCAATCAGCAGCGTCTGGTCCAGCTCGCGAATGCCTTCGCGCAGGACAACTTCGAGTTCGCGGTAACCGTTGGAGTGGCGTTCAGCATCGGCGTGCTGTTTCTTGAGGGCCTCCAGCGTGACGCGGCCATTGTCACGAAATTTCTCCCACAGCAACCCGACGCTGTTGAAATCCCCGACCTTTTCGAGGCGGCGGGTTTCTTCAAATTGCGCGCCGCCGAGTTTTTCCAGCAGCTTGGCTTTGTGAACGGAGCTGGATTCCTTGTCGAAGCGGGCTTGCAAATCGGCGAGCTTTTCCTTTTCCGCAGCGGCGAAAAGCGGGCCCGCAAGGAGCGCAAAACTGCAAAAACGGATGAACGATTTGCGGGATAGGCGCATGCGCTACCTTTTCTCGATCATACGCTTCAGAACTTTGCTGCGCTCCGTGGCTTGCCACACCTGGTCGGGATTCTTGTTCTGATCCATTTCCAGGAATTTCTGATAAGCCTCGAGAGCGGGTTTCGGCTGGTTCAAATTATCGTAGCAGAGCGCGCGGACAAACCAAGTGAGTGCGGCGGGAGTTTCGGACTTGGCAATCTGATCGAGCACCGCGAGGGTGGCGGGATAATTCTTGGAGAGATAGTAGGTCGAGCTCAAATCTTTCCAGTACACGATGTTTTTACCGTCGAGCTGGATGGCGGCTTTCAGTTCTTTCTCAGCGGCGGGGAAATCGCGCCTTTGGAGCAGCACGCGACCGAGGCCGCCGTGCAGTTCGGCATCGCTGGGAGCTAGCGCTACCGCTTGCCGCAGCGTGATCGTGGCGGGCTCCCATTTTTTCTGGGCGATTTGCATGTCGGCGCGGAGCTTGAGCGAGTCCAGCGTGGGCGGGTGGCCGGCGTCGCTGCGATCGAGTTCCGCGAGAGCGGCGTCGTATTGCTGGTCGTCCATCAACGTGCGAATGACTCGCGCCCGCACGGCGGCGTCGCCGGGCTGCGCGGCGAGATAAGCACGGAAAGCTGCGGCAGCTTCCGGTTTTTTCTGGGCGTCGAGCGATTTGGCCAGTCCGAAGAGCGCGTTGGCGTCGTTGGGCCTGAGTTCGAGCAGTGCGCGAAATTTTGGCTCGGCATCGGCGGGACGATTCGCGGCCAGATAAAGGTTCGCAAGATGGAGCAATGCTTCGTCATCGTGCGGGTCGAGATGTACGACGCCTTCGAGCGTTTCGGCGGCCGACTTGGCGTCGCCGGAGCGCTCTTGCGCGACTCCGAGAAGCAGACGCGGGCGGCTTTGCGATGGCAGAAGCTCGACAGCTTTCTTGAGCGGCGCGACCGCGGCTGCGGGATCTTTGTCGAGCAGAAGAATGCCGAGATTCAGATAGGCCTCGGACATTTTCGGATCGCAGGCGATGGTGCGCTCGTATTCGGCGCGCGCTTCGTCGGTTTTCTTGAGCGCGGTAAAGACGTACGCGAGCTGGAAATGGGCGTATGCGAAATCGGGCTGATCGGCGATGACTTTTTGCAGCGGCGCGATGGCCGCTTCGAAATCGCTGGCATCGATGGCGCGGCGCGCTTCGTCGAGCAGATCGTTGAGCGGATTGGCGATTTTGTGCGATTTAGAGGATGGAGATTTAGCGGATGGCGATTGCGGAGCACCGGATGGCGCTTGCTGAGACCACGCCGTGAACGCGGCTGCCGTGCTGAGAAGGACAATGGCGGCGAGGCGCTCGACGAATTTGAGAGCGGCGGATGATGCGCAACGCGTCATGATTCTGAAGAAGAAGCCTTGGCTCCCTTGGTGATCTTAGCTGAAGGGCCTGCGGATTTGGATGCGCCGTTGGCCGGACGCTTTGCCTGCCCGCCGTCCGGTTGGCGGGCCTGGCCATTGTGGCCATTGGCATTGAGAACGCGCGCTAGGAAGCGCCCGGTGTGCGATTGCGTGTTGCGCGCGACCTGCTCGGGCGTTCCGGTGGCGATGATTCTGCCGCCCTGGTCGCCGCCTTCGGGCCCGAGATCGATCACCCAATCGGCCGATTTGATGACGTCGAGATTGTGCTCGATCACCAGAAGCGAAGCGCTGGATTCGAGCAGTTTGCGAAAAGCGGCAAGCAGCTTGGCAATGTCGTCGAAGTGCAGACCGGTAGTGGGCTCGTCAAGAATGTACAGCACGCCTTGGTTGTCGCTGCGGCCAAGATGCGCGGCGAGTTTCAGGCGCTGCGCTTCGCCGCCCGAAAGCGTGGTGCCGGATTGTCCGAGGCGGAGATAACCGAGGCCGATTTCATTGAGGATGCGCAGTTTGGTGACAACCTTGGGTACGTTCACGAAAAAAGCGAGAGCTTCGCGGACGGTCATTCCGAGAACGTCGTGAATATTTTTTCCGTGATAGCGGACTTCGAGAACGCTGTTTTTGTAGCGTGTGCCGCGGCATTCTTCGCAGATGAGCTCGACGTCGGCGAGGAATTGCATTTCCACGGTGACGGTGCCGTCGCCCTGGCAGGTTTCGCAGCGGCCGCCCGGAACGTTGAAAGAAAAATGGCCGGCGGTATAGCCGCGGCGCTTCGAGTCCGGAGATTCCGCGAAAATCTCGCGGATGGCGTCGAAAGCTTTGAGATACGTGGCGGGATTGGAGCGCGGGGTGCGGCCGATGGGCGATTGATCGACGATGACGACTTCGCGAATGGCGGAATCGCCTTCGAGACGCTCGCAGAATTCCTTGATGCTCGAGCTGGTGTGCTTGGCGATCAGCGCTTTGTAGAGCACGTCGTGAACCAGCGTGGATTTGCCGGAGCCGCTGACGCCCGTGACGACAGCGAATGTGTTGAGCGGAATGGTGACGTCGACATTTTGCAGATTGTGGAGCGAGGCGCCGAACAGGCGCAGAAATTTGCCGTTAGGCTTGTGGCGATTGTTGGGAACAGGAATGCGCAACTCGCCGCTCAGATAGCGGCCGGTTAGCGATTTCGGCTCGGCCAGCATGGCGTCATAATTCCCGGAGAAGAGGAGTTTGCCGCCGAGTTCGCCGGCGCCGGGACCCAGATCGATGATGTGATCGGCGGAGCGGATGGTGTCGGAATCGTGCTCGACGACGAGCACAGTATTGCCGAGATCGCGGAGGGATTTCAGGATGTCGCTGAGGCGCTGCGTGTCGCGCGGATGCAACCCGATGGAAGGCTCGTCGAGCACGTAGAGCGCGCCGACCAGATGCGAGCCGAGCGAAGTGGCTAGCTGGATGCGCTGCGATTCGCCGCCGGAGAGCGTAGAAGTAAGGCGGTCGAGAGAAAGATAGTCGAGCCCGACTTCATCAAGGAATTGCAGTCGGGTCCGAATTTCTTCAAGGATGCGGTCGGCGATTTTTTGTTGCGCGGGACTGAGTTCGATGGTGGCGAAAAAGGCGCGGGCCTCTTTTACTGTGAGTTTGCAGACTTCGGTGATCGAGCGGCCCGCGACTTTTACAGCGCGCGCTTCCGGGCGCAAGCGCGTGCCGCTACAATCGGGGCAAGTGGCGTAGCCGCGGAAACGGCTGAGAAAAACGCGCACGTGTAGCTTATATTTTTTGCGTTCGAGCCACTGGAAGAAACCCTTGACGCCGTCGTAGTCGTTTTCCGGATCGCCTTCGAGGACCAGGCGGCGCTGCTCAGTGGTGAGTTGTCGCCAGGGAATATTGGTGGGAATGGCGCGGGCGCGCGCCCATTTTTTCAGGTCTTGCAGCAGCGTGCGATAACGCGGCTTGGTCCACGGCTCGATCGCGCCTTCGTCGAGCGACTTGCTGGGATCGGGCACAACAAGGTTGAGATCGAAGTCGATGGTGTTGCCAAAACCCTGGCAGCGCGGGCACGCGCCGTAAGGATTGTTGAAAGAAAAGAGCCGCGGCTCGGGCTCTTGATAAAGCGTGCCGTCGTTCTTGCACTCGAAGCGCTCGTTGAAGCGCAGTTGCTCGGCTGAATTCCCGGCGGCCTCCGCCACAAATTCGAGGATGGCTTCGCCTTTGCCTTCGCGGTAACAGATTTCAACGGAATCGGTGAGCCGCGATTTGGATTCAGGACTGACAGAGAGCCGATCGACCAGCACGAAAACCGGCTTTGCGAAATCCACGTCGAGCAGCGTTTCCGGCGAAGAAAATTCGTGCACCACGCCGTTTTGATACAGTCGGTTGAATCCGTGCTTCTGCAAATCGACGAGGGCCTGGCGCACCGCTTCTTGTGGCGGCCCCGCAGTTTTCTTTTTCGGAGCCCGCCGGATTGGTGATGCAGGTTGCGGCGCGAGCACGTGGAGTTCGTAGAGAATGTAGAAGCGGCGGCCGGGCGTCATCGCCAGAACGCGGGCGGCGATGCTGTCCGGCGTGTCGCGCTTTACTTCCGCGCCGCAGCGAATGCAATAGGTAATGCCGCAGCGCGCAAAGAGCAGACGCAGATAATCGTAAATCTCCGTAGCGGTGGCCACGGTGGAACGCGGGTTGCGCGTGGAGTTTTTCTGGCGAATGGCCACGGCGGGCGCGATGCCGGAGATTTCGTCAACATCAGGCTTTTCCATGCGCTCGAGAAATTGCCGCGCGTAAGCGGAAAGCGATTCGACGTAACGGCGCTGGCCTTCGGCATAGATCGTGTCGAAGGCCAGCGAGGATTTCCCGGAGCCGCTCACGCCGGTGACCACGGTGATAGCGTTGTGCGGGACATCGACGGTAACGTTTTTGAGGTTGTGAACGCGGGCACCGCGCACGCGCAGGACTTCCTGATCGCCCAAGGACTGATCGAGCGAAGGTCGCTCGCGCAAGGCTGGGTCGCCCAGGGATTGGTCGGCGATGGGCTTGCTGACGATGGGTTCGTTGGTGGCCAAGGGGAAGCTCAGACAGCGCGCCCGCCGCGCGATGCCTAAACCTCAAATTATACGGCGATGGCGCGACGCGAGCAAACGCCCAATTCGCGGAT
>Ga0207087_1198_pt1 | contig 11997 bp, 10 predicted proteins | sample Alteio_BWMinHeat_51_FD_153544 | JGI IMG/M metagenome (GOLD analysis project Ga0207087, IMG submission 153544) | Enriched cells from forest soil in Barre Woods Harvard Forest LTER site, Petersham, Massachusetts, United States -... | ecosystem: Environmental > Terrestrial > Soil > Temperate forest >... | reverse complement strand
CTAAAACGGCTCTCTCTTCGATCTTTCTAAATCTCTCTTCTCCGATCTGCTCATATAGATCGTGAATGGCCTTGGAGGGAGAGAGTTTGAGAATCAGATCGTCTGTGTCGAAGAAAGGTCTTTGGAGCTTGCTTGCAACGCGTTTGCCAAAATGGCTCTTTCCAACACCTTTGAATCCAAAGAGAATGAGGTTATTCAATTTTTGCGCCTACTTTTCGGAGATCTATGCAAAAATCGGGGTAGCTTTTATCTATGCACTCTGTCCCTGTAATTTCAGAAGGAGAACTGGCGCCTAAAGCCCCTGTGAAAAGCGCAAGGGCGACCCGATGGTCGCTGTGGCTACTCAAGGTAGCGCCGTGCAAAGGGCTCTTTTCAATGATGAGCCCCTCTTCTGTTTCTTCTATGCAGCCGCCCATTTTTTTAAGTTCTTGTGCCATTGCGGCGATCCGATCCGATTCTTTTTTACGGGAGATCGCCGATCCAACAATCTCTGTGCGGCCTTTGCAGAAACAGGCAAGAGTGGCTAAGGCCGGAAGCGCATCGATGCAGTCATTCAAATCCATTCTGCCTCCTTTTAGCTCAGCGCCTTTATGGAGGGTGAGCGACTGACTCTTCTCATCATAGCTAAAGGCGGCACCTCTCTCTCTTAGGATCTGCACGATCTTTTTGTCTCCTTGAGGATCTTGTAGATCGGCATTATACAGGGTGAGTGTAGAATTTGTAATCAGCCCCGCAATGAGAGGAAAGGCGGCGCTACTCCAGTCGCCTGGGATGGTGCAGGTAAAGGCCTTGATCTTGCCATTTCCAGGCAGACGGTAAACGCTATAGCCCTCTCGCTCATAGGCAAGTCCAAGTCTCTCTAGCCAACTGAGGGTGAGATCGACCCACGGCTTTTCGCCTGGGTTTGTTACGTGAAGCTCTGTGGGCTCTTTTCGCAGAGCAGCCGCCATTAAAAAAGCAGAGACGGGCTGAGAATCTTCTCCTTGGATGCGCGCGCTTTTACCGGTCAGTGGCCCCTTGATGAGAAGGGGAGGGCGATCATTGCCTGGCAAGGAAAGGGCTAAAGCCCCGAGCTGATTTAACCCCTGCAAGAGGGGCAGTACCACGCGATTTTGTTTAATGGAGCGGTCTCCTGTGAGGATCGTGTAGGAGGGGATCAGCCCTGCGATGGCTCCTACAAAGCGCAGCACCTGTCCAGAGTTTCCGCAGTCAATCATGTCGCGGGCGGGCTTTAGAGTGCCTGCCGTTCCTACAATCTCGAGCCTGTTTCCAGAGAGGGTGATCTTGGCGCCGAGAAGAGAAACAGCATGGATCATGGCATGGGTATCGGGAGAGACTAAAAATTGGTTAATCGTAGAGACCCCATGAGCTAAAGAGGCCAAGAGAATGGCGCGGAGGGTGTGCGATTTAGACGGAGGAAGAGAGAGGCTGCCGCTTAAGGAAGAGGGAAAGACCTTAGTGTCCAATCCAAATCTCCGTTTGCAGAGCCGCTTGATTTAAAAACATTTCCTGCCCATTTAAGGTCTGACAACCTCTTTTTTTGGCTTCGAGAAGAAAAGCCGTTTCTGAAAGGAAATAGCTCACATCCATGACAAGGGTAGAGGGACTGATGTTTTGACCACTTATAGGCAAAGGGTGGGAGGTGCAGTTGATTAAAAGATCATAAGAGGAGGGGAGCTGTTCAAGAGCGGTTTTTGTGGTTCGATTGAAGATCTCGACAAAGGCCCCTCGTTTTTTTGCTTCAAAGGCAATGGCTTTAGCGACACCGCCCGTGCCAATTAGGGCGATTTTTTTCCCCTGCATAGCTCCTCTTTTTTCGAGGGCATCGAGTGCTCCTTTCCCGTCGGTGTTTAATCCGCACCACTGCCCTTCTGTAAGAAGGAGAGTGTTCACAGCACCGATCTGCTCTGCCTCCTTGTCCAAAGTGTTTAAGTGGGGAAGAATTTTTTCCTTCAAAGGAGTGGTGATACTTAAACCGGTAAAGCCGGCAGCTTTTGCGAGGGGCAAAAAGGTGGGCAGCTCCTCTTCTTGGACGCGCATTTTTACATAGACAGCGTTTAAGGCCCGTTTTTCGAAAACAGCATTGTGGTACAGGTGGCCCTGGCTTTTGTCTACGGGGTCGCCAATGAGTCCGTAGAGGGCAGTTTGGCTATTTAGGTTGCTATAGCGGTAAATTTCAGTAAGTTCGGTCACGCAGAGCTGTCCTGCAGCTGTTTTGTCCCCCTCACGCACACTGGCGTAATTGAGTTCATTTCCAAACACGGGGCTGAGTACTCGGGCAAATTCTGCGTTAGCTCCCAGGCAAACTGCGCTAAGGCGTGGTTTGCCTTTGGCAAAGAGCAAAAGTTGCAGAGCATCGGATGCTAGAGGACAGAGGCAAGCAAGTTTATAGGCATGAGCCTCGAAGCGGGTCATGGAGCGATAGATCGATTCTAGATCGGGCAGTCTCTGCTCGAAGTGGTGGGCAGAGAGGATAAAGCGTGTCTGCGGATATTTTTGGGGCAGTTGCTGGAGAAATTGCGGTCGCATATCGGCCTCTAGATCAAAAAATGGGGGCCTTAAACTCAGCAGCCTTTCAATGAGGAGTTCACGCTCCTCTTCACTTTTCGAAAAGCCGCCACCTTGAGAGGTTTTTCGTAAGGTGAAGAGGAGGGGAAGGGAAGAGGAGGCAATGAGGCGGCGTAGCCGGGAAAAGTCAAGTGCAGGGAAGAGGTCGAGCCGAAATTCGATCCCATTTACCTGTGGAGGGAGTTGTCTTAAGAGAGAGGGGTCTGGAATGGAGGCAAAAAGCATCCTCTTAAGGATTCAATAGGTCGATCATTTCTGGCAAGTTGCCTCTTGAAAGGACTTCGATTGGACGAAGATCTCTAGAAGAAGAGGCTCCGGCGACAAAGAAAAGGTCAATGGCTTTCGACTCTTTATGGTCGGGACCGATGTTGGTTTTCCAGGGAGCGTGGAGGCTAAATTCTGAGAAGCCCGCTTTTTGGAAAGCTTCTATCATCTGCTCTCGTTGAAAATTGTTATCCCCAAGTCCAATGGTTGTCGTGCCCTCTTTGTGCGCTTTATGCACAGCTCTAGCGTACTCTTCTCTTGCAGGCAGATTGGGGTCTCCGGGAATGTGCGCGTTGAAGACGCGAAAGGAGCCCTCTTGGCCTACCTTGGAGAAAAAGCCATTTTGCAGAGGGCGTTTTGGAACGCTTGGGTAGCTATCTCGGGTCACCTCTGAGAGGTGAGGCTGGTAGGCAAGTTTATCTTTTCTGTAGAGAAGAACGGCTTGGTCTTTCTGAGGCTTATCAAAACTTCTGACCATCTTCCAGCCTTCGGGCAGGTGGCTTTCGAGCACCTGGAGGAAGGGGTGGCCGCACTCTTGCAGGGCAATGAGGTCGCTAGAGTCTGTCATGCAGGTCACCATTTCTGCAATGGTGAGGTCGCGATGGGTAAGACCATCTGCTTGGACCACTTGGTTGAGGTCGGTAATCATAGAGTCTTTCAATCCTTGCGAATCCTTGATAATCACCCAATCTAGATAGGCATTATTGAGAACGTTCCAGCTGATGATGCGCACGCCATCGACCTCGATTCCAACAGGGAGGTGGTCGGAGGGAAATTGCCACTTTTCATGGAGCTGCCCTACAAATCGCGCTCTGATGATCTTTTCGATTTCTCGATTTCTCTGCAGCTGCTTGTATACAGAGACGCTCTGCTGGATGCGAATCGCTGCCATGACCAGGTGGCCAAGGCCTTCTAAGTTCTCGCCTTTTTCGAATGCTTCCATAGAGGCAATCACAAGAATCACTGCTTGGAGTCCAAGAGAAAGGATGGCAAGCTCAAGCCCGCCTTGGGAGAGGAGCATGAGATAAACCAGATGGCTCGCAACCTTGATGGCGCTTTTGAGCGCTTCTGGGATTTGTCCATTTTTGAGGAAGGAGAGAAGGTGGGCAGTCTCGATGCTGAGATCCTGGATCGTTGTCAAAACAAGGCCTAAGAGGTGTCCAAAGAAGGTGGCGGCAAGAGCTCCTACGGCAAGAGTTGTATTTGCCAGATGATAGAAAATAGTCGCTGCATCTTTTTGACAGGAGTAGAGCTCGGAGGCCATGTGGTAGACGCGCGTAGAGCCTAAGGTGAGGGAAATGGGCAGGCGTAGGGAGGGATGCAAGCTTAAAAAGGGCAGAGCGACAAATGCGACGCGCTCGATCTCTTTTGTCCAGGAGTCTGGAGCTATCTCTCCAATGCGATCATTGGCATAGTCTCGAGAATAGATGAGGTTTCTTTGGTCTGATACAAGGGCTGTCATGGATTAACTCCAAAATAATTGTGATACCTTACAAGTGTTTGATCCAAACGAATCAGAGACATGAAGAAATGGCCAGCTGAATTTAACGTCATTATCGAACAATTTTGCGCTATTTAATTACAAAAATCAACTAAATTAGTTTGTTTCAATTTATTAATTTAATAAAAAACATTCAACCACAGAGAGCGCAGAGAACACAGAGATTAAAAAATTTTAAAAATGACTCTTAATCTCTGTGTTCCCTGCGCTCTCTGTGGTGGAATGTTTTTATTTTAATAGTGGTCAGTCGCAAGGTGAATGACGCAACACAACAAAGCCTAACTATTTGTAAAAAAATCGCTTATCCTCCATATGTAAGAAGGCCAACCTTTTGAGGTGTATGATGGGTTTTCAGACAGGAATGAATGAGGAGCAACGCGCCTCTGTCAGCGGAGCGCTCTCTAAAATTTTAGCCGACACCTATCTCCTCTACTTAAAAACGCAAAATTTTCATTGGAATTACACGGGAGTCGAGTTCTACCCCTTTCACCTGCTCTTTGAAAAGCAGTATGAGGAGATGGCAGAGGCAATTGATGAGATGGCAGAGCGGATTCGTGCGCTTGGCTTTTTTGTCGAGGGGACGACAGATTCCTTTAAAAAAATTACTTCGATTAAAGAAGAGCATCGAGTGATCCCTGGCCATGAAATGGTCCTGCAACTTCTTCAAGATCATGAGACGGTCATCCGAGAGCTGCGCAATCTTTCACTGCTTGCGGAAAAACAGCATGACGCAGCGACAGTTGACCTTGTCGGGCGCCGTCTTGTCATACATGAAAAATTTGCTTGGATGCTTAGAAGCGGTGCACGTTAAACAAACTTCAGCTATAGTGTCTTCCGACTATGGCTCTATCCAAGCAGAAATTTCGTGAGATTGTCCTGCAGCTGCTCTTTAGCGCTGATTTTGAAGCGACCTCGCAAGAGGAGATGCTCCTGTTTATGATGAAGCAATTTGCTGTTTCTCGGAGCGGGATGAAAGGAGCACAAGCAAGTGCAGAGCAAATTGTAAACTGCAAAGAGGCAATCGATGCGCAGATCGGAGAGGCTTCGACAGAGTACAGTCTAGAGCGTATTCCTCGCGTTGAAAAAGCGATTTTGCGTCTTGGGGTGTATGAACTTCTCCACACTGATCTGCCCCCTGAGGTGGCCATTGCAGAGGCGCTTCGCCTTTGTCGCAAGTATGCGACAGGGGAAGCTTCTCGGTTTATTCACGCTATTCTCGATAAGGTGTATAAAACATGCACATTGCGAGCGGAAAGCTCCTAAAGGATTTTTCTACTTTTGGTATTGGCGGCCCTGCAAAAGCCTTTGCTGAAGCTAAGACGATCGAAGAGATGCAGGCACTCATTCTTTTTGCGAAGAAAGAGAAAATGGCCTACCTCGTCATAGGGAAGGGATCCAACGCGCTCTTTGATGATTGTGGATTTGAGGGGCTTGTCATTCTAAACAAAATCCTCTTTTGCTCTTTTGAGCAGACGATTGTCTCTGTCGGCGCCGGTTACTCCTTTGCTCTGCTCGGAGTGCAAAGTGCGCGCCAAGGCCTCTCTGGTCTTGAATTTGCCTCGGGCATTCCGGCAGCAGTGGGCGGAGCGATTTACATGAATGCAGGAGCAAACGGCGGACAAACCTCAGATGCTCTTACCGAAGTGGTCTACATCACCCACGAGGGAGAAAAACAGATCTTGCAAGCTAAAGATTTGTGCTTTAGCTATCGGAGCTCGCCCTTTCAGGGCAAGGGGGGAGCCATTGTCGCCGCAACCTTTACGCTCAAACCCTCTCCAGAGGCGCGCAAAAAGCAGATCGAGATTGTCCAGTATAGGACAAAGACCCAACCCTATGGTGAAATGTCCTGTGGCTGTGTCTTTCGCAACCCGCAAACGCACTCTGCAGGGCATCTCATTGAACAAGCGGGGCTAAAGGATTTTCAAATTGGAGGGGCGAGGGTCTCAAGTCTCCACGCCAATTTCATTGTCAATACAGGGGAGGCCAAAGCCTCCGATGTTCTGGAACTTGCCAGCCATATCCAAACTGTCGTCGCCGAAAAAACAGGTGTAACCCTAGAAATGGAGCTCTGTGTCATCCCACACATCCTTCCGAGCTGATCTCCACTGCCACACGACTTTTTCCGATGGCTCCTTTACTCCAGAAGAGCTCATTGTCCATGCCAAAACCATTGGACTCTCTGCTCTTTCCATTACCGATCATGACACTGTCGAGGCCTATGGAGTAGCAAAGGAGGTCGCAAAAAAAGAGGGCCTTCTTCTCGGCACAGGAGTTGAGTTTTCCTCTTACGATGACGAGATCAGTGTCCACATTCTCGGCTATGACATTGACCTTGATGATCCCGGTCTTGCCGCTCTTTGCTCTCGTCATCTGAGCAGACGTTTAGAGAGAAACAGCAAAATTCTCGAAAACCTCAAAAAACAGAAGATGCCGCTTAGTGAGGAGATCCTTGAGAAGGGCCACATCATCGGTCGGGTGCACATTGCCACTGAGATGATCAAAAAAGGCTATGTGCAGACCCACAAAGAGGCTTTTCAACGCTTTTTAGGGGAGGGGAAAGTGTGCTATGTACCGGGACCGCGCATATCAGTGGAAGAGACCATCTCAGTGATTCAAGGGGCAAAAGGAAAAGCCTTCTTGGCTCACCCCCATCTTCTCGGTGAGGGGAAAGTGCTCCGCAAACTGCTCGAAAAACCCTTCGATGGTCTCGAGTGCTACTACTGCCGCAGCACTTATGATCAGCAAAGGCGCATTCTCAAGCTGGCCAAAGAGCGCAACTTGCTCATCAGTGGCGGCTCAGACTTCCATGGCGTTTTTCGAAAAGAGGCTCCTCTTGGATGCTCCTGGGTCGATGAGGAAACTTTTAAGAAGATCTTTAAATCTTGAAAAACTGAAAGACTTTGACCTTGATCCAATCGAGAAGGACAAAATAGCCGAGGACTATGGCTAAAAGAGCGATCACAAAAGAGGCAGGCAGCGGTGCCATCAGAAAGCCATGCATGGCCATCAGGCTAAAGAGTCCAATATTAAACAGAGAAAGACCGATCATCCAAAAGCTTGGACAAGAGTGCCAAAAGTGGTTCCTCTCTCGCACAAGATAGAGGGTGGCCTGCCCGATAAACACAAGGAGCAGAAAAATCCCGGTCTGCAGCTCTTCTAGTGAAAAATCGAGCAGCTTCTGGCAGACAAAGAGCAGAAAGAAACAAAGTCCTAAAATCAAAAAAGCAAACACTCCGCCTACCATCGTCAGCTTTTGAATGTTCCATTTGTCTGGGAAAGGAGAGTAGGAGACCCGATCTGTGGCAATCGACATCGTGGAAAAATCATTGGCAAAAAGCAAAAGGATGATCAGTAGCTGAGAGAGGATGAGGCTCTTTGTCACAAACAGTCCCACTCCGAGCAAAACGGCAATGCTGAGCGTTTTGATGATCTTGTTGAGCACATAGGTGAGCATCCTCTGGTAAATCCGCCTGCTGCATTTGATCGCCTCTAGGATGGTTGTCAGCCCGGATCTTGTCAGGACAAGACTGGAGGCGGCTTTAGCCACATCGGTCGCATTTTTTACCGCAATCCCAACCTCTGCTTTTTTCAGAGCTGGGGCGTCATTGACCCCATCTCCTGTCATCCCGCAGATAAACTTCTGCTTTTGTAACCGCTCAATGATATGGAACTTATCTTCTGGAAAAATGCCCGCAATGATGTCGCAAGAGGCGATTTTTTCTTCGGCAAGCGCAAGCAGCTCTTCTCTTGCAATGGCTTTAGCGCCAATGCCCACCTGCTCGGCAATCGATCTTGCCGTTGCTAGGCTATCTCCTGTCATCATGATCACTTTCACCCCCAGCTTCTGGATCTCTTGCAGGGCGGCTTTTGAAGTTTCAAGCGGCGGGTCTTGTAGGGCAATCAGGCCCACCAGTGTAGAGTGATCTTCCGTTTCAAAAACGGTCGCAAGAATGCGAGAGCCATCTAAAGAGAGCCTCTCGATCTCTTGGAGGCAGTCTTTTGGTACGCTCACTCTTTGTAGGAGAGCAGAGGGGGCCCCCTTGAGAACACGACGAATCTTACTGTGGTAGGAGATGAGACATTCTGCATATTTTTTCTCTGGATCAAAAGGGATAAAATCGAGTTTTTCGGCAGCAGAAAAAGGAGAGGCTCTCCCTTCACGGGCTTGTAAAATCGCAAGATCCATCGGGTCCTGCGTTGCCCTCTTACAGGCCATCGCAGCTAGATGGAGAAGATCGTCATCTGTATAGGGAAGGTAGCTATGGAGCTTGGATACTTTAAGCGCATTTTGCGTAATGGTGCCCGTTTTATCGACACACAAGATATTCATGGAGGCCGCTTCTTCGATTGCAGAAAGCCTTGTGACAAGAACTCCTGCTTTGGCTAGCTCAATCGATCCCAAGGCAGTAGATAGAGCATACGTTGCAGGAAGAGCAACAGGGACAGAGGCGACAAGGAGAAGCAACGAAAAGGGAATCGTTTCAAAAAGAGGAAGCCCTTGAACTAAGCAGTAGGTAAATACAGCCGCGACCAGAACCGCATCGAAAACAACAAGAGACTTTACAATCGAAAAGAGCAGCTGCTGCAAATGGCTAGGGGTTTTGGAAAGACGCATGATTTCCGCTGTTTGGCCCCAGCGGGTATTTTTCCCTGTCGCGAGAACCTTGGCATCGGCCTCTCCCCGACAAACCGTTGACCCTGCGTAGAGGGTGACTCCACCTTTAGGCTCTACCGGCAGAGATTCTCCTGTGATGGCCGATTGATCAACCAAAAGAGCCCCCTCGAGCAGCTGGCTATCAGCTGCCAGAATATCTCCCATACGCAGATGAATGACATCTTCGGGAACCAGTGCCTCAGCAGGGAGCAGCCTCCACTGCCCATCTCGGAGGGCTCTGACCTGAATGCTGAGCCTTTTTCTGAGCAGGTGCAGGGCATTTTTTGCCTTTCCCTCCTCAAAAAAGCTGACGCCTGCATTAAAGAGAAGAAGGGCGACAATGATGGCGGCCTCTAGAAATTTCCCCAGCCCGCATTCAAGCAAAATAATCATTTCTAGCATCCAGGGAACTGGAGCCCAAAATTTCCGGACAAAATCGACTAAAGGGTGCTGTTTTTCCTCTGGCAGGATGTTGGGACCGTAGGTCTGTAGCCGCTTTTGTGCTTCTTGGGTGGAGAGTCCCTGCCATTTCATATTTTTCTTTTTACAAAACTTTGTCTGTGAAAGTCCAGCTCATAAGATTGTTTTATAGTTTATTTCGAAAGATAAATGAACTATAATGATCTTGTAATTATAAAGCGGAGCTATGATGAAAAATATTTTAAAATTATTAGGCGTTGTAATGCTTACTTCTTCTCTCTGTTACGCCGGAGACTACCAAGGCTATGAAGTAGAGATTCAGTTGAAAGACGGAACCGTAGAGCGGTATGCCGGGAGCACTTCAGATGGCAGGATGCCCGATTACAACTTTGGATACGACCCCGCGGAGATCGTTGAGAAAAAGTGGAAGATTGTAGAGTCTCATGATGTGGAGCCCGTCTTTAAAAGTAAATAATTTACTTTTATACGAAAACAAATTTTTAGAATTTTGAACTATTCAAATTGACAATTTAAGAATTCATCTGTTAAAATTCTCCTCAAAACAGTTCACTAGAGGAGCTAAAAATGTCTTTATCCGGCACCGGTTTTAACCCACAAATCTCACGTTCTGAGCCTCTTTCTCCCCAGAAACTAGGCCCTGCCCCTGTAAACTACACCCAGCAGACCGATTCCATGGCCAGCTCTGGCTCAAACAGTTCGAGCAAGAACTGCTTTTCGAGCCTAATCGAAACGGTCACAAACGCCATTTCTTCTTTCTGGGCGTGGCTCAAAAGTTGTTTCAGTGGCAAAAGTTGGTTCTGCGGAACTATTTGCGCTGCTGGTGGAGCGACTTCGTCCTCAGCTTCCACAGCAACAACACCTTCTACAACAACCACAGGGGCATCTTCACCAGCAACCAGAGCAACAGCTCTGCAAGGAACTCCCGCGGGAAGGGCTCGTGAGCCAGGATCTCCTATGGTTGTCTTTGAGACACAGGCCAATGCCTGTGTTCAAGAGCTTGTCGATGGCTGTTTTGAGACATTTGGGCTAAACAAAGAGAAAAAAGATTATTACGCTCTAGTTACATTTGCATTTGGTTTTGAGTATGCTGGTGGCAGAACATCAAAGGTAGAGCAGAGCAGCAGAATCATCCATATTGTAAATGGCAAAATTGCGCAGGATGGCACATCGGATCTCGAGCCTTTTCGTTTAGATGAGCGCGAACTAAGAGCAAAGCAAGGATTGGGTGTGGTAATTATTGTTCTTGCAGAAAAGAGAACAAGCAGCATTCCCAATCTTTGGTCTTTTTATTTATTACATAAAGGGCGCGAGCCAAATAGCGACTCTTTTACCTATGTTGACGAAGACGGCCAAGCGATTACTAAAGAGAATGAGCAAGGTACCCTTCTGACCAATCCCAATTATCGCTCGAGGAATTCTACTCAATGGAAGAACCTAGAACTAGATGAGGCGAGGGGCTGTTTTAATCATCTTTTTGAGGAGACCGACTGCCAGGTAAAAGGAAGGTTCCGTGTTCAACTAGAACTTGGCTAAAATTCAGGAGAAAAAATGGCTATATCCAAAACGGGTTTAACCCCAAACGTTCAACGGAGTGAGCCTCTTTCTTCCCAGAAACTAGGCCCTGCCCCTGTAAACTATACCCAGCAGGCCGATTCCATGGCCAGCTCTGGCTCAAACAGTTCGAGCAAGAACTGCTTTTCGAGTCTAATCGAAACGGTCATAAGCGCCATTGCCTCTTTCTGGACATGGCTCAAGAGTTGTTTCGGCGGGACTAGTGGAGCTAACTTGCCCTCAGCTCCCACAGCAACAAATCCTTCTGCGCCTACAGCGACAGCCCTCCAAAGAACTCCCGCAAGAGCAGCTCCTGCGTCAGAATCTCCTGTCATGGTTTTGAAAAGGGAGAGTGACTTAGGCACTATCATTGATATGGCAGAGGCTTGTCTTGAACATTTCTCCTTGGACAAGACAAAAACCTACTACGCTGCTGTAACTCTTGAGATGCATTACGGTCTGTCTGAACTCCGTAACATCCATAAGGTTGCTCGTATTACGGTGGATCGAGGAGACACCATTGCTCAGTGGATCAATGAGGCTAGCGAAGAATTTGATTTCGACACTCTGAAAGAGAAAGAAATAGGACAAGGTACGAGAGTGGGAATCACCATTGGAGTTAAAGTAAAAGATGATTCCAAGTCTTGTTGGAACATGTATACCTGTTTCAGACAGTGGAAGCCAGAGACTTGTTCTTTCAGTGATCCTATGTGGAAAATGGAAACCCAAGATTCGCCTCTTGTTGCATTGCAAACTAAAGCAATAAATTGTGTTCCTGCTCTTATTGGAGATTGTTTGAAAGAGTATTCTTCTGCGATCGATGAGAAAAACCATTATGTTTTGATTACTCTTTCAGCTCGATATCAGCTGATAAATGATTCTAAGCAGGCTCAGAGATGGGTTCATGATGCGAAATTTCTTCCTCTATCGGAAAGGCAATCATGGAAAGGTCCGTTTAACCTCACAGTCATAGAAGAAACACTTTTCCCAGCAAAGAGGGTAGAAAAAGCACTACAGA
>Ga0207087_1197_pt1 | contig 12000 bp, 13 predicted proteins | sample Alteio_BWMinHeat_51_FD_153544 | JGI IMG/M metagenome (GOLD analysis project Ga0207087, IMG submission 153544) | Enriched cells from forest soil in Barre Woods Harvard Forest LTER site, Petersham, Massachusetts, United States -... | ecosystem: Environmental > Terrestrial > Soil > Temperate forest >... | reverse complement strand
GAGACCTGGCCGATGTTAAGGCGCAGGGAAATCGGCTGCGGGAAATCACTGGCCAGGCCATCGATGAGGTCGGTCGGGTCGCCCGCGGGCTTCACCCAACGGTGCTGGACGACCATGGCCTGGGTGTTGCACTGAGCCGACACGTTTCCGAGTACATGAAGACCTACAACATAGCTGTGAATCTCAAACTTAGTGAATTTGACTCCAGCAACCTGCCGTCAGCAGTCCAGATCGGGTTGTACCGGATTGTCCAGGAAGCTCTGACCAACGTAGCCAAACATTCGGGAGCCAAGGCCGTCCGCATTAAATTCGCGCGTTTGGCCACGACTTTGGAGGTAGCGATAGCCGATGACGGATGCGGCTTTGACGCCAAGGCCGTGGCTGTCTCCTCGCACCGCCTGGGCATTCAGAGTATGAGAGAGAGAGCGGCGATGTTGGGCGGAACGATCAGTTTCGCTTCCCGGCGCAGGGGGACCAAGATTCTAGTGCGAGTCCCACTTGCCAAGCAGGACCTCCAGCCCTCGGTGGAGCGGAGGGGCACCTGAAATGCCGGCGCGAACGCACAAGATTAGAGTCATGATCGTGGATGATCACGCCATTCTCCGCGCAGGGCTGAAAATGCTCGTTAATGCCCAGGCCGATATGGAAGTAGTGTCAGAAGCTCCTGATGGAGAGAACGCGGTTCAAGGGGTACGTGAAACGAGACCGGATGTGACCTTGCTAGACCTCACCATGCCTCGGGTCGGGGGTATGAAAGCGCTACAGGAGATCGCGCGGAACCGCGGCGAAACCCGGGTGCTCGTCCTCACGATGCACGATGACCCCGCCTACTTACGATCGGCACTGGCAGCCGGCGCTTCTGGCTACTTGTTGAAAAGAGCGGTGGATGCGGAGCTGCTTGCCGCTATACGAGCGGTGCATCGCGGAGGTATCTTCGTGGACCCGCGTTTGGCCAGCGTTCTTGTCCAGGACGTGCTGGCGAAGAAAGGTACAAAGGCTAGCCCTACGCAGCCTATAAACATCCTCAGCGACCGTGAACTGCAGGTGCTGAGACTTGTAGCGCGGGGTTACAGCAGTGCACAAATAGCCAAACAGATTGCCGTGGGCGTGAAAACCGTCGAAACGTATCGCTCACGTTTTGCTGAGAAGCTCGGACTTCGAACGCGCAGTGATGTGATTCGTTTTGCGGTGCAAATGGGTCTATTAACCCCGGAAACGTTGGAAAGTGAGCCGGACCACTCGGCTCAGTAGGAATTTGGTTTCAGCCGCCTTCCTGCTCCGATACGTATTGCATGGCGCCCTCTTGTCAGGGTTTCTCCGGACAAAGCCCTTCATTAATAGCAGCATCCCCGATACCGGCGGCTATTCCATTTGCAGCAAACTATCGTGCAGGGTGCAAGTGTAGCTTCCCGTTGGACCCGGATTCCAGTCCGGTCAACCGCGATCGGAGAACAGAGCAATGAGAATGTCATCAAATGCCTCCACGATTGAGCCGAAATCGAGTTCAATCAAGTCCTCCCCAGCCCGACGTATACCCGCTAAGGTCCGTCGCCCTCCCCCGAAAGCAAATTCAAGATCGCCTATTTTCGATGTGCAATCTTTTCTCGACTCGGCCGGTCTGGGGAGGAAGCTAGCCAAGTTTCAAGGAAAAGAAACCATCTTCGCGCAGGGCGATCCCGCCAGCAATGTCATGTACCTTCAAGAAGGCGGTGTGAAGCTTACAGTGGTCAATGAGACCGGCAAAGAAGCCGTTGTAGCGATTCTCGGACCCGGTGACTTTTTTGGGGAGGGGTGCCTTGCCGGCCAGTCCATTCGCATGGCCGCTGCCACCGCGATTGCACTCACCTCCGTGCTCGTCATTGAGAAACACGAGGTGATTCGGGTGCTCCACGAGGAGCACGAGTTCTCCGATCGCTTCATCGCGTATACTTTGGCTCGAAACACCCGAGTCGAAGAGGACTTGATAGACCAGCTCTTCAACTCAAGCGAAAAACGGCTAGCGCGTACCCTGCTGCTTTTAGCGCGGTATGGAGCGCAGGACCAGCCTCGGAAAGTGATTCCCAACGTATCGCAAGAGATGCTGGCCGAGATGATCGGCACAACGCGGTCCCGAGTCAATCTTTTCATGAACAAATTCAGGAAATTGGGCTTCATCCAATACGACGGCGAGATCCACGTCAACAGATCTCTCCTGAGCGTTGTCCTGCACGACTGAGGGCCAACTTTCGAGCTGATCAGAAAGCGGCATACTTGCAGATCACTGTTGGTACAGGGCTTACCACCGAATATCTCGCATTGTTGGTCGGGAGACGTCCGAGGCTGCGTGTGCAGTGCTCATGGCGATGTACTGAGGAGGACAGGTGAGAAGCGAACTCCCGGAAAAAGAGACGTGGGAATGCATCGCAGCAAAGATTCGAGAGCATGGGCTACCGAAACACCGGCTCCACAAGAAAGGCTCTGTCGATACCGACTTCGGCAGATTGGCCGATGCGCTACTAATACGAGCCGAACGCGCGATAGCGAAGCTTGAACTTAACGACCGCCAACGCAGCTACCTCATCCGCGTCTTGCGTTCCCGGCTGCGAAGTATGGTCACTGTCGCCGATCGGCGCTCATCGACCGGAAGCTATAACGCACCACTACACAGAATAGTTGAACCAGTAAGAGCCTCTCGTCTGTGAGTATTTAAGGTCGTCTGCGCCCGAAGCAGACGCTCCAGGTCCCGCTAGCGCTGTGTAATAACTGTGCAGAAACCCTATCTTTTCCATCGATTGGGGAGCGAAAAGCCGATGCCTCGATTTGTTGGAAATATTGATAGTTAGAAATATTCGATGGAGTTGTTGGAGCCGGAAGCCGCGCTTAGAAGGCAGATGAACTATTCAGCTCTCCTACGAGCAGACAGAGAAGGCAGCGTCATGAGTCGCTCACCGCAAGACGAGTGGGTAAGAGCTCCACTCGGAAGGTGGTTTCCGAATTTGCATTATGCATTGACCGGGTCGCGCGAGGGATCGTGTTCCTCTCACCTGCAGGGAGATAACTCAACCAGCGTGATTTACTTTAGGTTATCGGGAGAGAGGGGGTCGAAAAATAAGGTTTGGTAGCGCTAACGGGAATCGAACCCGTATTTTAGCCTTGAAAGGGCTACGTGCTAACCGTTGCACCATAGCGCCACGGCTCCATCTTACCATAGCCTTCTTTTCGATATACTCGCCGCCACGCTCCATCGCTTCGCGAAGACGGTCCTTGTTGGCGATGTTGTAGCGCGAGAACATCGCCTTCGTTTTCCATCCGCCAATCTTCATCACCATGTCTTCAGATACACCCGCATCAAACAGATTTACGGGTGCCGAGCATCGCAGATCGTGAATCTTGACTCCCTTAAATCGCCCGTTCTTGTCGCTGACCTCGAGTCCTACCCTGTGGCACGCTTCTGCCACTCAGCCCGATAATTCGCGATATAAATCACATGTTCACCATTGTGCCGAAACATCTTTTTCAATTCTTTGGCTACGGGTTTCAGACCCTTTCCTGCCAACACGACCGTTAGAGGCTTCCGTGCTTTCATCAACGCGGCCGGAATCTCGATCACGCTGGCGTCCAGGCTCACCATTTCCAACGCAATACCTCTATAGCAGGCGCCCCTTTCAAGGCCGAAATACGGGTTCGATTCCCGTTAGCGCTACCAAATAACCTCCGACGATATTTTTCCAGCTTGTGCCATACTGGTCATCTTGCCCAGGTATAATCCAGCACAATATTCTCCGACGAAAATCGCGCCGCACACTGGAGGAGCCGCTTTGAGCTACGCTGAAAAACATCTCATTCCCGGTGAAACGGTCCAATATCAAACCAAGCTGCATTGGATCGTCATGCTCGGCCACGCCGGCCTGACAGCGTTTTTCATCCTGGCGGGCGCCGCTCTTCTGGTGTTCTCCTGGAACACCAGGCACAGCGCCGAATCTCATTCCAATATTTTGATTTGGCTCGCTCTCGCGGCGTTCCTCGTCGCAGCGATTCTTCTTGGAGTTGGCCTCGTCAAGCGCCGGGCCACTGTCATGGTGCTCACCAACAAACGAGTGATCGTCAAGACTGGCCTCGCAAGCCGCCGCACCATCGAACTCCTGCTCTCAAGAATTGAGAGCATCGCCGTAGAAGAGCCCGCGATGGGCCGAGTCCTCGGCTACGGCACGGTCGTCATTCGCGGAACCGGCGGCACTCCCGAAGTCTTCGAGAAAATCTCCCACCCGCTCGAATTTCGAGAGCAAGTCCAAGGCCAAATCTCCAGCGGTGAAAAACAGGCTTGATAAAACTCTTCAACTGAAACTCCACCAATTTGGATTTGTTGATTGCGGCAGAGTAAACTAATGTCTCGACCTATCCGGAGGCCGCCATGGCAAGTTTGATGCGCACGTCGAATCCCGCTCTAAACGAAAAAGCCTTCAAAGGGCAAGTAGCGTTCGGCGATGCCATGACATTCGAAGGCACCGTCAACAAGACGGGCGTGCTCCTGCTCTGCGTTGTCGCGACCGCCGCCTGGACCTGGGGACTGTCTCGGTCGCCGGCGCCCGAAGCCGTCTACCCGTGGATGATCGGCGGCCTAATCGGTGGACTTGTAGTGGCTCTGGTGACCATCTTTAAGAAAAACTGGTCGCCGTTCACCGCGCCAATCTACGCGCTCCTCGAGGGTCTCGCACTCGGCGGCATCTCCGCCATCTTCGAGAAGATGTATCCCGGCGTCGCGATTCAGGCCGTAGGCCTCACGCTTGGCACACTCTTCGTAATGCTTCTGGCCTACAAAACCGGCGTGATCCGCGCTACGCAAAGTTTCAAAATTGGCGTGATTGCAGCCACTGGCGGCATCGCGGTTTTCTACCTGGTCGAGATGGTCCTGGGCATGTTCTTCCACTTCAACGTTCCGGCGATAAACGCCAGCGGCCCGTGGGGCATCGCCTTCAGCCTGTTCGTCGTAATCATCGCCGCCCTTAATCTGGTCCTCGATTTCGATATGATTGAAACCGGCGTAAGCGGAGGCGCTCCCAAGTACATGGAGTGGTACGGCGCCTTCGGCTTGATGGTCACTCTGATTTGGCTCTATCTGGAAATTCTCCGCCTGCTCGGCAAAGTGCGCCGCCGATAGAAACGCTCGAGGCCTGTAGGGGCGGGTCTTGCCCCGCCCTCTTACGCTAAAAGGTCAGCTTCAGCCGAGCCGAAACGCTTCGCGGCGACCCCACCGCAGTCCCCGAAAACAAACTCGCGAAATTAATCACGTTGACGTGGCCCGTCAAATTCTCCGCCTGAATCTCAAACGTCGCGCTTCGCTGCTCTTTGTGATACATCTCCACGCCAGCCGCCACATCCAGCGAATCATTCGGCCGTACGCGGCCCTTCCTAAAATTCACCTGGTTGATGATCGCGGAGCCGTACTGCGACAGAAGAAAGTTTAGGTCGATCGGGCCATTATTGATCTCCACCGGCAAGCCGCTCCCGTATTCACCAGCGAGTGCCAGCCAGATGCGCTTCGTGGCCTGATAGCGCACACGCGCGCGCAAGGTGGTCCGCTGGTCCTGCGACACCGCGAACTTGCTCGTGTCCGTCAAACCGCTCGTGGCTTTGTCCCCGAGAAGCAACCCGCCGGTGATAGGCCCCTGCCCGATCCCGGACTGGTTCGCGTAACCTAGATATCCCGAGAAACGTCCCCAATGAGGCACTGCAAGACGCACTTCTTCTCCAGCGATCCGCGCCTTGACAAAAGCGATCGGAAAACTTACGCCCGTATCCAGCAGGGTGTCGTCGTCGGAATAATTACGAAAATCACGCCGGAACACGTTCGCATCTACCCGCAAGTTGCCAAAGAAGGACTTTGTGACGCCAACCTCATAGTAATTGGCGCGCTCAGGCTCGACCGGCAAACGCAGCACAACCGAATCGATGGAATCCAGTTGTGGCGTGCTGGCCAAAAGCAGATTCTCCATCGCCGGCGTCTGGAAAACGCGGTCGTAGGAAGCATGAATCAGCAAATTCAAGGAAGACACATAGCGCGCCACGCCGGCCCGCGGACTCAGGGCGGATTCCTTCACGACAAATCCGTAATGATCGAATCGCAGCCCCGCGCTGACGTTCCAGTTGCCGCGATGCCATTGGTCCTGCACATACCCTGATGGTTCAATGTCCCAGTGCCGCTCGGCGAACTGAAACTGTTGCTGCGTGCCAGGATCGAATTGTGTCGGATCGCTGATGGTGTACTGCAGCGCCTCATGCACCTCGCTGAAAATCCCGTCCACGCCCGCTTTCCAGTCGTGATGCCCATGATGGCCCGCGATGTCCCCGCGGACATAGCCTTCGCGATAGCCACGGTTTTGCGAAACGATCACGGGCGTCGATGAAGGATTGGATGTCAAGGCTGCGCTGGCATCGCGCACGCTGCCGGAGAAACTCAGAAACAAATCCGTAGAAATCGTATGCTGGTAAAAAACCTCCCCGGCAGTTTCGTCGTTCGAAATGTCCTGTCGCTGCCCGGCTTGCTGTTGTATCAATTCGTTCGGTACGAGGAAACGCACGGCATTGTGAGCCACGGTGATGCGCAAGCGGTCCTTCTCGGAAAAATCTCTCTCGTAAGAAGTCGAAAAGCCCGCTGCATTTCCGCGATTTGTGAAATTCTCAAGCACCGGCGGATCCAGGTAACGGTCGCTATGAAAACCGTGCGCGCTCGCAGAAAAGCGATTCTTCCCCGAGGAATAAGAAAGAGCCCCAGAACCTGCCACCGTCGAAAAGCTTCCGCCCTCGGCCTCCAATTGCCCATGCACTCCATTCGACACATCCTTCGTCGTGGTGACTTCCACAATCCCGCCCAGCTTCCGTCCGTATTCCGCGGGAAAGCCGGCCGTCAGCACGCGCATCGATTCCACTTCGCCGGCATCAAACGCCGGCGCAAATGCCGGCGACCGGTTCTGCGTCAGCGGCAATCCATCGAACACGTACTGCACGTCGTACTCGGACCCGCGCGGATGCAGAATTCCATTCGCCTCGACGAGCCAGCCGGGCTGCTCGTTCACCAAATCGGAAAGGTCGCGGCCGGGCTGCACAGAAATCTCTTCGCCGATCGATTGCCTCCCGATCGAGTAGATCGTCCCCGTGCTGCTCGGATCCACAATAGTCGCCGAATCGTTCACCTGCACTTCCGTCGTCAGCGGCGCCACACCTAGTGTTGCCACCACGTGCACCGGCACTTCCGAGCGAATCTCGACCAGTTTGTTCCACGGCGCAAAATTCTCTGCGGCGAGACTCAACCGGTAAATGCCAAAGGGAAGGTCCTGCGCGGTAACGCGGCCGTCTGCCCCCACCCGAAAGTTCCTGCGAAACTGGTTTGCTTCGCTGACCAGTTCAGCCGCAGCCGCCACCGCCGTGCCTTGCGAGTCGTGTACTTCGACATGCAACTCGCCGCGCGCGTGTTGCGCTTCCGCCAGTGGTGCCACGGAAACGATCAGCGCCGCCAGAAGACACAACTTCACGGCGCTTTTTCCCCTCTCCAACAGTTGAGTATTTGTTTCTGGCACTTGAATCCCTGGCCTTTGAGAATCGCTCCTTCCTCACCCACGTCGGTCATCCGGACTTATTCGCCGCGATTCGGAAAGTGCTGCTACGTTAGCATGAAGTGCCGGAACAGATCCCGGGTTGCTCAGAAGCCGCTAGCAAAACCACAACTCCCCGCCGGATACTACTCCCGCTTGCCGACTTCGCCGCCTTTCGGCAAAATACGTCTGGCATGCTGCGTGCCCCTATGAAGCCACCGCCGCACTCCAACACTTCTCTCTTTACCATCGGACATTCGAGTCTCGAACTGGACGGCTTCCTGAAAATTCTCCTGACTCATGAAGTAAAAACCGTCTGCGACGTTCGCAGCCGCCCCGGCAGTTTCCGGTTCCCGCAGTTCAATCGCGAGCCTCTCGAAGCCTGCCTTGTGTCGGCGGAAATCCAATACGAATTTCTCGGCGAAACTCTCGGCGGCCGTCCTTCCGATCCCCGCGCTTATCACGAGGACGGCATCGTAAACTACGAAGAACGCCGCAAGGCCGCGGATTTTCGCGCGGGGATTGATCGGGCGCTGATGCTGTCGAGCGCGACAAACATCGTTCTGATGTGCGCAGAGGAAGACCCCTTGCAGTGCCATCGTTTCCTCATGATTTCTCCATCGCTTCTCGATCGCGGGATCACCCCGGTGCATATCCGCCGCAGCGGCGAGGTTGAATCGCAGCGTGAAGCCGAGGATCGCCTGCTCAAATTGCACGACCTCGCCGCCTTTGACAGCGGTTCGCTGTTTATTTCCGAACGTGATGTGGCTCTCCAGGACGCGCTGCGTCTCCAAGCCCGGGAGTTTGCTTTCCGCGGATCTCCCGAAGCCACTGAATACTTTTGATTTTATGAAAATTCTTCTTTGCACCATCGGTTTCGCGGGGAAGACGGCGGAGGAGTTTTTCCGTCTTCTCGAAGAAGCGCAAGTAGAAAAGCTTATCGATGTCCGCCTCAATCGCGGAGGCCAGCTCTCCGGCTTCGCCAAGCAACCCGACCTTGAGTATTTCTTGCAAAAAGTTGCCAGTCTCGGTTATTCGTATGAGCCGCAGCTCGCGCCAACTTCTGAGTTGCTCGACATCTATCGCGACAGTAAAGATTGGGCCGCTTACGAGACTGGTTTCCTGGCCCTGATGCAAGAGCGCGGAATTCCACAAGCGTTCGACGCCAGCAGATGGCCTCCGCGAGCCACCCTGCTTTGTTCCGAACCGGGCCCGGAGAAGTGTCACCGCCGTCTGGTCGCCGATCTGCTGGCGTCGCACTGGCAGACGCAAGGCCACACGGTCGAGATTCGCCACCTCATCGTAGTCCGCTCGAAAGCTTCGAAACCGCGCCGCGCAAAGCCGAAGTCTTTACCATGACCAAGCTGCTCATCACGGAAATCACCCGCATGGGGCCGGCGTTTTGCGTCATCGGGCTGCAGCGGGAGAAAGACAGAATTCGCTCTGTTCGTCCTGTAACCGCGACCGCCAACAGTTGGATGCATTTCCCGTATCGTCGCGGCGATGTGCTCGAATGCGATCTTGCTCCTTTTTCCGGCTCCAAACCTCACGTCGAGGATCGCGTCTCGACGCGCGGCTTTGAAAAGGAGTCTGCCGTTCCCGAACCGGAAGTCGTCACCTACCTTCGCAAGGCGGAAATCGCGAGTTCTCTCGAGGACTTATTCGGCTGCGTTCTCCATGAAAACAAGACTGGTAGTGGACTATTCGCAAAGCCCCCCGAAGCCAAACGCTCCGTTTGTGGAACGGTAACGCAAAATCTCCGCCTCGAGCTTTGCGCCAACGAACTCCGCGCCACGCTGGCTCTCCCCTCGGGTGAGGTCTTGCGCGATCTTCCGGTCGTCGATCGCGATTGGCGCGATTTCATCGAAGCAGCGCTAGCCATCGGCAGAGGTACGAATCGCCTCGCGCGCCTCGAGCGCTTCTTAAACTCACAATTTCAGAGCAAAGTTCTGTCTTGCCCTCATCACTTCATTCGGCTCGGCCTTACACGGCCATATCGTGATCTCTGCTGGCTCATGCTCGACACGCTGATCCCACTTCCAAGACATGATTGGCTCGAGGAGTTTTAATGGCCTCGATCAAGGATCGAAGTCATTGGCGACGCCTGGTCGAGGAATGTTTCCGGCGAGAAGCCGGTGCCGAAGCGCCCATCTCTGATCCCGCGCAAGATCTCATCGAAACAGGCGTGCTTGACTCCATGGGCTGGGTGAGTTTTCTTCGCGCTTTGGAATCCGCAAGCGGCCTCAGCGAATTGGGCGCGCGGCTCACAGAGCGCACGCCATCTCTCGAGAGTATTTTCCAAGTGTTCAGCGAAGCTGATATCCCCTCTGCGGGAGCTAAGTTCCCCGAGGCGAGACACGCCGCGACACGGGCCTACGTAATTCTTCGAAGTTCGTGCGCGGTCGTTGGCTCGCGCACGATTCCCTCCAATGAAATCGACCGGGCCTTCGGAATGCCCGAGGGCAAACTACGCCTTCGTGCCGGAATCGAATCACTTGCCTATGCCACGGAAAGCGAAAATGAACTCACGCTGGGCGTGCGCGCCGCGCAGCAAGCGCTCCATGCCGCGGCTTGCGGCGCCCAGGAACTCGACTGGATCATCGCCACGAGCGAAACGTACAGCAACTATCCATCTCTCTCCGCGCAGCTTCACTCCCAACTACTCGCTCGCGAAACCTGCGGTGCGTTGGATGTCGGCGGCGCTTGCCTCGGTTTGCTGAACGGACTTGCTGTCGCCCAAGGATTCATCGCCTCTGGACAAGCCCGCACCATAGCCGTCGTCACCAGCGACGTTCACAGCCGCATCTTCAAGCCAGGCCGCGTCGCAGGAGAATTCGGCGGCCTGTTCGGTGACGGCGCCAGCGCCTTTCTCTTGCGCGCGAAGAACGACTCCACGCCGCAACACGCCTACGCCCTCGGAGAATTCTTCTTCGGCTGTGCAGGGCAGTACGCCGGAGCGATTCGCGTGTCTAACGCCACCGACGGTACTCTCGACGTGCACTTCGATGGCGAAGCTCTCTCCCGCGCGGCTATCACCCGGATGGAGAAAGTGATCCTGGACGTGGAGCTCCGCAGCGGCCTCCTCCGTTCCTCCGCGCAAGGCCTGGCAACTCACCAACCCAATCCCCGTCTAGTCACCCTGCTCGCGAAGCAATTAGGTCTCGCATCCGACAAGTTTCCTTCCGTGGCCCGAATCTTCGGCAATCTCGGTTCTTCCACCTGCGGGGTGGCCCTTGACGCGATTCTGCAATCCGCGCGGAGCCTCTATGCCAGGCGTAGCGGTCCCATCTTTCTGGCATCACTAGGTCCGGGCCTGCTCTTCGGCGGTGGATGGCTCATTCCCGCCTGACGATCCCCTAGACTCCGTCATGTTTTAGAGGTGGCGACCTGTAACGTTTTGTTACATCCGCAAGGATGGGTCCTCCTCCCTCCGAATGGGAAATCCTCATAAAACACTAAAAACAATATAGTTACAGAATCCATAGAGGTGGCGCAGTACGTGCGCTCTCTTCAGCACCCGGGCAAGTGACCGGATGAAATCCGAGGAGTTCCGGAATGAGCAAGTGCAGCAGAACAGCCGAACAAGGGTTTTCGCTAATCGAGATGTTGTTCGTGGTGGCGCTAGCGTTCACCATCATGTCCTTCGCGGTCATGAACACCGTGGGCAGCTCGTCAAACGCCCGAGCCAACTCCGCGATGGATGCGGTCACCTCGCAACTTCGTCAGGCGCGCGAGATGGCTATCGCCAAACGCCGGAACGTTCAAGTGCAATTCACCGCGCCCAACCAAATACAGCTGACCGTACTGACTCTGCCAGGCGAGGCGGTCCCGCCAGTTATTGCTCCCACCACTCTCCCGGGCGGACTGACGTTCGCCGTTCTTGTCGGTACAGATACGCCAATGAACTTTGGCAACTCGACAGCCATCAGTTTGCAACAGCCAGGCGGCGGCGGAGCGTGGACGGTGATGTTTACAACCTCCGGCGCATTTTGCGGCACTGCACAAGCCGCAGCGACTCTTTATCAAGCGACGAACAACAATCCCGTGAACGCCTCGCTCTTTCTGGGTGTCGTGGGAAAGCCAACCACTGCGCGCGCCGTAACGGTATTTGGCGCGACAGGCCGGGTCCGTTCCTACTACTGGACCGGCGTGTCGTGGCAGGAATAGGGAGATAAGCACAATGAAACGACAACACAGAATCTCTCGCCAGCTAGCCGGCTTCACGCTGATTGAGGCGATGATTTCCATCATCATTCTTTCCTTCGGTGTACTTTCTCTGGCCGCCGTCTACGCGCAAGGCATCATGTACGCCAGCCTTACGCAGTACGACTACATCGCCGAAAAGAAGGCGGAAGAAGCCATTGAAACGATCTTCACGGCGCGGGATACCAAGATTTTGACCTGGGCGCAGATTCAGAATGTGTCTACGGGC
>Ga0207087_1171_pt1 | contig 12129 bp, 10 predicted proteins | sample Alteio_BWMinHeat_51_FD_153544 | JGI IMG/M metagenome (GOLD analysis project Ga0207087, IMG submission 153544) | Enriched cells from forest soil in Barre Woods Harvard Forest LTER site, Petersham, Massachusetts, United States -... | ecosystem: Environmental > Terrestrial > Soil > Temperate forest >... | reverse complement strand
TGGCCATCCTTGGCGACGGCTTCTGGCACAGCCACTTCGCCGCGGACCCGGGACTGCTTGGCAAGACCCTTTCGCTGGACGGCAAAAGAGTGACGGTCGTGGGCGTCTTGCCCGCGAGTTTTCGTTTTCCTTTGCAATTTCCGGAGCCCGACGTGTGGCTCCCGCGCGTTTCTGAATCAAACTTTCTCACGCCGCAACAGATTAACTCCGGCGCGGGCTATCTCAGCGTGATTGCGCGCATGCGGCCCGGCGAAACTCTTTCGCGGGCACAAGCGGAGCTCTCCGCCATCGACCGACGCTATCGCGAACAGTTTGGCAGCTATGTTGATGCGACGAAATACTCGCTCGCGGCGACATCGCTCGAGGAGAGTCTTGTCGGTCCATTGCGCGCATCGTTACTGGTGCTGCTGGCCGCTGTCGGATTTGTTCTACTGATCGCGTGCGCGAACATAGCCAACCTTTTGCTTGCGAGAGCGACTTCGAGGGATCGCGAGATCGGAATTCGTAAGGCGCTTGGCGCCACGCGATTGCGTCTCGTACGGCAATTGTTAAGCGAAAGTCTGCTGCTTGCGCTTAGCGGTGGAGCGCTGGGAGTTCTTCTCGCAAGTACATTGATGCCCGCACTGCGCGCCCTTAGCCCCGGAACCGTGCCGCGTCTAGCGGAAGCGAGCATCGACGCGTCCGTGCTGCTTTTCTCGCTTTTGCTTTGCGCGCTTACCGGCGTGCTCTTTGGATTGATGCCTTCGCTGCAAGCGGCCGGAAGGGAACTGCAACAGACCTTGAAGGAAGGTTCACGCGGTTCTTCGCAAGGCGGGCATCGCGCCAGGTTTCGCGCGTTTCTGGTTGTCGCGGAAATTGGCATGGCGCTCGTCCTTATGACCTGCGCGGGGTTGCTCATCGAAAGTTTCGCGCGCCTTATGCACGTGAATCCCGGGCTATCGCCAAATAATGTGATGACCTTTCCAGTGACGCTGCCGCCGGTGCGCTACGCGCAGGCGCAGCAACAAGAGGCTTTCTACCGGCAACTGCTAGAGCGCGTGAGAACCATTCCCGGGGTTCAAGCCGCTGGCGCAACCAGTTATTTGCCGCTCTCGGGCAGCGCGCGATTCGGCTTCTTTTGTCCCGAGGGGCACGCGTGCCTGGGAGTCGGCAAAGACCCCGTCATCGCGACACGTCAAGTGAGCCCCGGTTATTTCGAAACCGTGCGCACGCCGCTGCTGCGCGGCCGCGTGTTCACCGAAAAGGATACTGCCAGCGGACTGCCGGTTGTGGTCGTCAACCAAACGACGGCAACACGCTATTGGCCCGGCCAGGACCCCATCGGCAAACATCTCGCGAATTCGCGGGACAGGGTGCAGCGAGAAATTGTCGGCGTTGTTGCGGACGTAAAATTTGGCGGCCTCAATGCAGCAAACACCGAAGAAATGTATCTGCCGATGGGGCAAGCTCCCTGGCCCACGATGACGCTGGTCGTGCGCTCCAGCGTCAACCCGCAACCTCTCGTCACGGCGGTCCGCGCAAAAATCGGGGAGAGCGATCCCGATTTGCCGGTTACCGGAATTCTCAGCATGGACGAAGTGGTCTCCACGTCCGTTGCGCAGCCCCGAATCATTATGCAATTCGTTGGCGTGTTTGCTGGATTCGCGCTGTTGCTGGCGGCGATTGGAATTTACGGCGTGATGGCGTACAGCGTGACCGCTCGCAAGCAAGAGTTGGGCATCCGCGTAGCTCTCGGCGCGCGGCCCGCCGACATCCTGCACCTCGTGGTGGGGCAGGGAATGCGCATGACCCTGATGGGCGTCGCGCTCGGAGTTGTCTTCTCGCTCGCGGTCACACGCTTGCTGTCCAGCTTGCTCTTCGGCGTACGGGCAACGGATCCGCTGGTGTTCGGCGCCGCTGCGCTCGTCTTGGTAGCTGCCGCATTTGTGGCCTGCTACATCCCCGCACGCCGGGCGACGCACGTCGATCCGATCGTGGTCCTGAGGTATGAATAACCATGGCTGCCAAGAAGCATGGGACGGCCAACCCATTCGCGAAATGACTTCTAGGTTTTTTTGTCGGGCGGTCGCATTCGCAGCGTGAGCATTAGAAAAATGGCGATGAGCAAACTTAGGATGACGTAAAGAAATCCCGGAGTGAACGAGTGGGTGCGGTCCAGGAAATAGCCGATCACCGAAGGTGTCACAAAACTTCCGAGATTTCCGATCGAATTGATAAGCCCGATGGAAGCCGCAGCTGCGGATTCGCCGAGGAAAGCCGAAGGCACCGGCCAGAAAGACGGAAGAAAAGCGTTCGCAGTGGAAGCGACCGTCAAGCACACAAAGGTAAACCAAAAATGGGAGCCTGAGAGAATGGTCAGAGCGAACGCCGCGACGCCGAGCATGAGCGGAATTGCGGTGTGCCAGCGGCGCTCATTGGTGCGGTCGGAATGCCAGCCGTTGAAGAGCATGGCGAGCAGTACCGCGACATAGGGAACAGTCGACAGCATGGTCACGGCGAGATCAGACATGCCCGAAGCGCGCTTGAGAAATGTCGGAAGCCAAATCGTCAGCGAGTAAATGCTGCTGACTGCGAAGAAATAAATGAGCGTCAACTGAATGACCGTCGGCTGCAGCAGCGCTTCCCACACCTGGTAAGACCGGGCCGCTCTTTTCTCCAACGCTTCCCGCTCTAATTCGGTGGTGATCCACTCCCGCTCTTCCGATGTGAGCCAGCGCGCTTGGCGCGGCAAGTCCGTGAGATAAAACACCGTGATGACGCCAAACACAATCGCAGGAATTCCCTCGACGATAAACAACCAGCGCCATCCCTGCAAGCCGAACCAGTGGACGCCGAGCAGCCAGCCTCCGAGAGGGGAACCAATGATGTTGGCGACGGGAATCGCAATCATGAACATCGCGCCTGCTTTCGCGCGGTCTTCGGAGCGAAACCAGTGAGTGAGGTATACAAGAACGCCGGGAAAGAAGCCGGCTTCGGCCGCACCCAGAAGGATTCGAACGAGGTAGAAATGGGTGGGCGTTCGAATGAATGCCATCAGTACGGTGATGAGTCCCCAGGTAACCATGATGCGCGCGAACCATTTGCGGGCGCTCCAGCGCTCGACGATGAGACAGCCGGGAATTTCGAAGAGCAGATAGCCAACGAAAAATATTCCGGAACCAAAGCCGAAGACTCGGTTGCTGAAGCTCAGATCGTGCATCATTTCCAGAGCGGCGTAGCTGACATTCACGCGGTCGAGAAACGCGATGACGAAGAGAACAAAGAGAAACGGTAACAAGCGCCGCGCAATGCGCCGACGCGCGCTCAGGCCAATTTCCTTTGTGAAAGAAGGCAAATTCATGCCCCTTGGGCTTCTAACATAACCAAGCGTGGATTGCACGCGAACGGAAGACTTGGTAATGGTCAGTTTTCCGTTACCGCCTTTCCCACGGAAATGGCCCAAGTCCAGTCACCATCGAGAAGAAGAATATGTCGGTTTATCTATTTGGCGACCGTGCAGGGGTAACCTACATTAAGGAGTATCGGCAGACAACTGACACCACGAAGTTCTTCGATGAAGATGATACAGATGCGTTTAAGCGGGGAGCCAAGGGTTGGCTTCTGCAGTTTTCGAAATTGTCTCCTGTCGCCAACACTGCGGAGGCTGACCCAAACGCAATCGCCCGAGACCTTCTCGTCGGGGATGTCCACGAAATGAAAAACTCTGGGCCGCACTACCATAAGCCCTCTGGCACAAACTAGAAGGAACCGGATCTTGGCCAGTTCCTGAGTAGTCGCGCTGATCGTGATTCGACATACTACTAAAAACTGGGCGAACTAATTCTTGGTTTCCGCGCCGGGCATGACGTTTTTCAGCGGCTGCGTGCGCTTGGGCTCGAGTTCGGGATGCGGGAGCAGCTTGCGCGGGAGCATTTGGTCGCGCATGGTGGCGTTGTAGACGAAGGTGGCTTCGACGAGCGCAGCTTGCGCGAGGTCTTCGGGTTGCAGGCGCTCGTAGGTGTCCATGTTCGAATGGTGTGTTCGTGAGCCGTAGTCGAGCTGATCCTGGATGAACTGGAATCCCGGAAGGCCGACGGCGTCGAACGCTTCGTGATCCGTGCCGCCGGTGTCGCGCACCGTGAGCGTGGTGACGCCCAGATCTTTCAGCGGCTCGATCCACTGCGCGAAAATCGGGGCGACGGCTGAGTTGCCTTGCAAATAAATCCCGCGGACTCTACCGCTTCCGTTATCCAAATTGAAATACACGGACAGCTTTTGATGCTCGGGCTTGAGCTGGATGGGGCCCGCGGCATCGCGATCGTACTCGGTGACCGCGAGCTGGTCCGGCTCATTCGAACGCGGAACAAAACCAAAATGTTGCTTCACGTAACCGTAGGAGCCGAACTCGCCTTGCTCTTCGCCGGTCCACAGGCCGACGCGAATGGTGCGGCGGGGCTTCACTTCGAGCGCGTTCAGGATACGCATGACTTCCATGGCCACTACGCTGCCGGCGCCGTTGTCAGTTGCCCCGGTAGCTGAGGCCCAGGAATCGAGATGGCCGCCGAGCATGACGACTTCGTCTTTCAGCTTGGGGTCGGTGCCGGGAATTTCGGCGATGGTGTCGAAGCCATGTTCGTGGTCGCCGCTGAACTTTGTGTCGATGTCAAGTTCGATGTTCACGGGAACTCCGGCTTTCAGAAGGCGGTACACGCGCCCAAAGTTTTCAATGGCGGTGACTGCGACGGGCAAGGGGTTCGCGTGGTCACGCTGATAGATGAGCCAGCCGAAGCCGGCACCGGTATCGTCGAAGATCGTGCCGCCGGAACCTCCGTTGTTTCTGCCATCGCGGCTGGGCGTAATCACAGCAACGGCTTGTTCGGCGGCGAGGAAGTGGCCGATTTTTTCGCGGAAGGCGAGGGTTTTGAGAAATGCCGCGAAGGAAAGGGAGTTGGCCAGGCTGGTGGGATATTCCTGGATGCGTTTGAGGTCGGCGTCCTCGTTGCGCGTGAAAAGCGGTTTCTCGACGGGCTTCACTTCGCGCATTTCGCCGAGGAAAATAATTTTTCCCGCTAGCTTGCCTTTGTATTTGTCGAAGTCGGCTTCGGTCTTAACGTCGACCCAAACCGCGGCGGCTGCGACTGGGCCTTTTGTGGCCGGCGACCACGGCGCGGCTTGGGCTATGAATACGGCCGCGTCGGGAGCAGTCATGCGCACCCAGGTGTTTAGTTGTTGCCAGCCCATGCCGAACTCGCCCCAATCTTCGAGATGCGCGTTGCTGCAGCCCATGGCGGCGAATTGATCGCGGGTCCATTCGTTGGCCCGCTTCAGATTCGGAGAACCGGTCAAGCGCGGGCCGATGCCATCCATGAGACCCGAGGCGTACTCCATGACATGCGAGTGCGCGAGAGCTTCCTCGCGAATGTTCTGGTACATGGCAAAATCGAGAGACTCTTTTTCCGGTTGCGGCATTTCATAGGAGGGCCGCGCCGCTTCTTTTGGCGAAGTTTCTTTTTTATCTTTGTCCGCGGCGAACAAGGAGAATGCGAGGCCGACAATCGAAATCGCGGCTGGAACGAAGATTCTCAGTGAGCGCATGAAAGCTTCCTTTTTCGAAAACGAATTCGAGGAGCATAACAAAGGCGGGGAGAATTACCAAGAATCACCGGAGTCAGAACGCGGAACAGCTTGCTTGCCGGCTCGCGCTCAGCCGACTCAGGTTTCACACCGCCGTCCTCGCGTTGACCTGCCTGGTAGACGGTCCTAAAGATGCATGCCGACGGACAGGATTTCCACGCCTGATTGGCCAAATCGCCGGCCACTATCTCATCGTTGAAGAGATCGGCGCAGGCGGCGTGAGTGTGATGTCCCGCGCCCATGATGAACAGCTCGACCGCGACGTTGCGCTCAAAGTTCATCCCGCCGGGCTACTCGCCGCTGAGGCTGCCCGCAAACGCTTCCACAACGAGGCTCTGGCTGGCGCCAAGCTAAATCACCCGAACATCGAAACCGTGCACGACTTTTGGCAGCGAACGCGATCTCGACTTACTCCTCATGGATCTGATTAACGGCGTTCCGCTGAGCAAAAAAGACTCGGGACGGGCCGCTCCACGAAATGCTCGGGTGCTGGCCGAAGCCACTCACCTGGGTTGCGGCCGCTGTCGGTTCGAAGCGCGGTTGGTGCAGGCCGAGGTCGAGAGGAAGCAGGGGAAAAGGCCGGCGGCACGCGAACGCTTTGCCGCCCTCGAAAGGATGCCGCGTCGAAGGGATTCTTGCTGGTTGCCCAGCAAGCCCACGCCGGGGCCAGCAAGTAGAACGAGTCCTCGAGGCACCAAATCGGAGCGCCGGCTCGTTTGCCTCGGGATGATTTCGCGCTTCCAGCGCTCGCTGGACGCGGTTACAATTCATGCGCAGTTGACGGGTCATCGGTCCCCGAGTTGCGTCGTGAATATCCGATCGATTTTTGTTCGTGAGCAGACTGGCCTCAAAATGAGTCGGGGCTTGCTTTCCGAAAGGAGACGATTCCGTGGCCGAAACTACGAATCAACATGCGCTGGGCGACCGCGCAGCATTTCAACTTGCGAATGTCACAAAGACTCCGCCGCAGTATGGGTCCATCACGCCGCGGTGGCTGGTGCGATTTCTGGATTGGAAGCCGCTGGAGGCCGGGACGCTGCGCGTCAACCGCGTGGCGGACGACAAAACGATCGATGTGGTGTGCGGTCAGAAAGACGAAAAGGCGCTGCCGGAGACTTACGTCGAGTACGAAGAGAAGCCGCGCGAATACACTTTATGCGGGATTTCAGCCGTACTTGATGTTCACACGCGCGCTTCCGATCTCTACAGTAATCCTTATGACCAGGTGCGCGAGCAATTGCGGCTCACGATTGAAAATGTGAAAGAGAATCAGGAGGGCGAACTCGTCAATAATCCTGATTACGGGCTTTTGAAGAATGTTTCGGCGAGCCAGCGGATTTCGACCCGCAAGGGCGCTCCGACTCCGGACGACCTGGATGAACTGCTCACAAAAGTTTGGAAGGAGCCTTCGTTTTTTCTGGCTCACCCGCGTGCGATTGCGGCTTTCGGCCGGGAATGCACGCGGCGCGGCGTGCCACCGCCGACGGTCACTTTGTTTGGCACGCCCTTTGTGACCTGGCGAGGGGTTCCGCTGATTCCTACCGACAAGCTTTATATTGATGGGAACAAGAAGGCCAAGGGGCCAGCCGGAAAGACGAACATTCTTTTGTTGCGCGTCGGAGAAAAAAAGCAGGGAGTGATTGGGCTGTTTCAGCCGGGGTTGCCGGGCGAGCAAACCCCGGGACTGTCGGTGCGGTTTATGGGGATCAGCAACAAGGCGATCGCGTCTTATTTGATTTCACTGTATTGTTCGGCCGCGATTCTTGTTGACGATGCGATTGCTGCGCTCGAAGACGTCGAAATCGGACACTACCATGAGTACAAGTGATTCAGGGAAGGACGCGCCGCGGATTCCGGGTGGGGCATTCGAAACGGTGCTGCCCGGCGAGAAATTTGGCGTTCCGGAAGGCGTTCCCGATCCCGGGGTTTTGGCGCGCATGGCCAATGAGTTCTTCACGGCTTTGCCGGAATTTTCGCAGGCGGAACAGAGCGCGCCTACTGTTCCCCAACGGAGTGCCGCAGTTCCGGGAGCGGCCGGAGCCTTGAATGCTTCGGGAAATCCGGCAGCGCTTACCTCGTTGCCGGCGACTGGTATTCCCTCCGAAGCGCAGTTGCGCTCCCTTCCTGCGTCCCTTGCCCCGGCTGCTGTGTCCTCATTGGTTGCGGGGCTTTCGACTGCAGCTTTGCCGGAAATTCCCGGGGGAGTGAGTGCGACGAATCTTTCCGCACTGCCGTCGTTTTCTTTTCTCGACGAAATCAGGCCGCTGTTTTCTTGTCCCATTGCATCACCGTTAGCTGCCGCTCCGCCAATGCCGGCTGTGAAGATTCCGGGCGAGACCGAACTGCGTGCTCTCGCTAACAATTTTTCTTCGACGGCGACGCCGCAGATTCTTGATTCAGGCTCGTACCTTGGTGCACCGCAAGTTTCGGCCGCGGCGCCGCAGGTTGGCGCGCTGGACAAGCTCGTTTCTTTCGCTTTTCTTGATGAGGTTCGGCAACTTGCTCCCGCGGGAACGTTGCCTGCCGCCGAACCGTTGCGCGTCACATCTGCGGTGCTGCCGGGATTGAATATTTCCTCCGGGCCGTTTGACGTGCAGGCCATTCGCCGCGATTTTCCGGTTTTGCAGGAGCGTGTTCACGGCAAGCCTTTGATCTGGCTGGATAACGCTGCTACCACGCAGAAACCGCAGAGTGTGATCGACCGTCTGAGCAATTTTTATACGCACGAGAATTCGAATATTCATCGTGCGGCGCACGAGTTGGCGGCGCGCGCCACGGATGCCTATGAGGCCGCGCGGGAAAAAGTGCGGCGATTCTTGAACGCCTCGACGGTGCGCGAAATTATCTTTGTGCGTGGAACTACCGAGGCCATCAATCTGGCAGCGCAGAGCTGGGGACGGCAAAACATTCAGAAGGACGACGAGATCGTCATCACCTGGCTGGAACATCACGCCAATATCGTTCCGTGGCAGATGCTTTGCGCGGAGAAGGGCGCGCGGTTGCGCGTGGCGCCTGTCGACAATAGCGGGCAGGTGCTGCTCGAAGAATACCAGAAGCTCTTGGGGCCGCGCACACGGCTGGTAGCGTTGGCGCAAGTTTCGAATGCGCTTGGGACTGTCACTCCGGCGCAAGAGATGATCGAGATGGCGCACCGTTATGGAGCGAAAGTGCTTCTGGACGGCGCGCAGGCTGTTTCGCACATGCGGACTGATGTTCAGCTCTATGATTGCGACTTTTATGTTTTCTCCGGGCACAAGATGTTCGGGCCAACCGGTATCGGAGTGGTCTACGGCAAGCTGGATATTCTGGAGAATACGCAGCCATGGCACGGCGGCGGGAATATGATTCAGGATGTGACGTTCGACAAGACCACCTATCAGCCCCCGCCTGGGCGATTCGAAGCCGGTACGGGCAACATCGCGGATGCCGTGGGACTGGGAGCGGCGATTGATTATATAGAGCGGATCGGGATGCACAACATAGCGCGTTACGAGCATGATCTTTTGGTGTATGCGACTGAAGCGCTGCAGCACGTGCCTGGACTGCGTTTGATCGGAACGGCTAGGGAGAAGGCGGGAGTTCTGTCGTTTGTGCTGGATGGCTTCCGGACCGAGGACGTCGGCGCTGCGCTGAACCGCCAGGGAATCGCTGTGCGCGCGGGGCATCATTGTGCGCAGCCGATTCTTCGGCGTTTCGGAGTGGAGAGCACAGTTCGGCCGTCGCTGGCTCTGTACAACACGTGTGAAGAGATCGATGCGCTAGTCAATGCTCTTTGGAACTTGAAACAAGGGCACGGCTCCCTCTAGGTCATTCCGATGAATGGCGAGAGTGATGGAGGGCATCCGGCCAGTCATGCTGCGTGCTAACATCTGCGCCGCAAAATCCAGACTTGAGGTCTTCCTCGTGCGCCACTTTTTGTTTCTAATCGCTGCAGTCGTCGGCTTGTCCCCAAGTTTGCTTGCGCAGTGGCCGCCTGCTCCGGGTCACACGACTCTGGAGGTGTGGCCGCACGGGGCGCCGGGCGCGGCGGCAAATCCGGCTCCCGAAGGCGACACGACGACGGCCAAGGACCATCTCGTCGCCGGCCAGTCTGTCGTTCGAATTGGCAATGTCTCTTTACCGACGCTGACGCTTTACACGCCCAGGGGCAAGAGCACGGGCGCAGCGGTTGTAGTTTTTCCCGGAGGCGGGTATCGCATTCTGGCGATCGATCTCGAAGGTACGGAAATTTGCGACTGGCTGAACTCGGCGGGCATCACGTGTGTCCTGCTCAAGTACCGCGTGCCGGACACCGGGCCGTACCCAAAATCCGCTGCCGCTTTGCAGGACGCGCAGCGCACGCTCGGGATTGTGCGGTCTCACGTGGCAGAGTGGCATATCGATCCAAAGCGTATTGGTGTTCTCGGCTTCTCCGCGGGGGCACACCTTGCGGCAGCGCTCAGCACTCATTTCGATAAACGCGTTTACGATCCGATCGACGCTGCTGACAAGATCAGTTGCCGGCCAGATTTTGCGGTGATCGTTTATCCGGGATATCTGGCGATTGAGGAGCAGAACTTTGCGGGTAATGCGGACATCCATCCGACGGAGCAGACTCCACCATCGTTCATCGTGCAGGCGGAGGACGATCCGGTGCATGTCGAGAATTCGACCGTTTATTTTCTGGCTTTGAAGAACGCCAAGGTTCCGGCGGAGATGCATTTGTATGCGCAGGGCGGGCATGGGTATGGACTTCGCCGGACTGAGCTTCCTGTTGCCGGTTGGCCTCAATTGGTGGAAACCTGGTTGCGCACCATTCAGATTTTGCCGGCGGCCGCGCACTGAGAGCGTGCGGAGCGGGCAAGCCCCGCCCTACTCGCATTCGAGAGAAACCGTTAAAAGAAAGCGGCACCGCCGTCCACGTTGATGGATTGGCCGGTGATGGCGCTGGATTGGTTGGAGCAAAGAAAGAGTGCGGCGCGGGCGACCTCGTCGGTGGTCTGGCCGCGGCCTTGCAGAATCGTGTTTAGGAAGCCGGCGAGTTGCTCCTTCGGACTGACGCCTAGCTTTGTTGCGAGCGTGTTGCCTAATTCTTTGGACATGCGCGTTTCGGTGACTGGGCCGGGGCAGATGGCGTTGACGCGCACGCCTTTGCGCGCGGCTTCGGCGGCGGTGATGCGCGTGAGGCCCAGCATGCCCGCCTTCGCGGCGGCGTAGGCGGAACCCCAGGGGAATGCGGCTTTGGCAGAGAGGCTCGAGATGTTGAGAATTACGCCGGAGCTTCGCGCGTACATTTCCGGGAGGACGAGTTTGCTCAGCAGGAAGGCGGCGCGCAGGTGCACGGCGATGACATTGTCGAATTCCGCGAGCGGATAGTCTTCGACGGGAACGACGGGGCCGTAGTGGCCGGCATTGTTGACGAGGATATCGATCTTTCCAAATCTTGCGTGCGCTTCCGAGACGATGCGCGTGCAATCCCCTTCGAGCGCAAGATCGGCGAGGGAAAAATGTGTGCGTCCGCCGCGGCTGGAGATTTCTTCGGTGGTCGCGGCGAGCTCGGCGTGCGTGCGCGCCGTCAGGAACACGGAGGCTCCTTCGGCAGCAAACAGTTGCGCCATGGCGCGGCCAATGCCTCGGCCAGAGCCGGTGATCAAAGCGACTTGGTCTCTAAGGAGCATAGGAGGAAGAGAATAGAGGCGGCGCGCTACAGAGGCAAGATAAGATGATTTGCGAGAGTGCGGCGCAATCTTCGGCCAATTGGCCAGCTTGTGCTGCGGGTTCGGAGAGGAGCCATGCCACCCTTTGGCCGAGAACTGTACTTCCGTCCAGGTGTAATTACCCTCGCAGGCGTTTAAAGTGAACGCAAGAGAGTGTGTATGCATTGCTGGGGCATTCCGGCTTAGGCCGGTCCGCCTTTCCAGAAACTGCGGCCTCAACCCTGCCCAGCCGCTGACTTCGACTTTGGGGGTAGCGCCTGTGCGCCGGCCAATTTTCCTAATCCCATTAAGTGCCGTGGTTGCTGCGCTCGCCGTCGCGGGGTGCGCAGGATTGGCCTCATCCAATAACTCGAACCGCGGAACGAAGACGATCGAGCCGACGATTGCGGCTCAGCCGGCCAGTCAGACGGTGACCGCGGGGCAAACGGCGACGTTCAGCGTGACGGCGACGGGAACCGCGCCATTCAGCTATCAGTGGTTGAAAAACAGCGCAAACATTGGTGGCGCGACAGCGGCTAGCTATACGACACCCGCGACCATTGTCGGCGATAGCGGTGCGAAATTTGATGTGGTGGTGAGCAACTCGGCCGGGAGTGTCAAGAGCGCGATGGCAACACTGACGGTGAACGCGGCTTCGGTGGGGCCGACGATCACGGCCCAGCCAGCCAGTCAATCCGTGACCCTCGGGCAAGCGGCAGCATTCAGCGTGACGGCGACGGGGACCACGCCGCTCACGTACCAGTGGCAGAAGAATGGCGGGAACATCAGTGGCGCAACGGCGGCGAGTTACACGACACCCGCGACGGTTGCTGGCGATAGC
>Ga0207087_1193_pt1 | contig 12181 bp, 10 predicted proteins | sample Alteio_BWMinHeat_51_FD_153544 | JGI IMG/M metagenome (GOLD analysis project Ga0207087, IMG submission 153544) | Enriched cells from forest soil in Barre Woods Harvard Forest LTER site, Petersham, Massachusetts, United States -... | ecosystem: Environmental > Terrestrial > Soil > Temperate forest >... | reverse complement strand
ACCGCTCTGCGTGGCCCGGAGAAAATGAAGCACCAAATCGCGATTGCCATCGGCGAATGTGATCTTGAGCGCGGGCTCCGTGAATAAGCCTGCACCCCAGCCTGCATATTCCTCGGGCGTGGTTGTGTAAGACGAATCGAATGAAGCCACCTCAGGTAGCGAATGCGCGGGCGGAATGGTGTCGTGCGCACCAAGGCGGCCGCCCCAATAGAGCGGCTGCAACTGGCCGCGCTCATTCACGCCGAAGGCATAGGTAGAATTGCCCCCGTCCAAGCGGAAGACCTGCGTGGTCTGTGCCATGCTTGACGCGACGGCGAGCAGGGTCAGGAACAAAGGTCTGGATACAACACAAGAAATTCGCATGCTCAAAGAGAATTTCATTTCGCCATATCCTAGCATTTGCAACGAAAGTTTGGAGGTTGGATTACTAAATGCTCCCGCGCGGAATTACGGTGACGTATTTGGCAAGGCGTCAGGCTACGGAAGCTAACCGTTTGTTTTCGATCTTCGCCGAGAGACATATTGGATACGTCATCGTATTTATGAATAGGAGTACTAGGTGCTTGGCGGAGAATCGCTTGCGATTGCCAGGATTGTATGACACCGGCTTCGAATTCCCGAACGCATAGTCGAGTGGGAAAGTGCCGCAGGTGGGAGTCAGAAGCCGCGCGGAAAGCGCGCGAAAACGCCGCCGGTAAGTTTCCTCGAACCCATCCATAGCGTATACGTTTATGTGGCACCAATAGGAAGACCGCTCTGGGATTGCGCTAAGTATACTGCATCTTTGTCCTCATGCTCAGCCTCGGCCCCGGCGAGTCTTGATTATGCTGGGACGCTTGACTGTCAACCGAAGGAGTATCAGCGGAGCATTCTTTGTCCTCTTGGCCTGGCCGTTGCGAACGCGTTCCTCTATGCTGCCGCAGCACACTTGCAGCACAGTTGTTGCCAAACAAGACGTAAGATGAGTCTTGAGTGTCACGCAGACAGCAAGATTAGCCACACGAATCAATCGCCGCAAAAGTGCGGAGAAATGACGGGCAAACATGATGGTCGTGGCGGGCTCAGACACTTCACCGGAAATAAAAGGAACAAGGGCTAGCAAGGCTCATCCATTAGCACTGGCGATGGTTACCGTGCTGTTTTTCTTCTGGGGTTTCGTCACGGTGCTAAACGATATCCTTGTGCCACACCTGAAGTCCGTCTTCGATTTGAACTATACGAGAGTAATGCTCATCCAGTTCGCCTTCTTTTCGGCCTACTTTCTTTTCTCCATTCCTTCCGCAAAGGTAATTGATGCGATCGGATACAAGAAAACAATGGTAGTGGGGCTGGTGACGATGGGGTTGGGCGCGTTCCTGTTCATTCCCGCAGCAAGTGCGCTGTCTTATCCACTGTTTCTCGGGGCATTGATGGTCCTGGCCGGAGGAATCACGGCACTTCAGGTGGCGGCCAACGCTTACGTTGCGGTGCTCGGCCCGCCCGAGACGGCCTCAAGCCGGTTGAACCTGACGCAGGCATTCAATTCTCTCGGAACGGCAATCGGCCCATATCTGGGAGGCATGTTTATCCTGGGTACCGTTGTCGAGAATAAAGATGTAATTGCGAGGATGTCCAACGAAGCGTTACATGCCTTTCGTGTTCAGCAGGCAGCCACTGTGAAATTCCCATATCTGGTGATTGGTTTTGCCCTGCTGGTGTTTGCGGGTTTGATCGGCCTCTTTAAGTTGCCCGCGATCCCCGAAGTCGAGCGTCATGCGGATGGGAGGCACGAAGGAAGTATGTGGAAGTACCGGCACCTTCTGCTTGGCTGCGTGGGCATCTTTCTCTACGTGGGAGCAGAAGTGTCCATCGGCAGCTTTCTGATCAACTATTTTAAGGAGCCGGAAATCGGAAACTTGCCGGAACTTGTAGGAGCGAGATATGTGGCGTACTACTGGCTGGGCGCGATGGTGGGGCGTTTCATTGGCTCGGCGGTCCTGCAGAGAATAAAGACGCAGACGGCACTGGGAGTCGCGGCATTTTGCGCGATGGCGCTTGTGCTGTTGTCGATGCTAACGACGGGCCACGTGGCGATGTGGAGCATTATTATTGTTGGCTTTTTTAATTCGATTATGTTCCCGAGCATTTTCACGCTAGGCATTGCAAAGCTGGGCCCGCGGACTGGAGATGGTTCTGGGTTGCTAATCATGGCGATTGTGGGCGGAGCGATCATTCCGGTAATGCAAGGTGCGATTGCGGACCGGATAGGGGTGCACCACGCTTTCCTACTGCCCGTGATTTGCTATTTGTATATTGCCTACTACGCGTTCCAAGGAGCGGAGCCCGTGGGAGTCGAGTAAAAGGAAAGTAGCGAAACGGATCCGTCAAGAGAGAGCCCACCCTCTCACCAATGGCTGCATCACGACGTCGGGGCTTGGGGCTCAGCTGTGCCACAATCCAATGTTTTCATGTCGTTCGGGTTAGTGATGAGCGAACTCAGCATGGCTACCTGACTTGCGACACAGTCGCACGTGCTGAAGGACCGTCGACGGATGGCTTCCTGATTTGTTATTCGTGAGGATGCAATCGAAGCCACTCTTGCAAGCTAGAAACGGTACGGAAGGTCCTGGAGTTGAACTGCGCCCCGACTGTCTGCCAGTAGATGGTTGCGCTATTTGTTAGACCATCGAGACATAGACGTTTGTGGGAGTTGGTCCCTGCGTCGGGCCGGCGGTTCCTAAACCATTGGGCACTTCCGTCTTCGACTTCATTAACTTCGATGAAGCCGTCCACGCGAGCGGCGACCTGAAATGCTTGAAGTCTTTCCATAGGTCTAGTGTACGCTCAGTGCCGACCTGTTCGTAACTGAAGAAGTATATTTATTATTAGAACTATCTAACAACGTCTAAATGGCGAGTCATTGGCTTGTCCCCCAATTCGCGATAGGACCGAAAACCCGTCTGCGCGCTAATCAGCGACGTTCGTTCGCGAACTGAGTTGACAGTGCAGTGGGCCTGGCGACGGAACGAAGATGAGGGACAATACCCTCACTCTGATTTTTTCAGTGTGATCCTGCGAAGCACAGTCTTGTCTGGAAGAATGAAAGTCCCTTCGATCTTGTCACCATCAATCTTGAGGGTAATGACTCCCCTGGAAAGCTCAACAGTGAGCGTGTGCATTCCACTGTCATAGTGCCACTCCCCAGAACCCATCACGATTTCCTTCCCGTCTACAACTTTGCCGGCCGTGACCGTGAGGTAGCCGCGCTTACCAGGAATGGCAGCAATGCGGTAAACCGCGATTTCGTCATGGCAAGAGGTGCCTTTCTCAACGCACACAGAATTACCGCGCCAAGTGCCCGCAATTTTCGACGCGTCGTCACTGGCCGAAGCGTTTACGGGAGCGTTCTGCGGGATCGCGACAATTGCGAAAACCAGCGACCCAGCCAGCCAAACGGCCAGGCCTGCGCCGCAGGAAAATGGAATTCTCATCGCTCCTCCACAAGTCACAGTGGTTTTCGTAGCGCCTTCATTGGGGACATGGTCCGTTAGCGGCTTATTTCCGAGTGGGCGAGGAGCCGGTCTACCCGCACTCACCGTCCAGTGGTCAGTTACCGTCAACCATTTGCCGCTGCAATCTCTTTCGACTTGATCTCGTACTTGAAGCCGTCCGGATCGAGGCAGTCGAGTCGGCCGTCGGCCGTTTCCGCCTGCGGGTACATCAGGAATCCAATTGGTGCGCCGTTCGATCCCGGTAGCGCCACATCGTGCGCGAAATTGTATGCCATCCAGTTCATCTCCCATGACCTGAATAGCCGCACACGCGCTTTTTTCACCATGTCGTCGTCCAAGGGACGATTTCCCGGCGGTTCTTCCAACACTACCTTCCGCACATCCGCAGGATCAACAGGCACCCAGCCGAAGTCGCCGAGGTATACCTCCGCACGGCAATGCTGCGCCTTCGTCACGATCTCCGTCGACGGGCCTAGGCTCTTATATCCAAGGTCTGATTTGGCAACCCGGATACCGTACACGTCGCGTGCCGGAAGGCCCGCTGCCCTGGCGAGCCCGACAAACAGCGCATTCAGGTCAGCGCACTTGCCGCCCAAATCCTTGGTTTCCAGCATGAAGCGAATGTCGCCCAGGCCGCAGCCCCGCGTTTTCGGATTCCGGAATGTGTTCTCCACGATCCACTCGTAGATCGCCCGCGCCTTTTCCACATCCCTCTTCGCGCCTTTTGTAATTTCGGTCGCCGTCGTCTTCACGATGCCGTCGGTCGGCAGCAGCTTAGTCGGCCGCAGAAAATGTTCCAAATCCGCTTGTTCTTCTTTCGGCGCATTGCCGGCTGCGGAGAGGTCCACCGCATAGTTCTTGGTGGCTATCCGGCTCGTGACTGTAAGGACTGGCTTCACGCCGACAGGGAATTCCGCCGCGATGATTCCGAGCGTGTCGGTCCTGCTTTCGACCATCTTCGCGGTGCCGCCTTCGGCCTTGAACTCATTCGCGAGCGTCCTCTGGTAGGGCGTTGGATTGACGAGTGCCGCTGGTAGCCATATCCGTGTCATCCCGGAAGTCTTCAGAACTTGCACGCTTGTCGTCACTTCAAACGTGCGCCACACGTCAGCCGCTGCACCCTGTGACCACAGGCATCCCGACTTGGGAAAGGCCAGAGATGCTGACACAACACCTACGGAGCGGAGGAAATCGCGACGTTGCATAACCCCACCTATTCGGGCACAATTGCGCCCATTTGGCTTTCTGGCCAATCACAAAATACACTTGATTCCGCACCCAAGCAACATGGTCCCCTTATAGTCAACTTGACCGCTTCCAAGTGCCTGGTCGGGTTACCGCACATGTGAAGGCTCCTCGGTTCCCAACTCGTCCTTGACTCACGGGCAAAGGCCATTTTCGGAATCCCGACGACTCTGACGTTATCACCCGAGCTGAAATTTTCGTTTTGACCATATTCCCCATTGTACGAGCGAAGTTTCGAGGTGCTAGGAGCAAGATATACGACGAGACTGGAGCAGGAAGACAGTCTCAACGTGCCCCCCGTTGAAGCGAGAGCTTCAACGGATTATCATCTCGATTGCCTGCCGACATACGCGGCGGGGACGGCTAGGGGGTGACATGAAGAATTCAGCGGGGACCGGGCGATCGAAAACAAGCCGGATAGAAGCTGGACCACAGGCCGTGCTACAAGCCAAGAACCCTGGCCAGCAGGGCGGGCAGATCGCCGTCAACGCAGAGTATCTCCAACGCATTAAAGTCCTCAGCGAAAGGAGCGAAATCGAGAACTATGACTTCCGCGCGTGGCTCAAGAATTACGCTCCAGATGACATCGATGATGTTGTGAAAGCCCTCAGCCAGAAGTACTTCGCGCTTATCGACTGCAAGGAATGTGCGAATTGTTGTCGAGTCTTGGAACTGGAATTCACAGAGCCCGAACTTCACGCCATAGCAAAGTCCATGGAGCAATCGATAGACGAATTCAAGAAACGCTTTGTGGTAGAAGGTGTAGTGAAACCTTGCCCCGCGCTTAAGGGAAATTTGTGTTCGATTTACGAAGGTCGGCCAGATGTCTGCAGATCATATCCTCACTTTGAAAAACCGGACTTTATCTTGAGACTCTACGGGGTCCTTGACAGCGTTGGTATCTGCCCCATTGCATTCAACGCTTTTGAAGAACTGAAAGCGAAGATTAAATGGTCGAAGTACCGGGCGAGGCGGTCGAAACGAATGCGGGAGATTCGGAAGGTAACGTGAAGTCTATTGAGGTGTGCCAAAACCTCGTCATGCGGCGCGTCCCGAAGCATGCCAACAGTGCCGCTGGTGAGAGCACGACAAGAGCAACTAGAAGCGGATGCTCGGAGGACTCTCCAGGCTAGAATCCTGTGTGGCGTAATGGGACATGTGCCAAGGCCAGCCAGTTCACTTGATGACGGTGATGACGTTTACCAGGCCAGAGACATAAGTCGGGAATTCCGGTCACCAACGCGAGCGTAGGGCTCAACTCGCGTGTGCTTGCCATCTGTCGGAGTTCCGGAAGTCAAACGGGAGTGGGAGACATGAAGAACACACGACACTTGCGTTACGCTCTATCGTTGTTCGCGGGACTGCTCTTCGTCGCTGGCACGCATCAGACCAAGGCTCAGCAAGCCAATAAGAAGGTGCCCGAACTTGCGGAGAGTAAGCCGGAGGAGGTCGGCTTCTCGACCGAGCGACTCGAGCGGCTCCATGCGGCGATGCAGCGGGAAGTGGACGCGAAGGAGCTTGCCGGCATCGTGACGGTCCTGGCCCGGCATGGCAAAGTGGTCGAGGAGAGGAGCTACGGCAAGAAAGACATCGCGAGCGGTTCTCCGATGACAAAGGACACGATATTTCGCATCTTCTCGATGACCAAGCCGGTCACCGGAGTTGCCATGATGATCTTGTACGAAGAGGGCAAATGGTATCCTTCGGATCCGATCTCGAAGTACATCCCCGAGTTCGCGCATCTGAAAGTTTTCAAAGGCGTGGATCAGAGCGGTGCGATGATTTTGGAAGACGCTGCCCATGCGCCGACCATGAGCGAGCTGATGACCCACACGGCGGGGTTCACGTACGGATTTTTCGGCAATACGCCAGTGGACAAGATGTACAACGAGCAGAAGGTGATGCAATCGCAATCCCTGCAGGAGATGATCGACAAGCTGGCAAAGATCCCGTTGCTGTACCAGCCGGGGACTCGCTGGGAGTATAGCGTGTCGATGGATATCCAAGGCTATATCGTCGAAAAACTGTCGGGCCAGTCGATGCCCGACTTCATGCAGCGGAACATTTTCGGGCCGCTCGGCATGAAGGACTCGGGCTTCTTCGTTCCGAAAGAAAAGCGGAACCGGTTTGCCACGCTCTACCGGGAGGACCAAAACGCCCAACTTGCCGCGGATGCGACGGTCGAGGGAAAGCCCACCGACTACGCGGCGCAGCCATCGATGGCCTCGGGTGGCGGCGGGATGGTCTCTACGGCGGAGGACTACCTGCGTTTCGCACAGATGCTCTTGAATGAAGGCGAGCTGGACGGCGTTCGCATTCTAGCGCCAGCCACGGTACAGCTCATGACCTCGAACCATATCGCGCCTACTCTCATGAAGGGCGAGAATCCAATTGGTCCACGGCCTGGATTGGGGTGGGGTTACGATTGCGCGGTCTTCACGGATCCGCAGCAAGCCGCCGCAGTGGTTGGAAAAGGCACCTTCTGGTGGCAGGGAGCTGCGGATACGTGGTTCTGGGTGGATCCGAGTGATGATGTGGTTTTTGTTGGCATGACACAGCGAATGCTTGGCGCCAAGTGGCCCGCGGTGGCGGCTTTGAGCCAGCCTACTGTCTATCAGGCACTGCTGAAGCCGCGGATGTAAGGTCTGTGGCGGTGGCGTCCCTCGTCTGAATTTTTGGTCCGAGTGGGCAGTGTTATAGGCGGGCGTTTCTTCGAAACATTGCGAGGGCCGCTTTTTTGACCTTTCCCAGCACAGTGTGCGAGGCTGGCCGGTGCCGAACAGGCTACGATCACGGGGCTGGTGTTCGGATCGGAACGATCTTTGCCATCACGGGCGGATCTGGATGCTGACGGTTGCGCACGCCGCCCTTCGACGTGACCGCGCTCGCGATAATCTACTGGAATCTCGAAACCAAAGTTGCGCACCTCGTCTAGCCTGGTACTCTCCGATCCAAGCGTAGAGCTAATCGTCCGCCGGCGAGTCCGCCACCGTCTAAGTGGATGGTAGGTCTTAGTGCTTTACCGGAAGCGCGCTTCTTCCGAAGGGGATGTGCAAGGCGCAGCGCAAAGACCCTGTTCTCCGTCTTTCGGCTACGGAACAACTCCGGCGTGCGCCACCGGCGGCGCATCCAGCGTCGCGTTCTTTCCAGGCGTCACGCACCGAATCACGCGTCGAGCAGCTTGGCAATCACATCGGCGGCATTGTAATCCGGCATGCCTGGTGGCAGAAAGGAGGGGATTTCGCTGAGGTCATCTCCGGAAGTGACCAGGCCGGTTTCAACGTAGTTACCGGCGCGTACCTGAGGATGTCCGACGTTCGCTACCAGCGCGTTGCAAAGGCATATTCGGCCCACTGTGTCCTCGATCTCTCCGCCTTTGGAAAGGTATATGCTTACCGGCTGTGCAGCGCAGCGATAGTCAATCGTGCCTGCTGCCGTCCTGAAAGCCTCGCGGAGATAGCCCAGATCGCAGATGCGTGGTCTGGCCAAGTAAACCTCCGGCTCCGAAATCGTGCCCTCCAACTGCGCCACTTTGAATGGATAACCCGTCGGTGAAGCCGAAGAATCAGTGAAAACCTTGGTCTCTCCGGAAAGCGCCTTCTTCAAGAGCGCCTGCTTGTAATCGTCGCGCAAGTCCGACTCGGCGCAGAAGGCAAACGCGGTTCCGACTTGCACCCCGGTTGCGCCCGCCGCGAGGGCTTCGCGGAGCTTTTCGGCGCTGCCGTATCCACCGGCGAGCCAGAACGGCAGGCCCAGTTCGCGCATCTTTTGCAAGTCGACTTTGTCGCGTTCTCCGTAGATCGGCTCGCCTGCTCCGCTCCACTGGGGCTTGCCGCGCGGCGGCGCATTGTGTCCGCCGGCTGTAGGCCCTTCGACGACAAATCCGTCGATCCTGCCGTTGGCCTTCCGCAGCAAGGTAGCGGCCAGCGTGTTCGAGGCGACGATGGGGAGAAACTTTGGGCGCACCAGAGGCAGAAGGTCGCCCTCCGCGAAATCCTGCGGCACAAAAGTGATCGTGGTTTCATCACTCCCCTGTGTGCCCGTAACCCGTAGTTCGTAACTGACGGTCTCATGATTGGCCAAACGGTCGAGCACACCAGGAATCTTAAGGGGGATGCCAGCACCCATCAGCACGTACCCGACGCCCGCGAGCATGGCTCCGTACAGGGAAGGCAGGTGGGGAATCTGAATCTTCTCCAGAAAGTTGATCCCCACAGGGTGGTCATGACCTTCGCAGGCCAAACTTACCTCGACGAAGTTGGCAACGATGCACAACTCGACCAGTTCGCAAGGATTGTTAAAGGAGTGTTTCGGCAGGGTTTTGTAAGGCTGGTTTTCCATCTTGCCGCCGGGGATGTAATACGCTTCCCAAATGCGCCCCGCCATTTTGGGGAAAGGAAAACGATCGAGCCCGCGCCGCATATGTCCGCCGGGGTCGCCTTCCTGCAGCCGCCTGGCCAGGATCTGATCGATGGCCGTACCGGAAACGACCCCAAGTTGTCCAAGTCGAGATATTGCCCGCGCGAGCCGCCAACTTGACACGCCTGCACCCATACCGCCTTGGATGATGACCGGAAGTTTACGCTCCATATGTCCAATTATTGCATGGCTAGATATTTAACTCTCGATCAAATCACAACATCCAAGAGGGTTGTGCGTCATTCATACTTCGCACTGGAACTCCTTTCGTGGCTTCCCGCAACTTGGCGTATTCCATGCTTACCTGCCGAGGTCCTGTTCCTGTCTAGTGCGCCGCGCCCGGCGCTCCGGGCCTGACCTTACGCGTAAAGAAAACCAGAGGCGCCCCGATCAGGCAGGCGCACCCAAGCACCCAGAAGCAATCGAGAAAGCTCAGAAATGACGCCTGCTGCTGAATAATGTGCGCCAGTTGGGCCTTGGCATGCACCGCCGCATCCGCGGCGGAGAACCCACCGCCGGCGAACTGCCGCGACAACGCAGCCAGCCTCTCCCGGTAGGGAGGATCATAAGGAGTAGCATGGGCGACCAGAACGGACTGGTGATACTGCGTCCGCCGAGCAAGAAGGGTGGTAACAAACGCAATCCCGAAACTCCCGCCCTGGTTGCGGAACAAATTGGTCAGGCTCGAAGCCTTGTTGTTTTTATTCTTGGGGAGATAAGAATACGCCAGTTGACTCACTGGAACAAAGAGGGGTGCGATCCCCAGCCCCTGAATAGCGCGAGCCAATGCTATGTGCCGGTAATCCGTGCCCAGATCAAAGCCGGCGAAGTGCCACATGGCGAGCGCAAAGATCAAATATCCGGTGAAAATCATCGGCTGGATGCCAAGTTTCGGGAGAATCCTCACCACCAGCGGTGCTAGAGCCACAATCACAAACGCGCCCGGCCCTAGAACCAGCCCGGCGTCTGTCGCGGTATAGCCATAAAGACTCTGCAACATCTGCGGGATCAACACGGTCGATCCGAAAAGAGCAAATCCAAAAAGGAAATAATAAAAATTCGCGATTGCGAAATTCCGATCTGCAAGCAGACGGATCTCCACGACCGGATCCGGATGCTGCCACTCCCAAAACACGGCGGCAATGATTGCCACAACTGCGATTGTGAAAAAGAAGACAATGAATCTGCTCTCGAACCAATCCTCCGTCTGACCGCGATCGAGCACAACCTCGAGGCACGCAAAGCCCAGAGCCACGAGAACAATCCCAAGACCATCAACCCTGAGCTTTCCATCCTTGCGCGCAGCCTGCACTTCGCGCGTGAACTCAGGAGGGTCAGAGACGAGCCGGCTCGTCAGAATCAGAGACAAAATCCCTATGGGAATATTGATAAAGAAGATCCAACGCCAACTCCAGTTGTCCGTGATCCAACCGCCGAGCGGTGGCCCGATCACCGGTGCGGTCACAATGGCCATGCTATACAAAGCAAATGCCGCGGGCCTCTTCTTCGGTGGAAATGTATCCACAAGAATCGCCTGCTCGACCGGAGCCAGCCCGCCGCCTCCAATTCCTTGCAGCACGCGAAAGAAAATCAGCAAACCCAGCGAAGGCGCCAGCCCGCAAAGCAGCGAGCTTGCGGTGAAAAGCACGACGCAAACCATGTAGTAGCGTTTGCGGCCGAAAACGCGGCTCAGCCAAGCCGAAAGCGGGAGCACGACGGCATTGGACACGAGATAACTGGTCAGCACCCAGGTGCTTTCGTCCACGCTGACAGCAAGTCCCCCCGCAATATGCGGCAAGGCGACGTTGGCGATCGCCGTGTCCAGCAGCTCCATGAACGTCGCGAGCGTAACGGTGATGGCGATGACCCAGGGATTGATCGGGGGCCGGTAAGCCGACGTATGTGGCGCAGCAGCCATAATGATCTGGGCGTTTCTCGCGAATGCCAGTTCTTCGATGCACAAAGAAACCGTTCGGTCGCATAAATTGTATGCTATACTCTCTGGTGAGACCGGTCGGTCTCTTCGAGCAAGCAGGAGGAATTCCGGAATGCGCAAAGGTGAGCAAACCCGCCAGGAGATCATTCGTAAGGCGGCGCCCCTCTTCAATCAGAGAGGCTTTGACGGGGCAGCCCTCTCCGACCTCATGCGGGTGACCGGTTTGGAAAAAGGCGGAATCTACCGCCACTTCGACAGCAAGCAGCAGCTGGCGGGTGAGGCCTTCGACTACGCATGGCACCTTGCCCTCGATAAACGGTTCCGAGGCACGCAGGAAATCACCGACACGGTGGACCGGTTGAAACAGATCACGCGGAACTTCCGTGATCGCCGCGCCGGCCTGGTGCCGGGAGGATGCCCGCTCCTGAATATGGCCACCGATTCGGATGACGGTAAACCCGCGCTAAGAACCAAAGCCCGCCGGGCCTTCAATTCGTGGCTCAGTCGTTTGCGATCCATCGTAGAGGAAGGCCAAGCGCGTGGCGAAATCCGCTCCGGCGTCGACCCTAGCGAATTGGCCACATTCATTGTCACATCGCTCGAAGGCGGCTTGATGCTGGAACGGCTGCAGAAGAACCCTGCCCCGTTGAACATTGCTTGCCGCCACCTCGAGGAATATCTCGAAACAAGAGTTCGCGCTAAAAAGTCCAAAGCTCAGGCGGAGAAAACATGAGTACACCGGAAGCAAGCCTCCAACCAAACCTCTGGAGCAAGGCCAAGGCGAATGACATGCCAGTGGGCCGTCTCATCGGATTTGAAACAAAAGAGGCCGTCGATGGACGCGCCGTTGTCACCCTCGCGGCAGGATCGCAACACGCTAACCCCATGGGCACGCTCCACGGCGGAATCCTTTGCGACATCGCCGATGCCGCTATGGGAGTAGCATTCGCAAGCACCCTCGCCCCCGATGAATCTTTCACCACTATCGAACTCAAGATAAATTTCTTCCGTCCCGTGTGGGAGGCTGCCTTGAAGGCCGAGGGCAAAGTGGTGCGCCGGGGGAGCAGTCTCGGATATGTCGAGTGCGAAA
>Ga0207087_1192_pt1 | contig 12299 bp, 11 predicted proteins | sample Alteio_BWMinHeat_51_FD_153544 | JGI IMG/M metagenome (GOLD analysis project Ga0207087, IMG submission 153544) | Enriched cells from forest soil in Barre Woods Harvard Forest LTER site, Petersham, Massachusetts, United States -... | ecosystem: Environmental > Terrestrial > Soil > Temperate forest >... | reverse complement strand
ATAAGAGCAAATCATTTGGCGTATAAAACACACGCCAGAAGCGATCTAGATCATGAGCCACCGCTATTTTTTTACTATTATCCGCGTGCGGATTCATCATTATTCTTTCCATAGCAACAATTCGATTTGCTAAAATACGCAGCCATTCACCGAGTATATGTTCTTGAAGTGCCGCATTTTCATCTGCCAATGGTAACAGCTGTTCTCGTAATGCCAGCGCACCAGGCTCATTGCCTGTATCAATTGCGTGAAAGATTTTTCTGAGCTTGTCTGCATAATGCTGTTTTTTATCATGGTGATCAGTGGCCGATACGTGTGGCGTGTGTGCCTGCGTTACTGGCTGAGCGGGTGCTCCGGCACTGATTTTCGTCTTTTGCTGTTCATACCAAACCTTTGCCTGTGCTTTAAGGGCATCAGCATACGCATTAATAGCCTGATATGCCCGATCAAGGCTGTGCAGGTCTGAGCATTGCATTTTCAGGATAGGAATAATTTCTAACCTTGTCCGTTGGTGGACCTTTATTTGTTGGCCAATAATTGCGTGTACCGGATTTGATAAGGCAGTCTGGTGAGCCATGCAAAGGAGTATGGCTGTGAGGGTGAGAATATGTTTTTTCTGTTTCATCAACGTACCTTAACCTGTTTATCTGTGGGCTTGATAATCTTTTTATGCTCTTTCTTAGCCTAAAGACAAATGTTTCAGATAGTCAAGAAATTGATAGTCGGGCCGATGGTGATGACCCAAGAAATAGGCTATTTGTGCTGGAAAATAGATCTTTATTGGCTAGCAAGGTTTGCAGATTTTATTTTTAACAAACCGTTTCCCATTGTCGCTTTTGCTGTTTTTGATATCCTAAAATAGATAATGTGGTAAAAAATAGTTGAAATCGAGGAAGAATAATATGAAAAACGTAAGAAATATGCTGTTTCTCCTTTTGAGCCTGAGCGGTAGCTTTTTGGGTGCTACGCCCAATGAAGAAAATGCTCTGATAGCGCCTCCAAGGTACTCTACCGTTGACAAGGTGGGTGTGAGCGTCCTGCTTTTTGAAATAGCGGTAATTTTAGTCAGTGCTATCTCAAAGCCGACTTGATTCAGATAACGTTTTGTTTGCTTTTTGCCAACTGGGCTTGCGCATATTCATGCCAAATGGGCTCTTTGGCTGCTAATTCTTGTAAAAATTCTTGCAGTTGTACTTCGTGTACCGGATTATTTAATTTTTCAAGAGTCTGATCAATCCCTTTTTTCATGGTTTTTTCCAGGCTGGCAGATGATGGCTGTTCGGCTAGTAGCAGTATCAATTTAGTTAAAAACGTGTTGCCAAGGTCATCTAATTCTTTGGGCAGGCTGCCGATCAGTTGTAGGCACTGCTCCCATTCCTGCTTGGCTATCAACTCAGCACATAAAGCGTTTAGTCGTTGGTGTGCGGTGTCAGGCTTATTCAGTTTTGTGTAAATCTCTATGGCCTTTTGTCCATGGCCCATCAGCTGCGGTTGTAGCACGGTCAGGTGATCAAAAATAAGGGCCGCTTCAAAAAGCCGATTGTCTTGTTGATATGTTTTGGCTGCATGCAGATATGCTGCAGCAGCAGGTTCGTTGTCATGAAATGAGAGGAAAATATCACCCTCAAGTTGATGCACGAGGGCTTTGTCATTGAGTGAATGTGCAAGAAGCCGGTAGATGCCCAACGCACGTTCTTTTTGTCCGCTCACGATGCATTGCGCAAGCTTGAACCAGGCAATAGTGTACTTATCAGATGAACGCTGTTCCACTAGCTCTTCCTCCTGTAGATATTGGTTTTTTATTGTTTACCCTAAGGAGAAAATAGACAAGATGCAAGAGATGAGGAAAAAAGGGAGGGGATGGGAAAAGAGACTGGCTTGCCGGGCGTAGCTTCCGACGTCGTTAAAACTATACCAGACAGGCCGGTGGGAACAGTCGCTTAAGCTATGGTAGACAGGTAGCTATGATAGTTTTTAACTGGCCGCGTCCGTCTTCGCTAATTGTATTTTGAGAATCTTATTGTCTGCGAATATAGCTTTCCAGCCGTCGCCTAAGGGCTATGGCAGACAGGCGCCGGATGCAGACCCAGTCTTCGCCTTTAATCGTTTGTTGGCTGCGCCAATCGTAGCCCAACGGGCGAAGGACCTTCACTTTTCTGTTGAATGAGCCCAGCCTTCGCTTATTATTTGACGAAGTCGTGTGGAAGAATTAGAAGCTACGGCGGGCAACCTTCTATTTTTTCTTCTCTTATCTATTTTGCAACTTCATCATGGTTCTGGCGGTGCCAACCGAAGCTCCGGTGGAGCGAAGGTTGGTGCCGGGGGTCGGAATCGAACCAACGACGCTCAGCTCTTCAGGCTGACGCTCTACCACTGAGCTACCCCGGCGTTTGAAAAATACTGCAAGATCAGCAGTAAATATGTTGAGTCAGATTAACGATTTTGAGCGATTTGTCAATGGAAAATGGCATTAAGGAGTCAGGCTTTAAGGACAACATGGGCTATCATGTGATACAAAAGGGGCGCCTGGCAATGAAAACGAACTATGGTACAAAGAAAACGGGCCGCGCAACTATGTGCAAGAGCGGCCCGTTTGTTAAATCAACGTACGTTAGAAAATGAAGTTAATATGTGGATATGCTTTTTTGATCTTGTCTTGTGTTGATTTATCGATAGTATTGCCGCTTAAATTAAATGTTTTTAACGTTTTATTCTTGCCTAATTCGGCTGTCAATACTAATGCATTATCTGAAGTAATGTTGGTATTGCTCACATCAAAGGAGACAAGTGAACTATTTTTACCAAGAATAGGTCCAACTATGTTGACAAAGGCTTTCATATCACCGCGCGTGTCACTCGGATCGTATGGCAGGAATGACATACCGTGCATAATCAGGTTGTTGATACTCTTAAATTTCGGATCTTGAATGATACTCATAATTGGTGCGGTGGTTAATTTAGGGTCACCGGAAATAACGCGCAGGCTTTGCTCGCTTACGTTAGTGGTGGTCAGATTAAGAATAGTGAAATTAATACCGAGTTTGTAAGCAGCTGGCAGAATAGTGGTAAATAATTGTGCATACGAGGTGTAGTGGTAATGAGTCTTTGGACCATCGCCTTTTAATTCACTGGCAGGTCCGGTCAGATCACACATTACATCGCCTGGTATTTTGGCCCCTTGAACAACCTTAGCCCATGCAGTGGCTTGATCACTACCAGGCTTGATGGTTCCGGCCGATTTTCCTTTATAAAGAGCACTTGCTGCGCTTACGCTGAAAAAACTCACTTTATCTGCCGGCCAAATATTAATCTTGTAGCTTGTTTGTTGTGTATAATCTTTCCACATAGTTGGGTCGATACTCACTGCTTGGAGCTTCTTGGATGCTTTGCCATCTGGTGAGATCAGCATCGTTATTCGTGAGTTGAAGTCTGCCTTTGAAAACATATCACGCAAATCTTTGTCAGACATGCTGTCATATTTATTTGCACATAATAACGTACCTACCATAAATGGTAAGACTAAAAAGGCGCTGAATCGCTTTAGATGAATCACGTACTACTCCTTAAGGTTAATAAAATAGTTTTTTACCTATTTCAGCTATAGTACAGGTTTGGTATTCTTGTCAAAGGTGCTCATGCCTGACTTTTTTCAACACGTCGAGTGAAAGAGTGCGCCGACATTTTTGCCCTGCTGCACCAGATCATGATAGATGTTAATTGCTTGCGGGGTGCGGGCAATGTGTAATTCTTTACCCGCTTTTTTAATGTAATCGATTGTTTCAGGCATTATCTGCAAAACGCCATCGACGCCTTGTGAAAGAACGATAACATCAACTTTATCAATAAAATCACTGACATCAGCAATTTGAATGCCGGGAACATGTTGGGTGCCGTGTTTGTTCCAATCCCACTCTTCAACGTGGTCAGGCCAGATTCTGACATCTTTATACGAAACTGAACCAATTTTTATCTTTCCCCAGCCCATGAGCATGACGAACGGTAACTTTATCCACAAAACGGCTGATGACATGGTATTGCTCCCTTAAAAAATACATTGAAGATCACTCTTAAGTATAGCGTATTTTTTGCAAAAAAGTGCCCATTGTTGATATTTCCTATTAGAAGGTTTTATGCTGCTAGACAGTCTAATAATAAATTTATTTGATTGCAAAAAAGGTGTTTTAAGGAGAAAGACCATGGAAAATAAAGGACGATGCATACTACTGCTCGGCCTGCTGCAGGACTGACGACTGCGCTCAGTTACGGGCACCAAGTGGAAGTGCATACGGTCAACCAACCTCAGCTGGTGGCGCCATTCATATTCGTCTTTGATAATAATACGGCAACCATTGGTGATGCACTTAATGCAGCTGAAAGGGAGTGGGGCTATAATTTATCCGATATTATGGTGGTCTTAGCTCAAGGTCGCATGCTTGACCGCACTACGCGCCTTTTAGGCGTTCCAGCTGCGGCTGATGGTAGAAGAATTTTGACTATTTTGCGCCCGTTGCCAGAAAAGAGGCCTGCTAGTTGTTCAACGCAAGATCGCAGTTTAATGGGTGGCAGTTATTGATTAACTGTACAACTGCTCCTATTTGTGATCAGCTACACAAAAATAGGAACAGGCATGAAAAGATATACCATTGTTGTACTATTATTGGCGATTTTCGGATTGGATGCTGCAAGCCACCGATCACATCTTTCGGATGGCTGGTTTGCCCATGATGCCAAAAGGCTGCAAGACGCAGTGGTACATGCGCAAAAAGATGCTCGCACACTGTATGATGCTGATGTTGAACGTGACACGGTAAAAGCCATTGTCACGCCGCATGCGGGCATTGCGTATTCAGGTACCGTTGCAGCAGCAACATATTCACTTGTTGGCAGTGGCATTACCAGAATTATCGTGTTAGCGCCAGATCATTCAGGCCGTATTGATGGAATTGCGGTGCCATCATTCGATTCATTTACCATACCGACTGGCAGCATTGCCGTTGACATGCCAGTTATTAAACAGTTGTTAAATCAACGCTATTTCAATATTAATGATGCTATTTTTTCGGCAGAACATTCGCTTGAGATGCAATTGCCGTTTATTGCGTATTTTGCCAAACAAGCCGCTATTGTACCGCTGATTGTTGGTCCCATCACCTGTCAACAGGCGGACGAAATCGCTCGTTCACTTGCACCATATGTTGATAAAAATACGTTGGTCGTAGTGACCAGTGATTTTGTGCATTATGGCAAACGATTTAATTTCACGCCATTTCAAGATCACCAACAGCTGCGGATTCGCGCGCTCAATTCACGTGCCATAGAATTGATTGAGCAGGGCAAATGTGAACCGTTTGCGCATTTTTTGCAAGCAACGCAGGCAACTATTTGCGGGGCAAATCCACTCAAAATTTTATTGTCTTTTTTGGCACATAATGCTTTTGGCGCGGTAGAACCGCGCCTGATTGCGTATGACACCTCATCCAAATCGGATAATGAGGACAGCGTCAGTTATGTGGGGATGCTGTTTACCAGTCAAAGACTTTCGTCACTGCCCATTGAGCAGCAGCTTACACAGCAAGAAAAACGCGGTGTACTGCAGGAAGCAAAAGACCTTTTGCATCATCTGTTTGATACGGACGTTGATAAATCGTTGTACTATCCGATCAAATCATTTGGATTAGTTCAGCATCATGGTGCGTTTACCACGCTTAAAAAATCGGGCGAACTGCGCGGATGCATAGGACGCATCGTAACCGATGAACCGCTCTACAAGACCGTTGCACAAGTTACACAAGATGCTGCACTGCGCGATACACGTTTTAGTCCGGTCACCAAAAATGAGCTTGCGAATTTAGAATTAAAAGTATCAGTACTTTCCCCTCTGCGCCCAATTGATTCGCCTCAAAAAATTATCTTAGGAAAGCACGGTATACTACTGCAGCAGAATGGCAGATCAGCGCTCTTCTTGCCGGAAGTTGCGACTGAATTTAAATGGAACTTAGCGCAAACATTGGAGCAGCTAGCGGCAAAAGCTGGGTTATCGCCTGATGCATGGAAAGATACATCAACACGATTCAAGATATTTTCAACGGTTGATATTTGATGCTGCTTCTCATTTGTTGATGAAAGTGGTTAGATGCTAACAACGGAAAATATATAAATAAATTATCACTTATTTAGCTCGCTTATACTTTCTCATTATCGTTGCTTTATACGTCTCCGACGTCATCCTTGCGCAAGCGAGGACCCAGTTTAATTATTATTTTTCGGTATTCATCAAACAATTCCATAATCAGAAAAAAGAAATGAAATCTTTGTTTAGTTATCAATAAGGTTTTTAAGTATTAATAGCTTTCAAACTGGGTCCTCGCTTGCGCAAGGATGACGGAGAGAGGGCATAAGCCATTAGAAAAATTGAGAGTATAATAGCTCCAGAAATAATGTATTGTCACACATTTTTCTCTGTTTTTAATCAACGAATTATTTAGCCTTTACAATTGCGGGCATGTGCTTGCTGTAATGATGTTGTACCGCTATAATTGCCTTATTTATCAGCACCATCACCCACTGTATTGGAAAAAATATGAAGTTGTATACATTTGCTGCAAGTATATTAATAGTTGGGTTGCAGGCTCAACCAACTAATGGCATGTCTCTAGAAACTGCTGTTTCATGGTTACCGTGTACAATGGCACTAGGTATTGGTGCTTACAAGACCTTTAAGTCACAGGTACCAGGTGATTTTACTACCGAGTATGAACCATTTGCGCATATTGCGAAAAATCATGATGATGCTGATCTGCGCAACGATGCAAGGATTATATTGACTAAGTTTCAAGAGATAAAGAAAGAGATTTTGCCGGATGCACAGGTGGCACTATTTGCTTATTTTGGTAAAGATGCAAGCCTTCAGGTAGGACACAGCTTTAAAATGGCATCTAACAAATATATTGTCTCGTTTAATCCGGATATATTTCTTAGTCCAGGTGCAGCGGTAACTCAGTTTACTCATAATGAACTCTATGCAATGTTAAAACATGAATTAGGGCATATTAAAAATGATGACCTGGAATGGAAGGCATCCTTATTAGGTACGGCCTTGAGCATGTTGAGCTTTTATGTGACAGGTAGTGTTGCGGTAACCCCTCAGCTTGGCTTACTAATAAGATGTATCGCTGCTCCGGTAACACTCATTGCCATGGCTGTATCATCAAAAAAAGTTGTGGGTATACAAGAATCAAAACAGGAATCTCGAGCAGATTTAGTAGCAGCCCAGTATGGCTCAGGAAAAGATTTTAAAAGTTGGCTTACTAAGTTAGGTAAGGAAAAAGATCAGCAACACGCTTTGCAGTATGATCGCGGATGGTTGGATAGATTTATGGATTGCCACCTGCCAGAAAAAAGCCGTATCGCAGCGCTTGATTACTATTTAGAAATGAATATCCCTGATTAGGGATTATTCATACCGTACTTGCGAATGCTTTTCACTAGACGATAGTGCAGGGGAGAATCGCAGTCTTCTGTTTTTTTGCGCAAGCTTTCTGATCTCACTTTTGAACCAATCGATTAATCGTGGCATTCCTTCTACGGCCCAGCGTGTGCCACCAAGTTCGCCTCGTGCAATAGCACTTACATTTTTTGCGTTAGCCAAATCGTGTGCAATAAGAGTAAGAGCAGTTTTGTAAACATGTACTAATGCTTTCTTTTGTGTGGCGGTGCGTAACCACGATGCGAGCAATGCTTTTATCTGATCCTGATTATTGAGACTGAGTAATCGGTCAACGATATCTTGGCTGACGGTTTTTTGGTGGTTGCGGCTTCCTTTTACCTCAACCAAGTTTACTAATGATTTGAATTGAGCCGTTATTTGATCAAGTTCATCTGGCGTTACCGCAAGTTGCTTGAATGATACGGTTGATTGAGTGGTGAGTGTGACAATGGTGATGATCAGAAATAATTTTCGTAGTATGTTCATTACTTTCTTTCGTTATTGAATAAATAAATCCACTAGAACGTACAATGGTGGCGATCACCTTTGCAAGAATTGGTGGGTAACGGATTGCAAAAAGCAATTGACTGATATGGCAAGAGTAGCTTATGGTAAGTACCAGGAAAATAAAAAATTAAAATTAGTTTAGGAACAGACTATGGCAAATCAACGAACGCTATTAATTATCGGTGCAGTTGGCGCAAGCATTGCGCTGGGAGCAGGATACTGGTGGTACACCTCAGAGCAGGAACAACCAGAATTCCAGGTCGTACGCCCGCCCAAGCAGACAAGTAAACGTCCAGAGCCGGTGAGCAAAAAACCGATACCGGTAGAAGAACCAACAGAAACATCAATCGACGATCAAGAGCTCAAACAAGCAGCCGCGCGCAAAGCAGCAGCAAGTAAAATAACCAGTGCGCAACCGGCCAAAAAACCGCAGCGCGTGCAAACTGAAGTAGCACAACTGGCTGCACAACAAGCGGTTAAAAAAGCAAAAGAAAACACCGGTGGCGCTGCTGATCAACAAGAACTGGGCCAAAATTTTGATGAATTGCTCGGCATTCAAACGGACGATCCGGTCAAGATGCTAGAGGAATCGGATGAATCACGTGCTCAAAAAAGAGAGAAAGCGAGCAAAATTCTTAAGCAATTATCTGAGCTCGATACGCAAGCATTCCAAACAACGGTGCGACCATGGCTTGAGAAAGCGTCCTTGGATCCGAAAAATCCTGAAGGCAGAAAAATGATGAGCGCATTGAATGATATTGCGCAAGCGATGGAAACATTGGATGAGACGAGCTTATCTGAGCAAACAAAAAAGAATCTAGAATGGTTTGGCTCATCAATGATGGAAAAGGCCTTTGCCGCCATGGCAGACATGAGTGGCGCTAATTCACCAGAGCATGCGCAAATGCGTGAGCAGATAGATGCGTTGCAAAGTGATCCTGACGTGAAAAAATTTCAAGCGGAAGTTTCTCAATTTACGGCTATGCAGTCCCAGATGGCAGAACGTATGGTGCAAGAAATAAAAAAGAGTGGTTCAAAACCTAACCCGCAAGAACTGACACAAATAGCAGAAAATGATCCGATGAAAGCAGAAAAAGTAGAAGCTGCTCGCCGCATTGCACAAGAATTAGCACAGATGAACAAAGAGCAGATATTGGCCGTGCTCGATCCGTTATTCCGCAGTCTGGGTGGTATTGCGCGCCAAGATGCCGGTGCATTTGCGGGCATGGCAGCGCTTGGTTTTATCGGCGAAGAACTTGTCAAATTGGCACCAAACAGTGCCAATCCTGATTTGCAAAATGTTAATGAATGGTGGGGACAAGCGATGCTGAATGCGTTATTTGGTGGCATGAGTTCAGCAGCTCAACGGCTAAGCAGCAAGCCTTAAAAAATTAAATGATTTTATCGTAAGAAGAGCCTCGGTTTCGAGGCTCTTCTTACTGAAAAAAATAGGTGATTGAGGATAATGCGGCTCAAAAAGATAGTTGTCGTGTGCGCTCTTTTGATTGGCGTGTATCTGCTTGGTACCTTTGTCTATCTTTCTATGGAACCTGCGTTGCGAGATTATTGCCCGGTCACGGTACCGGGCAAGGCACCATTGATCCTGAATGATCCAGCTGATCCGCAGCACACATTCAAAACGATTAATGATGCAAGTTGTCTGAACGAAACACGCGTATACGATATTGTTGCTGTAAAAACGATTGATGATATTAAGCAGGCACTTGCCAGAGCGCGAGAAAAAAAGCTATCGGTTTCTATTGCGGCAGTGCGGCACAGCATGGGCGGGCAAGCATTTTTTGATGATGCGTTAGTGCTTGACATGAGAAGCTTCAATCGCATTATCTCCTTAGACCAAGAAAATAATGTGTTGACGGTGGAGAGTGGCGCAACCTGGCATCAAATTCAGCTGTTTTTGCATGAACAACATTTATCAGTTAAAGCAATGCAATCAACTGACATTTTTTCTGTTGGCGGTTCACTGTCGGTCAATGCGCATGGCATGGATCACACAGTGGGCAGTATTGCTTCAACGGTGCGCTCATTTACGATCATGTTAGCGGATGGTACCGTGCGCACGGTGTCGCGGCAGCGGCAGCCTGATCTTTTCAATGCCGTAATTGGTGGGTACGGGCTATTTGGTGTCGTGCTCGAAGTTGCATTGGAAGTGACGCCCAATGTTATGTACAAGCGCGATGCGGTGTTTGTGACGACGCCGGAGTTTCCAGCGTTTGCTGACCAGGTGGTCAAAGAGCATACATACGGTCTTTTTTATGCACATCTTTCAACGTCACCATTTTCATTTTTCCAAGACTTGGTTATTTACGGCTACCGACAACTAGAGCATGAGGGCGCGTTTGAGCCGTTGAGCACCGTAAGTTTTGTCGGGCTGCGCCGGTTCTTGATTAATCTTTCAAAAAGGCGCCGGTATGCGCAGGTCTTTAAATGGCTTGCAGAAAAATATATTGACCCGCTCATCGATCAGCGGCGCGAAAATAATATTCTGTCTCGCAACCAAGTGATGCACGATTCGGTAGAATATCTTGAGAACGTATTGATTGATGAAACGGATATTTTGCATGAATATTTTATACCGCGCCGCCATTTTGTTGCCTGCATAAAGCACATGGGCGCGCTCTTAAAAAAGAGCTCTATTCCGGTATTGAACGCATCAGTGCGCATGGTGTACAAAGAGGACAACCTGCTTAATTATGCTCCTGAAGATATGTTTGCACTCGTGCTGTACCTCAACCAAAAAGTTACCGTTGCGGCACTGCATGAAATGGAAACGTTGACGCGTGATCTGATTGACGTGGTGCTGCAATTTGATGGCACCTTCTTCTTACCGTACCAACTGTATTTCACCAAAGAGCAGCTGCGCAAAGCGTACCCGATGATTGATGACTTTTTCGCCTTGAAGCGTTACTACGATCCGGATCTGCTCTTTATGAACAACTTTTATGCGCAGTATGCGCGGTAGATTGGTACAGAATCTTAACTACGGACAGGGCGCAAATGGGAGACCTTAGTATAAATGATAACTCCCTCCACCGTCATCCTTGCGCAAGCGAGGACCCAGTTTAATTATTATTTTTCAGTATTTACCAAACAATTTTTCAATCAAAAAAACGTGAAAACTTTTGCTTAATTATTGATAAGGTTTTAAGCATTAAATAGCTTCAAAACTGGGTCCTCGCTTTCGCAAGGATGACAGAAAGGGAGCACAAGACTATAGAAAAGTTGAGAGTATAACAGCTCCGGAAATGATGTATTTCCGCACATTTATGACTATCTAACTCTAACTATCAAGTTGCGTCTTACCTTGCACTAATTGGCAGAAATACGCTGAATGTTTCTCGAGTGCTGCCGGCGTATAGGCGCTGATATTTTTCTCTGCAGTCAGGAGCGATAAGTCAATTAATCCGGCAGCTTTTTCTACGGTTTTGAGTCGGTGGGCAATTACTAATGTAACGGCGTTTTGAGCAAGTTCCATAATCATTTCAGTAATAGCACCTTCGCTGATCTCATCTAAGCTGCTTGTTGGCTCATCAATTAAAATGAGGAGCGGTTTGTAGTAGCATGCGCGCAGGTAAAGGCCGGCGAAATTCAAGCGTTGACGTTGACCGCCTGAAAGATTGAGTCCGCCTTCGCCCAGCATCGTATCCAGCCCTTTGTGAGTAGCTAGTACGGCCAGAAGGCCAACTCGTTTTAAAATTTCGAGCACATACTGGTCTGAGTAGCCGTGATTTTCAGGCAAGCCAAAGAGCAGATTATATTTGACCGTGCCCCGTACGTTGGTAGCCACTTGCCCTTGCAATGCAATCAGTTGTCGGCGTACTGCATCGTTAACCGCATAAATATCAACACCATTAATGTTGACGGTGCCAACAATTGGTTTTAATTGGCCACCCAGGATTGAAATAAGCGTCGTTTTACCGCTGCCGGAAGCACCAATAATGCCGTACAACTTATTTGATTGATTGCTAGGGCATTGTAGATTGAGCGTATGATTGTTAAACAGACGCGCGGTTTCATAGTCAAATGAGATAGTATCTGCTTGAATACTGATACTGGTGGCAGGTGGTATTGTGTGGTCTGGTTGCCCCAGAACCGGATAATCCTGTTTGCCAAAGGTGGGTATAAATTCAAACAGATCTTTGACGGCAGCCCAGCCACGCATAGCGTCACGGAACCTTCTAGTGATTTGTGTTATTGTTTTTGTGCTTTGTGTGTAGGCAACAGCGAGTCCTAAAGCGATAGGAAGTGAGAGCATACCGTACTTAACTTGCCAAGCCAAAACGCTGAG
>Ga0207087_1189_pt1 | contig 12453 bp, 13 predicted proteins | sample Alteio_BWMinHeat_51_FD_153544 | JGI IMG/M metagenome (GOLD analysis project Ga0207087, IMG submission 153544) | Enriched cells from forest soil in Barre Woods Harvard Forest LTER site, Petersham, Massachusetts, United States -... | ecosystem: Environmental > Terrestrial > Soil > Temperate forest >... | reverse complement strand
TGCCGCTCGATCCACCCGTGATGACTGCAACTTTTCCTTCAAGCTTTCCCATAATTACCCCCTTCGCTAGATGTGTTAGCATTGCGTACAGGGTAGTAGATGTCTCTGACAGTGGATGAGAACTGCTCAGGAGTCCTAACATTTTGTCTATTCGTCCGAAATAGGAGGAGGAGTTGGACCCCGTAACAGACATCTTCCGAACGATGCACGTAGCCGCTTTCGGTCTGCACAGGCTCGAAGCCACAGCCCCGTGGGGGGTAGAACAGGAAAAGCAGACCGAAGAACAAGTCACGCCTTCCGACAAAAAGATGTCACCCACAGATTCGGCGCACTTCGCCATGCTTTCGCGCGGCAACTGCTGGCTGAGTGTGGAAAGGATTCCGGAGCCGATTCCCCTGACCGGTGGTGATTGCTTTTTGCTTGCCCGGGGGACTTCGATTGTTTTGCGCGACAGCCCGCGAACACGTCCGAGGTGGAGTTTCCGCGAGGTCGGGGCCAAAGCCAACAACAATGTCGCGCATTATGGAGGTGGTGGCGCACCGACGACAATCGTCTGTGGGTCCCTGAGTTTTGATCGCGCCAGCCTGAAATCGATCACTCAGTTATTGCCGAGCTTCATTCTGATGAAGGCCGATCAGGCACGCACGCTTGCTCTTCACATCACAATGCAGGCGCTGGCGTCAGAAATGGCAGAACAGGCGCCGGGATCTGACGTAGTCGCGACTCGGCTAGCCGAGGTTCTGTTTATTCAGGTACTCCGGGCGCATATCGCGTCGGGACCGAAACGCAACAAAGGATGGCTTCGTGCGATTTTCGATCCTCAAATGGGCACTGCCCTGAGTGCCATTCACGACAGAGTGAATACACCCTGGACGGTCGAATCCCTGGCCGAAGCGGCGGGCATGTCTCGCTCCGCATTCGCAGCACGTTTTAAAGAGCTACTCGGACAAACACCGCTGGAATACGTAACCGAGTGGCGGATGCAGAAGGCGATGCAGTTACTACAACAGCGTGACAAGAAGCTCATAGACGTTGCTCGGTCGGTCGGTTACGAGTCCGACGCTGCGTTCAGTAAGGCGTTCAAGCGAGTTGTTGGGGCTAGCCCGGGTGAATACCTCAAACGTGGTTTTGAAGGCCACGGTAGTGCAGGAATGGCCGAAGATTTTTGAAGCGGAGGATTCTGACTTTGGCGGCGGGGCCAAGGTACCATGGAAGTGTGTGCTTCCACTGAAATGGATGCCCCAAGTGCCTCGCATTTGGGAATGGGAGACCACGGACCCAAGACCGACCGAAGCAGACCACGATCCCGGTAAACGCGCTAGCAATGCTCAAACGATGGGTGACGACAAGCCGACTTCGCGGTACCGATCCCCATGTTGAAATCTGGATTACTTCCGGGTGGCCACTCGTCCAGAATAGGTGGATCAGCCTGGCAACAAAATACCTACACGTGAGGTCGCGGAGTTATGGCCGACGCCGGGAAGGTCAACGCAAGAGCCCGATGGCTTCTCGTGGTCTCCGAAACCACCCCGCAGCCGACTTCGCATATCACATGGAATCAGTAGCTTGTGGGCCGGAGAGTTCTACACGACCCATAGAAAACTACAACCCGATTTCGCTGAGAGGTGCATCCCCGATGACCTAGCGCAAAACACTTGACTCACAACATATCATACGATATATATTTACGATATATTGTGTAGTTCAAGGAGAATCACATGCATCGACATCACGATTTTGCTTCTTTTGAAGGCCGCGGTCATCGCGGTCACTTCGGGCGCAGGGGAAGACGCTACGGTCACTTTGCCGCGGGCTTCTTGGGTGCACCGGGGATGAGGGTCGCGAAAATGCTCGCCTCGGGAGATCTTCAACTCATCATCCTGGCGCTGCTCAGCGAAAAACCGCGTCACGGATACGAGATCATTAAGCAGGTAGAAGAGCATTCCAGTGGGGCTTATACGCCAAGCCCCGGTATGGTGTACCCGGCGCTCACCTATCTCGAAGAGATGGGTTACGCAGCTTCAGAGTCAGAGGGCACCAAGAAACTCTACCGAATCACGGAAACTGGTACCGCGTATCTGAATGAAAACCGGGCCAGCGTGGAGGACACACTCGATCAACTGGCGCGCTTTGGCCGGAAGCTCGCCGAATTCCAGAAGGAATTTGCGGAACACGAAGATGAAGAGAGAGAAAACTCAGGGACCGATTCCCGGCACGGGATCAAATCAGAATGGCGCGAGGCGCGACGGGAATTTCGCGAGGTGCGAAATGACCTCAAGGCCGCGCTCTGCGAGAAGTTCGATGCGCCGCCGGAAGAGAGAAAGAGAGTTTTCGCAATCCTCCGTCGCGCGATCGACGAAATCCGAAGCAAATAGCGACAATTCCCACGGCGGCCCGGAAATTCCGCGGGAAGCCAGCCCAAATTGAACCAGGAAAGAGGTTTTCTCATGCCACACAGGAGGTTTCAGAGCCCGATTAAAAATGCGCGCGTTCATGCTGTCATCAACCGGCTTGCGGAGGCGCCGCGTCGCCCGCCGAGCGGTGGTCCACACAACGATCCGGCCGCAAGTCTTGATCCTTATGACTACGCGGAATACGGTTTTTCGATTGTTCCTGAGCAAGGCGAGCTGATCTATTTGCTTTGCCGCGGTATCGGCGCGAAACGGGTCGTTGATTTCGCGACCTCGGTCGGCATGTCAGCTCTCTATTTTGCGGCAGCCATGCATGACAATGGCGGTGGCACCGTAATTGGCTCAGAACTCGTGCCGGCGAAAATCGCGACTGCGAAAAGCAATCTGGCGGACGCTGGACTTTCGGGCTACGTTGATATTAGAGAGGGAGACGCGCGCGTAACTCTTAGCGATCTTGGCGGTCCCGTTGATTTTGTTCTGATTGACGGCTGGCCAGTTTCCCAGGAACCTTCGCTCGCGCGCGAACTTATCCAGGTCATCGCACCTCAAATTCGTATTGGGGGTTACGTCGTGAACGACAACGCAGAACCGGATTTTCTCGAATTCATTCGCGATACGGCAAACGGCTTCATTTCCGTGAATCTCCCACTTAAAAGTGGTACCGAACTCTGCGTAAAAGTTTCTTGATCTGGCCATTAGCTCGGACTACGTTTGAGTCTTCGGCGGCCTCGTAGTCGTCCTTGGGCGGGTGACGGGCAACCCTTCCGTAATCCGGTAAGGGAAGGTTTGCCGACCGCTCGAAAGTTGGCCAGACCAGTCAATATAAGGGCGTGAATCAGGAGTTTTGCGCAGTACGAATCGGCGCTGGCGGTACCACGATCTCGACAAGTCCGGTGGCCACGTCGTAGACGAGGCCTGATATAAGCCAAGAGCCCGGCAATGCGGGAATCGCCCGGAGCGCAGCAACGTCGAAGGCGACTGCCGCCCGAGGATCAGTGACCGCTTTTGTCTTGAGTTCGCCTTCCTGTATTTTAAAATAGTGCGCCAACTTGGCGGGGTCGCCGACAAGGCGAGTGATGCCGCAATCGGTGTGCTGAAGTACGATGATGTGAAACTCACCGCCGCCTCCAGGAATCTCTCCGGCAACTTCACCGATTCGCCCGAGTAGTCCCAACTCTTCCAACAACCCCGGCGTGATTCGACCGCCGATATTGCGCATCACGACGGCCTCGCCCGGTTTGATTCCAAGTATGTCGGCAGGATCTACACGCATATCAGCGCAACCGATGACGATCGCCTTTACATTTGGCAGCGCCCTCGGAAGCGAAGGCATGAGTGTGCCCTCAGCAGACTGCCGAGCAGCAAATTCTTTATTACGTTGTAACATGTGGTCGAGATTGTTCAGCTCGCTGGCTCGTTGTGTAGCACTGGATTGGGTCATGGTGTCCTCCCTTTTCAAATAGATTCCGCAGCATTAGAGTCCGGTACATTGGCTTGTGGGACGTGATTGAGCGCTATGGCCTAAATTAGTGGATTACGACAAACCGGAAGTTATCATCTCGCCCGTCGGGTTAGTACCGACAAACACGCGTCTCGTCAGTGCTTGATTTCCTGACGAGATGCCGACTTGTCGAGATCCATCACCGAAAAGCTCCTGACTCTTCAAAGGGGAGCGTACCGGCCACATTTAACCCTAAGCGACAAGCAACACGAGGCACTGGGCAAGCAGGGACACAACGAGCAACGGAACACGGATCATTACCGATCTATCCCACGACGCCTGTAATTCTCGACCATTGTTGAGGCTTTCTCCAGTTCTTGCCGCTTCGGTTTGAAGCCGATTAATAGGTTTTGACACGCGAGCATAGATAACGACGAACAGAATCAGCATTAAGAGCGATGCGAAATAGAACCAGCGCTGTCCACTCCTGCTTAACACGACCAGCAAGAAGTTGGACAAAAGCGCCGAGACGCCCCAGATCGGCATCCGCGTATCGGCGAACATGTGGAGAAATCCCATGACCTCGGTTCCGGCAGATGGTGAAGCCAATCTGAGCGCGGGACGGCCAACAGTCAAAAAGAACATGTCCGTACCACACACCACGGCGGTGCTTAAAATGCCTACGAGAGATACCGGCCACATCCAATGGTTCATTGTCCCTCCTTCTTTGTAACCGTCGCCGCTCAAATGGCATGGATCAACAAGAGGCCGACGACAAGCATCACCGCGCAGGTTACGCCATGAATGGAGAACGCTCGCGACTTCGACCCGCCCGACCCGAGAACGATTGACATGTCGCCAAGGGGGATGATGGCAAAAACGATTAGAGCTATGCCTACCGACCGCCTGTCCGCGGTCAGCATCATGGTCAGCACGAGCAATCCAGATGCGACGTCCCGAATTCCTTTAAGACGTAGCCATGCACGAGTGTACGCATCGGATGCAGGCGGATTGAGACCAAATGATCCCGAGATTCGTTCAGGAGATACAAGGTAGAAACAACCGATAGCAATGACCCCCACAGCAATCAGTGCAGCCACAAAAAGCGGGATAGCGTTATACATAAACCGTTCTTCTCCTAGCAACACTAGCAACGCTATATTTGATGCGAAGCATTCGGAAAAAGTTTCCTAGCGGTGCTATACTTCCCTATCGATGGCAACGACGCTCGCAGCTAACCGCATTGCGGAACGAAAACTGCGTGACAAGCAGGCCCGCCGGGCACAGATTATCAGTGCTGCACGACGAATCGCGGAGCTTGAAGGGTGGTCCAACGTAACCGTTCGGCGGCTTTCCGATGAAATTTCCTACAGCCAACCCGTCTTGTACGCTCATTTTGGAAGCCGCGAAGGGATTCTCGCCGCGGTTGCTATTGAGGGTTTCCAGGAGATGGGCCTGGCTTTAGAGAAGGCACGGAAACGGGTGAAGCGTGGAAATACGGTCGAAGCGGTCGCGGCCGCATATCTGGAGTTCGCCGCGTCCTCACCGGCACTGTATGAAGTGATGTTTTCGCTCAGCCTGAGCGTACCATTCGGTGAAGCGGCTACTCCTCCGGAGCTGCGATTCGCGTTTTCCCAACTCCTGGAGTTGTTTCAGGGGCAGAGCTCGAAATCAGAGGTTATATCGGAACTGTTTTGGGCGAGCCTCCATGGTATCGCCGAGCTATCAAGAACCAAGCGATTTCCGCGCAGCCGTCAGAAAGAGCGCGTGAGGACGCTCGTCGAACTCTTCAGCTTTCCCAAGATGAAACGGCACAGGTGGTGAAAGCGCGATGACTGTAATAGGCGCGTTCTCGTCTTTTCGCGAACTAGACGAGATGCGCGTTTATCGGTAGGAATCCGACGGAAGAGGTCAACTCTCATCAGCGGGCGAAGATTTCCCAGCGCGACCTAACTTTTCTAGGGCGAAGGTTCTAAAATTGTCTACTACTGCCGGTCGTGCTCCTCTACGAACAGCGATACCAATTTCAGACATCGGTATCCGGTCTAAGATGTTACAGGCCACTACCGAAGCGGCACTATGTTTGACCACCGATAACGGCGCAATGGTGATACCCATGCCTGAAGCGACGAGTGAGATCAGCATTGGGATCTCTACTGCGGTCTGGGAAACATTAGGTGCAATCCTGGCATCGCGAAATATCCCGTACATCAAATCGTGGAATCCAGGAGCGTAGGTCCGCTCATACATTACGAAGTCCTGACCCGCCACTTCGCGCAGGCGCACCCTTTTCCTTTTTGCTAGTTTATGGGACGAGGGTACGACGAGCACGAAGGGTTCGCGATGCACTGTGACAACATCGAGGGCCGAGTGCTCACCAACGGGCATACGAAGAAATCCAACGTCGAGCGAACCGCCCTCCAGCATCTGTACCTGCTCCGCCGTGAGAATATTGCGCAAAGAGAACTCTACTTCGGGATTTGATTTTCTAAACTGACGAATGATATTGGGCACAATCTCACTTCCCACAGTTGAGACGAAGCCAATCCGCAATAGTCCCAGTTTCCCACTGGCAGCCAGTCTCGCCCTGCGAATCGCTTGCTCCAATTGTGACAGTGCAACGGCGGCCTCATCACGAAAAGCGGAGCCAGCCGCGGTTAGCGTTGTTTTGCGCCGGTTCCGCTCAAAGAGTCGCACGCCGACCTCCTCCTCAAGAGCTCGTATCTGAAGGCTTAAGGCCGGTTGGCTGAGATGAATTAACTCCGCAGTGCGGCCGAAGTGCAGGGTCTCGGCGATCGATAGAAACGACCGGATTTGGCGAAGCTCCATCTTGCGACCTTATTTGCCCACCTTATCACAGACAACAAAACAAACAATGAATTTAATCAGACGCCGGAGTGTCTAACCGAGTGTGGCAAAAGAGGAATCCGATGCCATCGAAAGAAGGAGTAAAGAAAATGAAATTCAAATTCTTACAAAAGCAAACGTCGCGCCGCGAAATGTTGCGAGGTTCGGCCACTCTGGCCGGCGGCGCCTTTCTAGCGCACCTCTTTCCCGCGCCGCTGCTCCGCGCCTCCGCAGCGGGATACGCGGAATCAGCACCTTCGCCAGCCGTCCTGCTCGCGAGTATGCGCGCCAAGTTCAACGCCGTTCCCATGGAAACGCAAAAGCTTGCTGACAATGTCACTATGTTCGATGGTCCCGGCGGAGCCGTGACAGTACTCAACGGACCAGACGGCAAATTCGTCGTGGACACTTTCGTTGCGCCGGCGTGGCCCAGGCTCAAAGAGGCTCTCGATGGCCTTGGCAAGGCCCCGCTCAAATACGTCATCAACACCCACTGGCACTTCGACCATACGGATAACAACGCGCATCTTCACGCCGCAGGAGCCAGGGTCCTTGCCCACGAAAACACAAAGAAGGATATGTCCGAGCCGCATGATCTGCCGGTCTTATATAGAGGACCAGATGGCGCGCTCTCCGGCTTGCATTTTGACCCTTCGCCGCTAGAGGCCTTGCCACAGCAGACCTTCGCCGCTAGCTACAAGTTACAAGCCAATGGCGAAACCCTCGCCCTCCAACACGTTGCTCCCGCGCATACGGATTCGGACATCTACGTTCATTTTCAAGAGGCCAACGTGATCTCGATGGCGGACTTGTTTTTCAACGGCATGTATCCCTACATCGACCCCGGCACGGGTGGCAATATCAACGGCATGATCGCCGCCGCCGACAAAATTCTATCGCTGGCCGACAACGACACCAAGATTGTTGCGGGGCACGGCCCGCTCGGCAACAAAGCGGACCTCACGAAATCCCGGGACATGCTCATCACTTCGCGCGATCGCGTTGAGAAATTGAAGTCGACGGGAAAATCCGCCCTGGAAGCCGTCGCGGAAAAGCCGTTCGCCGATCTCGACTCCGCCTGGGGCCAAGGCATCATCAACTCCGACCAGTGGGTCCAGATCGTTTATCTGACGCTCTGAGTCTTTGGCTGAGGATTAATTGCATCACACGCGCTATTTTCACTACCGACTGCTGCGAACTCGCTTGATCTCTTTGCCCAACCTAATTAACGGGAGGGGAACATGGATATTTCACGAGTATTTCGGATGGTTTCCAGCATTGCTCTTGGCATAGCCGCCTGTGTCGGAATGTCGGATCAAACAGCACCAACAACAAAAGGAGAGGCAATGCATATAAGCATTCAAGAAGTTCACGTCCAACGGGTCAATATCGTTACAACCGAGCCCTTCGACACGGTGGTTGCCCGAATCGACGCGCAGATCGGTCATCCTGATATGGCTGCATTCCGCAAGAGCCTTTCAGCGGCGCAAAACGAAGCTGAAATGGAAAAAGTAGTGGATCCGGTGACTCAACCGAACGGGCTTATGGAGTTTACGCGGTTCGACCACGGTGAGGTTCTCCAGAAAGAGAATGGGAGCGCCAAGCCAAGAATTCTCCGCATCGTTGCGGGCAATCCGCTGATCATGAAGGAAATGGTGAAGCATGTGGTTGACGCTGGCTCGTATGCGCCGGTAACCGTCCTCATTGAGGAGCGTCCAGATAGTGTGCGTATCTCGTATGACAGGATGGGCTCCCATCTTGCTCCCTATGGGAACAGCGATGCTCTCAAAGTAGCGCGGGAACTTGACGCAAAGGTCGAAAGGATTCTGGCTGCAGCCGCGAAATAACGTTGCGCTCTTTGGGCTTTAGGAAATGCCTACTTACTATAAGGAGGACTTATGCTTGAAGGATTTTTTCAACCCACGCATCTGCCGGTGACCTTCTGATCGAGGTGACTCGGGGAGAGTTTTTATCTGGGTTGTTTGTGTAGCGTTGGACCGACCATACAGTTTTTTGCATTCGAAGCTAAACAAACGTCAGGTCGCCCGAGACATCTCGGGCACAGACAGGGCCAAAAACTTATTTTTCGAAGAGATTTAAACGTTAAGGAGGTTTTATGATCGCGAACTACGTGAAGGCGGGGCTTATATGCTTGTGCGTTCTTGGAATTTCCAACAACTCTGTCGCTCAAACATCGGGTGCGCCGGTAAAGAACATCGTGCTGGTACACGGGGCTTGGGCAGATGGTTCCGGCTGGAAAGGCGTGTACGACATTCTTGTCAAGGATGGCTACAACGTCAGCATCGTCCAAGAGCCGGAGACGTCCTTTAAAGAAGATGTGGCGGCCACGAAGCGCACGCTAGCCCTGCAGGATGGACCATGCATTCTTGTCGGTCATAGCTACGGAGGAGCCGTAATTACGGAAGCGGGCACCGATCCATCGGTTGTCGGCTTGGTGTATGTCGCGGCCCACATGCCGGATTCCGGCGAGAAAGAGTCAGAGGACGGAAAGCGCTTTCCGAGCGACCTCGCCAAGTCGGGCGCCATAAAGAAAACGTCGGACGGTTTCACCTATATCGACCCGACGCAATTCCATGAATTGTTCGCAGCTGACCTTCCCGCTGACCGGGCCGCACTCATGGCGCGCTCGCAGGTGCTCAACTTTGCAGACAATTTCTCAGCGACGATCACCACGGCAGCCTGGAGAACCAAACCGAGCTGGATGGTAGTGGCGGGAAGCGATCGAACCATCAACCCGGATTTGGAACGTTGGTATGCCAAGCGGGCCAACAGCCACAGGGTCGAAGTGGCAGGCGCGAGTCACTCAGTCTACGTCTCGCATCCAAAGGAAGTTGCAGATGTGATTGAGAGTGCCGCACGTGCGGTCTCGAAGTAGCTCGGACTCCGAAGCCGGCACACACAAGGCCGGCTTCCCTCGCCGCAGAGTGACCATCCAAAGCACAAATATCCAGCAATCAGGAGTTTCAATGCCGTCTAGGGTTCAACGATCACTCAGTGAGGTACCGATAAATGTCAATTAGAACTGTAATGTCGAGCGGCGTCTCGAGGCGCAAATTCTTAATCGGAGCAGGGGCACTAAGTATCGCGTGTGCTCCGCGTCCTGCACAATCGTTTCCCTCATACGCGAGCGAGTTTGATCCGGTAACCCTGCCTCCGTATGGCAATGGAACGTTAGCGCCTGGCATCCGCTCCCGCAAGGTGTTCAACATTAACGGGCTTTCCATGCATGTGCTTGAGGCGGGATTCGACGAGCCCGATCGACCGCTCGTACTGCTTCTGCATGGATTCCCAGATCTGTGTTACTGCTGGCGCAAGGTCATGGTGCCCTTAGCTGCGGCGGGCTATCACGTTATTGCCCCCGATCAACGGGGGTACGGCCGCACCAGCGGCTGGGATGATGCCTATGATGTTGATCTTGGAGCGTTCAGCCTGTTGACGATGGCCCGGGATGCCTTGGCTTTGGTCGAGGCGTTCGGCTATCGTAGCGTCGCCGCAGTCGTCGGCCATGATGTCGGATCCTTTATAGCTGCGTGGTGTGCATTGATCCGTCCCGATGTATTCCGCTCAGTCGTATTAATGAGTGTCCCCTTTACCGGCCCTCCGGCGTTGCCCTTCAACAGCGCAAATCGATCACAGGCCGAGGAAGCCGCAGAAGATTCTGCTAACAATATGCGTGCTCAGCTTGCTGCGCTCCACCCGCCGCGCAAGTTTTACCAGCACTACTATGCGTCAAGGGAAGCCAACGATAATCTGCACCATTCCCCGCAGGGCCTGCACGATTTTCTGTGGGGTTATTTTTATCTCAAGAGTGCAGACTGGAAGGGAAATAAGCCAATTCCGCTCAAAAACGCTTCAGCTGCCGAGCTGGCACAGATACCCGGTTACTACATCATGGACCAAAGCAAGGGGATGGCGGAGACTGTCGCCGCTCTAGCTCCCTCGCCGGTCGATATCGGGGCCACTCCATGGCTCACAGAAGCGGAGCTCGACGTTTATGTAAGCGAGTGGGGGCGGACCGGATTTCAAGGTGCTCTGAACTTTTATCGAGTCTTCCTCGACCCCTCATTGATTGCCCAGTTTCGGCTCTTCGCCGGGCGCACCGTAGATGTGCCATCGGCTTTTATTGGTGGAAAAAGTGACTGGGCAGTGTACATGACTCCGGGCGCCGTCGATGTGATGAGATCTCGCACTTGCACGCGAATGCAGGAATACGCTCTGCTTGATGGTGCCGGTCATTGGCTGCAGCAGGAGCAGCCGGATTCAGTCTGCAGCGCGCTAGTGAGCTTTCTGCGCAACAATACGGAACGTTTGCAACGGCCTTAGTGACAATTCTCTCAGCAGAACAACCTAGTTATACCTGGCGTTAAGGAGGAATCCTTATGCAATTCACGAAATTCGGTCACACCGGCCTGACGGTTTCTCGAATGATCCTCGGAACTGGGACCTTCGGAAAACAAACAGATGAAAAAGAAGCGCATCGAATGCTCGATAAAGCGGCCGAAGCAGGGACTAACTTCATCGATACCGCTGACGTATATCCCCCGGGTGCGGAGGGCGGTGGTGCGGAAATTATTGTAGGCCGCTGGCTTAGCAATAAGCGATCAGGTTTTATCCTCGGCACAAAGGGCGGCGAAAAAATGGGGCCTGCCGCTTGGGATGCAGGCAGCTCACGAAAACACCTGCTCGACGCCATCGATGCTTCGCTACGCCGCCTAAACACGGATTACGTCGATCTTTACCAACTGCATATGGATGACCCCGCTACCCCGATCGACGAGATGGCTGAGGCTATGGACACGATCGTGCGTTCGGGTAGAGCGCGCTATATCGGCGTATCGAACATCCTCGCCTACCGTCTGGCAAAAGCGCTTGGACGGCAGGACACGCTAAAGCTAACGCGTTTCGTTTCGGCCCAACCACGTTACAACCTGCTGTTCCGTGAACTTGAACGAGAGCTTTTCCCGCTGGCGCAGGAAGAAGGTCTTGCGGTGATTACGTTCAATCCTCTTGCCGGGGGGCTTCTGAGCGGCAAATACAAACACGGCGATACGCCTGAGAAGGGTCGTTTTTCGGCGGACCTCGGCGGATTCGGGCAGATGTATCATGCCCGGTATTGGCACGAGCGCGAGTTTGAAACGGTCGCTAGGGTTCAGGAAATCGCCAAACAGGATGGAATGCCAATCACGACCTTATCAGTCGCTTGGGTGCTGGCGAATCCTGCCATTACTTCAGTCATTCTTGGCGCAAGCCGCGTCGAGCAGCTGATCGACACCCTGGCCGCCGCGGATTGCAAACTCGACAGCGCATTGAAAACGAGGCTGGACGAAGTCAGCATCGAATTCCGCAGGGGCGACGCCGGGAAGTAAGGAAAAGGTGGCGCTAAGAAATGAGCCTCTATGCATGATCTTCGGAAATGCGCTGGGCCGCTCTTTCTCGCCGTTCTCCAATTCTCCGTGGTGTATCTGCTTCACATATCGGTGCGGATCACGCCGTAAACCAAGCGCGGATAAACGCAACTTTGTCGTCGTTCGGCCTCCCCCCGGCGGATTAGTCCCGCGAAGTCGGCTTCTCAGTAGCGATCCGTTGCCGACGAAACACTGTTTTTGGCGTTGGTTTCTCTTGTCATGAGCTGTGAGAACCCGCCGTTCGAGCTTGGCTACGGCTTTTTGAGTCCCATCTGCTTTGCGATCGCGGCGTCGAGCATCCTCACAGGAAGAAGTCTGGGCAGAGTCC
>Ga0207087_1187_pt1 | contig 12533 bp, 10 predicted proteins | sample Alteio_BWMinHeat_51_FD_153544 | JGI IMG/M metagenome (GOLD analysis project Ga0207087, IMG submission 153544) | Enriched cells from forest soil in Barre Woods Harvard Forest LTER site, Petersham, Massachusetts, United States -... | ecosystem: Environmental > Terrestrial > Soil > Temperate forest >... | reverse complement strand
CGGGGGCTGCGCATCAGCGCATGCGTAGCGCGCTGGTGATCGCGCAAGTCGCTGGCACGCTCGTGGTGCTGATCGTGGCCGGGCTTTTCGCCCGGAGCATGCAGTCCACGGAGAGGATCTACCTGGGTTTTAATCCCGACGGTGTTCTGAATCTGGGGATGGACCCTTCGCAGCTCGGATATGACGAGGTGCGCGCCACAAACCTTTTTCGCACGATCAAGGAGCGTGTGGCCGGTGTGGCCGGGGTGCAGTCTGTGGGTTACGCCTTTTCTAGCCCATTCGGAGTTTACAACGTTATAGAAGCTGTGCGTAGGGAGGATCAGAAGAGTTTGCCTCGCAATGAAGCGCCGCGGATCCTCTACAATCGCGTTGACGAAGATTATTTCCGCACGCTGCAAATTCCCGTGCTCCGCGGGAGAGGATTTTCGCTGCGGGATCAGGCTTCTTCCGAGCGCGTCGCAGTGATCAACGAGACCATGGCGAAACGCCTGTGGCCGGGTGAAGAGGCGATCGGCCACCATTTTTGGTTTGGAGACACGAGTGGGGATCCCGTCGCGGTCGTGGGAGTCGTCAAGGACGGAAGGTATTCGGAAGCAATGGAGGACCAGCGGCCGTATTTCTATGTGCCGCTGTCCCAGAACTACAGTGCAATTCGTGTCCTACACGTTCGAGGTGCGGTCGATCCCCTATCGCTGGCTTCCGCGATACAGCGGGAGATTCAGAGCGTCGACTCGGCGCTTCCGGTCTACACCGTGCAGCTCATGAGGCAATCGCTGAATGGAGTGAACGGGTTTTTCCTGGCGCGGATGGGGGCCATGTTCGCCTCAATTCTAGGAATGCTTGGGCTGATGCTCGCGGTGGTGGGTGTGTACGGGGTGGTTTCGTACGCAGTGGCGCTGCGCACCCAGGAAATTGGCGTGCGCATGGCGCTGGGCGCGCAAAGCGGAAAAGTACTGGCGATGATCTTAAGACAAGGAGTGACGTTAGCGGGATATGGTTTGCTGATTGGACTGGGGCTCTCGCTAGTGCTCTCGAGGTTTCTCGAGAGGTTGTTGTTCCAGGTGAGCGCAGCGGATCCAGTGACTTACGCCGGAGTTTCGCTGCTGATGCTGGGGATCACCGTGGTGGCTTGTTACATCCCGGCAAGGCGTGCCAGCGCTCTGGATCCGCTAGTCGCGCTGCGTTATGAATAAATCATGGCTCTTCGAAACGGTGATCTGTTCTATCGGAGGGCCAATGGAGCTTCCCATTGTCTCTACAGGATCAGCAAAGGTGAAAACGCTCCGGAGAAGGTAACGCAAGACTCTGTTTCGTGAACTGGACGTTCGATGGAAAATTTATCTACCTACATCTGCTCGGAACGAGTCCATTTGACGAGGCTCGAAGGACTCTTGTCATGCAAACCAGCTCCGCAAATCCATTCCCGCAACTTCCGGACTCGGGAGTTCAATTCGATATCTGACCTGTCGCGCTGCCAGGTACCAAGATCCTGGAAGGAAGTGTTTTTCCGGCACCTGATACGACGCGATACACATTCACTCGACAAAGTGTCCACCGGAACTTGTATCGGATCTGGTCCCGTTAGCGCTAGAAATGCAGGCCGTGACGGACCACAATATCCATTGACGATAGGTCTGTCCTTTCGAATCCCCTCCAAGGTCGTAAGCCATATCGCGGGAAGCCGACGTCGAGTGGGCATGCGTTTTCGACATTCTAACTAGTCAACGACATGCGGGCAGACCGATCGTAAAACGCAATGACGCGCGTATCACGCGAAAACTCCGGAACTATTTCTGGCTGGTAAGGAATTCAACCGGGCGCCACTCCAGAACATGTTGCGCAATGCGCAAGCGGCGGCCAAAGAGACCGCCAGCCAGTGAGCGTTGCACCCGAGTTGCGAACGGTCGGCATGGCCTGGCCGCGGAGGCCATGGTATCCGCGTCGTCGACAGTCCAAAGAGGCTCCCTCTACACTGTGCAGATCGATGGAAAACCCGAACAATCGGATTATCATCAAAACGCAGCGATGATCAAATTACATACGATTCGAACGCGAGGCACGCTCTTTGTTCCAGCGCTTGTCATGATTTGGCTGGGCGCGATAAACCGGGGGACGACCTCGGGGTGGGCGCAAGACGTCGCGCAAACTCCTGCTGCCGGGAGTGTGCCGACGTTTTACCGCGATGTGCTGCCAATTCTCGAGGAACGGTGCCAGATTTGTCATCGTGCGGGGGGAATTGCGCCTGCGCGATTCGAAACTTACGAACAAACGCGGCCCTATGCAGCGGCAATTTCGGCTGCGGCGCGGGACAAGTCCATGCCGCCGTGGTTTGCCGATCCGCGCATTGGACATTTCTCGAATGATCCCTCGCTGTCACCCGGACAAATCGCCTCGCTCGCCGCATGGGTTGAAGCAGGCGCGCTTGCCGGAGACCCGCGGGACGCTCCGCCGCCCCCGCACTGGGCGGAAAGTTGGAGCATTCGGCAGCCGGACTTGATTTTGAAAATGCCGAAGAGCGTGGCGCTTCCTGCGAGTGGGGATGTGGAATACACGTACGAAATTGTGGCTACGGGATTCCGGGAGGATCGCTGGGTGAAGGCGGTGGAAGTCTTGCCGTCGCTTCGCGCGAACGTGCATCATGCTGTCGTGTATGTGCGGCCTCCGGATTCGAAGTGGATGCGGTGCGCTCCGATGGGCGCGCCGTTCACCGCCTCGACGCTGAGCGATCCGGAGGACCGGCGCGGGGCGCACTGGACCGACAGCGATGTGCTGCTGGTATACGCGCCGGGGAGTTCGCCGGACAATTGGCCGGATGCCATGGCAAAATTTATTCCTCGAGGATCCGACCTTGTTTTTCAAATGCACTACACGACCAACGGGCACACGGGAAGCGACCAAACCAGCGTGGGGCTGATTTTTGCGAGGCATGCTCCCCCCGAGCGCGTGCTTACGCTGCAGCTTACGAACGACCACTTTGTGATTCCGCCGGAAGCGCCGGATTATCGTGTGGAAGCGCGCGGCACTTTGCCGAACGATGCCACGCTGCTGAGCTTTTTTCCGCACATGCACCTGCGCGGAAAACGGTTTGCCTACAACATTGTTCACAGAGAAAAGAATCCTGGCGCGAGCCAGGATCAGCGAATCGAACGGCTGCTCGACGTCCATTATCACTTCCACTGGCAGATGAGCTATCGTCTCGCCGAACCGCGTTTGCTAAAAGCGGGGACGGAGTTGCAGGCCGTCGCCTGGTACGATAATTCGCGTGACAATCCGCACAACCCGGACCCGGAGGCGGCCGTGCGCTGGGGCGAGCAGACTTACGATGAGATGATGGTGGGGTTTTTCGACGTAGCGGTCGCGGCAAGTCTCGACAAGCGCGGTTACTTCATCCGGCATTGACGAGCGACACGCGACGGGACCCCGCGGCGGAACTTCCTCGAGCACAGGAGCGACCATGGAAACCACAAGCGCCTATGTGCAACTGAGCGTGAATGACGGCACCACGATGCGCGCGTGGATGGCACGGCCAAAAGAAGAAGGCGCGTACCCCGGCTTGCTGGTCTTTCAGGAAGCCTTCGGGGTGAACGCGCACATTCGCGACATCGCCGGGCGGTTTGCGCGGGAAGGATTCGTGGCCGTGGCGCCGGAACTTTTTCATCGCACCGGCGCGGGATTTGACGGGCGCTACGACGATTTTCCGAGTGCCGTGCCGCACATGAAAGCGCTGAACGATGCGTCGATGGGCGCAGATTTGCGAGCGGCGCATGACTGGGTGCGCGGAAGTATTGGGGCGGAGCTGCCGATTTTCGCGATCGGTTACTGCATGGGCGGACGCGCGGCGTTTCTCGCGGCGCTCACCTTGCCGCTCGCCGGAGCAATTTCCTACTATGGCGGCGGGATTGCGCCGAATGCGACGAATCCAGGACTGCTGGGCCGGGCAAGCGGGATTCAGGCCCCTTTGTTGCTTTTCTGGGGCGGGCGCGACAAACACATTCCGCCGGAACAGGTGCGCGCCGTGACCGATGCGCTGCGCGCCACGGGAAGAAATTTCGTGAACGTCGAGATTTCGAACGCCGACCACGCTTTTTTCTGCGACGCACGCGCAAGTTATAGCCCCGCGGCGGCGTTGCTGGCGTGGCCGTTGACGCTGGCGTTCCTCCGCGCGAGATCTGGCTGAAAGTGAACTCAGGGAACAAGAAAAAGTGGTACACGGGCCGAAAAAACCGCCACTGTCCTTTCGGGCCAAGCCTCCCTGCCCTAACGTCTAGTATGCACAAGCGCTATTTGCTGTTTAACCACCGCAAGCTTTAGCGGGCTTCCGCGTTCTAATTACTGTGCTAGATTCGAAGATTGGCAGCATTGTTGCGCGAACACCCGTGAGCACACCAACACCACACGACCCGAACCACCCGAAAATAAAGCGCGTGGAAGTGTATTGGCATACGGTGACGTACAAGACCGTGGCCGTTTACGCCGTGCTGCTTACGGCGATCGTTTTCGCGGCGATCTATTTGATCGATCCGAATCTGTACACGCAGGCGTACGACCGGCTGAACAAAACGATCGGCAACGGGGACGGCGACGCCTTGCCGATCTCCCAGACGCAAGCCAAGTTCGTCAACCTCGACGGAAAAGTGCAAGTGAAGAAAGTCAATTCCGTGCAATGGGTGGACGCGGATTTCCGCACCTCGCTGGACAAGGGCGATCAAATCCAGACTTCGGCGGATGGCGCGGCGCGCATCACCTTTGCCGACAATACGACGTACACGGTGAAATCCGGAACATTCATCACCGTGGAGGAGAATTCGATGGGGCGCGAGCAACCGTCGAGTTCAGGAGTGCGCATCAACATCGGGCAAGTGGACCTGAAAACGCCAAATTATTCGTCGCCGGATTCAAAGGCTGCCGTCAGCATGGACGACTCCGTGGCCTCACTGCATTCGAACAGCAGCGCGGCCATGAAGGCAGACCCGGAGCACAAGGAAAACGAGATCGTGGTCTCCAGCGGAAGCGCGGAAGTGCAGCGCGGCCAGGAAAGAGTGGAGATCGGGGCTCATCAGAAGGCCAGTTTCCCAACGGGTGGGCCGATCACGAAGTCCGACACGCTGGCGCCGCCGGACCTGAGTTCGCCGCGCAACTTTGAGCCGCTCATCGTGGAAAATCCCAAATCCGCGGCGATCCATTTTGAATGGAAGGCGGTGCCACAGGCGATTTCCTACACCGTGCGAATCAGCACGACGGCCATGTTCACGAGAACGACCAAGGAGGCTCCAGGAGTTGCAGGAACCAGCGTGGATATCTCCGGGCTCGATGGAGGCGACTACTTCTGGAACGTGACGGCGACGAATGCCAAGAAGGAAACCAGCGAGGTCAGCGAAACGTTCCGGTTTACACTCGTCGCACAGGGAAAAACCCAGGAGATGGCGCTAGAGATCACCGGCACGCAGATTCATGGCCGCGTGGTGGAAATTATCGGCCGGACGGAGCCAGGCGCGGCGCTTATCGTAAATGGCCAGCCCGTGCCCATTATCGCTGCGGACGGCACCTTCCGGCACTTTACCGAGCCGCTCGAACCAGGCCAGCACACCATCGTCATCATTGGGGAGAATCGCCGAGGCGGTACGGCCGAAGTGAAGGTGCCGATCGTTGTGCCAAAGTAGAAGTTTCAAACGTTGATTGTTTTTTGATCACGAACAAAGAAGAGGCAGGCGCGACTTTGCGCTGGTCGCCAAGTCCGGAGACAATGGTCTAGTTGGCCGCGCGGCGGTTCAAAGAGACCGTGAGGAAGTTAGGCAGCTCGTTGTCGACCGGACGGCGGAGAGGGTTTTTCCGCGGGGGGCGGAGGGATGAATAAGAACGGTTACAACCTGAGGTCGATCTTTAGTTTGTTTTCTTCCGACCTCGCCATCGATCTAGGGACGGCGAACACGCTGGTGTTTTCGGCCGGCAAGGGCATCGTGGTAAACGAGCCCTCGATCGTGGCTATAAACAAATCCACCGGCGAAGTCGTGGCCGTCGGCCGCGAAGCCAAGGAAATGCTGGGCCGCACCCCGGGAAACGTGGTGGCTATCAAGCCAATGAAAGACGGCGTCATCGCCGACTTCAAAGTCACCGAAAAAATGCTGACGTACTTTATTCAGAAGGCGCATAACCGCCGCGTGCTGGTGCATCCGCGAATCGTTATTGGAGTGCCCAGCGAGATTACACCGGTCGAAAAGCGCGCGGTGCAGGACTCCGCGTATCGCGCGCGTGCCAGCGAGGTTTATCTGGTGGAACAAGCCATGGCCGCGGCGATTGGAGCCGGTCTGCCGATCGAAGAGCCTTCCGGCAACATGGTCGTGGACATCGGCGGCGGCACGACGGACATTGCCGTCATCTCGATGAGCGGCATCGTTTACTCGCGTTCCGTGCGCGTGGCGGGAAACGAGATGGACGAAGCAGTGATGCAGTACTTGAAGAGAAAATACAACCTGCTCGTCGGCGAACGCACCGCGGAACAGATCAAGATGGAAATCGGCTCGGCCTATCCGCTGGAAAAGCCGCTGACCATGGAAGTGAAGGGCCGTAATTTGATCGAGGGCGTGCCGCGGACGGTCACGATTGACGACAGCGAAATTCGCGAAGCCTTGAGCGAATGCGTCGCGACAATTCTGAATGCTGTGCGCGTGGCCCTGGAACGCACACCGCCGGAACTTTCCGCCGACATCAGCGACCGTGGCATCGTGCTGACGGGCGGCGGCGCGCTGCTGAAGAATCTCGACAAGCGCATCCGGGAAGAAACCGGTCTGCCAGTTTCCATTGCCGATGATCCGCTGGCGTCCGTGGTGCTGGGCACCGGCAAAATGTTGAGCGATTTCAAGTTGCTGCGGCAGGTTTGCATCGACTAACGGATTCTCCGGATTTGACGCTATTGCAGAATTTTGAACCGCACAGGGCAAGGTCTGTGCTACTGGACTCCATGGTCGGCATCCCTTCTCGACACAGATCACTCTTCCTGCTCGGAGGCATCGTGCTCCTGCAGGTGCTGTTGCTCGCTGTACAAATCAAACGCGACTCGCAAGGCCGGCTGATCCGCGTTTGGACGGTTGGAGCGGTGTCGCCGTTCGAACGCGCGGGCGCTCACGGCATCAGCCACATTCGCAACACCTGGAACCACTATTTCGCGCTGCAAAACACTTGGCGCGACAACGAAGAATTGAAGCGGGAAAACGGCGCGCTGAAGCTGCAAATCACGCAACTCCAGAGCAAGGCCGGCGAAGCCGATCGTCTTGCCGCCCTGCTGAAGTTCCGCCAAGCGAATGTGGACGTGCCCATGGTTAGCGCGCGCGTGATCGGCGGAAGCGCCGACTCCAGCCAAACCATTTATCTTGATCGCGGCGAGCGCGACGGCATCCGCCTCAACATGGGCGTCATCACACCGGACGGCGTAGTCGGCAAGGTCATCGAGTCCTACAAGGATACCGCGCAAGTTCTGCTGCTGACGGACAAAAACGGCGGCGTGGGCGCGATGCTGGTGGATTCGCGCGTCCAGAAACCAGTTGCCGGCACGGGTGAGCCGCTGCTGGTCATGAAGTACATCTCCAACGAAGACAACAGTGTGAATCCCGGGGACCGCATCGTCACCAGCGGCATGGATCGCATCTTTCCGCGCGACTTGCCCGTGGGAACGATCGCGGACATCAAGGCGGGGAATACGTTCAAGCAGATTCGCGTGCGGCCTGCTGCGAACCTCGAACGCCTGGAAGAGGTGTTCGTGCTGCTGACCATGAAGGCGCTGGAGATGAAAAAAGATTCCGCGGAGCCGAATTCCGAAACGCCCCCTGCAGGGGGGCCTTCCGCCGCTGCAGCCAGTCCGGCTTCGCACGAGAAACCATGAACGACGCCTTCGATATTCGCGGTAGCGAGCTGCACATTGAGGTACACAAGTTCCGTGCGGGCGCGATCATTCTGGCTACCGCCTTTGCACTCGTGTTGCAGGCTTTTCTGCCGATCTATTTCTCTAAGGCTGCGATTCTGGATCTTCCGCTGCTGATCGTCATCTATTTTGGTCTGAGCCGGCGCAATCCCTCCACCGGACTGCTTCTGGGCATGGTGATCGGAATTTTGCAAGACAGTCTCAGCGGGCCCACGGTTCCCCTCGGACTCTACGGAATTGGAAAAACCGTGATCGGCTATCTGGCTTCCTCGATCGGCGCGCGCCTCGATACGGAACATCCCGCGGCGCGTTTCGCCCTGACCATTGCATTTTTTGCCGTTCACCAGGGCGTCATTGCCTTGACGCGTCGGCTGCTTCTTTCTCAGCCCGAGCCGTGGTTTACCATGCACCTCGGCATCGCCGCGCTCGTCAATGCCGTGGTCGCCGTGTTTCTCTTCATGCTCCTCGACCGCCTGCGTAAGCCCTCCTAACCCTACTGAGCCAGTAGGAATTGCTTGAAGTCGTCGTAGTCGCTGGACATCGGCAGGGACAATTTCTCGAGCTTTAAATAAGCGGCGAGGCGATCAGGCAGCTGCGGCGCCGTGCCGATGGCGCGCTTCACCACATCGGCGAATTTTGCGGGATGCGCGGTGGCGAGCACCAATCCTTGCGCGGGGTCGGAATGCTCACGCTTATAGGCTTCCCAGCCGAGCATTCCGACAGCGGTGTGCGGGTCGGCGATATAGCCGAAGCGTTCGTGGAGGGACTTCATTTCCTCGAGCGTCTCTTCATCGGTCGCGGCGTGGCCCCAGATTTCGCGCTTCACATATTCGATGCGGCCGCGGCACAAATCCAGCAAGCGTGGAAAATTATTCGGGTTGCCGACGTCCATGGCGTTCGAAAACGTTTGTGTCGCCGAGCGGGGACGGAATTCCCCGGACCGCAAATATTCCGGGACGACATCATTGGCGTTGGTCGAGGCTACGTACATCGCCACCGGCAAGCCGATGCGCTTGGCGAAAAGCCCGGCCGTCAAATTGCCGAAATTCCCGCTGGGCACGGACACGATCAGCGGCACCGAGGCCACTGGCAACTGGCGGTACGCAGCCAGGTGATAGAACATCTGCGGCAGCAGCCGCCCGATGTTGATCGAATTCGCCGACGTCAAAAACGTGCGCTGGTTCAGCGCAGCGTCCGAAAACGCCTGCTTCACGAGCCGCTGACAATCGTCAAAGCTGCCCGCCACCTCGAGCGCCGTGATATTTTCGCCCAGCGTCGTGAACTGCTTCTCCTGCGCTTCGCTGATGCGCTTCGAAGGATAAAGAATCACCACGCGAATTCCCGGCACGCCGAGGAACCCATGGGCGACGGCGCTTCCCGTGTCGCCGGAGGTGGCCACGAGAACCGTCAGCAGCCGCGTTTCTCGCCGAACGAAGTAGCCCATCAGCCGCGCCATAAATCGCGCGCCAAAGTCCTTGAACGCCAGAGTGGGACCATGAAACAGCTCGAGGATGTGCAAACCGGGCGAGAGCGACACCAGCTTCACCGGAAAATTGATGGCTTCGGCAACGATTTGCCACAACACCTCTTCCGGCACATCTGGAGTAGCGAAAGGACGCACCACGCGAAAACAAACTTCCGTGAACGGCAAGCGGCGAAACTCTTCGAGTTCCTCGGGTGAGCGCCGCGCGATCTCCACTGGCAAATACAGCCCGCCATCGGGCGCCAGCCCCCGCAGTACCGCGCCGCGCAGCGAAGTCAGCGCCGCCTTGCGCCCGGTGCTCCGGTACCTCATCGCCCGCGCTCAAGCTGGCCGCGAATTTTCCCCAGAAACGCCGCCACATCAAAAGCAGGATCGCGCAACTCGGCCACCTTCAACGTACAATGCGACAAAGCTTCATAGCTCTGCCGCCGCGCAGAAATCAGCGTGGGATAACAACGCGCCACGGTTTCTTTTGGCGATTCGCCGCGCTTTGGCTGGAAAGCACCGCGCCACAACACCGGTTTGGGGTCGCTCAAGTAGCGTTCGATGAGAAGCTGCTGCTCTTCCGCCGAAGCGGCGAGATATACGACCGTCATCCTCCGCCGCAAGCGCAGCAACAAATTATTCCCCGTGTAAATCACGCTGCCCGTGGTGTCCAGCACCAGCGGTTCGTCCGGCCGCTGCTCGAGCGACGTCAGCACCTCGCCCAGCGTGTGAATCTCTTCCTCGAGGTACTGCGCTTCGCGTTCGGCATAGGTCGCGCCATCCGGCCAGCCCATCCACGCGGCCACGCCGTTAATCCCGGAATACCCGCCAGCGGCCAGCTGCGGAGCCAGTTTCCGCTCGATGCAGTCGTCGCAGCAAATAGCGGTCCATCCCTGGTCGGCTAATTTCTTTGTCCAAAAGGTTTTTCCAGCACCGGACATCCCGACAAGGGCCAAACGCAGAGGCAAGGAAGCTTCGCTTTGCATGAGAACAGTCAGATTACGATAACGCGTGCCCCCTACGGTGAGCAAGCATGTGGACCTGTGCGCTGTCGATAAGTCTCGATAGCTCAACAAACCAGGTTTTGGACGGCCGGCTCATTCGAGAATTTACATTTCAACAACCGATCGAAGCTTTTTTTTGCCACCGCGGGCGTTGTTCAACCGCTGTGCGAATACGGACAGCGCCCACGGGTACGTTACGGGCACCATGTTTGCTGCGTGCCATCGTTCGCTCCGGCGGCGGCCCCAAGCACGGTGGTCCGTAGCGTGGCCATCCCGGATGGTCTCGGTTCGGACCGGAGCGAATTTCCCGACGAAACATCCCCTGTTGACATCCGACCCAAGAGCGCTGTACGCTCATGTCGGATGCCTCCCCAAAGCGCTGACAAAGAAAGGGCCGCCCTGCTCCAGGGCACTCTGGATCTATTGATCCTGCGTACACTCGTCTTGGGCTCACGCCACGGACAAGGAATCGCCCGCGCAATCCAGCAACAATCCGATGATGTCTTTCTGGTGGACCACGGCTCGCTTTATCTTGCCCTGCAACGCCTCGAGGACCACGCCTGGGTGAAAGCCGCGTGGGGCCTATCGGCGAACAATCGCAAAGCGCGCTTTTATACGCTGACGGCCAAAGGTCGGAGACAACTGGCGCAAAAAACTAGCCAGTGGCGCCGCGTAGCCAAAGCCATTTCTCGAATTCTCGCGCCCGGCGAAGCCGAGGTATAGACGATGTTCTGGCGCAAAAAACGTTCCTCGAGCGATTTCGCCGACGAAATCCACTCGCATCTCGCGCATGAAGCAGACGACCTTCAGCAAAGCGATGAAAAACGCACCGATGCCGAAGCCGCCGCGCGTCGAGCGTTTGGAAACGTCACCTTAATCCAGGAAGCGTCTTATCAACGCGGCCGATGGCTGCTTTCTGATCAGCTCGCGCGCGATTTTCGGCACGCCCTTCGCCTGTTCTGGCGGCGCCCTGGATTTAGCGCCGTAGTCGTTCTGACACTCGCCCTCGGCATCGGCGCAAACACCGCCATCTTCAGCGTGATCAACGCCGTCCTTCTCCGCCCTCTTCCCTATAAAGAACCAGCCCGTCTAGCCATGCTCTGGTCAGCCGATCCTGCCCACAACATCCTGGAAGGCCGAGTCTCCCTTCTCAATTTCGCCGATTGGAAAACCCGCAGCCACACGTTTGAGGACATGACGCCGTTCATCGGACAAACTTTTCTTTTGGGCAACAAGGACGGTCCTCCAGAACGCATGCGATCCGCGCGCGTCTCGGCAAATTTCTTCCCGTTGCTGGGCGTCGAACCGATTCTCGGCCGCCTGTTCTCCGCCGACGAAGAGAAACGCGGTGAGTCCGTCGTTGTTCTGAGCTACGGCTTATGGCAGCGCCGATTCGGCGGGTCCACCCAAGTCCTCGGATCCGAGCTCATCCTGGACACCCGCGGGTCACGCATTATCGGCGTCATGCCCGCCTCATTTCAGTACCCGTTTGCCGATACGCAGGTCTGGGAGCCGATGACCGCCCACCCCTACTGGGCGGCGCGCGATCGCTCCAGTCCGCGCTCCTCTTCCATCTGGTACGCGCTGGGCCGCATGCGCAGCGGCGTAGCTTGGCAAGAAGCGCAATCCGAGCTGACCGTCATCGGAAGCCAGCTCCAATCGGAGCACTCCGAAAGCAAGAATCTTCCCGATATCCGCGTCGTACCCCTTTACACGCAAACGACCGGCCGTGTCCAGCTTTCGCTAATCGTGCTTTTCGGTTCTGTGGTTCTGATGCTGCTCATCGCGTGCAGCAACGTCGCCAATCTCCTTCTTGCTCGCGGTTCCGCGCGCGAGCGCGAGTTCTCGGTCCGCAGAGCTCTCGGCGCAGGCCGCGTGGCGCTCGCCGCGCAACTCCTGACAGAGAGCTTGGTGCTGTCGGTCGCGGGAGGCTCGCTCGGGCTGGCGATGGCCGCCGCCGCATTGAAAGCTCTGATCGCATTTGGTCCGCGAGACATCCCCCGGCTGGACGAAGCCCATATCGATCCTCATGTGCTGCTCTTCACCCTCTTGCTCTCGCTCTTCGCCGCAACCGTATCCGCCCTCTGGCCCGCCATAGGAAGCGGCACAACTCTCGCTCGAAGCAGGCCGTGGAACACCGTCGCGG
>Ga0207087_1185_pt1 | contig 12591 bp, 10 predicted proteins | sample Alteio_BWMinHeat_51_FD_153544 | JGI IMG/M metagenome (GOLD analysis project Ga0207087, IMG submission 153544) | Enriched cells from forest soil in Barre Woods Harvard Forest LTER site, Petersham, Massachusetts, United States -... | ecosystem: Environmental > Terrestrial > Soil > Temperate forest >... | reverse complement strand
CAAACTTGCCGGCGGGTTTGCGCGCACGTTTGGCCGCGGAAGCGACGATTACCATGCCCGTCGTGAAACAACGTTTCGCGTCTCGCGATGGATCGGTGCGCTATTTGTTTGAGTTGGCCGGAAAAGAAAAAGAAGAAATTGACGCAGAGGGCCGAGAGAAGAGAACAACTTTGAGGCCTGCATCCGTGGAGGCTGTGTTTATGCCTAGCGAGGGGCGGCAAACCATTTGTGTTTCCACGCAGGCGGGGTGTGCGGTGGATTGTCATTTTTGCATGACGGCGCAGCTGGGATTGATTCGGAATTTGACAGCGGGAGAGATCCTGGCGCAGGTGCTGCTGCCGCTGGAGGAGCACAAGGAGCGGCTGGCGCCGAGAACAAATATCGTGTTGATGGGACAAGGAGAACCGCTGCTCAACTATGAGGCGGTGATGGCGGCGTTGCGCATTCTGCTGGACAACGCTGGAGTGGGAGTTGCACCGAGGCACGCGACGCTGTCGACGAGCGGGATCGTGCCAGGAATCGAGCGGCTGGCAGCGGAAGAATTGCGGCCCAAGCTGGCGATTTCGTTGAATGCTTCGTGCGATGAGCAGCGCGACGCGCTGATGCCGATCAACAGGAAGTATCCCTTGCGGGTCTTGTTGGAGGCGTGCAAGAAATTTCCGAGAGGCGCGCGGGAGTACGTAACGTTTGAGTATGTGCTGCTGGGCGGAGTGAACGATTCTCCGGAGGATGCTCGGCGCGTGGCGAAAATGATGACGGATCTGGGACGCGTAAAGGTGAATTTGATTCCGTGGAATCCGGGGGCGCTGCCGTACGCGGAACCGACAGAAGAGCGGGTGATAGCGTTTCATAAGATTTTGCTGGAGAAGGGCGTGCCGACGTTCACCAGGTATTCGCGAGGGCGAGACGTGATGGCGGCATGCGGGCAGTTGGCGCTGCTCGAGATCGAAGGTTCGGCGCCGCAGCTCCGAATCTGAACTCGTTCTAGAGATGTTGCCATGGCGACCCGAGTGGGCCGGCTCGACCGGGCTATTCTCCAAGAATTACGACCAGGGAGCAGTTCGCGTTTTTTCAAGTGTTGCATGCAGGGGTTGCGTTTAGGAGCGGATGCCTATTACGGCCATTAGGCGGCCGGATGTGGGACCTTCTTTGCGGTAGGAGAAGAGCAGATCCGGACGGCAGGCGGTGCAGAGGTCGCTGACGTGGATGTTTTGGGGGCGGAGGCCGGCGGCTAGGAGTTGGGAGCGGTTGGCTTTGCGGAGGTCGAGGAGGACGCCTTTGGGCGAGGGTTGGTGGCCGGGGGGCATCATATTGAGCCACTGGATGGGGTTGGGCTCGTCGCCCGTACGGAACTCGTCGAAGTAGTCTGGGGCGTCTGGGAATTGGGAGAGGAATTGGGTGGCGACTTCGGTGCCTACCTCGTAGCAACAGCCGCCGATGGCGGGGCCGACAGCGGCTAGGAGGTCGGCGGGTTTGGTGCCGAAGTGCATTCGCATTCTGCCGATGCATTTGGCGGCGATGCGGGCTACGGTGCCGCGCCAGCCGGCGTGGATGGCGGCGATAGTGCGGTTTTTGGGGTCGACCAAGAGGATGGGGACGCAGTCGGCGGTTTGGATGGCGAGGAGAAGGTGGGAGCGGTTGGTGGTGCTAGCGTCGCCGCGGCAGGGATCGGCGGGGGCGTCGTCGAAGACGTGGATTACATCGGAGTGGAATTGTCTTAGCGTGACGAGAGGGAGATCGCGGGCGCCGGCGGCGATTTGGAAGCGGCGGCGGTTTTCTTGGACATTTTCGCGGCTATCCCAGTCGGTGAAGCTTAAATTGAGGACTTTTTTGTTGGCTAGGGGGCTGATGCCGCCGGGGCAGGTGCTGAAAGCGTGAATGAGCCAAGGCAGTTTGGAGAACGCGGGGACTTGGAGAATCGAAAGCCCTTGGGAGGAGCGATTGGACCAAGAGGCGCGTCGAACAGGAGGATCTTGGCGTTTGCGGGCGGAGCGTTCTAGCGCACGTGATTTGGCTGAGGGCATGAAGGTACAAGTATAGTCGCGAGCAGAGAAAGAAGTAACGGAGCGGGCAGAGCGGCCGATGGAATGGTAATTAGCAACGGGTTCCGACACGGGCTCGGGGTAGTCTCCCGGTTACCGCTCGGGCCGCAAAGCTCCGGACCTTTAGGCCGGGGATATAAGGCCCGTTCGAGCGGGGTCTTTTGTTCGAGGGCGTATTGCTTCCGGAGGGCGTCTCCGTCAAACACCTTTCTTCGATATTTCGTGACAAAGACCAAGTGAACATGCAATCGAAACACGCCATGTCGTCCGCGGCTATTCTTCGCGCAGGGCTACGACCGGATCTACGCGAGTGGTTCGCCAAGCGGGAATGATGGTGGCGGCGAATGCGACCGCGGCCAGCAGCGCGGGCAAGGCGGCGAAGGTGCCAGCGTCGGTCGTGCTCACGCCAAAGAGCAGGCTGGCCATCACACGAGTCAAGACAGCCGCGCCAGCAAGGCCTGCAGCGATGCCGATCGCCGCGAGTTCCATCCCCTGGCGCAATACCAGCTTGACGACATCACCGGACCGTGCGCCGAGCGCCATCAGCACTCCAATATCGTGAGTGCTTTGGGTTACAAGGTAGGACATGACGCCGTAAAGGCCCACGGCAGCCAGCAACATCGCAAAGGCGGCGAATGCAGCCAGCATGGCGCTCGAAAACCGCTGGCGCGCCAACGAATCATACAAGCGGTCCTGCATGGTCCGAATGTTGTAAACCACGACGGCAGGATCAACAGAATGGATTTCGCTAACGATGGCAGAGGAGAGAGCGGCAGCATCGGACGAGGCGCGCGCCACGAGGTAGACGTCGTTGTCGGCATCTTGCTGCTGCGGGAAATATGTCGCGATCTTGCCATCCGTCTCCAGGCCGTACTGTTTGACGACTCCCACGACGCCCACAATCGTGATGGGTTTCTTGGGATCGAACCAGAGATGCTTTCCGACGGCATCACCGTGCGGCCAAAAGCGCTGCGCGAATTTTTGATCAATGATTACGACCCGGGGCATGTCAGCCGTATCGCGGTCGGAGAAAAACCGGCCGTCGACGAGAGGAATCTTCATGGCGCGAAAGTAATCAGTGCTCGCGATGCGCTGGTCTACCTGCAACTCCTGCCCCGGCGGCGGCGTGTAGCCTTCTACTTCGATGCCTCCCCAACCGACAGCCCCCGTCAGCGGTAGCGCCGAAACCACGCCTTCCGCTATCACGCCCGGCACGTGGGCGACATGGCTTTCCATTTCCCGATAGAAATTGACTACCGCCTTGTGGTCGCGGTATTTCTGGTCATTGGCGGCAATCTGCATGGTGAGGATGCCGTCCGTGGAGAAGCCTGGCGCCACGCTTTGCAGTCGCACGAAGCTGCGAACCAGCAGCCCGGCTCCGATTAAGAGCATCAGCGAGAAGGCCAGTTCAGAAATGACCAACAAGCCGCGCAAACGGTGACGCCGCAGATGCAGACCGCCTTCGCTCTGGCCACTGCGCCCGCCCGCCTTCAGAGATGCGTTCGGATCGACCTTGATGGCACGCCACACGGGAGCCACGCCGAACAGGATGCCTGTGACCAGGGATAGTCCGAAGGTGAATGCCAGAACGGACCCGTTGATGGCGATATCTTCGAGCCTGGGAATATTGCCCGGATTCATTGTGCGGACCACGTAAAGGCTCGCTCGAGCGACCAGGAGGCCCGCGGCCCCTCCGAGGACTCCCAGCAGAATACTCTCAGTTAGTAACTGCCGCGCGAGACGCTGCCACCCTGCGCCCAAAACCGTGCGGATGGCCACCTCCTTCTCGCGCCCCGCGGCACGGGTGAGCAGGAGGTTGGCAACGTTGGCGCAGGCGATCAGCAGGACGAGCGCCACAGACCCCAGAAGCACGAGCAGCGCACGGCGAACGTCTCCGACCACCTGCTCTTCGAGTCCCACGACGTGCATGCCGAAGCTGCGGTCGCGCTTGTCCTTTTCGCGAATGCGGTTGGCAATCACGTCGATATCGGCCTGCGCCTGTTGCACGGAAACGCCAGGCCTCAGCCGCACGATGATGTTGTAGTTTTCGTCGCCTCTTTTGCTCACGGCATCAGCTCCCAGTGGCAAGGGCAGAAAGATGTCCACCTTGTCCATGGGCCCTTCTGACGGCATCACTTCGCCGCTGAGCATGAATCCGCGCTCGAGGACGCCGGCTACCGCGAAGGGTTTCCCGTCGAGCGTGATGGTTTTGCCGACGATTTCCGGATCGGAGCTGAATGAGCGTTTCCAAAGGCGGTCGCTGAGGATGGCCACGGCGGGTTTGCCGGGTTTGTCTTCCTCCGGCAACAATAGGCGGCCAAGCAGAGTCTTTGCACCGAGCATCTCAAGCAAGCCCGCTTGAGTTCGCATTCCATCGATGCGCTCAGGCTGCTCACGACCGGTCAGCGTGAAAGTGCGGCTCTGGGCGAGGGCCATTTGCGCGAAGGAATGGTTCTCGTTCTGGATGTCAACGTACTGGCCTGGCGAGGGCCAGTCGCGGAGAATGCCGATTGCGGGAGAATGCAGCCATACGGCGGCCAGGCGGTCCGGCTCGGGATAGGGCAGCGGACGCAGCAACAGCGCATCCACCACGCTGAAGATGGCTGAATTGGCGCCGATTCCGACGGCCAGCGAGGCCAAAATCACCACAGTCGACAACGCGTTCTTGCGAAGCATACGGCAGGCGAAGCGAAAGTCCTGGAACCAGTTCTGCATGACTCCTCCCGCGTTTGTATGGACGATAGTATGACCCGCGAGGATAGCCGGCCAGTGAGAAATTTCGATGTTTTTTGAACCGCGCGGAGTGCTGCGAAAATTTGCGAGCTTGCATAGCAGGCCCGTGATGAATGAGGATGGGAAGGGCTAGAAAGAAAAAGAGAAAAGCGCGGGGCTAAAGACCCACCAAGAAAGGGATGAGAGCGACGTGATTATTGGGATGGGCGTGGATCTGGCTGAAGTGGAACGGATTCGCGGCGCGATTGAGCGGTATGGGGAGCCGTTTTTGCGGCGAGTGTATACCGTGGCGGAGAGGGAGTATTGCGAGCGATTCAAGAATAAGTATGAACGGTTTGCAGGGCGGTTTGCGGCTAAAGAAGCGGCGATGAAGGCTTTGGGGACAGGGTGGAGGCGCGGAGTGCGGTGGGTGGATTTTGAGGTGGTGCGGGAGAAGGGTGGGCGACCGACGATCCGGTTGGATGGGGAGGCGCGGAAGATTGCTGAGGAGTTGGGGGTGAAGAGGATTGCTTTGAGCATTACGCATACGGAGGCGCAGGCCTTGGCGCAGGTGATATTCGAAAGCCAAACCACATAGCGCGTAAGTTATTGAATTACCTCAGTTGCCGGCTTCAAGTTGGGAACACTTGGGAACAGAATCAAGGCCACTTTATTGACCGCTTCCCGGTGCAAGTCTTCGACGATGTGGCCATAAAATGCCGAGCGTTCGCGCATCGAACGGAAGCGGAGCTTGTACTTCGACAGTGCACGAAGAGTGCGTAAAGCGGCGCCGAGCGTGGCATCAGGAAAGTTACGAATCAGTTTCCGGGCAGCCGACAGCCCGCAGTGAATCGACTGCCTACTGTCAGTAAGGTACTGAGAAAACCGCGGTCGACTCGGTCGACTTTCTGACTCTGTCGGTACCTGTAAAACAATGATAGACTCTGTAACAGCAGCATAGCTAGTTAGATCAAGCTGTTCTTGCCTTATAGAGTAAGTCACAATCGAAACCAAAGTGGAACAACAAGCTCAGGTCAAAGACCGAACTTATTCGTGCTCCGTACTGACTTCTCCTGACGAAATTCGAAATTTGAAACCCTTTGTCAGACGTTCTCTAACGCAGAACGACATTCTGTTCGACCCCGAGTTTTTCCTGAGTTCGGTATCCAGTGGGTGGGAACCGAGGGTTGTCGCCGTACATAACGAGACTGAACTCGCCGGGGTCGTGTACGCGAAGGAAAAAGTCATCCTCGGATGTCACCTTGGCGTCGTGTATGCGGACTTGAGCTTGGGTAGCGTACCATTTGGAGATTCCGTTCATCAGGAAAACATATTCCGCATGGCAATGGAGAAGTTGCTTGCCTCTCCGGGAACACGCGGTATACGCCTAAGAATTCTTCGCGGTTCCCCCGAATCGGCGGCAATCCACAAACTAATTGCTTCCAGAAACCTGGATGTTAATTTTTCGCGGGTCAAAGACCACGCTAGTTTGGCATTGCCGGATACGTACGAGCAGCTGCTGCAGAGTTTTGGAACTACGACGCGGCACAACTTCCGTTACTATCGCCGCCGTTTTGAGGCTGCAGGTCATATCTATCTGGAAAAGCTCTCATTGGATGAGCTTCGTCGGGCAGCCATGTATCTAAAGCCAAGATGCACCATACCGAGTCAATCGGGGTCCGTTGAGAGACTTTTGGACATGGTGGCTACCGCGGATGAGGTCCTGGCGGTCGGACTCAAGCATCGTAGCGGTGAATGGCTAGGTATCATCGGCGGCGTGTATAGACCTGGAGCCGGAGTATTGTTACTGCACCTTAGTAACGACAGGAATTTCCCGCGAGATTCGTTGTCCGTTGTGCTCCGCGGTTATCTAATTGAGAACCTTATCCGCCGTGGCGCGAGGCTGTTTACGATTTGGGGCGGGACAGGTCCGCCGTTGTCTCGATACGTGAAGTACATACCATCTCTGGGAATCCACCTCGATTTGCCGAGTTTCCGGTGGCGGTTGACGCGTCGATTGGTAACAAGAGCTGGTCCTTGGTTGCCCAAGCGCCTCGGGCTGGATGCTGAATGGATTTCTCCTTTCCGTAGACGTTAGGCCGCCATGCAAATCCACAGGGGGAAGACTCCCGAAGCCAGCTGGATATTGGCGTCTTCCAGCATATTCTGGATTCTGTTCGCTAGCCCAACCTTGTCCTCGTTAGCCTCACCCCAAAGATTTAAGAACAACTTGGGAACAATACGCCCGGTTTATATGCCACTTTTTGGGTTCGGATCGGACTCCCACAAGGCAATCGAATCATCAAGCAATTGGCGGAAGCGCGTGGGAGTCAAAGTTGACAATCGACAGTTGAAGGTCGAAAAGAAAGAATTTTACACTGAGGGCACGGAGAGCAGAGAGTTCACGGAGGACGCGCTGCGAGTGGATGCAGGCTCACCTATCAGGTAGTTCCCTTCTTCGGATGTGACTACGACATCCCGCCAAAGATTTGCAGGAAATATTCCCGGGACTTGAACACGCAAGTAATTTGAAGAGAGCGCGGGCGTGGTGTGGGTGTCGGCGTGTTCGGCGCGGTGGAGGGTTAGGACGCGGAGGGTGCGGTTGATTTGGGATTGGCGGAAGGCGGAGGATTTTTGTTCGGCTAGGGCGCGGAGTGCCCGGGCGCGGCGTTTGATGGTGGGCGCTGGGACTTGGTCGGGGAGAGAGGCTGCTTTTGTGCCTGGGCGCGGGGAATAGGAGAACACGTGAAGGTAGGTGAAGGGGTGGCGCTCGATGAACGCGAGAGTGGCGGTGTGATCGGATTCGGTTTCGCCGGGGAAACCGGTGATTACGTCGGCGCCGATGGCGGCGTTCGGGACGCGGTCGTGGATCAGGTCGACGCGGCGGGCGTAGTGTTCGGAGCGATACCAGCGGTGCATGGCGGCTAGAATGCGGTCGGAGGCGGATTGGAGGGGCATGTGGAAGTGGTGGGCTATGCGTTGGGTCCCGGCAAAGAGTTCGATGAGATCTTGGGTGACGTCCAGGGGTTCGATGGAGCTGATGCGGAGACGTTCTACCGGGGTTTCGTCGAGGATGCGGCGGATTAGGTCGCTGAACGCGATTCGGGGTGAGAGGTCGCGGCCGTAGGTACCTAGATTGATACCACTTAGGACGATTTCTCGGGCCTGGGATGGCTGCTGCAGCAGATTGGCGGTAACAGGTAAAAGTGCTTGTTCTAGCGAACGGGAGACTGACGGGAATGTCTCTGCCACCGTTAGTTTTTGGATTTCGCGGATTACGCTATCGGCGGGGAGGCTGTGGCTTTTGCCGCGCACGAAGGGGATGACGCAAAACGAGCAGCGGTTGTTGCAGCCGTCTTGGATCTTTAGGATCGGGCGGGTGTGGTGGGATTCTCCGCCTTGGATGGGGGCGGAGAGGAATTCGGGGTGGTTGAAGATATCGCCGGTGAGGATGTTGGCGAGGTGGGGCACGGCGGGCGGGGCAAGCCCCGCCACTGCCAAGGAATGGGATGGGATAGACGCGCCGGAAACCAATGCGGCGGCGGGGTAGAAATTGTTCGAGGTTTCGGGCAACTGGGTGGTTGCGAGCGCGTCCACTAAAGCAGGGATTTGGGGTTTGTGGGAATTGCCTACGACCCAATTGACGCCGGGGAGGGCCGCTAGTTCTTCAGGGGCGCGCTGGGCGTAGCAGCCTGTGACGACTAGGCGGGCGGTGGGATTTTGCGCGTGGATTTTGCGGATGGCCTCGCGGGCTTGGGCATCGGCGGCGGCGGTTACCGTGCACGTGTTCAGGACAACGATATTTGCGGATGGGAGATCTACCGTGGAGGTGCAGCCGCGATCGAGGAGTTGGCGTTCCAGGGCGGCGCCGTCGGCTTGCGTGGCGCGGCAGCCGAATTGTTGGATGTGGAAGGTGGTCATCGCGCTTACCGAGCGCATTCCAAAAAAGATTTACAGAGAGTTCGCGGAGATCCGAGAGTGCACAGAGAAGAGGAGCCGAAGAACTCTCTCTGGCTCAATCGGCGCTACGTGAACAGCGAATAGGATAACTGGTTCGATCGTGTCCGTGAAGGTGCTCGACGCCGCGGTGCTGGGGGTCGCGAAAGGACTGGCTGAGGGGCAGCCTTTACTCGGCGCATCGAGGGCCGCTACAATGTGCTTCGTAAAAATGTGTGCTCTGCGGCGACATCCCTCTGCGCTGGACAATCCCAAGATTTCGGTGGTGATTCCCGTTTACAACGAGAAGGCTACGATTGAGGAGATCTTGCGGCGCGTTCTGGAGACGGGATTGCGCAAGGAAATCGTTATCGTGGATGATTGCTCGACGGATGGGACCCGGCAATATCTGGAGAGCATGGTCGAGGCTCAGGGGACAGGGGAGACTTGGGCCCCTGCTCATGATGGGGGAGATCCCGTCGATGTGCGGGAGTTGCGGATTTTCTTTCAGACGCAGAACCAGGGTAAAGGCGCTGCGTTGCGGCGGGGGTTTCAAGAGGCTACCGGCGACATCGTTTTGGTGCAGGATGCGGATTTAGAGTATGACCCGAAAGACTACCCTACGCTTCTCAATCCAATTATAGATGGGCGGGCGGACGTGGTATTTGGTTCGAGATTTCTTTCCGGGCCACAGCGGGTGCATTACTTTTGGCATTATGTGGCAAACAAAACGTTGACCCTGCTTTCGGATGTCATGACCAATTTGAAGCTAACGGACATGGAGACTTGTTACAAGGTCTTCCGCAAGGAAGTGCTGCAGGGGATCAACTTGCGTTCGAACCGGTTTGGGTTTGAACCGGAAATTACGGCGAAGATTTCGAAGGGTAAGTGGCGGATTTACGAAGTGCCGATTAGCTATGCGGGCCGGACCTACGAAGAAGGAAAGAAGATCACCTGGAAAGACGGCGTGCAGGCCTTGTGGTGTATCTTTCGTTACAACATCGCCGATTGAAACCTAACCAATAGAATTTAGCTAGACGCGGCTTCCGCATAGCCGTGCGGGTGTTTTTGTTTCCACGACCAAGCTGAGGTGATGATCTCTTCGAGCGAAGAGTGTTGGGCTTCCCAGCCCAGGGCGCTGTGCAGCTTTTCCTTGCTGGCTACCAGGACGGCGGGGTCGCCGGGGCGACGGGGAGAGAGTCTGCGAGAGATTTTGCGGCCGGTGATTTTCTCGGCGGCGTCGACGACTTCGAAGATGGAGAAGCCGCGGCTGTTTCCTACGTTGAAGGCTTCACCGGAGACGGTTTCGATTGCTTCTAGAGCGCGGAGGTGGGAATCGGCGATGTCCAGGACGTGAATGTAATCGCGCACGCAGGTGCCGTCGGGGGTGGGGTAGTCGGAGCCGAAAACTTCGACGTGCGGGATCACGCCGAGGGCAGCGTCGAGAACTTTAGGAATTAGGTGGGTTTCGACGCGATGGGCCTCGCCGCGTTCGGCGGAGGCGCCGGCGGCGTTGAAGTAGCGGAGAGTGGCGTAGTGCAGGCCGGTGTAGGAGCGGTAGTCGGAGAGGATTTCTTCGAAGCGCAGTTTGGATTTGCCGTAGGGGTTGATGGGATTCTTGGAATGATCTTCGGGGATGGGGACGGTGTGGGGTTCGCCGTAGGTGGCAGCGGTGGAGGAAAAGATAAATTTCTTTACACCGTGGCGAGTGATAGCGTCTAGGAGATTGACGCCGGCGGCGATGTTGGCGGCATAGAAAGTGCTGGGTTCGCGGACGGACTTGGCGACTAGCGCTTCGCCTGCAAAATGCATGACCGCGTCGATAGAGTGTTTGGAAAAAACTTCCTCGATTTGTGCGCGGACGCCTAGATCGGCTTGCGAGAAAATCGCTTTGGGCGGGACGGCGGCGGCGTGGCCCTCCTGAAGATTATCGAGGGCGATGACCTGGTACCCGCGGGCTAGGAGAACTTCTGCGCAGATACTGCCGATGTAGCCTGCGGCTCCGGTTACGAGAACGTTCAAGGATGTGACCTCGCCTTCATACGAAGAATGTGACGTGCAGTCGCACAACTACTAAAACTATCAGGATCGACACAGGTTGTCAGCGACGAATAGGGGAAGCAACGGGACATACGGGAGCCTGGCGGGAGGCGAGCGGCGATGATTGGGTGAAAACGAGAAGAGGTCGCGGCAAGCCCCCTCCCTACAATCGTTTCGGAGGAGCGTCCGCCTGAGAAGGTGGATTGTGGATTACGCTTGCGCCATGCGGCGCTGGAAGGTGAGAAGAATCAGATCGGCGCGTCGGCGGACGCCGAATTTGCTGAGGAGATTAGAGACGTGAAATTTTACGGTGCGTTCGGCGATGTTGAGTTTGCTGGCGATTTCTTTGTTGGAAAGATTTTCGAGCAGAGAGTCCAGGACTTCCTGTTCGCGGCGGCTGAGATTGGTGACGGAATCGGTTTTGAGCCGGCGACCCTGACTGGTAAGGACGGAATCAACAAAGCCGGAAAGGACAGAGCGCGGGACCCAGAACCCTCCATTGGCGACCAGCGGCAGAGCGCGGACCAACTGATCGCGGGCTTCCGTGTACGTGAGAAGACCCTTAACACCCAGACGCAAGAGCTGATAACTGTTGGCGTCCGTGTGCTGTTCGCCGACGACGATCAGGCGCGCCTCGGGATGACGTTCGAGAAGATTGGCCAAAAGTGCGCCGGTCGCAGGCCGTGCGGCATGCCCATCGATGACATAAACCTGAGCGACGGGCGGTTCGAGATTGCGCATGTCCGGCGCGAGCGTGGATTCGAGTTGCTTGACCACGACTTTGAATGGAGCCTTCGACAAGACGCGTTCGAACTCGCTCAGCACCAGGGGATGCGGCGAGAGGATACAAACCGTCATCTTTGAACTTCGCTTGGTAGCCATTATGTGTCAGCGTAGTCAAAACTGTCCTAAGGGGCAAGTCTCTTGGAAGGGACTGTTCTCGAATTGTCACCTAACAGGTAGGGTGCTTTTTCGGTGGGGACCGCGGGGTGCCTTTCGCAGCAAAACCTCGACAATGCGTTCGGCGGCGTGCCCATCCCAGAAGGGGGGAATGCGGCCGGGCTTGCCTTTTCCGGCGAAAATCTGCTGCGCGGCGGCGAGAATTTTCGCGGCGTCCGTGCCTATCAGCAGGTTTGTGCCTTCGGAAATTGTGATGGGACGCTCGGTGTTTTCGCGAAGCGTGAGGCACGGGACACCTAGAGCGGTGGTCTCTTCCTGGATGCCGCCGGAGTCGGTGAGGACCAGTGTGGCCTTGCTAAGCAGGCAGAGAAAATCGAGATAGCCCACCGGAGGGATCAGCTTGAGCTGGGGATGAGTTTTGATGCCGGCTTCAGTGAGGCGTTGCCGGGTGCGGGGATGAACCGGAAAGATTACGGGAATTTGTACGGCGATCGCGTCGATGGCGCCGAGGAGCTCGGTTAGTTTTTCGGTGGAATCGACGTTGGATGGTCGATGAAGGGTGAGGACGCCGAAGCGTTGCCAGTTGAGGGCGTTTTTTAGGTTGAGATCTTCGCCGATTCGGGATTTTTGGGCGATGGGAAGAAAGTGGCGGAGAGAATCGATCATCACATTGCCGACAAGATAAATGCACTCGCGGGGACGGCCTTCTTTGAGGAGATGTTGGATGGCGTCCTCTTCGGTGACGAAGAGAAAATCGGCTAGGGCGTCGGTGAGGATGCGATTGATTTCCTCGGGCATGGAGCGATCGAAACTGCGAAGGCCGGCTTCGACGTGGGCTACTGGAATGCCGAGTTTTACCGCGGCTAGCGAGACGGCAATGGTGGAATTGACGTCGCCGACAACGAGAACCAGATCCGGCTGGTGTTCGATCAAGACGGGTTCGACACGCTTAAGAACTTCC
>Ga0207087_1184_pt1 | contig 12689 bp, 6 predicted proteins | sample Alteio_BWMinHeat_51_FD_153544 | JGI IMG/M metagenome (GOLD analysis project Ga0207087, IMG submission 153544) | Enriched cells from forest soil in Barre Woods Harvard Forest LTER site, Petersham, Massachusetts, United States -... | ecosystem: Environmental > Terrestrial > Soil > Temperate forest >... | reverse complement strand
GTCGTCCTGGATGGTGATGCGTTTGGGATCGGAGACGGCGTCGGAGCGGCCACGGTCGCGCATGTCGTAGGAGATGAGCGTACGGCCCGAAGCAAGCCGTTCGAAGGCGGGGAAAAGGAAAAGACGTCCGGGCAGGATCACGATTTGATTGCCGGAGCCGACTTTCTCGTAGTACAAGCGGACGCGGTCGGGAGTAGTGACGTAGCCTTGCACCTTGCCGGAGGGAGAGGCAGGGGACGGCTGCGCGAAAGATGCAGTGGCGGCGAGCAACAAAGTTGCGCCGATGACAGGGATGTCGAACGGGAGGCGTTTCAGAAGAGACGGAGACACGTCCTGTACCTGGTCATTCGGACGCGCGAAATTGATGGTCGTGAGCAGCGGGTCGGGCTTAGGCGTGTACGGGTTCCCGGGATTTGCGGGATGCGGGCGGGGACGGGGGTTCGGGTTCGACGCCGCGCCAGCCGACGGGGCGGCCGCTGACCGCCTCTTTTACGGAGCGGAACAACACTACGTACATCAATTGGCGGTAATAGAAGCGTTGCAGCAGGACGGGGATGAGTAGCGTCCAATCTTCTTTTTTCTCGAGGAAGAAGGCGAGCGTGCAGGTGAGCGCGTCGATGAGCAAAAAGGCCAGGAAGAAGAGAAGCGAGCCGAGGAGATCACCAGTGTCGGAATGCAGCTGCGGGAGCCAGGAGAGGTGCAGCTTTTCGAGTCCCCAGATGGCCACAGAGCCGAGAAAAAGCAAATCGATGATGGGAGAGACGAGCGGAAGAATCAACTGGAACAAAAGAATATTGGGAAGAGCGATGAAGCCGAGCGTGCCGTATTTCGGGCGGAACAGAGCATCTTTGTGCTTCCAGACCGATTGCAGCGTGCCGAAAGTCCACCGGAAGCGCTGGCGGATCAGCTGGCCGGGAGTTTCCGGAGCATCGGTCCAGGCGATGGATTCTTCGTCGTAGGAAATGCGCCAGCCGAGGCGGCGAATGGCGATGGTGAGGTCGGCGTCTTCGGCGACGGTGTCCGCGGTGATACCGCCGGCGGCCTCGATAGCGGATTTGCGCCAGGCGCCGAGAGCGCCGGGCACGACGGTGATGCAATTGAGCAAATCGAAAGCGCGCTTTTCCATGTTCTGGCTGGTGATGTATTCAAGAGCTTGCCAGCGAGTGAGCCAGCCGGTGCGGTTGCCGACTTTGACGTTGCCGGCGACGGCGGCAGTTTTGGGATCGGAGAAATGGCGGAGCAGCTTGGTGATGGCGTCAGGCTCGATTTCCGTGTCAGCGTCGATGGTGACGACGATTTCGGTTTCCGCGTGGGAAAGCGCGAGGCGGAGAGCGGCGGACTTTCCGCGATTGACCTGATGAATGATGTGTACGCGGGGATCCTGGCCGAAATTGGCATCGAGGAGCGAGCCAGTGGAATCGGAGGAGCCGTCGTTGACCACGATGACGCGGAGAGATTGCGCGTCAGAGGCGAGCACGGAAGCGACGGTCTGGACGATGACGCTTTCCTCGTTGTACGCGGGAATGAGCACGGTGACGGCCGGCTCGGGAACGGGCATGACCGCGTGATCGGGCCGCAGCTTTTCGATGACGGCGAGGATGCCGATGATCAGGGCGCGCCCGCTGACCAGAACGATGCCGGCGATGAAAACGGTGGCGATGAGCAAGCGGAACCAGTGATAAATGCCGAAAATGAAGCCATCGGCACGCGCTTCCCAAAGCTCCTGGCTGGTCAGTTGAACCATGACCTGCGCGCGCGTCTTGCTGATGAGGTCGGAGACGGAGACCAATTGGTAGCCTTGCGCGCGCAGCTTGTCGATGATTTGCGGGAGAGCGATGAGCGTTTGCGAACGATCGCCGCCGCCATCATGGAACAGCACGATGTTGCCGACCGGGGCCTGCGAGAGAACGCCGTCAATGATTTCCTGGGCCGGGATTTGCTTGCCGAAGGGCTGCTGCCAGTCGCGGGGATCAATTTTCTGGCCGATGATGAGATAGCCCATCTCTTGCGCGATAGGGAGATGCGCGACTTCTTCAGCGTACTCGGGCTGATGGTCGATGCCATAGGGCGGGCGGAACAGGATGGTTTTGACGCCGAGGGTGCTTTCGATGAGGCGCTCGGTGAGATTGAGTTCCCACTTGATTTGCGTGGGCGAGACATCTTCCCAGCTGGGATGCGTGTAGGTGTGGTTGGCGATTTCGTGGCCTTCGGCGTATTCGCGGCGGAGGAGCTCGGGCGATTGGTTGCCCGCGATGCCGATCACGAAGAAGCAGGCGGGGACGTTTTTTTGCTTGAGGATATCGAGGACTTTGGGAGTCCAGCGCGGATCGGGGCCGTCGTCGAAAGTGATGGCGATTTTTTTCTTGGCGGCGCCGAGCTGTTCGATGTCGTAGGAGAGCGGATAGGCGTCGAATTTCTCCCCGGTGAACAAATCCGCGGAAGGCTCGTAAGTGAAGGTGCGATGGCCCTGCTTGGGAGTGTCCAGGAAATGCCAGATGTCTCCGTCGCCTTCGAGGATAAGATCGGGGCCGGGAAGAACGTCGGCGAGTTTCTGGCGAACGGCGTCGTCGGGGTGCGTGACGTCCCAAATGGGCCAGAGCGACGAGTCTGAGGAACCGAGGCGCCAGAGGGCGGTGCCTTGCACGCCGAGACGCTCGCTGGCGCGCAGCTCGTTGTAAGCAGTCAGGGCGTCGAGCATCCAGACGTGGTGAACGTGATTGTGGTCGTCGTAGTAGGAATAGTTGGGATTCAGGGAATTAGCGTCGAATTCAATCTGGGACTCGGATTCGTTGGCGCGCAGCAGCGCCTCCTGAATAGTGAGGGATTCGGCGGTTTCATGGGCCTTGCCGGGCGCCTGCGACCAATCGTAAGCGTAGCTGCCGATGGCGACGATGATTTTTTGCGCGGGAACAACTTCCATGATTTGCTGGAGATTCTCGACGTACCAGTCCTGTGAAGCTATGGGGCCGGGCGGCGAAGTGAGCCAGTGCTCGTCGTAGTTCATGAGCACGATGGCGTCCACCTGTTTGCCGAAGAATTCGTAATCGTAGGCGTCGTCGCGCGCCGGAAGCGCGACCATCAGCTTGAGGCCGACAGCGTGCAGAGCGGGACCGAGATGGGCGATGAACTCCTGAAAGTCGTCCTGGTTTTTGTCGGGAATTTCCTCGAAGTCGATGACGATGCCGGCCTCGTGAGAGGCGACCGCGTATTCGACGAGGTCGCGAATGAGGTTCTGGCGCGCCGCGGGATTGCCGAGCATTTCCGCCATTTCCTTGATGCGCCAGTTGGTACCGTCGTAATTGTTGACCAGGCCCATGCACGGGACTTCGACGCCGGTAGCTTTTACTGTTTTCAACCACAAGTGGAGCTTGTCGTCTTTGAGGCGCGCGATGGCTTCGCTCGGAGAAGTTTTCACGACTTGCTGGCCGCGTTCGTAGTCGACCACGGTCAAGGCGCCGTCGGGAGAGACCGCGTGAAGCTGTTCAGGGATGAGCAGGTCGATGTCTTTGTAGTGCTTGCGGAGAGAAGCGAGGCTATTGGGATCCCAGCTGACGAAAAAGGCGGCGCGCAGAGGATCGTAGCTGGCGGGGACAGTGCCGATATTGGCGACGCGGCGATGGCGGCCTTCGCGGACCGGGACTTTTTTCTTGATCTTCAGCGCCCGGAAGCCGGACTTGGTTTCCGGAAGCAAGCTGGCGGGAAGCTCGACGCTGACGGCGATGGTGATGAAAAAATAGCCGAGCAGCAGCGCCAGCAAAGCGCCGCTGATTTCCATGATGCGCCGAGTGAGACGCCAGCGCAGACGCTGCGCGTCGTAGAAAATGGGACCGCGTTCCTTCATCTAATCTGGCAACCCGTGTTGAGGCATGAACGGCAAATCACGCTCGAGCCGAGTCCGTCCGCCGGAGCGTAGCACTCTATTGTAAGATGCGGCTCGCACATGAGGCGAATTTTCTCGCACCCTGTTACACCGCTGTTCTTCGGGCTGTGCCTGCGTCTGCTGTTGGTGCTGAGGGTTCCCGCGACGTCGGGGGACACGGTGCTATACGAGCAGATGGCCACGAACTGGCTGAAGCATGGCGTGTATGCGATGGAAGTGAATGGCGCGATTCAGCCGGTCGATTTGCGCATGCCGGGATATCCGGGGTATCTGGCGCTGGTGTATTGGCTTACGGGAAAGACCGGGGCAGCGGCGCGGATTGGGGTGCTGCTGGGGCAGGTGGCGGTGGATCTGCTCGGGTGCCTGGTGATCGCGGCGCTGGCGGTGGTGCTGCTGATTCCGGCGGCTCAACGGGCAGGAGCTGGCAGGCGAGTCTTCATGGCAGCGCTGTGGCTGGCAGCGCTGTGTCCATTTACCGCAAATTATACGGCGGTGCCGCTAACGGAAACGTTGGCGGTGTTTCTTACGGGCCTGGCAACGGTATTGTTCGTCCTATTGCTGCAGACCTACGCTTGTGGCGTTTTCTTTTCCCTGCCGATTCGAAGTGAACGAGCGAGGGCGTTTGTTGTGAGGAATTCGGTGCGATTCCTGCTTTTTACGCCGGGCTTTGTCGTTGGTGTCGCGACGCTGTTTCGCCCGGAGAGCCCGATTCTTCTGGCAGTAGGACTGATGGTTCTTGCGAGTGCAATCGGCCTCCGCTCCGAATGGAAGGTCTTTCTGCGAATTGCCGCGATTAGTGCTTGCGCTTGCGTAGTGCCGCTGCTGCCGTGGGCGGTCCGGAATTTTGTGACGCTGCATGAGGTGCAGTTTCTGGCGCCGAAGAATTCCAACCTGCCGGGCGAGCTTGTGCCTTACGGATTCATGGCCTGGGAGAAAACCTGGCTGTTTCGCGTGAAGGATTGCTACCTGGTGCCATGGAAGCTGAATGGGGAACCCATTGACGTGGAGACGATTCCGGCGCGGGCGTTCGATACGGCGGAGGAAAAGCGGCGCGTCGCAGCGATTCTCGAGCCATACAACGAGGATTTGACACTGACGAAGGAACAGGACGACGCCTTCGCGCAACTGGCGCGCAAACGGACGGCGCGGCATCCGCTGCGCACCTACGTGTGGCTGCCGGCGCTGCGCGCTCTGACGATGTGGTTCGCACCGCGTATCGAGCTGCTGCCGGTGTCGGGAACGGTGTTCCCGCTGGCGCAATCGTGGGAAGACGACAAGATCGATCAGGGCGTAACCGTCGGGGTGTTTCTGCTGAATATTCTTTACGTGGGGCTGGCGATTTTTGGGCGTGGCAATTGTGGCGCGCGGGCGCAGCAGCGCGGCCGGCACTTGCCCTGGTGATCGCATTCATCGTGTTGCGGACGGCGTTCTTGACGACGCTCGAGACGCCTGAGCCGCGTTACGTGCTGGAGTGTTTTCCGGCAGTGATTGCGCTGGGGGCGCTGGCGTTTGCGCGCGGGATGCCGCTAAGCACAGCAGCAACGTCGTGATGATCTGGCGGAGTCAGCGTTCTTCGAGAGGTTCCGGGTGGATGGTCACGCGGGAGACCTGGGGGAATCTTTCCTTCACGCGATCTTCAAGGGCGGCGGTGACGTCGTGCACCTGCGTGACCAGCAGCGAACCTTTCATGGTGCAGTGGCAGGAAGCGAGAATGTGGTGCTCGACCTGACGGGCGCGGACGTTGTGGCAATTGATCAACTCGTCGTATTCAGAAGGCAGCGTGTTTAGAAACTCCTCGATAGCCGTTGAGAGGAGTTTCATTTCGGCGATACCGCGTTCGGGCGTGGCGATGTGGCGGCCGAGCGGCTCGATATGAATATTGACTTCCACCGCGCCGCCGGGGAGCTTGAGTACTTCTTCTTCGAGTTCGCTGGCTTGGCGATGGGCATCGCGCAGCGAGAGATTTTCGTCGACTTCAAGATGCAGCTCGATGAACAGCAAGCCATCTTGCTGCTGGGCGCTGAGATCGTGAACGGCCAGGCCGCGGCGCTGTGCCACAGCGCGAATAGCTTCGAAGAGGTGCTCGCCTTGCTGGGCGCGCGGCTCAGCGTGCACCATCACATCCGAAGGGACGATTTCGCCGACGCGTTTTTCGATGGCGTCGGTCAACGAGTGCACCTGTTCGATGCTGGAGGTGCGCGGCACGCTGACGGTCGCGTCCACGAAATGGCGGCCGCCGGCGCGGCGGACGCGCACGCGGTCCACCGCGAGCACCCCATCCATCGCGGAGATGGAGCGGGCGATCTGGTTCTGCAGATCGACAGGAGCGGCGTCCAGCAAGGCGTCGAGCGTGCGCATGCCAAGGCGCGATCCTACCCACAGGATAATGGCCGCGACGATCAAACCGGCGATGGCGTCGGCGTAGACGAGCCAAGGAAGATTCCACGTCTCCCCAGCCCACACCAGTCCAACGCCCGCGATGACCACCATGGTGCTCCAGACATCGGTCGAGAAATGCAGCGCGTCGGCTTCCAGGGCTTCGCTGGAATATTTTTGCGAGATGCGGTTGAGGGCGCGGGCGCGGGTGATGTCGATGGCTAAGGCGATCAGAAGAACGACGATGGCGAGAATGCTTGGCTGCACGTGCACGGAGCGAAAGAACAGGCGCACGATGCCTTCGTAGATGACGTAAAGCGCGGTGAGCAGTAGCAAAGCCGTTTCCACGAAGGCCGAGAAATTCTCGAATTTGCCGTGGCCGTAGGGATGGCGCTCGTCCGCCGGCAGATCGGAGACGCGCACGGAAAGAAACGTGATGATGGCCGCGACCAGGTCGAGGCTGGAGTGCAGTGCCTCGGAAAGAACGCCAAGGCTCCCGGTGCGCAGGACCAGAAAGGACTTGAGCGCCACCAGCAAAACCGCCGAGCCCACGCTCAGCAGCGCGGCGCGCTTTTTCTCCCGGCTTTCTTGGTGCAGGCGGCTGGCCATGTCGGTCGGATAAGACTACCTCAAGTCCCGGGTGACATGCCCGCCGCGCGGGAGTGCGTGAGCGTCTGAGATTAAACCGTACAGCTTCCATCTCGGGTGGCGCCCGGGCTTTCACTCTCCGGCACTTGCCTCGGGAACTAAGGTCGGCTAAGGTTCCACTGCACCCCGGAGACCCCTCATGCCTTGGAAACTCTTCCTGTTCGTCGCGGCGTTGTGCTCTTGTTGCGTCAGTGCATTCGCGCAGAACGCTCCGCCGGCGCCGGGCGGAGCAGCTGCGGCAACCGTGTGGAACGCAATTTCCGCGCCTGCGATGGATCCGGCGCGGTCGGCGCACGCGGAAAATGTTGACATCGTGCGCGATCGCATTCATATCACGCTGATCGACGGCACCATGCAATTCACGCAACCGGTCGACGGCGTAACTTTCGGGGCCGCTTTTCGCGGCAAAGGCCGGGTACAAGTGGAACCGCCCAATCCCGTCGAGGCGCAGCAGCTTAAGTTCTTCACCAAGCAGGAGAAAATCGATTTCTCGTTCACCGACGCCACTTTCAGTTTCACCGACGGTCTGGCAGACGAAGTGGCGAAGCAGGCAAAGTGGCTCCCCTCCGCCGCAGCCAACGATGACCTCTACGCCAGCCGCCAGAAAGCGCGCGAGGATCTCGGCGAGGCGGCGCTGCCGCGCATGCTGCAAGGCCTAGTCGCCGCAAACCGCGAGCGAACCGCTTACTTTCTTGCCGATCTGAAACTTTCTGGCAAGGACTGGGTGGAAGTCCACTACGACGCGCTCGATCCGGAAGACATTCGTGTGACGCGCTGGGTCGACGTCGGCCCCTTCAAACTCAACGACACCTGGCTGCACTTTCCCGCCAAGGGCGTCAGCAGCGCGGAGGCCTGGAAAGATCCGCTCGCCAAGGAAGACTTCGCCATCCGCGCATACAACATCAACGCCGCCGTCACCTCCGGCGCGGACCTCAGCGCCACAACCAAGATGACCATCGAGCCGCGACTGCCGGGGCAAAGCGTGCTGGTATTCGAATTCAACTCCAATCTGCGTGTCGATTCCATAAAGGACGGCCAGGGAAACGCGCTGAGTTTTTACCAGGCGCGCGAAACCAAGGATCGCTACCAATCCTACGGCGATTACGTCGCGGTGATCTTGCCGCAACCGCTCGCGCCTGGCACGCCTCAGACGCTGGAATTTCGTTACGCCGGCAAGCGCGCCATTCGTAAGGCCGGCAGCGGCAATTATTTTTGTGAAAGCTCCGGATGGTACCCCGAACTCAGCAACAGCTTCGCCACCCGCGCCGACTTTGACATGACTTTCCGCAGCCCCAAGAATTCCGTGCTGGTGGCCACCGGCGCGAAGACCAGCGACACCGTTGACGGGGGCACGCGCATCACCACCTGGAAGAGCGACATTCCCCTCGCCGTCGCCGGATTCGCCTACGGCGATTACAAACCGTACAACGACAAAGCCGGCGAGGTTGCCGTGGACGTCTATGCCAACCGCGAACCCGACGATCTGATGGCTTCCGTGCAGCGCGCATTCGAATCCGGCGCGGTGCAAGGCGCGGTCGGCTCGCTCACTCCTTCGATCATGGCCAAGACCATGGGCGCCGAGATGGCCAATACCGTGCGGCTCTTTTCCTCCTATTTCGGCCCGTATCCCTACAAAAGTCTCTCCGTGGCCAGCATTCCGTTCAGCTACAGCCACGGCCAAGGCTGGCCGGGGCTGATTTACCTGTGGTCCGGCTCGTTCCTGGACTCCACGCAGCGCCACGCCATCGGCATGAAGGACGGCGTCGAACTCACGGATTTTTTCCGCGCACACGAAAGCTCTCATCAATGGTGGGGCCAGCGCGTCGGTTGGAAGAGTTACCACGACCAATGGCTCTCGGAGGGCTTTGCAGATTTCTCGGGAATTCTCTACGTGCAATATCGGCAGAACATGAAAGAAGCGCTGCACCAATGGCGCGAGGAAAAAGAGAAGATTCGCAAGAAGGATACGTTCGGACGCGCGCGCGAATCGCTCGGTCCCATCTGGATGGGCCAGCGCATCCGTTCTTCGCAGTCAGACGGCGGCGCCTACCAGGATTTGATCTATTCCAAGGGCGGCTACGTCCTGCACATGCTGCAAATGCAGCTGATGGACGGCCGCTCCGCCGACCCCGATCATCTCTTCAAGGACATGATGCAGGACTACTGCAAGACCTTCGACAACAAAGCTGCTTCCACCGAAGACTTTCGCGCCATCGTCGAAAAACATATGACGCCGTCGATGGACGCGGGCGGCAACCAGAAGATGGACTGGTTCTTCGATCAATACGTCTACGGAATGGCCGAGCCGCAATACACTTTTCGCGCCGCGCTGGACTACACGGCAGATGGCAAGACGCACTTCAAAGCCGAGCTAACGCGGACAGGAGTGCCGGAAACCTGGAAAGACGTCGTCCCGCTGTACGCGCACATGGGCGATAAGACCGTAAAGATGGGAAACATCCGCGCGACGCACGCGACCGAAACCGTCGAAGCCAACATCGCCGGCAAAATCGACCGCATCACCATCAACGATTACGAAGATTTACTTGCGGATGTGAAGCAGTAGCTTCGGCAGAGCGCCACAGCGTTATTTATCCCGCTCTGCCGCTCGGGCAGTCAACCTGGCCGCAACAAATCGCAGTGCCGCCGAGTTCATGCAATAGCGCAGCCCCGTGGGCTCCGGGCCGTCCGTGAACACGTGCCCCAGATGCGCCTCGCACAGCCGGCACTTCACTTCGCGCCGTAACACTCCCGCGCTCATGTCCAGCTTCTCGTACACGTTTTCCGGCGCTATGGGCACCCAGAAGCTCGGCCAGCCGGTGCCGGAATCGAATTTCGTGATTGAGCTGAACAGCGCGGTGTCGCAGTCGATGCAGCGATACAGCCCCGAAGCGTGCTGATCGTATAGCGCGCCGCTAAAGGCGAACTCCGTGGCCGCGCGCCGGGTTACGTCATACTGCAGCGGCGTCAGTTGCTTTTTCCACTGTGCTTTGGATTTGCGCAGCTTCGGCAGGCTCACCACGCCCAGCGGCGAGCCATCCGCCGCAAATTTCGCAATCTTCACCGGCCCGGGATCGTCTTCGACGGGAACATCATCGGCAAGCGCGGAGAGACAAATGCGCTGCACGCCGACGAGCAGTCCATACGCCGCAACCGTCGCCGTGCCAAAAATGAGGCCGCGTCTTGTTAGCTCATTCATGTTTCGTTCACTACGCCAAGCACTCGCAGTCAAACGCCGGGGCAATCGCTACCCGGGCGAGTCGCTTACTTGGCCGTCATCACCGGCGCCGGCAACAACGGCAGCCGCTTCGGTTCGCCACGCGATCCGCGCACTTCCACTTCCTCAAAGTATAGCGAAGGCGCCACGATGGACGCCGGAATTCCCGTCTGCGCCGAACCAAACGCGCCCAGCGCGGTCCCCGCAAACCCGGTCACCTGGCTCTGCATGTAGTTGTAAACGAAGTTGTCGTTCCCAATCCCCGCGATATTCCGCAGCGACCGCGTGCTCAACCCGATCACGCGCATGCCACGCACGATTTCTTCGCGCCCGTCCGCCGGATAAATGCGGTACACCACCAGCGGCAAACGGTCGCCCGTTCCTGCGCCGCCTCCGAAGCTCGCCAGCAGCTCCGAGAAGTCCTCCTGGTGCAGGAAGCTGATCGCCGGATTATCCATTTGCCGCACAATCAAACAGTAGTTCAGTTTTTCCGAACGGCACGCGTCCAGGAATTTTTTCTTCAGCTCCGCGGCGGACACCGTCTCCGACGACGTGAACAGCAAATTGCTCATCGTCGGCTTGGCGTCGTTCAAGAACGCGGCGCGCCCGTGGCCATTGGACTGCTCAAAATCCGGCCCCGGCCGCCGCGACATCAACTCGCTCTTCAGCGTGCCGTTTTCCACCAGCGTCACTTTTTGCCCGCGCACGCCTTCGTCGTCCACGTTGAAGCCGCCCAGCAGCGGCTTGCCGTCGAAGTCTTTTGCCGTCGGATCGTCCACCAGTGTCACGCTCGCCGGCAGCACCCGCGCTCCCAGCCGCGTGATCCAATCGCTTTTTCCGCCGAGTCCCGAGAGCATCTGCTCCATCACCGGCGTAAACGAAACCGGCGGGCGCGCTCCGTTCACTGCCGGACCCAGCACCTGGGCTAGCAGCGGCGCGGCTGCACGTGCTTCGAAAAGCACCGGCCCGGTGTAATCCTGCGTTGCAGGCGCCCTTCGCAGCGCCATCAATTCCGTGCCGCAAACATTCAAGTTCTTGCGCACCGTCTCTGCGTCCGGAAGGTCCGCCGGCCGCGGCGCATACGCCGTGTACAGATGATTCAGCGGCGTGCCATCGTCGGCTAGCGTGTCCAGACCCGCTTCAATCGCGGCGAATCGCCGATTCTGCCGGATCTCCGTGCCTTCGCTGGTCAGCAAATATTCCGTCGCGTAAACCAGGTAATAAGTCACCCGCGATTCGTAAATTTGCGGAAAGGCCCGCAGCCCGGCGGAAGCATCGCGCGCTTCCTGCTCCCAATTGCGCGAAGACCAATCCGCAGCCGCCAGCGGCTCGATCAATTGCATCGGCTCGGCCTTCGAAAAATCGTCGATATCCGATTGTCGCGCCAGGCTGTTCAGATACGCCTGCTTGCGCGAATACGTCTCCACTGCTTCCTTGAAAGCCTGATCCGTGGCGATCCACAAATCCTGTCGCAGCGAATTGTAGTCCTTGTCGATTCCCACTGCGCCGGTTGGCCCGATAAAACCGCGGAAGCCGTCGTCGCTCACAAAATTCGAGCTATCGTGCTTGTAGTCGCCCACCCGCGCTTCCACGTTCATGAAGCGGTTGCGCGTCCGCGTGGTGTTCAGCAGCGCCCCGAATTCGGCCACGATTTCGCGCACCTCCAGATCCAGCAGCCGGTACTCCACGTAGTACGGCCGCACCGGCTGTTCCGTGCCCGGAATTTTCAACTCCAGCCGCGTTTTCGCGCGCGCCATTTCATCGCGCATCGCCCGCAGCGTCTGATCGTTGTCGTTTGGCTGTTGCGCTCGTTTTCCGGAAGACGCCGCGAAAGCAGCAGCGCTCAGCGCGAGCGAAAAAAGTGTGAGTGCGGCGAACCGCAACGCGCTCTTCATTGCTGGCCTCCCGTAGCGCCGTTATCGTGCGCAGGCGGCGGCAGTATCGGCGGCCGGTCCGTCGATGTTTGTTTCTTCTGCACTTCCAGCTCGGAAGTCAGAATCGCCGGCGACGCCGCGGAAACCGGAACGGAACCCGATTCCGCGCCACAATACCCGTTGAACACTTCCGGCGTATCTCCGGTCGCCACAATCTTGGTCAGCGCCGCCAGCGGCGTCCCCACAATGTCCACACCACGCACCAGTTCGTCCGGCCGCCCGTCGGCATAAACTTTGTACACCACCAGGGGCAGCACCTGAAACGCTTGCGGCTGCCCGCGCCCGGTAAACGTAAATCCACCGGCGATATCGTCGATCAGCAAGCCAAACTGCTTGTTCTGTTCCTTGATCAATTCAATCAGCTTCGCGCGAAGCTGCGCGTTGGTCATGGTCTTGCTGCTTTGCACAATCAAATTGCCTTGCCGCGATACCGGCGTGGCCCCCAGTTGCCGGCGCCCATGCCCGTTCGATTTGGGAAACTCCGCCAGCGGCGAGCGCGACATTTCAAATCCCTTCAGCACTCCGTGATCCACCAGGGTCACCCGCTGCGCCGGCACTCCTTCATCGTCAAACTGGTAGTAGCCCAGCAGATCTTCATTTCCCAGCTTTTTCATGGTGGTGTCGTCGACGATGC
>Ga0207087_1179_pt1 | contig 13384 bp, 10 predicted proteins | sample Alteio_BWMinHeat_51_FD_153544 | JGI IMG/M metagenome (GOLD analysis project Ga0207087, IMG submission 153544) | Enriched cells from forest soil in Barre Woods Harvard Forest LTER site, Petersham, Massachusetts, United States -... | ecosystem: Environmental > Terrestrial > Soil > Temperate forest >... | reverse complement strand
GACAAAAATTGACAGAATACTGCGCGCAAACTTGCCAGCGCCTACCAAAGTTTCGATCTTGGCGGTGAATAGATAGTTTTACTTTTTGCCAGCCGCTCCCTTTTGTGCCTTCTCATGAGCCTGCACGATCAATGAGGCACATTGCTTCACATCAGCTGCCTCAGATGTACTTGCAAGTCTATTCGTAGCCCATTGATAAGGGGTGGCTGCCGTGGTAGCACGATCAACATTTGCCCCTTGTGCTAACAAAAATTTAACCGTCTTTTTATGACCATGCATAGCTGCAGCCACCACGGGCGCTAAGCCCTTTTCTGTTGTTCTATTCACATCAGCATGTAAATCTAACAACAAACACCGAATAGTTTTAATGTTGCCCTTCTGAGCGGCACTGACTAAAGCAGGCCATCCACAAAGACCGTCTCGGACATCAACATGCGCGCCTAATCTAACAAACTCTTTCATTTCTGCAGTCTCACTTTTTTCCGCTGCATCTAAAAATTTGTTATCCATATCAGTTGGCTTATGTTTTTGAATAAATGTAGCAATATCGCTGTCTAACTGCTTATCTTGTTCTTTATGGGATGCTAACTCTATGGCTCTTTCGAGCATTTCTTTGGCAAGTTCTTTTTGGGCAGGATCATCTGTCTGCAGTCCCCATAATATTCCATTACTTAAGACAAACAACATAACTGATTTTTCCATAAACATGTCTATCCCTTTTTGAATGGTGATTTGAATTTCTCAATGAGTCGTCCCAACTTGCCTTTAGGTTCTTGTGTTTGTTCTTTTTCTTCTTTCTTTTCCTCTTTTTCCTCTGGCACTGGTTTGTTCTTTGCATCCCGAGCATTGTGTTCTGCCCGTTTTACAATTTCTTGAATGCGCGTGCGCGTCATTTTCCACAGTTCTTTAACCTCAGAAGTAACCTTCTCCTTATTAGTAATTTTTATCTGAAGATTATCGACTAACTCATCATGCAGGAGATCCGCAAACACATAGCCGTAAACAAGCTGACCTATCGATTGATCTGTCGGCAGTAATCCCTTGCAAAGGTCAGCTACACAATCTTTTGAAGAATAAAATTCTCTTTTTTTGGCCAAACGAGACACAAGTAGAAACTGTATTGGCTTGACTGGATGATGCAATAGACCCAAGCCTATAGAACCCCGATAATGATGAAAAAAACATCTCAAGAAGTTATCTTGCAATTCACTTTTAACAATAAGTTTATTCAAGACTGATTGTGTCAACTTAATTCGCTCTTGATACGCCACTTCATCTTCAACTGCATCCCCCTTAGATACCTGCTTATCAAAAACTTTTGATTTGTTGTGAATAAGATACTCAAGAAAATCGCCCAGAGGCTTATGCCCAAAAAATAAACCATTGTAAACCACACGTCCTAAACCATTAACAACGACTCCTTGATCAAGCAGATAATCAGCGACTTCTATGTTGCCATGATCAACAGCAATCTGCAATGGTGTACCTAGTTTTTCGTGCGCAATATGAATCAGACGATCATCTTTAGCATGCAAAAGCTTAACTATTGGCAAGTAAGCTTTCTTGCAGGCAATATGTATTGGCATAAACCCGTCATCAGTCTTAGCACGCACATTAATCTTTGGATGCTCAATCAGATAACGCACTGCATCAACATGCCCAAAGACTGCTGCAAAACACAGTGCCGTATGTTCATATTTTCTTGTTTTTGCCGTAACATCAGCACCATTTTCGCATAAGATTTTGATTACCTCAGCTGATCCGGCTGCCTTGTTACTACATGCGTTATGCAATGGAGTAAAGTCTTCCAAAGAGCGATGATTTACCTTTGCTTTGTTCTCTACTAAAAACTGGACTATATCAGCAAAACTCGACTCTGCCGCATGGTGAAGCGGGGTACTCTTTTCTTTATCAACATCGTTTACCGACAATCCCTTACCGCATAAGAATTTCACTACTGCTAAACTACCTGCCGAACTTGATCGACATGCGCTATGTAAGGGAGTCCAGTCTACAAGATTGCGTACCTTTATCCGAGCCCCTTTTGTTTCCACCAAAAATGTTAAAATATCTATGTTGCCACCATACGCAGCGCAATGTACAGCTGTACCGAACCGCTTATCCCTTTCATCAATACGTGCACCATGTTCTAGCAACCATTCCACCGTATCTCGCGAGCCATGCTTACCGCACGCGCGCAGCAATAGCGTCTGCTCAGAGTTATCGCGAATGGTATTATCTATCCGCCGTTCTATTATTAAATACTTTAAAATTTCTAACCAGCCACCCTCTGCAGCCACATGAGCAGGTGTCGACCCATTTTGAGAGCGGGCATTCAGGTCAGCGCCCTTTTGTGCCAACAATTTGAGCATATCGACTGAGCCAGCAGCAGAGGGGAGACAGGCATAATGAGCAGGAGAATAGCCATAGTGCGAGGCAACATTAGGATCAATACCGGCTTCCTCTAATAAGAACTGGGCCACATCTATCAATCCCGCCTGAGCGGCTCCATGCAATGCTGTTCTACCATAATTTTCTACGAGTTTGACTCCTTTGTTATGCGCATACCGTACAACACGTAATGGATCGCACGCCTCTTTACTACAGGCCGCTATGGCAACGGTGCGACCAAATTCATCTTGCGCATGAATGTCTGCTTTGCACTCTTCCACGAGAAAACGCACTAAATTGATGCTTCTTCGGGCAGCATAATACAATGGCGTATCACCCTCTTTGTCGGTCGCGTTTACATCAGCACCATGTTTGTGTAACAGCTTCAACATTGGCAAAGCATTGTGGCAAACGGCCAGATGAAATAACGTTATATTTGATTCCTGTGCATCTTGACGTATAATCGGACGAATAATATTAAAAATTGCACCCTGCAACTGCTCAACTCTACAGTTAGGGCTGGCGCCTAATATCAATGCTTGCTCAGCCGGATCATATAAATCGGAATAAAGCGAAAGCGCCAAAATATCATTCGATCGCTGGCTCACGACATCTCGTTCTTCTTGCGTCGTTTGAGGCAGCTGCGCAATCTCTTGAAGCTGGTTCGGTAAATTAGCACTATAGACCGGAGCTGGCTCTTTGTCAGAAGACATGCTCCACGTAAGTGAACTATTCAGACATAGAGTGAAAAGAATACATTTTAAGCGGTGGTATTTCATAGAGCTCCCCTCTTTTGCGGTTCATCGCTAAAATGCCACTAGTGTATGCCTTTTTATTATTACTGCAATCATTTTAACACACAAAAAAAGAGAGCATATCAAATCGATATGCTCTCTTTAAAACTAGTTCAGCGCCAGACAATCAGTCAAAAATATCACACCCAGCCTTCGCCAAAGCCTCCGACTTAACCAAAAGTCTTCGACGGGCACAGACGCAAGCGAGGAAAAAATGCATAAATAAATCATCATTTTAAACTTACTTATACTTTCTCGTTCTAGTCGATTTATACGTCCCCACCGTCATCCTTTCCAGCCTTCGCTTGCAGCTTCGGCGGACAGGGCGCATACGGAGGACTCGTGGATGAATAGTGATGCTCTCCGTCCCGTCATCCTTACGGAAGTGAGGACCCAGTTTAATTATTATTTTTGATGTTCGGCAAACAATTGCGTAATCAGAAACAAGAAGTGAAATATTGCACTAGTTATCAACAAGGTTTTTGAGCATTAATAGCCTTCAGACTGGGTCCTCGCTTTCGCAAGGATGACGTACTGGGGGCATTTTCCACGGTTCTAGAGAATATCTATTCTTAGTCTATCAAAAACATCCATTCTTGCCGACTTGTCTATCGTAACCTTTTTGCTAAGCGTACGTAGGCTAGACAGGAATGACGGCTGTGGTGAAAATTAATGTAGAAAAATGCATATCACTTCCATCAACAACATTATCCAACTTTTACAACAACGCTCAGAAGCAAAGTTATCCCCTCATTGTCGAACTTTTATGTTTTCTTATCCCGAGTCAGCGTAAATATTTTATCTTTAGTTTTCTTGAACTGTTCCCCTAACCTTTTCCAAATATTTTCTGAAACGTGTTCCTCATTCTTTTCAACAACAGCTTCTTCGGCTACAGAAACGGCAGAAACTATAGAAACAACTGATTTGTCCTTTAGCGCATTCTTCTCAGCAGTTTTTACAATCTCTTGAATACGTTCGTGCGTCATATTCCATAGCTCTGTCAAATCCTGCTCAGTAAATTTCGTATTAATTTGAGTAAGAATGCTATTTTCTTCTTTTACTCGTTGCGCTGCTTGGGCCATCCAATCATTGACAATGGCACACAAAACGTGGCGATAAATAGTTACACCAATTGATTGATCAGCAGTAGGTAAATTGCCAAAAGCCATCACGCAATCTTTGGTTGGGTAAAATTCTTTGCATTGCGCTAAATGACATTTTAACAGAATCTGCAATGGCCTGACTGGATGCTGGCGCAAGGATTCCATGATAACATATTTTTTAAGCACATCATCACACTTAAAACTGCTCGTATTTTTCCAATCACTTTTGCTCATAAGTTTAGTTAATGTCGATTGTTTGTGGTTAATTCGTTTTTTATATGCCGCTTCACTTTCAATTACAAAACCGTTCTTATAGGTACGCCCAAACTTATGGCCAGCAAGATACTTGAGGAATAAACATAATGGCTGCTGATCAGAAAAATCGGCACCCTGCCCAACTCTGGTCTCTTTGATGCAAGCCCCGCAATCGAGTAGACACTCTACGGTATACGTATAACCGTTTCGAGCAGCCATCTGCAGTGGTGTTCCATCCTTCTCATGAGACACGTTAAGAATTTTATCTTTATCCTTATGAGCGCATAACAACTTTACGATAGAAGAATACCCGTTAAGACTGGCAGCATGTAATGCATTGTATCCATCTTTATTAACATCAGTAACGCTCACATTCGGATGTTTGAGCAGATAGTCAACGGTCCTCATATAGCCACCCAGAGCAGCCGCAATGAGTACCGTATCGTTATTCTTATCTCTGACAGTAACATCAGCCCCATTCTCACATAATACTTTAATTACCTCGACCAGATCTGGCCGATCAGACATTTCAGAAAAACATGCTGCCAGCAATGGCGTCTCTGACTTCTGGTCCGTTCCATTTATGTTAGGTTTAGGCTCTCGTGCGAGCAAATAGCGCATCACTGCTGCAGAACGATACCGCGCTGCAATAAATACCAGACGCAACACGTCAGCAGGAGTAAGATTGACATGTCCATTGTCTACTAAAAATTTTAACACCTCACTATTGAGTGCGGATGCTGCTCGGTGCTCAGCACCCCAGGAACAATTATCATATTCGGTAAGATCAGAACCGTTGGCCAACAGAAACTTAACAATTTCTACTGCATCAGCAGATCCATTTTCACAGGCAAACAAGAGTACACTCTTGCCAACGTCGCCACGCATCTTAGGATCTACCCCCTTCTCTTTAATCAAATAGCGCACAATAGCAGTATGACCGTTCCTTGCAGCCAAATTAGCGGGGACAAAATCGTAACAAGTAGTAAAATTGTCACTAGACGGATCACTTAAGTCGGCACCATGGCTCTCTAATAGCTTAAGAACATCGAGCGAACCAACCGCATCGCTCAAACAGGCATAATGCGCAGGAGTAAAACCTTTATTCCAACTTTTTTCATTAGCTCCAATGCCCACTTTTTCCAACAAGAACAGCATCGCATCTAGATGGCCTCCACACGCAGCGACATGTAAGGCAGTCAAGTTATCGTAAGCTACAAAGCACACTTCCTTGCTATGCGCATATTTGACAATCGCTAATGCATCTCTTGCACCCGGAACACATGCCAGAACCGCCATTGTGCGACCAAATTGGTCTATCGCATGAATATTGGCTTTGCACTCTTCCACGAGAAATTTAACTTTTTCAAAACTAACGTAGGCAGCACAGTGCACTGGGGTATCGCCTTCTTTGTCCCGCGCATTACTATCAGCATCATACGTATGGAGTAGTCTGACCAGCGGCAATGGACTATGAAGAATCGCCACTTGAAATAAGGTAAGATTGGAATTTTTCCACCCCTTAGGCAACATATTACGAACGAGGCCGGACTCCACCTCACTTAACTCGTCAACTCTACAATTCGGATCCGCACGGCCTACGAGCGCCTGTTGAGCCCGTTCGCACGAGTTATCACGCAGAGCACGTGCTAACAGATCATTGCACTCATCTACTGACATTGCCCGCAACCAAGAAGACACACTGATCAGTATCAATGCACATACTGCTAATCTTTTCATCACACCTATTCCTTAATCAACTTCGTCTTAAAAGAATTAGGCATAGTATAAGCCTGCGTGCCTTTAAATACAAAAAAAGCGCACCCGCACACCTTTGAAAGGTGCGGGTGCGCTTTTTTAAATAGATGTAATGCTTTTTTATCTACTTGGATCGCATGGGTCTGGCCATGCAACCGATGATTACCGTTACAAAGCTGATCAGACTCACCCAACCAGCTAACCCGATAATCCACTGGATTTGTGTGCTCAATGAAAGTAGATTATTTTGCACAAAAGACGTTTGTGTAATATCAAACCCCAAGGCACACAAGCCGATATGCAACGAAGCTAATGCCGTTACCGGCCAGGAGAAGAAGAAGCCTATTGCCTTCATCGGTACCGCCCACCATCGTGCCCATTTGAAATCCATAACCATCTTGCTCATTATGATCCTCAAGCTAACAAGGAATAGGTAAGTATTCTTTAAATGCAAAAAAAGCGCACCTTAAAAGGTGCGCTTTTTTAAATAGATGTAATGCTTTTTTATCTGCTTGGATCGCATGAGTCTGGTGCCATGCAACCAGTCAAAACCATCACAAAGCTGATCAGGCTGAGCAAGCCAGCCAACCCGATAATCCACTGGATTGGGGTACTCAAAGACATGAGATTGTTTTGTACAAACGCGGTATGCGTAATGTCAAACCCCATAGAAACTAAGCCGATATGCAGTGAGGCCAGCGCCGTCACGGGCCAGGAGAAAAAGCCGATCGCCTTCATAATAGACATGTGCATATAATTTCCTTGTGTTAAATTAAGAGAAAAACGAATATTCTGACAACCTTATAAAAAATAATAAGGAGGAACTTTCATGAGTTCCTCCTTATTATAACAGTCTTTTAAACTATTTTATAGGGCAATCTTACATGCCACTGTATGGTCTTCTGTCGTTTTTGTCACAAGAGCACGATCCACAGCACTTGCAGCCATTAATAAGCATCATAATCAAGCTGAATAAGCTAAAAGCGCCCGCCAAGCCGATAATGTACATAGCCGGCAGAACCAACATGCCAAAATTACCAGCAAAAAATGGTTGCTCAAGCAAATTCCAGCCAATTGCAACCAAGCCAACATGCAGCGAAACCAGGGCGGTTATCAGCCAAGAAACTATACAAACGATCTTCATAATAGGCGAATGCATCATAACGTGCTTCCTCTAATAAAGGTTACTACTCTTACCATCTTTAATTTCTAGCATTAACACAATCATAACTTCTATGCAATACTATAATAAGAGTTAAATCTGTTATAAAATATAATTTCAGTAAAAAGCAAGTGTTGCAAATAAAACTAATACGAAAAAAACATAATCTTTCCACCATCAGGACATCACTATGGCAATTAAAGCCGGCCTTGTCGGACTCCCAAACGTTGGTAAATCAACGCTTTTTAATGCACTCACTAAGTCGCAAGTCCCTGCCGAAAACTACCCGTTTTGTACCATCGAACCGCATGTGGCTATCACCCCCGTCCCTGATGACCGCCTGGAAAAACTAAAAAATTTGTACCAATCGGAAAAAATTATTCCGGCAACTGCCACCTTTGTCGACATTGCCGGATTAGTTAAAGGTGCTGCCTCTGGCGAAGGCTTGGGCAACCAATTTTTAAGCCACATCAAACAGGTTGATCTTATTCTGCATGTGCTGCGCTGCTTTGAAGACCCAGATATCCTGCACAGCGGCACCATCGATCCGGTAGCCGACTACGAGACCATCTGCGCCGAACTGATGCTCAAGGATCTGGATACATTAAATAGCATGATCCCTAAAATAGAAAAACTGCATAAAACCACCAGCAATACGGCAGAAAAGGCCGCTCTTGAGGCTGAGCTGACTTTCTTGAAGAAAATGCACACAAGTCTGAACAACGCTGATGCGCCCGCCGTCCGCGCCCTAAGCACCCACGTGCCTCCCTCGTTGAACAACATCTTTTTATCAACCAAAAACTTTTTAATTATCGCTAATCTTGCCGAGCAAGACTTGGATAACTACGAAAAGAATCCGCACCTGCAGGCGCTGATTAAGCAGTTTGGCAAAGATCGCGTTATTCCCGTCTGCGTAAAAATTGAGCAGGAACTTTCTCAGCTCAATCACGAAGAAGCGGCAGAATTGATGGGCCTGTATAACCTCAAAGAACCAAGTCTTGATATTATCATCAGAAAGACGTACGACCACTTAGGTCTGATAACTTTTTTCACCTGCGGACCGAAAGAGATACACGCCTGGCCAATCACCAATGGCACCAAAATCCGCCAAGCGGCTGGCGAAATTCATTCAGATTTAGAACGCGGATTTATCTGCTCAGAAACATTTAATTGCAAAGATCTTTTTGAAACTAAAAATATCGCCAAGCTCAAAGAACTGGGCAAAGTCCGCACCGAAGGTCAAGATTATATCGTAGAGGATGGCGACATAATTCTGGTACGATTCAGCAAGTAGAAAGGTAATAATCTCACTTTTCTCCGGCACCGAAGGTAAATACGTATGGTGACACCCCTTTTGGAAACTGCAAAGTAAGCAGATGGCGGCCATAATCGTTTTTCAGATCGAGCAGATGATACATGCGCGCTTCATTGACCATCAGTTGCCCCTTGTCATTCATATCCGCCGTCCAGTATTGTGCTGGCACCGGTTTGCCATCCAAGAGTACATCAACTAAGGCTGGCGCTGGGGCACGCATTACCAGATACAGATGGCGCGCGCTGAAATTTAAATCTAATAGCGCACCATCTTGCGCAGCTTGCAAACTCTGTGGCCCTGCTATCCAGGAACCTTTGAGCCCGACATAATCTGCGCCAAGTGATTTGTGGTAATCATACTCAGCAGCTTGATTTTGCATGAGCACAATTTCTGGCGAGTAGCTATGACCCCGCTCGAATCCTAAATATGTTTCTGGTGTTAGTGGCATCATGCTGGTTGGTTCAATCTGCTCTGCTCCGGTAACTGGTGCTAGACCAAGTAGCGCGCGCAGTGCATTTTCTATTTCTTGGTAAGCACCTTCGCCAAAATGATGTTTCTTAACAATACCGTTCTGATCTATTAAATAGTGCGCCGGCCAGTAATGATTATTGTAGTTTTGCCACGTTTTATAGTCGTTATCGAGCGCTACCGGGTACATAATGCCAAAGCGTTTAACCGCCGCTTGCACATTCTCTTTATTTTTTTCGAATTCAAATTCAGGGGTATGGACACCGACAATGACCAATCCGTTATCTTTGTAGGCGTCGTACCACTTCTTCAAATACGGCAACGTACGCACGCAATTAATACAGCTGTAAGTCCAGAAATCAATGAGCACCACCTTACCGCGCAATTGTTCAATAGTTAACGCAGGAGAATTTATCCAGGAGGAAAGGCCGACTAGTGCGGGCGCTGCAGGCCCTGTGTCAGAATCAAATGAAAAGTTTTTATTGCTATCGACTCTTAATTTACTCAATTCAGCCCTGACCAGTTCATTATTTTCCACATTAATCATCGGAAAATATTTTAAAGTAACTTGCTGCAACCATACATCAACATGAAAAAGAATTGCAAAAGCACTCACCAACATCAAGAGCCCAAAAATTTTACGTATTATTTCTGAATAACCGGCAAGCACGTAAGTAGAATTAGTTATTTTACTCCCGCCATACACAATCAGAAACATTGGCACTGCCGCACCAAAACTATACGCTAGCGTCACTAACGCCGCTACCAGCGTAACAGAGCTGGTGGCAACCAACGTAATGATGGCTGCTAAAATGGGTCCTGCACAGGGCGTCCACAATAAACCGAGCGCGCAGCCTAATATAACTCCTCGCGCAAATTCGCTTGACACCGCATTAGAAACATTTTGTAACCAGGTGCCCAGCTGCCCTATTCCAGCAGTCTTTGCTGCAAAGTAATCACCAAGCATAGGAAAAATCATGGTCAGCGCAAAAAAGATGATCAACATGATGGCAGCATAGCGCAAGAGATCGGCAGATAATCCAGTAGCGCGCACAAGAGCAGTAAGGGTTAGTGTAAAAAATGAAAAGCTAGCCATAACGCCGACAATAATACCGAGTGATCGCGTGTGTCCTTGCCCGGCACCTGCAGCCAACAGCAGCGGCAAAATAGGCAAAATACAAGGCGAAAGAACGGTAACTAATCCTGCAAGCACGGCAAATAGCAAAAGTATAATCATCAGTCACTCCTTATGTGTATGAGGCTAACACAAGCGCACCGCGCAAGGACAATAGTTTTATCAGATGCCGCTTGACACACGTAAAGCAATGGCGCATTATCAGGAGTACTCTTATCAACCTAAGGAGGTTGCCATGAAGTATCGTATGACAAAAATAGCACTCTATCAGTTCTTCATCTGTCAGTTTTTGGTTGGTCATTGCTGCGCTATGGATGAACGTACAACCTTCAAATTTTACTGCATGATCGATACTAGCGATTTACAAAATGATGTCGCTAAAAATATACCCCCCTTCACTATTACGTGTCGCGCACAAGACCAGCAAGAACTCGTGAAAAAATTGAGTGGCGAATCATTAACTGATCTGATTAATGCTGGCGCAAAAGATAAGACTTTCTTTGAAGAAAGGGGTATGTGGCGCGTCATTGCAAATAAAGATTTTCACCTATTACGTTTCAAACTTCTCAAGATCTATGCAGAGTGGTTAACACCCGTAAAAACTCTGGTCACTTCAACAACAAATTTACGTGATAGCAGTTTTTTCAGTCAATTACATGCGATAAAAGGGATCGACATCCCTCCTACTATTGCAGACACTCTTAAGGCTCATTTGTCAGAACTTATCAACAACAATCCAGACCAAAGCATAAGCAAAAATATTGCTGCTATTGTACAACTAAGGCTTCCGCATCTGAGTGAACTCAATAGCCTCTTTAAAGAAACATTGGCTAATCAAAAGGCACAATGCATCACCGCTTCACCAAAATTTTATAAAGAGGAGCCTCCTAAAAAGGATGAACCCCCTATTATTAATACTCCTCGACCAACAGAATCTCCTATCAAGACGAGCAAATTTATTCTAGAAATTGATGAAAAATTAGCACATTTTCTTGCAGCAGCACCAGATACGCTAACAACACCTGCCCAAGAACTAACCCCCAGTATGCGGCGAGAACAAGCCAGACTTATTAAAGCCATCCTACGTCACCCCGTTGCCTTTCTTGAAGACTTTCCAGAGGCAAAATATTATAATGATTTGCGTAAAAAGAATGTATACCCGCTGATCACCGTTGCATCATCGTAAAAAAAAAGAGGTGGGCATTGTTAATGCCCACCTCTTTAAAAATGCATATCTAAAAAACTATTTTAAAATCCCTTTTTCCTTCAAATCTTCTTGCAACTTCTCTACCGTAGAAAAAGCCACACCGGTCATACCTTTTTCTTCAGCCACCGTGCGCATTACCTCATTTCTGGCAACGAGTAATACCAACTTGCCTTGCAAGTTGGTATTATTTCTCTTCATAAAGTCGGCATAAAATTCCGGATCGCGTTTAGTCGCCACTGCCTGATCTTTATTTTTTACCGCTGACCGCATTAACCCATGCACTATATCTTTTTGCATCTTCATCTGTAGCAAAAGGGGATCGTCGGCCTGGACAAAGTTGTTGAGCAACGCCTGCACCTTCGTATTTTGTGCTTTCAGATATGGCAGCTGCAACTCAGACATACTTGATACCACATAGAGCGGATGGCCTTTATCATGTAATGTTTTACATAATGCAGACATCGGTTCATTAACATTGTACGTAGCATTGGCAATGGTCATAACGGCAGGTATTAAATCTGGTCGTAATTTGTAAAGACGCTCATAAAATTCAGTTGAGCTTATCTTTTTGCCATCATTATCACCATAGTAGACATCATAAACGGCTTGGCGCACCTGATAATTCGTTTTATAATCCGTTAATAAAGCCCAAGCTATAGACGCAAGTGCCAACCAATTAGACGGATTCAAACCGTAAGCGGCTAATTTACCTTTTAAACCACTTTCTGTGGTCAAAACGCCATCGCGCAGTTCAAAAGCTATAGCAGTCTTGCCCTGATCATCCATTGCGTTGGCACCACTGCCGCACAAGAGAATGCCCATAAAAAGAGTGTGTAAAAAACGTTTTTTCATAGAATAAGTCATCGGTAAGCTCCCTGATTTGTAGTATTGATATCAGCTGTATTACTCAAAAAGAGTATAAAAATTGCCCTAGGAGCGCAACACCTCCATCCTGCCATTGCCAAATTGAAATATATACAGCAGAATGAGCAACCCCAGCTTGAAAACTCTGCAAAAGCGCTTACCCTTAAAGAATAAGTCTTTTCCTAAACCATTGATATAATTCAGAACACAAAAGCAGGGGTACCTCATGAAAAGAAGCATCTACCGGATTCTATTAGCCCTCTTAACCGTTAGCATTACCCCCCAGCACGCCATAGCAGCAGGAATCTGCTCTCAACTGCCCGGCTACTTCTTTGTTGCTACTTATATGGCCAAAGAATACGGCAAAACATGGATAAAACCGTACAAGAAAGAGCGGCTCGGCTACGCATTTACCGGCAAAATGACCGTTCAAGACGGTACGCAGCGCCTTACACAGACATTGACAGACTATCAGCGCATAGCCCCTTCCTCCTTCTTGCTGGGCGCATCAACATCAGAACATCAATGCAGTAATCAATGCTCACCAGAATTCTGCAGTCGCTCCCGCTGGGAAGTTGAACATAATCTACCACGACCAGGGGACCCTGAATTTGGTGCCATCGATTTGTGGAACAACTATGAATCATATATTGATTATGCAAAAGGAACGTTGCACTTAAATTCGTTACGCTTTTCTATCGAGTGGCCGCTTGTTGAAAAAACACAAGGATCATACGACCAAGCAGCGCTTGACCACTATGCCAACCAATTTGTCTATTGCATCAAAAAAGGCATTACGCCCGTCGTATGTTTTCACCATTATTCAGAACCGTGCTGGTTCATCGACAAGGGCGGATTTGAAAAGGAAGAAAATCTGTTGCATTTTGCTGACTTTTGTAACACCGTCTACCGCCATTGCACCAAAGCGCTAC
>Ga0207087_1178_pt1 | contig 13427 bp, 9 predicted proteins | sample Alteio_BWMinHeat_51_FD_153544 | JGI IMG/M metagenome (GOLD analysis project Ga0207087, IMG submission 153544) | Enriched cells from forest soil in Barre Woods Harvard Forest LTER site, Petersham, Massachusetts, United States -... | ecosystem: Environmental > Terrestrial > Soil > Temperate forest >... | reverse complement strand
GCGGAACCAGGTCATGCCGGGAGCGCGCATGGTGTGGATGGTGACGACGAAATTCAGTCCGGTGAGGATGGAAGAAAAACCGTTGATGAAGATTCCGAGGACGGCGGGCGTAACGGCGGAATTGGAGTAGACGCTGCTGAGCGGGGTGTAAAAGGTCCAACCGGTATCCAGACCGCCGGTGGCGAAAGAATAGAGGACGAAACAGCCGCCGGTGATGTAGATGTACCAACTCAGGAGGTTGAGCTTAGGAAACGCAACGTCCTTCGCTCCAATCATCAGAGGGATTAGAAAGTTGCCGAGGACGGCGGGGATCGAGGGAATCAGAAAGAAGAAAATCATGGCCACGCCGTGCATGGTGAAGAGCTTGTTGTAGGTCTCCGGCGTAACCAGATAGCCCGTCGGTGTTAGCAGATGGATACGGATCATGGTGGCGAAAATGCCGCCCACGAAAAAGAAGAACGTGACCGAAGCAAGATAGAGCAGGGCGATGCGCTTATGGTCGGTGGTCAGCAGCCAGGAGCGGATGCCGTAAGTAGCATTGAGGTAGTGCTCTTCCGGCAACTGATATCCGTGCGATTGTGGTGGTGTCGTGCTCATGGCCTATTTCTTCCCCGGAGCCGTTACGCCCGCACCGGTGGCAGGCACGGGCTGCGATTGCAGCGACTTGATGTAGGCGGTCAGGCTCATAATCTGTTCTTCCGTCAACTGCCCTTGAAACGAAGGCATCAGCGGCTGATAACCGGCGACGATCTTCGCGTTCGAATCGAGAATGGATTCGCGAATGTAGGCTTCGTCGGCAGTGACGGTCGAGCCATCGGCCAGGCGAACGGCGCCGCCATAAACTCCGTTGAGAGATGGGGCGCGGCCCGTGCCATTGCTTAGATGGCAAGTGCTGCAGGCTTTCTCGGCAAACAGTTTTTCTCCGGCAACAACGGGATTGACGTCTTCGCCGGTAGAACCGGAGAGCCACGCGGCATAATCGGAGGGCTCCATGACGGTCACCCAGCCGCCCATGACGGCGTGGTTTGTGCCGCAATACTGCGAGCAGAAGAAATGATAGTGGCCGGCTTTCGTGGGGCGAAACCACATGGTGTTGTAGTGGCCGGGGACCACGTCCATCTTCACGCGGAATGCCGGAACGAAGAAGTCGTGGATGACGTCTTCGCTGGCGAGCACGAGCTTGACGTCGCGACCGACCGGAACGTGCATTTCGTTGATTTCTCTGCGGCCGTTGGGCTGCTGAACTTTCCACATCCACTGCTTGCCGATGACGTAGAGGTCCAGAGTGTCCTGGGGCGGATGGCGGTAATCGACGTAAACAACCGCGCCCCAGCCGAACATGGCCAAGGCCAAAATCGCTGGAAACACGATCCACGACATTTCCAGGCGCATGTCGCCGTGAATGGGAACGCCAATTTCGTTTTTGCTCTTGCGGTGGAATTTGAAGAAGAAAATCACGATCGCGGCGGTGATGGCGGCGGAGAAAAACACGGAGACGAGGATCAGGAACGTCATCAGCGAGTCCACGCTGGGAGCGAAGTTGGAAGCTTGCTCCGGATAAAATGGCAATTGCGACTGCACGGCTTAGTGGGCTCCTTGGAGTTTCGTTCGCGCAGCAGCGATATCGCGCCGACGGAAAATCAGTATCCCCGCGACCAGGGCTAGCATCGTCAGAACTCCGCCCAAACGGATGATTTTGAGAATGGCAGCGCTATAGCGGGCCGACGTAGGGTCGTACTGGTAACAAAAAAGCAGAGCGCGATCGATGGGCGTGCCGATTTTGCCGGCGGAGGCATCGACGAGGCCGAGGCGAATGTCGCGGGCGGGATACTCGACGCCATAAAAATAGCGCGAAATGCGGCCGTCGGGAGTGAGCAGCATGATGCCGCTGGCGTGGGCGAAAAGATTGGACTTCTGGTCGAACGAATAGCGGAAGTTGGCGCCTTTGGTTAGCGCGTCAATGGATTCTTTCGAACCGGTGAGGAAATGCCAGCCGCTGGCGGTTTCCGGGCGGCGGAAATGGGTCATGGCCGATTCTTTTTTCTGGGCGGCCATGTCGGGTGACTCGCGCGGATCGAAGCTGACGAAGACCACTTCGTAGTCGCGGCCGGGATTGAAGGAGAGCATACGCAGGGCTCCGACAACCCCTTGCTCGGTCTGATTGCAGAGCATCGGGCAGCCGTAGTAGACGAGCGCGAGGAGCACCGGTTTCTCTCTGAAATAGTCGCGGAGTTGGACGTCGCGGCCAGCCTCGTCGCGGAAAGCAAGTTCGAGTGGCAAATGCGCGTTGAGCCGCGGCTGGAAGCCGACATTTTCGAGGACGGCGGGCATGTTCCCGGCCGCCGGACCTGTTCCGCTCGGCACAGCCTGGGCACTTGCTGCGCTGGCGCCCAGCAGCAGGGCAAAAACCCCGGAGATGGAATGCTTCCAATTCATAGTGTTACTTTTTCTTCTCCGCAGCCGAAGCGGGCAAAGCCGGGAAGCCCTTGGAGACGATGATTTTCATGGCTTCGTCGACGGGAATCTGGGCGATACCGGCTGGCTTGTCTTTCCATGCGAGCTTCTCGTTCTCTGCTTCGTCGGCTTCCCGCTTGTTGCGCAAATCGAGCTGAGGGTCGGTCGTGTGACCAGGGATGCCCTGAAGCATGGGCTCTGGCGGCATAGTTGCCCTGACACCCCGGTGAACGGGAGCCATGGGTGTATCGGAGTCAGCTGCCATCTTGGACGTGAACTTGAATATAAAAACACTGGCGATGAATGCGGCGGCGACGGAGAGCGCCAGGTAGAACATGTACGACAAAATCGTACGCGTGTCGATGTCCGACGACTCGAACGCGACGTCTGCGTTTGTCGGCGGCTGATCGCCCGGCTGGCCCGTGTTGTGATGCTCAGTACTCATGAACTTCAATAGCCTCTTCAAGTTTAGGATCGCCCAGCGGCAATAGCGGCTGGGTCTTCAAGTTTCTGGCAAAGACGGCGAACCAGATTCCGGCCAGAACCAGGATGGCGGCAGCGTCCATCAAACCGGGAACGGCGCTCGTGGTGAACTCCGGGCGGGTCAGCCAAAAGAGATCGACCAGACGCATGAAAATGAGCCAGACCGCGATTTTGGGCAGCATTTGGGCGCTGCGCTTGAGATCGCGAGAGAGAAGCGAAAAAAACGGCACAAAAAAGTGAAAGATCAGGACGAAAACAGCGACGACACCCCAGCCTCCATAGAGCCGGGTGCGATAGAAACTGATTTCCTCGGGCAGATTGCCGGACCAGATGATGAGGAGCTGAGAAAAACCGAAATAGGCCCAGAGCATGACGAAAGCAAGGAGAAGTTTGCCGAGGTCGTGCAGGTGGCGGCTTTGGATAACGCCTTCCATGGGCGCGGTCCGCGAGAGCAGTACGAGGACGGCGATCATCAGGGACATCGAGGAGATCAACTGTCCGATGACGAAGAGGAAACCGTAGATCGTCGAGGCCCAGTGCGGAGAAAGCGACATAACCCAGTCGATGGCGGCGAACGTCATGACAAAGACATAGAGAATGATGCCGGGGCCCGCAAGCATTTTCATCCGGCGGCGAAGCGCCCGGTCTTCGCGGTTTACATCCTGCTCTTTCGACCAACGATTAAATATGAAGACCAGAAAAAGCCAAACCACAAAATAAATCACCGCGCGAATCAGAAACCCGCTGCTGGTGAGGTAGGACTTTTGAAGGTCCGAAAGAGATCCCTCGCCCCTCGAAGGCGCATTGAGCCACTCTCCATAGAGGTGCTTCATCCCGAAAATGGCAATGGGGAGGAAAAACACGGCGACCACTGGAAGGACGCGCGTAGCGGATTCCAGAGGCCGGCGAGTCATGATGCCCCAGTGGCCGCCGGTAAGATGCTGCAGCATCAGCAAGCCGAGCGATCCCAGCGACAATCCCAGAACGAACATGAAAGCGATCAGATAGGAGTGGAAAAATCGATCGGCGAATTGATCCTTGTACAGGAAGAAACAAATAACGAAGGCCACCAGGCCGGCGATGCCCGCCCCGCGTGCGCGTTGCTCGAGGCGGCCGACGCTTTCGGGCGCCATGTAGTCCTGCGCGGTCATTTCGCGGAGCCTCCTGCGTTCAATTTCTCCCGCAGCGCGGGGGAAAGATCGGAAACGGGAGCGTGGCGGCTGAGCTGGAGCGCGCGGACATAAGCAACGATCGCCCAGCGGTCAGCCGGCGGAATCTGCGCGGAGTAGCTGAGCATGCCGCCGAACCCATTGGTGATCACGTCGTAGATGTATCCGTTCGGAACCGCAAGGAGGCGCGCATCATGATAGCTGGGCGGGTGCTTCATCCCGCGCATGGATACCATGCCGTTGCCGTCACCCTGAATTCCGTGGCAAGGCGTGCAAAAGATTTTGTAGCGCTCCTGGCCGCGCTTGAGCAGTTCGGGCGTCAACGGAAGCGGAAACGCGTTCGATTCCTTGGGAACGAACAATTCGTCATTGGCGATCGAACCGCGCGCCACGGTATTTTCGAGCAAAGGCCGCTCGGAGCGGCCATCCTCGAAGAACGGACTAGGCGAAAGCGGCTGGTTCTTGGGCTGGTCCGCCATGTCCTGACGAATCTGGCAGCCTCCGGCGAAAACGCAGACCAGCGCGGCGCACATGCCGACGAGCACACGCGAGGTGCTAATCATCATGCACCTCGGAAACGTGATGCGCGTTAAGCCCTTGCAGAAAGCGCGCCGTATCCGCGAGCTGAAACTTCTTATCGCGGGCTTGGATGCAAACAAAAAAGCGATCTGCCGATGCATGGCTGAAGCGATGCGCGTTGAAAATGGGATGATGAGGCTGTGGCAGCCCGTTGAGGGCCAGCATCCCGAGGACCGCCGAAAGCGAAGCACAGAGAATGGTCAGCTCAAACGTGACGGGAATGAAGGCCGGCCAGCTATTGAGCGGGCGCCCGGCGATGTTCATGGGATAACTATAGACGTTCGCCCAGTATTGGAAGCCGAAGCCGCCAAGCCCGCCGATCAGGCCGCCGATGAGGGTGATCAGCGGCACCATATTGCGCCGCATGCCCATGGCTTCAGGAAGACCCTCCACGGGAAACGGAGTGTAGGATTCATAGTAGCGGTAGCCCGCTTCGCGAATCTTCGCGGCGGCGTGAACGAGCTGCTCCGGCTTTTCAAACTCGCCAATCACGCCGTAGATGTGTGAGCGCCGCGCTATCACTTGTGTTCCTCAGATGTTTCTGTGACCAATTCGCGCATTTCCGCGATGGAAATCGCCGGCAAAACGCGAACGAAGAGGAAAATCAACATGACGAACATGCCCATCGTGCCGATAAAGGTGGCCCAATCCCAAATCGTGGGAGAGTAACGGCCCCACGCGGAGGGCATGAAATCGCGCGTCAAACTGATCACTACGATCACGAAGCGCTCAAGCCACATGCCCACGTTTACGACAATGGACATGAGAAAAAGAACGACCACGTTCGTGCGCATCTTGTGAAACCAGAGCAACTGCGGAATCAGGATGTTGCAGAGGATCAGCGCGTAATAGAAAGGAGCGTACGGGCCGTGCAGTCGCTGATGGACCAGGAAAACGTCAAACTTGTTGCCGCTGTAAAGCGACATGAAAAATTCGAAGAAGTAGCCGTAGGCGACGATCAGGCCGGTGGCCAGCATCACCTTGGCCATGTTCTCGAGGTGGCGCATGGTGATGAAATCTTCCAGGCCGTAAGCTTTGCGAAGAGGGATCGCAATGGTGATAACCATCGCAAAACCGGAATAGATGGCTCCGGCAACGAAGTACGGCGGGAAAATCGTGGTGTGCCAGCCGGGTACGATGGCAATCGAGAAATCGAAGCTCACCACGGTGTGCACGGAAAGGACCAGCGGCGTAGCGAGACCCGCGAGAAGCAGATACGCGGACTGATAGCGGTGCCAGTGGCGCGCGGAGCCACGCCAGCCCATAGCCAGCATTCCGTAAATGATCTGTTTCGCCTTGGTCGTGGAGCGGTCGCGCAACGTGGCGAGGTCAGGAATCAAACCTACAAACCAGAAGAGCAGGGAGACCGTGCCGTAGGTCGAGACGGCAAAGACGTCCCAGATGAGCGGGCTGCGGAATTGCGGCCAAATGCCCATCACGCTGGGATAGGGCAACATCCAGAACGCATACCAGGGGCGGCCGGTGTGAATGAGAGGAAATATGCCGGCGCAAGCCACGGCGAACAGCGTCATCGCTTCGGCAAAACGGTTAATCGAAGTGCGCCACTTCTGGTTGAGCAAAAAGAGAATAGCGGAAATAAGCGTGCCGGCATGGCCGATACCGATCCACCAGACAAAGTTGACGATGGCAAAACCCCAGCCGATGGGGATATTGATGCCCCAGATGCCGACGCCTTTCATGATCAGCCAACCGACGGCGATGTTCATCACGCCGAAGACGCTGAACGCCAGCAGGAAGCCGATATACCACCCAATCGAAGTGGGGCGCGTAAGAACGATTGCGCTGATCTTGTCTGTGACGGAACTGTAGGTATGCCCCGGTCCGAGCACCGGCGTGAGACGGCTAATTTCCGGAGAATCGAATGGCGGCTGGCCGGCGCTCATGCCTTCTCCAATTCAGGATTGGGATTGCGAACGGCCGCAAGATACGTGGTGCGCGGGCGCGTGTTCAGCTCGCCGAGAATCGAATAGCTGCGGGCCTGCGCTTTCAGTTTGGCCACGCGGCTGTTGGCGTCCTTGGCGTTGCCAAAAACAATGGCCTGCGCAGGGCAGGCGGATTCGCAAGCCGTAACAATCTCGCCGTCGGCGATGGGGCGGTTTTGCTTTTCCGCTTCAATGCGCGCGTTGTTGATGCGCTGCACGCAGTAGGTGCATTTTTCCATGACGCCGCGGCTGCGCACGGTGACTTCCGGATTGCGCAAAAGCTTGAGCGAAGGAGTCTCCCAGTCTTGGAAGCGAAGAAAATTAAAGCGGCGCACTTTGTAGGGACAGTTGTTCGAACAATAGCGCGTGCCGACGCAGCGGTTGTAAACCATGTCATTCAGGCCTTCCGCGCTGTGCGCGGTGGCGCCGACGGGGCAAACCTGCTCGCAAGGTGCGTTTTCGCACTGCTGGCAGGGGACGGGCTGGAAAAATGTTTCGGGATTGTCGAGCGCGTCGTCCTGCGTGGTGGAAGGATCATTGGTGGGCGTTTCAGCTGAGTAATAGCGGTCGATGCGGATCCAGTGCATCTCGCGGCCGCGCATGACCTGATCTTTGCCGACCACTGCAATATTATTTTCCGACTGGCAGGCGACCACGCACGCGTTGCAGCCATTGCAACTGTTCAAATCAATGGCCATGCCCCAGGCATAACCGGGGTAGGAGAATTCCTTGTACAGCGACATTTCCTTGGGCGGTTGCTCATCGCCGTCGTGCGCGAACTTGGGATTCTTCTGGTATTCCGCGAGCGTCCCGGTGGCCAGAATTTTCCGGCCTTCCATGTTGAAGTGATATTGCGTGCAAGCCAGCGGGTACTCGTCGCCGGTTTTCTTGATGGCCTCCGTTCCGGCAGTGGCTGTCCATAAAGCGGTGGATGCCCGCACCGCGTAGGCGCTGAACCCCTTGTTCGTACCGGTGAATCCGGCGTTCTTGCGGCCATAGCCTAGCGGAAGCACAACCACGTCGTCCGCTTGCCCCGGCAAGATCCAAGCAGCGGCGGTGACTTTGCTGTTTGAAATCGAGATATCAATGACGTTGCTAACAATCTGGCCGTGCTCGCCGCCGCGGGCCGCGGCGCGTTGCGTAAGTGCAAGCTTTTCTGCCAGCCGTGGACTGACTAGCGCGGCGTTATCCCAGGTAATTTTGGTGACCGGACGCGCCAACTCCTGCAGCCAGCCATTGTTCGCGTAGCGGCCGTCGTGAACATTTGCATCCGGGCGGAAAATAAATTCGAGCTGCCCTGCGGGAATCGCCGTTGCGGCTGGCAAGCTTGCGGCACTAAATTTCGGCGTAACAGAAATCGGCGCGTAAGCGGAATTTGCGAGGACACCGTCATTCAGCGTTTTGCGCCAGAATTTCTCGGGATCAGCCGCAGGGGCGGAGGTCCTGAGGTGGTCGCGAACCGCATCATAGGCTGTCAAACCGGGCTTGTCGGTGAAGGCTGCCAGAACCTCAAAGGCAGACCGCGTGCGATAGAGCGGCGCGATAAGCGGCTGAATCACGCTGACGGTGCCATCAAAAGCACGCGCATCGCCCCAGGTTTCCAGGTAATGCGATTCCGCGATGTGCCACTTGCAATATTCGGCGGTCTCATCGAAATGAGTGCTGACCAGCACAGACGTCGCGACTTTTTGCAGCTTCGAGGTGAAATCAAAATCATGCGGAGCGTCGTACACCGGGTTTGACCCAAAAATCAGCAGCGTAGAAACTTTGCCCGCGTCGATATCGGCGCAAAGCTCAGAGAACGATTCCAGTTGATTGACAGGATTCGCTTCGACGGGCTCCGTGTAATAGAGCGTCGTGCCGACGTTCCCGAGTGCCGCGTTGATGGCGTGCGCGACGGCATGCACTTCCGCAGGCTGGAACTCTCCGGCAACGACGAGAGATTTTCCGCGATTCTTTTGCAAGTCGCCTGCGGCGGCATCGAGCCACTTTTCCGCGGCTGGCGAAAGCGTTCCGCTGCCGCCCAAGCCCAGTTTTGAAGCAAGAGCGCGAGCGAACTGCCCGACATCGGACGGGCGCAGCGGCAAACGATGATCCGCGCTGGAGCCAGTGACGGAAGGCGTCGGCTCGACAACATACAGCCGATTCATTGTGTCGGTCGGCCCGTTCAGTTTGCGGCGGCGGTAAAACTCGTTCATGTAGGCAATATGCCCGGGGCCGCTGGCCAGAAAGTCGGAATCCAGCGAAAGAATGACGTCGGCCTTTTCCGGACGGTACACGGTGTTGACATAGCGGCCGAAAGCGAGCTTGCTGCCTTCGCGCGGCCCGTCGCTCCCGGCAGGCTCCCACTGGTGCCACTTGGAGCCGGGTATCTGTTTCAGGACACTCTGGATTTGCGCAGCGAGCGTTGGTGAAGCGACCGTGCCGGTCAAGAAACGGAAGCTCGCTCCGCCCTGAGCCTTAGCCGTCGCAACAAGCGCCTCCGCTTCTCTCAGGAAGTCCGACCAGGTGCGAATTTCGCCGAGATTGGTGACCGTCTGGGCGCGGTCGGGATCGTACAGGTTCAGTACCGAGGCCTGCGTAATCACGTCCGTGCTGCCGAGGCTCGATGGCTGGTCCGGATTCCCGGCAATGTGCGTGGGCCGCCCTTCGTGACTCTCGACCAACACCCCGACGGCGTCCGCGCCGAACGGCATGGCCGTAGCGTAAAACTGCGGCTTGCCGAGAATCATTCCGTCGGGCTGCTTCACGTACGGAACAATCAGCTGCTCTGGCTTGCGGCAACCGGAAATCCCAGCGAAAGCAAGCGAGGCCGCGGCGAGCTTCAGGAAATTGCGACGGTCGACCGTTTCATCCCACTCCGACGCCTGCCGCGGAAACTCGCGGTGCAACAGATCTTCAAAATGCGGATCGCCAGCCAGCTCTTCCAGGGTGCGCCAATACTGCTTGCCGCTCTTCTCTCTCAGTTTCGCGCGTACCGCTGCGAGATCCAGGCTGTGCTCGACGACCGTCGAGTCCAGAGCGGGTTCATCCCTATGATCTTCTGCGTGCAAGGCCGCCTCGTGCGCTTCGTGATGGTGCCTGTGGTCGTCGTTAGGGTCGTTTTTGCGCATACCGTCCATTAGCGATGACAGGTCGAACAGCTCGTTAGTTCGGCTGTGCTGCGAATCTTGCGTTCCGCAGCCAGTTGCTTGCCGAGTTCCGCCTGATTGTCAGGCGCCTTCCAACTCATGTCGAAAACGTCTTCTTTCGTGGCGCGTAAAGCCTTCTCGGGACTGCGGTGGCAATCCAGGCACCATTCCATCAGCAAAGGAGAAGCCTGAAACACCAGCGGCATCTGGTTGATGGAGCCGTGGCACGTGGAGCAGCCCACGCCTTTGTTGATGTGAATGCTGTGATTGAAATAAACAAAATCGGGAAGGCGGTGAACCTTCACCCACTGGATTGATTGGTTCGTGCGGTAGCTCTCGCGAATCGGTTCGAGGTAGGGGGCGTCGGCGTACAACACGGAATGGCAATTCATGCAGGTTTTCGTCGGTGGGATGCCCGCGACGGCGGAAGTCTCGACGGAGGTATGACAGTAGCGGCAGTCGAGCCCGTCATCGCCGACGTGGTGCTTGTGGCTGAACTGCACGGGTTGCGCGCGCGAAACGTTTTGGTTCGTGGAATAAGGCGAACGCGCCAGCCCTAAAACGCCGACGAGCCCCAGCCCAACCAGAAAAACAGCCGAGAACAGACTGAATCTCGAGATGAAATTTGTGCTGCGATGAAAAATCTGGGCCATGTCAGCGTTGCACTTTTGCGAAGACCTCCCCGGAAGGAGCGAAAATCTGGAGGCTCCGCGGTGTCATGGCCGGGAAGTGCCCACCCGGCTCGTAATTGACCGCATAGTTTCCGACAAAACTTTATGGAATGCAACCGTCCGGCGCGGTTTTCTTCAAAAACTTTTTTGCGAGTTGCATTCCCCAAACAGAACAACGCCTTCGAACAATTTGAAACAGCCGCAATGACCCTGATGTCCTCGCCCTCAGGTCTTTTGATTCATACCGGGCTCGGCGGATACAATCTTTTTTTCAGGAACTAGCCTCCGAGAAGATGCAGCCGTGTTATCTTAGGAGCACACTTTGCCGTCGATTGCGCGTGCGGCGGAGCCTACCTCGTCGGCTGCTGGGGCGTGGTCCAATCGGTAGGACACCTCACTGTTAATGAGGACGGTGGAGGTTCGAATCCTCCCGCCCCAGCCAATTTCCGCTCTACAAAACAATGGTATTGGCGGCGTGGTTTGTTTTTATGCCGATTGCACTGCCTTTATGCACGGGCTAGGTACGGGCCAGTTTCGCTGCTTCCAACCCGCAACGAAGTATCCATTGCGGGAGGAAACTACAATGGCTCGGAAAGCAGAAGCAACGCTTCGGGCTTGTTAAAACCGGGGAGCGCTCCGTCATGAAACGGATGCGCAGCTGGTCGACGTGCCGCTGGGGTAGCTACACCGCGTCAACTCACGGCCAGACGTCTGGCGGCAACTGGACGGAAGGCGCGGCCGAGAAAGGCGCAGGACCGAACCCGGGGGATCGCCGGGACAGTGATCATGCATTGCGGTTATCTCACTCATACCGCAGGGCGACCAGGGGATCGACATGCATGGCCCGCCGCGCAGGTACCCATGCTGCCGCAACGGCAACAGTCGTCAGCGCTGCGGCAGCAAATCCGTAGGTGAGGGCGTCGGTTCGGGAGATGCCGTAGAGGTAGATTCCCGATCCGCTCCAGCCAATGGACTCGGTCGGAAAGAATCGCGTGAGAACAAGTGCGCCGAGCGTGCCTATCGCCAGGCCTGCAAACGTGACCGCAAGCGTTTCACGCAACACCAGTCTGGCAACTTCGCTGCGGGCCGCCCCTAATGCGACGCGAATGCCGATTTCTCGCGTCCGCTCCGAGACAGAATACGAAGTCACTCCGAAAACGCCGACGATGGCCAGTATTAGCGCTAGACCGCCAAAGGAAGCGAGCAGCGTGATAAGCGGGCGGCGCAGGGTAAGCGACTCGGAATCGTGAATCTGTTGTTGCATGCTGCCCAATTCCCACTCAAGCTGCGGATCCACACGCGCAAGCTGACTGCTAAGCCGCCGCGCTACCTCGGCCATGTCGCTCGGCGCGCGAACGCGGATCGCCAGGCTCCAGCGTCCCGGTGGCGTTTGCGCTACTGGAAAGTACGCGAGTGGCCTCAAATCTTCCTCTGGATTGCGCTGCCGGAAATCGGAAACTATGCCCACGATCTCTCTCGAAGTCGTTGGCGAGTCGGCAAATGCAACGTGGTGGCCGATGGGGTTTGTCCCTTGAAAATACGTCTTTGCAAAAGTTTGATTGACGATTGCAACCGGTCCGCCCTCTTGACCATCCCGTTCCTGGAACGGCCGCCCGGCGAGCATGCCGACCTTCAACGTTGAAAAATATTCGGGGCTTACTGAAACAAAATATATTTCTTGCTCGGCGGGTGGTGCTTTCGTGGAAGGCACTTCAATTCTAAGCCGGGCGGCTTCCGCTCCCTCCATTGGGAGCGAATTTGCAATACCTACCGATTCGACGCCCGGCATCAAACGCACGTGCTCCGTCGCTTCACGCATCAAGCGAGCTCGATCCGATGGTGCAGTGTAACGCGTTGCCGGCAACCGGATAGTGGCCGTCAAAACATCGCGCGCGTCATATCCCATTGGGGAGGATTCCACATGTAGAAAACTGCGCAACAATAAGCCGAAGCCGACGAGCAGCACCATGCCGAGCGCAATTTGGCCTCCGATCAAAACGTTTCGCGACCGCCGCGATCGCCATCCGCCTGCCGCGTTTGGAGCGGCATCTTTCAAACTTTCATTTAGGTTTACGCGCGTCGCCTGCAATGCTGGGATCATCCCAAACGCTAAAGCACTCAGAAGGGAAACACCCAAACCAATCGCGAATACGCGCCCATCCACGTGCAGATACACGCCCGGAACCACACCCGACGCCGCTTTCGTGATGATCTCCTCACACCATCGCGTTGCAACCAAAGCGACGCCTCCGCCGCAAAAGAACAGAAGCGCGCTCTCGGTCAGGAGTTGCCGGATCATCCGCCCGCGCGAACAGCCGAGCGCCGCGCGCAAGGCGACTTCCCGATGGCGCTTCAGGCCTCGGGCCAGAAGCAAGCTCGCCACGTTTGCGCACGCGATCAGAAGGACAACTCCCGCCGCGACCGCCGTCACCCACAAACCGCGCCGGGCATTTTGCATTGTAGGTCCGAGATGCCGGAGCATCTGGACAAAATCTTCAACCACTAGCTGACCATCCCGACCGGCCGGAGTGCCCGGATTTCTAAGCCGGCCAGCGATGACATCCGCTTCCGAGCGCGCTTGCAGCAGCGTCACTCCGGTCTTCAGGCGCGCGATGATTTGAACTCTCATTTTTCCCGCTCTGACGTTTCCCTGGCTTGCGTAAGAGTCCAGAACGAGGGGTGCGAAAATCTCAAGCTCTTGGTAATAAGGACCCAACGACTGCGGCAGCACGCCGATAACTGTGGCTGGTCGGCGATTCAAAGTTAATTTCTTTCCGACAATGCTTGGGTCCGCGTGAAACCGAGTGTGCCAGCAGTCGTATGAGAGCATCACAACAGCGTCTTGGCCGGCGATCTGTTCCTCATCTCGAAAGTTACGGCCCAGCAATGGCCGAACGCCGAGGGTGGGTAGCCAGTTCGGAGTTACCAGAAATCCCGGCAAGTCCTGCAAGACGGACCCATCCGCCCCGTAAAAATAGTCGGCCCATCCGGCAGCCG
>Ga0207087_1177_pt1 | contig 13478 bp, 12 predicted proteins | sample Alteio_BWMinHeat_51_FD_153544 | JGI IMG/M metagenome (GOLD analysis project Ga0207087, IMG submission 153544) | Enriched cells from forest soil in Barre Woods Harvard Forest LTER site, Petersham, Massachusetts, United States -... | ecosystem: Environmental > Terrestrial > Soil > Temperate forest >... | reverse complement strand
ATGTGGCTTCGACCATTTGGGGGGATTTGTAAAATTCGGATGACATATCGCCCGTTTTTGAGTCAGAGACACGATCTAATAAAGTTCTCAAAATGTCAATACAATTGGGAATTGCACCACCCCCATCGCCACTATGGACAGAAGTTTTTAATGTTTTGATTTCTAATATCCCACTTACTAGTCCTCTCAAACTCATAGTTAACCATAATCTTTCATAATCTTCACATCCCGAGTCCAAACAAATGACCAAATCCGGGGCGGGTATTTTGAGACTTTTGACATAGTATAAAAGGTCGGGTGAACCAGATTCTTCACTTGCTTCGATCATGATGATAATACGGGGATGAGGTAATTTATTATCCTGCAAAGCCTTAATAGCAAGAATGCAACTGAAAATGGCATAACCATCGTCTGCGCCACCTCGTCCGTATAATTTGCCGTCTTTGATAACGGGGACATAAGGGTGCAAACCTTCGGACCATTTATCGAGTGGTGGTTGTTTATCCATATGGCCGTACATTAAAATGGTTTTGGTGTATTTTTCGGGGGTAATTTCACAATACATCAGAGGGGTGCGAGATTTGTGTTGGATGATTTCAGCTATTTTGAGCCCATCGACTTTTTGTTCCAAAACCCATTTGAAAAGTAAATTCATGGCTTTATTTATCAATCCATTCTTTTCCCAGTCTTTATCGAAAAAGGGGGATATATTGGGGATTTCGATATATGAGGAAAGAATGGGTAGTGCTTTATCGTAGGCACTATCGATGTATTTTTTGATAAGTTCGGTGGCCATTTTTGTGGAAGATAATAGTGGATAATTATAAAGGCAATTATAAATCAAATTTCAATGCGCATTAAAATTTGATTTTTTAAATGACCCATAAAATGCAATTTCAAACCGTACTATTTAATGTCCCAACCAGATGAATTTATAACATACCTTAACAAATTTTTCCCCCAATATGCTGATCTATACACATCCCATCAACTGTCGATGGAAACCAAAAGGACCATAGACAACGTCTATTATCTATATCGCAATATGTGTTATTATTGCAATAACCCATCGACCGTTCAAATAGATCAAAAAATGTGTTATCGCTGTTTTATCGAAAATGAATTGAAAGAAATTCAGAACAAGATAGACGAAATCTTCAATTCAGAAAAGAGTTATGAAGAAAAGTTCACTGAAATAATGAATTTCATAGATGGACAGTTTCATCCGATGTCGATGGAATATCGAAAACGACAAAAAGAAGAGGGTGAGCAAGATTGGATGAATAAGAAATTTATGGAGATTTACGAACATGAATTTTACAACAGGGCGGAAATGAATAGGAAGATAGATGAAGAGACCAGAAATAAGAAAAGGAAATTGGAGTGACTATAAAAATTGATTTATAAACAATCTAATCGAATAATTCGTTTATATCGTCAATTTAAAACTATAATGGAATTCGACTTAAATATCGATCAAATTCTCGAACATTGGGACGTTTCGCACGGCATTAGAGAAATCATCGCCAATGCCCTAGATGAACAAGTCATGACAAATACTCAAGAAATCGAGATCAAGAAAGACAAAGATAACTGGGTTATTCGAGATTTTGGTCGAGGTATACAATACCAGAATTTAGTACAAAATGAAAACAAGGAAAAATTGAGCCATCAAGCAGTAATCGGCAAATTCGGTATTGGATTGAAGGATGCATTAGCCACTTTTAATCGGCATCATATCAAAGTGTTGATAGAGTCGACCCATTGTAAAATTGTGACAGACAAACTACAAAAACATGGGTTCAAGGACATTTATACACTGCATGCCAAAATAGATAAACAGATGGACAAATTTACTGGCACGCAATTCACTTTCTGTAATTTGCCGGATAAAGATATGGATGATGCAAAAAAATTCTTCTTGAAATATCATGCTTATCCCCTAATGTCTACTACTAGATTCGGCGATATTATGGAAAAGAAACCGACTGATCCGGCTTATATTTTTGTTAACGGCAATAAAGTTGCAGAAGAACCCAACTTTATTTTCCATTATAACATCACTTCATTAACGCCTACCTTAAGAAAAGCACTCAACCGCGAGAGAACCAATGTCGGCAGAGTAGTCTATACTGATCGAGTCAAACAGATATTATTGAATTCTGAAGAAAAAGTCGTTCATGAAATATTGCAAAAAGAGTTAGAGAAAAAATCGATCGGAAAATTCGCTGATGAATTGACATGGTCAGATGTACAAATGCATGCGATTAAATTGGCGAATGTGAAAGAAGATACTGTTTATTTGACGACAGAGGAAATTAGTAGTAATGCAGTTTTAATGGAAGAGGTGAAAAGCAAGGGATTAAAAATACAAATCGTTTCGGAACAAATGAAAAAGAAGATAGAAAAAGATGTGGATATGAAGGGACAAAAAATCATGACCAAAAGCGTGATAGAAAAAAAAATCAGTGATAATTATTCTTTCAAATTTGTGCCAATAGGCGAATTAAAACCAGAAGAGAAAAAGATTTGGGACCAAAAAGACGCAATTTTAAAAATGACATTTTCATGGCTCCCGAAATATGATGTTTATATCTCAGAGACAATCGGGAACAATGCGGTCGGATTATGTGAAAGTGGCAAGAATAGGATCACGATTAGGCGCGATCAGTTAAAGTCAATGACCAAATTTGCCGGAACTTTAATCCATGAATTCGTGCATGCACGGACGGGTTTGAAAGATGCGACAATTGATTTCGAAGTGGAATTAACGAGATTATTAGGGGTGTTGGCGGGTGAGGCGTTGAAGGAGAGATAAAGAAAATTAATTACAAATAACGTCGGCTTCGATTTCATAGAAGTGAACACCGGCGAGGTTTTGGTAATTTAGTTTTTTTAGTTTGGGTTTGATGGTGAAGACATGGCCCATTTTCGTCCGAAAGGAAATGTACTCAATCGGGATTTTGAAAGGCCCACATTCTTTTATCTCTTCTCCTTTCCGCCATTGATATTGTCTTGCGTAGCCATTTATTATATCCACCAATTTGTGATGATCAATCAGCTGATAATTCGCTATAATGCTGGTCACCTTGATGATGACCAGCATACTGCTCCTACAAGTGATTGATGTAGGGCTATTAGAAATTGCTAGTTTTGTTAGCTCCATCCCCTCTATTAAATATTGGGAGTAGTATTTACAGACGATTAGATTTAGAATGAAATGGGACTAACAAGGGGAATAAATATCAATTTTTTCTGGGCTTGCGCCCATCCGGCCTTTTAGGCCGGTTTGGGGCCCCTACCCCAAAGTGAATGCAGGCATTCACATGAGGTATGCTATTTTAATTTTTTCCGGAGGCGAAAAATTGACATTTTAACAAGTAAATATATAAGGACAAGTTAACAAGATAATAATATAATGGCGAAAGGAATACATATAGCACACAAGATATTTGGAGGAGTCACAAAAAAGTTTTGTGCCACATGTAAGAAATGGTTAAAACTGAATGATTTTACTAAAGATAAGTACAAGCCTGATGGTAAACATAATCGATGCAAAAATTGTCGCAAAAAGAAGAGAGGGAAAAAATGTGCTGAACCATATTGTACGAAACTTGCTTTTGATGGTCAAAAATATTGTAATAAACATAATCCGAAAATATGTAAATTTAAAGGATGCAAAGCAAAGACAGGAGGACGCTACGAATTTTGTGAATTACATGATGTCAAAAACCATTGTAAATTTAAAGGTTGTAAAAGAAGAAAAAAGAAGGGAGGTTATTGCAATGATCATAATAAAAAACGATATTGCAAATACGATGGTTGCAAAAGTCTAGCGAAAATTGGTGATTACTGCAGAAAACATGGACCCAAAACATTTTGCAAGATTGATGGATGTGAGAAAATAGCTAAATATCAAGGATTATGTACAAAACATTCGTGTGATGGGAATATAGATCGATGTGCACAATCATTATTGAGAGGAGCGCAAAAACGTGATAAAGCAAAGAAACAAAAATGTACTTTGAGAAATGTGGATATTGTCGATCTTTATCATAAGAATAAAAAGCGATGTTATTGGTGCAAACATACTCTCAAGTTAAAACTTAGTGACAGGTTCAATCTTGGCAATATCTCCATTGATAAAATAAATGGTAAACTTCCTTATAGCAAAGACAATGCTCATGTAACTTGCTCTTTTTGTAATTTTGCTCGTAATGCTACCAAACCAAAACGATGGAAATGGGTTATGAAAATTTTGAGAGGAAAAAAGCATACAATAAATTTCACAAAATATAATCCGAAGAAAAAATTTATTAATGCTTTTCATAAATGGCTTGGTTCTGATATTTCAGTTCCATGGGTACGTGAACAACTTAGATGTAATGATTTCAGATGCGCAATAACAAACCTGCCAATATATATAACAACTGAACAGAAATTTCCTTGGGGACCTTCTATTGACAGAATTGATAACAAAAAGGGTCATATGAAAGATAATTGTCAAGTTACATGTCAATTTGTCAATACTGGGAAAAATAGGCTTTCTGATAAAAAATTTAAAAAATGGTTCGCAAAACGATTTCCCAAGATTAATATTAAGAAGGTAATTTATCCGAAAGATTATAAGAAAGATTTATTGAAGATCAGATATCCCAACAAAAAATAATTATTTTATATTATATTTTAATTGATCTGTATAATATAATTTTTATGTGCCGAATATAATAATGTACAGGTTAGTCACTCATTTTGGAGGTGGATCATGGGCCCTCACCCCCGAAGAAGAACAACAATATATCGAAAAAATCCGTCTCCTCCTAACCATCGGCCATACCATGCTCAAGAAAGGTTATACCGCCCTGGATACCGTCCAAAAAATCGTCGAATTAATGGAAGATTCGGGTTATTATAATTGTGGCAAGGGTTCTATCACTAATTATAACGGTGTAGTAGAAATGGATGCGGGCATTATGTGTGGTAAGACATTAAGAGGTGGTGCGGTCGCGACGGTTAGAACAATAAAAAATCCGATAAAATTGGCCAGATTAGTAATGGATAAAACGCATCATCGATTATTGGCGTGTGAGGGTGCCGATGAATTTGGAAAAAAGAAAGGGTTAGAAACCGTCTCTGACTCTTATTTTGTTAGATATCAACCGGTTGAAACTTCTTATTTCGGCAAAGCACCTCATGAAACTGTAGGGGCTATCGCATTGGATAAATATGGCGATTTGGCAGTAGCAAGTTCAACGGGAGGAATAGATGATAAATTGAAGGGACGAATAGGTGGAGTCCCCCAATTGGGGTTGGAGTTATATGCAAATAATAAAACGTGTGCGGTTGCCTGTACTGGCATCGGTGAGCCATTTATGCGATTGGTGACGGCATATGATATTTCGGCACAGATGCAATATGGAGGAAAGAGTTTGGAAGAGGCGGTAAAGAATATTTTTAAAGAGAAAGTCGAAGGGGGTTTGATTGCGATGGATAAGGATGGGAATATTGTAAAGGAGTGTAATGCACCGGAAATGCTGTACGGTTATATAAAAGAGGATGGTAGTCCCTTTGCAGAGATGTATAAAACCCCTTTAAAAAATTGAAAAAATGAGTACTTGTTGGTTTCATTATATCAGAACCTAACCGCTTTACTCAAACCGCCTCTTTTTCGCTTCCAATGACTGAATTTTTGGGCTTCCCCGGGTTCGATCCCCACGCCTCCCTCGGTCCTTTCTCTCTCTCTCTTCCCCTCCCTCCTTCCACCATGGTCCTCGAGGCCAAGGGAATGGACGTCTCCATCGACCGCGTTCCTGACGGAGATGGCGATCACGAGATGACCCTCTCCTGTTGGAACCGCCCGATCAAGGATGAGGAGAAGATCGCGGACTCCACACCTTTCACGGTCACGATGGACTTCGGCAACATGCTCAACCGCTTAGGTTTTTGTCGCCACGGCAGTGGCAAGCACTGTCACTGCAAGCACGACCCCAACAACTTCATTGACAAGGTGAAGAACGGCGCTTGCCCGATTCTCGCGCTGATCATGAAGGAGAACGTGCGTGTCGTGCTGGTCGCCAAGCTGGTGCAGATTGCCGACATGCGCACGTCCGTTGATTTCGCGAGGGTGGTGACGAAGTTGCTGATCAAGAACGGCATCGACGTCACACGAATCGCGATCTGTGTCACGGACTCGCGCCAGGATGCCGAGGCTGACGACAACTTAATGATGAAGTTTCGCTGCATTTTCGACGCCAAGAAGTTGATCGAGGTCTCCAACGACCACTATCGATCCTTCTGGGCACGCGGAGTGACGTTTGCTGTCTACCAGTGCATCGACTTCATCGTGCACGTTCCGGCGCTGAGCGGGAATATTGTCGACCTTGACACTTTCATGGTCGATGGCTTCGGCAAGGACGTCGGCATCCAGCCGTGGGATCGCTTGTTCACCATGGCGAGCGGAACAGTGTGCGAGATTGGGACAGGATTTAGCAACCCTGCCCCGGTCAAGAAGTTGTTCGTCGAAGACCAGCACTACGACGGGTTCGAGATTGTGTTTGCGTGACGGATTTTTCCATACCCGCTGATCGAAAGGTTAGCGGTAAATTGGTTAAGTTCGACAAATGTATATATCAACTTATTTTATCGAAAATGAATTGATATAAAAAAATATGTGTGGTTAAGATATATGAGTACGACTCAACCTGTTGCAGTAGCTACTACATCATCAACGCCTTCAACAGCAAGTACAGTAGGGACGGTTTTTGCAACTATTTTTATAATATTAGCTATTATTGTCTTGATAGTTGCAATCTATAATATTTGGCAAGTATTCAAAATAGGAGATTGTGATGTGAGTGGTATGAAAGTTCCTATTGGATTTACTATTAAATTGGGTGCGATCTTTTTCTTATTGATGGCATTAGGACTTGTTGGTGCCAGTATATATTCTATCATGAAAGCAAGAGAAGCATTTACTCCTGTCGGCAAAAATAAACAAAAATATTATCATTAGCCCATCCCCTCTGCCAAATAACCTCCTAATGCGCCTATCATCGCCGTCGCAAACATTTCTTTATAAAATCTCTTATTATCCTCATCAAAAAATTGGTAACACAAACCGCACCCGATCACAGCGCCGGTAATAACGCCGATCATCTTGGAGGAGAAACAATCTCTTTGTTATAATCGATTTTACAAGACCTTAATCTATCAAATTTTATAAAATTTGATAAAATGACCCTTTGTCTAATCCATAAATAATTCCCTATTGTTTTTCCTTCTCATTTCGCAATGAACAGGGCTTTGGTGATATTTCCACTTGTTTATCTCATTCTATTGATTATTTATGCCCGACAAGAAATAGAGTCAAGTGACATGGGAACATATATTGTTATCGAAACTATGTTTGGTTTCTGTGTCACGTTCCTGCCGATAATCATAGACCTCCCAAAAATAAGACAGCGTAAATTACACATACCGTTGATCTTTTTAGCCACAATATTAGCCATTATCGCTTACACTTTTGGTTGGATGGTTGTTTATGATATGTGTAGACGAGGAGAATGCTTTGTCGCTTACACACCATTATATTGGTTGATGTGGTTTGATTTTGTAATTTACTCAATAGCATTTCTGATATCTTTGAGTGTCGGGATTGTTGCACTATTCCAGGCAATTTATGTAGGAGTACATTCGCAACAAACATCATCAATCAAAAACGACTAAAGACGGCGTAAGCTCGTCATTCCTTTGGAAATTTGATCTTTTTATTTATCCCATTATCATTCACAATTATAAAAACAAATGAGTTTGACACTAACTAAAAAACTCCTAAAAAAATATGAAAAGGAAAAAATCTCGGACATTATTCAAAATTTATATTGCACCGGTCTGAATTTAACGACTTTATTACCTCTTCCATCTAATATTAAAATATTAAACGTTTCGCAAAATAATCTAAATAAATTGCCCGCTTTGCCACCAGGTTTAAAACAATTATATTGTAATAATAACAAATTGACCCAACTGCCCGATCTGCCCGATACGTTAGAAGAAATCCATTGTTGCGATAATCAATTAGAATGTCTACCGAAATTACCAAAAAATTTGAGGACATTATGGTGTAAACATAATAAAATAAAAAGATTGCAGACTTTGCCCGATAAATTAGAATGCATAGTATGCCCTGATAATAAAATTACTATAATCCCCAATTTACCAGATTCATTAAAGATGCTAAGTTGTGATTTGAATCCGATTGTCCGTTTTCCTGATAAAGTTCCTGCATATTTTCAATCGCTTCATTATTATGCCGATATAGATTACACGTATATTCCGAAAGTATGGAAGGATTATATATGGAGATGGTATGGGGACAGCTATTACGATGTTGATTATCAACCAATAATGCAGATGATAAAAGGTATATATAGGGCTAAAATAAGGTTTAAAAAATTGAGATTTTGTGAGGAATTACAAATAGGGATTGATGAAATGAGGTATCGTCCGGGGCGAGACGGATATCAGGAATTAACTTTGGCGAATCGGGGTCGGTTTATTGATTTATGATATGATCCTTTTTGGAAAACTCTTTAATATTTTATGCGATTCGTTGAATGAAGAGCGAAACTGCCTGTGCTTGTGTTCCTCCTGGAATTGGAGTAACAGTAAGAGCGGCCGGAGATGCATAATTTCGGACTTGAACAACCGCACCCGCGGTACCATTATGAAAAACCACATATCCAATCATTTGGTTCGTTCCAGTTGCTCGACCAACATTACCTGATGCGCTTTGTCCATCTGGATTTACCTGTATAAATGTACCACCACCCCCCACTGTTGGAGTCGTATTAATAAACAGACTTGTTTGACCTCCCTCGTCTGTACTTAGACTCCATCTAACTAAATATGTTCCAATAGATGGTAAAATGAATTCCGTATTATTAGTTTGACTAGTTTCGGCACCCGGATCGTTTATCGCAATTCCACCGGCCGGTCCTGCACCCACTCTGGGAAAATTTATAGCGGAACCAGCTGCCACACTGGGAGGTGCTGCCGATATTGCAATTGTTGCAGCGTAATCGTTCGCGCCCGTGTTTCCAGGACCCGCTGTCATTCCAAAAAATGAACCATATTCAAGAGGTACTGCGAGAGGACCAGTTGGACCGGTTGATCCAACAATACCTGCAGGACCAGTCGGACCAGTTTCTCCAGCAGGACCAGTAGGACCAGTTTCTCCAGCGGGACCAGTAGGACCAGTTTCTCCAGCAGGACCAGTCGGACCAGTAGGACCAGTTGATCCAGCGGGACCAGTCGGACCAGTTTCTCCAGCAGGACCAGTTGATCCGGTAGGTCCTGTTGATCCGGTAGGTCCTGTTTCTCCAGCAGGACCAGTTGGACCAGTTGATCCGGTAGGTCCTGTTGATCCAGTCGGCCCAGTTGGACCAGTTGATCCGGTAGGTCCTGTTGATCCAGTCGGCCCAGTTGATCCGGTCGGTCCTGTTGATCCGGTCGGCCCGGTTGATCCTGTTGATCCGGTCGGTCCTGTCGATCCGGTCGGCCCAGTTGATCCAGTCGGCCCAGTTGAACCAGTCGGCCCAGTTGAACCAGTCGGTCCGGTGGAACCAGTCGGTCCGGTAGATCCGGTCGGTCCTGTTGATCCAGTAGGACCAGTTGATCCAGTCGGCCCAGTTGATCCGGTCGGTCCGGTGGAACCAGTCGGTCCGGTGGAACCAGTCGGTCCGGTAGATCCGGTCGGTCCCGTTGAACCAGTCGGTCCTGTTGAACCAGTCGGTCCGGTAGATCCGGTCGGTCCTGTTGATCCAGTAGGACCAGTCGATCCAGTTGGTCCAGTAAAACCTCCCAATCCATTGAATCCGGTTGGACCCTGAATACCAGTTGGACCCATCGAGCCAGTCGAACCCATCGGGCCAGTTTGGCCCATCAAGCCAGTCGAACCCATCGGACCTGTTTGACCCATCGGACCTGTTTGACCCATCGGACCTGTTTGACCCATCGGGCCCGTTGAACCAGTTGCGCCGGTTAGACATTCTTGTTCAAAACATTTGTCATGATGATGATGGCATTTTGATTTGTTTCTTTTTACACTAGACGCATTTTTTTTTGTGTGCTTGACTTGATTTTTATGCATATTATAAACAAGTGATAATTTTTTTTAGATATATTTGGTATTATTTCTCTAAAGAAATCAAACAATTCAAAATATTTTATAAAAAAATTGAATATATAACTATTTGTCCAGCCTATTAAATTCGATATCTAATTGCTAATCTTAGAGATCCTGGAAATGGCTTCCGAGAAAAAAACTATTGAAATACCCGTGCCGAGCCAAGTTGGCAAATTGGTGAAAAAAATGCGCGATCTCGAAAAAGTAGAAATCGTCAAATTTGCAGATGCTATTATCACAGTGACTACCAAAACGAGCGAAAGACATGGTGGTCATTTGCGACATCATCCGGCATCGATTGGTTGGCTGGAGGCGGACGAATGGGAGATCGCTCGTCCGTTCATAAAGAAAGTGATATTGGAGGGATTTTATATCGACAGTTATCCACATGTCAGTTGGTTCATCGATATCGGATTGGAACTTGAGTTGAATTCTTGCCCAGTGTGGACAGAATTGAAGAACGAGTTTGACCAACTGGTTAAAAAGGCTGGAAAAGAACTGACGGTGAAGGGCATGACATTTTTGTGATTGTGAATGCAGATCATTGATGTTGGTTTGCAAAAATTGATAAATTAATTTATTCATTGTTAATGACAAATATGATTGCAAAAAAATGTCGTTGAAGGATTTGGATCTTTCTCTTCAAAATCTAAAGGTCATTGATGAAATCCCGGAAGGTGTCGAGACGTTGAGTTGTTATGGTAATCAACTAGAATATTTACCACATCTACCGGCAAGTTTAAAAATATTACATTGTCATCAAAATAGATTAAAAAAATTACCTGCTTTGCCAGCTGGATTGAGGATTCTATTTTGTGGTTATAATCAATTAGAGGAATTGCCACTGTTACCTGAAGGTCTAGAGAAATTAGATTGTGCGCGCAATAACTTAACTCGATTACCTATTTTGCCGAAAACGTTGATAGAATTAGGATTTCCTGAGAATCAGATAACAAAAATGCCCGTATTACCTGATAAACTGAATCATTTGTGGTTCATTTTTAATAAAATCAGTCAAATACCTGATTTGCCTCATGGTTTACATAGTTTTGGATTTGTACGTAATCCAATAGTAGCGTTGCCAGAAAAAATGCCTTATTTGAGATGTATAAGTACACCAACCAAAAATGATTATTTGTATGCTCCTCCTGAATGGCAAACTTGGGAAAATCTCGGTAAAAAAACAATTGATTACCGACCCATTGGCAAAGAATTAAAGAAAATTTATGGAGCCAGAAAAAGAATTAAAAAATTGGAATTCTGTATGCATCTACAAGATGTAATAGATGAATATAGATACCGACCTAATGGGGCCGGATATAAGGAATTAAGGATTGCGAATCGGGGTCGGTTTATTGATTTGTGATCGAATGTGTTTAGTGGTGTATTTACCATATTTGTTTATTTTGTCCTTTCTTTTGTCTTTCTTTTTATTGCGAAGACGATCGGGCATTTACTATAGTGATAGAAAAATTTGAAGTTATTTATATTTGAGGGGTTTATTAAAATGGGTGGGGCTTGTTGAAACGAGCAGAGGGAAATGGCTAGCGAAGTCAAAGAGCGTAAAGAGGTGACTGATTTGGTCGAAAAACTTCGAGCTGTTCGTGATGTTTTGAAAGTGACATTAAAAGATGGCGAAATTTATATCGAAGGAAGGGGCGGGTTACAAGGCGATGGAGGTTGTTCGAAAGCATCAGACCCATCTATAAGCGTTCTTCAAATGAAAGAATGGAATGAGGTGGTGAAGTATTTGAAGAAGGTGAAATTGAATGGATTTTTTATTGACAGTTATTCGCATACTCGATGGTTTATTGTTTCTGGGCTAGCGCTTGAGTTGGTATGGTGTCCGATTTGGAAGGAATTGAGAGAGGAGATGGAAGGGTTGAAGAAGGAGGCGGGGGAGAAATTGAAGATGGAATGTTGTGCAGTTCGGGAATGAGTGGAGTTGATGGGGGTTGGGGAAAGGGTGATGAAATTAATTATTTTTTAGTTGTTAAAAGATAATTAATTTTTTGGAGAGTGTGGGGGGGATTTTGAGATGGTGGAGACGTAATTGTCGATTTTATTATATTTTTAATTTATTGATTACCATAAGGAGCACTCAAAACTTTAAATCCGCAAGTTGATCCGAATCGATTGTCTGGAGCACAGTACATCACGTCCCCGAGCCTGTTGCACTGGTTTTGGCACTCATATCGCAAGACCATATTTACGTCTTTTTTGCATCCCATATTTCCAACTGTATAGAAGGTGGGAACACAACAGCCGGGCGTGCACGGGAGATCTGTGATAGTGAAATGAGGCTTGTTACGATAAAAATATGACACAACGTTAGGATCCATTTTAATATAAAATAAAGCGAGAAAATAAAATCCTAAATGGAAATTAAACCAACCTATATATAAACAATAATTAATTATAATAATTAATATGGGTGTAGCTAGAGGACCAAAACGACCACATAAAGTCATTAATGGTATAACCAAAAAACTTTGTATTGGTTGTAACAAATGGAAGAAATTGGACGATTTCGCAAACAAGAAGAATGCCGGTGAGATTACACTCAAAATTATTATCCTCTAGATTTTTCATTAACCATCCTTGATCTAAATCACATGGTTTCCGTTGTTGTACAAGCTTTTCAACTTTACGACGAGGTGCATATTTAGTAAAATCGATTGTGTGTTTTTTACCTCTGAGAATTTTCATAATATTTTTCCATCGTTTCGGTTTACATGCACCACGTGCGAAATTGCAAAAGAGGCAGGAAAGACGTATGTTTTGTTTAGTATAGCCTTTCGAGCAATGGTAACGGTCAATTGATAAATTTTTTAAATTGAACTTGCCATGAAGATTCAATTTGAGAGTATGTTTGCACCAGAAACATTTATTGGATTTTGCATAAAGATCTTCAATATGTTTACGTGTTAAATCATTAGTTCGATTTTTCTTTTTATCTCTCGTTTGGGCGCGTGCATAAAGGGTTAATGCGCATTTTTTGATGTTTCCTTTACATTGGTGTTCTTCGCAGAATTTGGAAGAACGACAAATGAGTTTTTCACAACCGGGATGTTTACAATACTTTCTTTCCCCGTGCCTTACGCAAAATCCGTCGTAACCTTGTCTTTGTAAGTTTTTACAACCGTCTTGTTTGCAATATTTTTTAGGTGCGTGGGTTGCACAAAATCCATCGCACCCATAAATTTTTACTCTTGTACAACCTGGATGTTTACAATGATTTTTAGTATAATGAACATGACAAAATTCAGTACTATCTTTTGCTTTTTTGCCA
>Ga0207087_1176_pt1 | contig 13486 bp, 13 predicted proteins | sample Alteio_BWMinHeat_51_FD_153544 | JGI IMG/M metagenome (GOLD analysis project Ga0207087, IMG submission 153544) | Enriched cells from forest soil in Barre Woods Harvard Forest LTER site, Petersham, Massachusetts, United States -... | ecosystem: Environmental > Terrestrial > Soil > Temperate forest >... | reverse complement strand
TTTGGTCAAACAGGATAAAGACGTTATCTATGAAAAGAATTTTTATAAGGGTGTGCCGATGTTGCATAACCTTTACATGGGTCTTTACCTCAAAGAGCTCAAAATATTAGTTGACGGAGGAGCTGATATTTATCGCAAGGTACCCCTGTGGTGTGCAACTGAATCGAAGCCGCCACCAATAGAAGCCTCGATATATGATCTATCGCTCCTAAGCCCAGTATTCGTTTGGATGGGATGGAATGTCATGGCTGCCACCGCGCCATCTGCCTATGAGAAACGAGACGATCTAAAAGAGATGGCAGCATTTATCGCATCGGTGGTAAAAAGCAAGAAGTGATGATTGTTGCACCCATTTTCTTCACACAAGACCGTGCCACGGAAAGGCGATGGTGTGCTCATCAACCCAATAGCACTCCGTAGACTTTTAGCGCAATTCTTTTATGATGGTCACACAACAGACGTAATTGATTAACCAAAGGAAAGTAGCATGATTATAATGCGCTTAAGGCGTCTTGGTATTGTGTGGAGTATCGGCTGTATGGCGCTGATCCCGGCTATTTCAAAAGCGATGTCAGAAGTAAAAAAAATAGAAGCAACAATCACTAACGAAGAAGGTATTAGGAATCATGGCAGCTATAACCATAGTGTGCTCCTTAAGAACTTATTTAAGGCTGATTTTCAAAAAAAGTTAGAAGATACTGTTGCCGATAAGGACGGCGATAAAATAAAACAGTTGTTGGAAAGTGATGAATGTATCAACGCTGTAGTATGCCATACGTATATGGAGGCTGACCCTAAAGGAAGGAGTGCTCTGGCTACGACTGCGTATCGCAAATGGGCAATTATATCGCCCGTAGGTGTTGCCGCAGCGTTCGGTTCTTTGTCGCTCGTACAAAAGCTTGTTGAGCAGGGCAGCCCGGTGGATGTGAATGCGGTATATCAGGCGGTAGCAAAAGGTCACGCTGAATGCGTGCATTTTTTAATGCAGCAGGATAAAAACGTTATCTATGAAAAGCATTTTTATCAGGGTGTGCCGCTCCTGCATACACTTTATATGCGTCTTCAGGCCAAAGAGCTCAAAATATTAGTTGATGGAGGAGCTGATATTTATCGCAAGATACCGATGTGGTGTCATTCGTGGTATGCAAAACCTGAAAATAAATTGACGCCACCAGCCGAGGTATCCATCTATGACCTGTCACTTCTAAATCCACTATTCTCCTTTTGGGACGACTGGAATATCATAGTCCACGTTGTGCCACATGCTTACGCTGTACGAGATGATCTAAAAGAAATGGCAGCGTTTATTGCATCGGTGGTAAAAAGCAAGGAGTCACATGACTAAACCACGATATAAAGATTTTAGAGAGCATCTTTTGAAAAAATTAAAGAATCCAGAAGTTGCCCTTGCCTATCTGAATGAAGCATCACGTGATGAAGACCAACGAGTATTTTTACTTGCTCTTAAAAATGTTTTGGACACCCATTTTCTTCACACAAGACCGTGCCATGGAAAGGCGATAGTGTGCCCATCAACCCAGTAGCACTCTGAACCGGCATACAGAATCAAGCCAGGCATGATGCGTTTCTGAGCGTATGTTTGTCTAAAAGCATGTATGCCACGGATATCATGTCCCGTTATATTTGTTTTGCATTTTATTTCTATGGGGTAGAGGTTGCCATCACGCTCTAACACAAGATCAACTTCCGCACCGGCAGTCGTTCTCCAGTGATAAAAATAAGGGGCAACTGATAAATCACTTGCAAGCCCCTTGATCATGGCAAAACAGAATGTTTCAAAAAGAGCTCCTAAGAGAGGATTGCCACCCAGCGCCTGAGCAGAAGAGATGCGCTGCATGTAGCACGCTATGCCTGTGTCGCTTAAAAAACCTTTTGGTTTGCTACTGATGCGCTTGATCGCATTGCCATGATATGGCCAGACCTCATGCCATTGGTACGTGTAACGCAGTAAATTGAGCCAGCGCTCTGCTGTTGATGGTGATATGCCAATTTCACGACCGAGTTGAGAAAAGTTTATTTCTTGCGCCGTGAGTGCGCTCAGCAATGCAAAAAACCGGCCAAACGTAGCAACATCCTGGATGTTTTCTAAAAGGCGTACATCTCGCTCGACGTAAGTTTGTATGTATGAGGAAAAATAATCAGCCATTGACAGATCCGGTATTTCAATTGTGCCTGGCATACCACCACGCCACACCGTCTCATACAAAGAGGGGGCAATGTTCATGACACCCCTAAATTGTTTTTGAAAGGTATGAGGATCAGTCAGATAGTGGTCCAACCAGTTAGTGGTTTGAGTAGTCAGACTAGCAATAGCATATTGTTCTTGTGGGATCATTGGCCCCAGCTCTATGATGCCTACGCGTCCGGCAAGACTTTCAGAAACTGTTTTAAGAACAGACAACTGTTGAGAACCGGTTAAAAAATATTGTCCATGTTGCTCAGATTGATCAACTTTTCTTTTGAGTGCCGGTAGCAATTCCGGCACATATTGAATTTCATCAAGAATAATGGGACCGGGGAAGTTGGTTAAAAAAAGATCCGGGTCAGCGCGGGCGCCATACAAGTCTTGGACCGGGTCAAATACAAAGATACGCAATTCAGGGAAAAGATGTGCTAACAACGAGCTTTTGCCTACTTGTCGAGCACCCGTTATGAGCACCATTTTAAAGAGTTTAGCCAGATCTCGTACCCGTTTTTGGGCGATACGTTCTTTAAAAATCATAAAATTCCCTTGCAAATCAATTATATTATAATGATTTTACAAGGGAATTTAGCTAAAGTACAAGGATTTTATGGGTTTTGGTCGAAATGAGGGGTTGGGGAGGTGAAATAATCATCAGCTCCGTTCGGTTGACAATCCTTTCTTAAAATAATCATTTGCTATTATACCGCCAACAATCAACCGTATGATCATTCACCATACCGACCGCCTGCATGTAGGCATACATAATAGTAGGGCCGACAAATGCCATACCGCGTTTCTTAAGATCTTTTGACAATGCGTTGCTTTCGGCGGTGGTTGAAGGTGCCTCAATCAGATGATGCCACTTGTTTACGATAGGTGTATTGTTTACAAAGCGCCACAGATATGTATCAAACGACCCGAATTCATCTTGTATGGTTAAAAATATTTTTGCATTGTGGCGAGCGGCGTAAATTTTAAGCCGATTACGAATGATACCGGGATTATGACGTAATGCTTCCAACTCACTATCGCGCATGGATGCAACTTTGACTGGATCAAAGTGATGAAATGCAGTGCGGTACTCGTTGCGGCGCTTAAGAATAGTTTCCCAGCTCAGGCCTGCTTGTGCGCCTTCCAAAATGAGCATTTCAAATAAACGCTGATCATCGTGGAGCGGAATTCCCCATTCATTATCGTGATAATCTGCATAAAATTCTTTACCTGCTCCGTTGCCAAAGCAGCGTTTCTTGTGATCGTTCGATATGTCCATGGGTTCTTCATATTCCTTTTGCTTGCAAGTAGTATGGGATTTATTACCGACAATATACCATGCTAAATTGCTTGTAAAAAACTAACATGGTTTAATCAGTAGCGCTTGCAGATTGCACTGAAGTTGCGGATGAGATATGCTTTCGCTTGCCAGAAATGCAGTAGGTGTGCTATGCTGTGCCCCAAGTTCTATTTATCAAAACAACAAAAGGAATTAGCAATGAACAAATATTTTGGTTTAGCCTGCATAGCAATTTTTGCCAATAGCATGCATAGCATGGATGAATCAACACCACCCAGGTCGGATGAAAAAAATCCATCTCTGAATACACAATTGAATAAGCAATTAGAACAGATGCGTAATGCATCTCAGAATGCAGAATTAACGCGGATGGGTGCGGAACTTGCAGAAAACAAAAGAATAATTGATTTGTTAGTACAACAAAACACGCTTAATGTGCGCCTTAATGCGGAACTTATGCAAGCCCTTTTAAATAGTAGAAGCAACAAAGGTAATGCTGACGATTATCTTATTGGTATAATGACAGTGCTTGCAGGTAGAGATGTGTGGGGAGGTGCCGCGTGGAGCAAAACTACAAGCACTGCCCAAAAATTATTAAGTCAAATGCTTGAAACTCAACAGAAGCTTGATCCAACAGTCAAAATCCCAACTTCTTTACCATGTCTTACCGTTACTACATATTGTCCCTAGACAGTTCAGTTTACTCGTACTGCATTTCTTTTGCAAAGGCTTTTAGTGCTGGCTCGACGTATTTTTTTATCAACTTAAGCGTTAACGCAGGCCTTAAAAAGATATGCTCTAACGAAAATGGTATCTTGGTGACTACGCCCGTGAGCATAGCAGACAATTCCGTAAATATGTGGGCGCGCACGTTGGGCGGATAGGTACTCAAAAATCCGCGAATAAAGGAAATGAACGAAAGTTCAACCCACTTCTTTTTATTGATATTTGGCAACATGCCGGACCAACTTTCTCCCACTTCGGTAGTGGTGAGTCCGGTGAGAGGTACGTACAGCAAGTTCATTAAATCCAAATATATCGGCTGTGGTTTTTTGATTGCCTTTTCCATGGATTCGGCGTCGATAAATGTAACTTGTCCGGTTTTAAGATCGTAAAACAGATTGAAAGGGTGCAAATCACCATGAATCACTGTTTTGATTAGATCGTTCTGCTGATGGGGCGGCATAAATCGTTTATAAAAATTGGCAAGCTGGATACCAATATCGTCATAAGCCTTTCTTATGATTTCTTCATTTTCCTTTGACGGATTTTTGTGATACTGCAGCACGATATCGCCAAGCGGTATTCCTTGAGCAGCGGGCATTATAGCCAGATAATTAGTAGCATCTTTGAAATGCCCTAACGGATCTTTCAAAAATTTTGGACGTGCATGAGCGCTGTATGAAAGATAGGCGCTGGGCAGCGCAACAATAGGAAATCCTGGCAGGTGATGCGGTGCTATTAATTCTTTCATGTGAGGCGTATTGTAAATCACTTCAAGACGCTTTGTCTCCATTGCGCCCTTGCCCATCTGCTTGATGATATAAACTGCTTTTTCCGGCTGACATTCAGAGGTGACCAAAAATAGTTGCAACGTATTTACCCCAGTAGCGCCGGCAGACTTTGAAAGATCTCTTACCTTCAGGCAATTGGTGCGCGCAAAGTGGGGATCTGATAATTTATTAGTTTTATAGGCGTACTCAAGAAAACGGGCGAGCGCTTCTTCGCTAAATTTGCCTTCTTTGGTCAGTGAAGAATAGTCAAAATTGACCTGTTTGATAGCTACCGTCTTGTCATAGAGCTTAGTGACCAGTTCCTGCTTGGTGGTTACCCCTTCCTCTTGCGCAACAAGGCGATCTATAAGGTCGGTCGTGCAATGTTTTTCGCGTATGCATTCGTTGATGGCTTTGTCTGGATTCTGCGTCTCTTCTTCTTGCTGGCTCAAACAGCATATGCACGCATCTTTAGCAGAATCGTTCCATTTGCCTTTCTTACAATCGGACATCTTGGAAACGGTTTTGGTGGTATTGTCTATGGTAATAACGGTTTCTTTAGCAAAAGACGCCGTTATGGGCAAAAGTAGTAGAATTGTAAAGGCTAGACGGTAACAACGCTGCATTGCTTACTCCTCATTAGATATTGCTGCGAATTATAAAAAATGTCTAATAAGAACAGTAAGGCATATTTTGCCCTATTTATGCAATAATTTTTAAAAATATGCGTATTTCAGGCAGGCGTTTGACACCCCTGATCTTTAGGGGGGAGTGGGGTGGGGAGAAGGCGCTAGTGTGCTAATGAGGTTGATTCATCTACAAACTTCACTGTCGGTTCAGATGGATCAGCTATATCTAGTATGAAATCTGAGGTAAAAATACAAAAATGTTGTAACTTAAAACACTCTGAAATTCCATGCGATTGCTCTAAAAGCCATTGTAAATAGGAAGAGTTAATTATTTTAAAAAGGGTCCAATTTGCGTAAAAATCAACATCATATTTTTCGCTTAATTCTTTAAAAGTTAATAGTCTATAACGCTCTTCAGTATTTCTATAGGCATGAATTGAGCCTTCAAAAGTAATCAACAAACCTTTAACACCCTCTTGAGAACTTGATAACTTTATCTCAAATTTATCAATGGTATCAATAACAGATTCTATATAGTAGTCAGCTGCCAGTCCTGGAATTGGCTTCCAGCGAGTCCATTCTTCTTGCATTTTTTTGTTCCTATTTATTGCCGTAACGAATTTTTATGCATTTTTTGTCTTTATGATTATAAATTTCCAGAGTAGGTCTACCATCCTTGCTTCCTAATCGGACATTTACTCTCCTCCCATCTGGTAAAGTTCCAATAAGAACATCACCGTCTTTTTTGATATCAGACAAAGGCATACTTTTAAAGTCTTTAAGTGCTTCTGGATAGCCTCCCGGTTTTTCGTATTGAGTTAGCTTTTTACTGCTAGTTTTTTCACCATCTTTTGCCCCTTCTAATACTTTACCAACTGCCGCTTCTGAAATCTTCTTCTTTTCTTTTTCTTCCAGATCTTTTTCAGAAGCAGCTTCCGAAGTAGCCTGTGGATTATTAGTACCATCATTGGCTGGTTGCTCTACCGCTACTCCGCCATCATTTTTTACAATGAGCGGGGCTGTGTAATCTTTAAGAGCTTGCGCGCGGGCTTTATTTTTGCGATATGTTTTGTATGCACCATATGCCAACGAGCCGATTATTATGGTTGTGCCAATGGCGGCTCCTAGCGGATTGGCGCTCGCAAGTCCTCTTCCAATGAAGCACAGTGGTGTTACTATTGCCTCCATGTTGTGTACATGGATGTCAGCATCGGTTATGCAAAATTCATGACCTTCTACGGTAAGCGCATAGATCGTTATTTCTTCTGATACGACCTCTGCTTGATCAACGGAAACAAATTCCACCTGGCCTTTTGCAAGAACATGGCCCTGTGTGAGGTCTTTAGCTGCAATCCACTCGTGCGGTATTGGCTGGTAAAATTTTTGATCAGGTGCTGCACGAATGACGTGACCGTTTACGTGGAGTGTGATGTAGTTAGGAATGGTGCTGTGCGAAACAGCGATCACCTTTTGTTCATAGTAGGTGCCTGCCGCATCGTACCCACAAATCATATCCCCAGGTTTGAGTGTCTCTATGTGTGTGTAATTATTAATGGTCTTGATAAGGGTGCCTGCGCCAAGCCCTTCCATAAGGCATTGGTCGCCGCCAACCAAAAGACTGGCGATCAGCATTAAGGCGTAGGAAATGAAATGCTTCTTACTAAACATGATGCGATTTGCTTACAACAAGATGGTTACCATGCGTGCACATTTAAAAAGCAACCATTGCATGTTTTTTAAGAAAAATAAAGAAGTGTGGATGGAGTTTTGCACATTATAATTTGAATAAAGTGGTCAAAAGGCTTACTCTTATTCGTCAATAAGCAAGTTAATAATCAATAATATTTTGGAGTTTTGCGCCATGATGTACAGAAAATGTGGTTTTCTTATTTTCCTTTTCCCTACGGCTTCACTAATTTGGGCAATGGATCCGCCAATGTTGCCACCAATTAAACGCACGTATCCTATAACCTTTCAATCTCTGCATTTTGAAGGTGATAGCGATGAGTACAATCCTATTGACCCTCATCCTAAGCAAGCAATTCCTAATTCTAGTACGTTCGAGGGAATGCCTATTGGAGATTTAGAAACAATTTTGGCGCAAGCTCCAGAGCGAGCACAGCAAATTATAACTCATTTGAAGGACCCTCAGCATTATGGGTGTCCAAATTATCGAGCGACCTGTTTTATAAGGGGACCAGGACTTGGTAAGACCGTCACTGCTAAAGCAATTGCGTACCACCTCACTCTTGGAACAACCTGGCATTATGAATATATAAGCAGTCAAGCATTCATTCGTCCTTACCGTAATCAGACGGGTGGAAGCTTAGATGCATATCTTGATAAAATAAGTGTGCTCGAGCAGCCAACATTACTCATCGTTGATCAACTTAATAAAATACTTGAGTATCCTGATGATGCAGAAGATGACACACGAGTGACATCAAGTATTTTATGTACTTTTTTAGATGAAAATCGTAACAATCAGAATCTCTTTTTTATTGGTATTATGGATAGGGTATCTGAGCTATGCGAGCGGGTTCAAGGTAGACTTGTTCATTTAGGAGCATTCTTTAAAAAAATACCAACGGACCCTAACGTAAAAAGAATTATATTCTCAAGCAAATGCATTAATGACTATACGCAGCTGCATCCTGAAGTCACCAACGAATGGTTGGCGAATTTCCTGGCCCAAGCGCCTACGATTACCGGTCGAAATTTTCGGGGGCTAGCTCTGCAAGTAAAAGATATTATTGAAAAAGAGAAACGAGATGAGAAAGAAGTTGCTCAGATTACTAAGAATCATTTAGAGATGGCACTTATTGCATATGTGGCGGCAAAAAAAGATATAGAGCATGTAGATCCGTATGAAGCTTATCAAGATAAAAAATGGCGAGAGTTAGAAGAGTTGCATCAGCAGCGTATGCGAGGTAATTAAGCTAGAGCCGCTCTTTTAACACATCTTTAATTTTAAAAAATGGATTATTCAATACCTTCTTCTTTTTGTTAAAAAGTTTTTTCGAATAAATCCATTAAGGAATGTGTCATCTAAATATAAGAAGATCAATAGCGGAACAATGATACATGATAGAATAATAAATGTGCCAGGCAATTGTTTTATAAACTTATACCACATGGCGCGATAGCCACTTGATCCGTATATTAAATAGCCGATGCTTTTAGAGATGATAATAAAGAACGCAGAGACTAAACCAATTATTATCCATTTATCGAATGGTAAGTTCCATGGTGTTTGTTTCCATATAGCAGATATGGCCGCATGAAAAAGATCAGACAGGCATAACCATACGAAGGTGGTCATCCAACACAGTACTATGCCATCTAGCCGGTCAAAGTCATCATCATTGTCGGAAGATGGCATGTCATGCTTATTGTCTGTGTGCGGTTGCTTGTCATGATCATTGCGAGCCGCTGGCTTATCAACCTGCATAAGAAATTCATACGCATTAACTATTTGTTTGAATTTTTCTTCAGCCTGCTTGCTGCCAGCATTACGATCCGGGTGATATTTGAGAGCTAATGCATAATAAGCATTTCTGATTTCTTTTTTTGATGCGTTCTTTGGTACATTAAGCTCTTTGCAGGCTGAAGAAAAATGCATATTTTTTACAATCGACTCGGTGCGCTTATTGAAGGTTGTATAATCGTATTATAGCGGCTATTACTGTCGATTTGAAGCTGTATGATCAGCGTGTGTATCAGATAAAAATTTTAAGTTCAATAAACCATTCGTTAGCTCTAAAACGCATCTTCCATGTATCGCAGGCCACGTCAACGGCAGATCCGCTCGCAACTCTTTGGTAGCGGGGTCCTTTAAAACGACCCGCATTAAACCAGCGATAACCTGTTCCGATCGCCCAGTCGTCATTGTAACTATATTCAAAGCCGGCAAGAAGCGTGTACGTAAATTTTCTGCGAAGTGTGTATTGATTTTCCGAAGAAAAACTTGCGTATGGGACAGAGTCTCCGATAGGAGGCAGTCCTGTTGTTCTGTAGTTTGTTATCAGAAGATTGCTCACACCTACTCCGGCGCCTATCAGCGGATAGATCGTGCCGCAACCAGTATCCCAATTGAAATTGGGGATGTTTCTGCCCAGCAGGTTTGCGCTAAAGAGAATGGATGTGACATTGAGATCAAATTTTCTGGTGTAAGATCCGCCGCCGGTAGTCGGCGTTTGGAATTTTCGATATTTAAAAATTGAACGATTGGAAATGCTGACTTCCAGATCCACTAGGTGCAAGAGCTCGCAACCGATGTTTAAGCTGGCGATGGCACGATTTCCTAATTTTGAATCATACCCTTGGATTGCCGGATCCCACGGCGGGTTGGGGGCGACGACATTGGCCGATTCAGAGCATGAGATGCCTGAGCCAACTTTAATATAGAAAGAATAATCTTGGGATTGAGAGCACCATGTAGCAGTACCCGAAACGATGATTGCCAGTAAAGAGAGGGTGACTAAGAAGCGCTTCATAAAGTTCCTTTTTAGAAAATCGTTCCGATCCTTGAAAATTGAAAATAGATTTTTTGGTCATCCGATGAAACAATTAAGTCAAACGTTTGTCCAAAGACGGTAGAAAATCCAACCTTTGTTGTTACCACCACCGTGCATTCAGTAATCATGGAATGTATGATGCTGTCTAATTCTAAGTTGATTAATGTTGTTGGGGTAAACCAGGTTACTATGAGCCCATTATCAGCAGCTAAATAATTGGATATATCGGTAAAGATGCCATCAGCCGTTTGCATAGATAAAAAAGAAGCAGAGCATGTGCCGACCTGTATATTATTCACATCAAAAATGGGAGCTCTTCCTGCAAGATAGCTCGAATCTATGGTGGTACTGTCTACGAATACATTAGATGTCGGTATTTCAATAAAGCTTTGTGCAAAATCGGCGATATTCAGGTAATACGTTATTGTCTGACCATATAAAGGGCGCACATGACAGGCCAAACCAATAAATAATAATAAAAGGAATGTCGCGTAATTTTTGCGGGCTTGCATAGTAACCATTATTTAATCTTTACTTTTTGGGGTTAAAAAGTGAGCACAATGGCAATGATCGAGGGGCTATTGTTTTGGAGTGCTGGGATTGTGTTTGCTATTTTTTCAACATTAGTATGCACACGAAAAAATAGCAATCGCAGCGAAGTGAAATGGATTGGATAATCTATTGCTGCTCTCTTGTTTTGTAGCAAAAACGATTCATGCAGAAGGTGTGCTTGTTATATTAATTACTTCATTAGATGATAAGTTTGTGATGGGTTTATTGCTTGTTGGATGCTACCTCAAATTCTTTGTGTATTGATTTTATCCTTTCTCTCACACAAATGAGTTCTACGGAGCTCTCACTAATGTTGTTTTGATCTTGAGGAACCAAGATTAAGTAGCCAGGCATACATATTAGCTGTTTGCCTAGCGGCAGACGTCTATTGCATCTATAGGCTTCACGAATAAAGTGATCTAAACGATTATTTGTACCATTCTTATCAGCAGAGAATATTATAACCGGTTTTCTTTCTCCATTATAGAAAAAACCAGTATATGCATATTCTATCAATTCTGGATCAACAAGCTCTATATGATCTTCAAACAGCAGTTTTCCAGCGCTTAAGCTTGTTAGCAAAACAGTACCAGCTAGGTTTTCATGACCAGGATGATTTTTTTTGAGGTCTTGATACCAACCAATGAATCGCAATAGAGATTTTTTTTCGTATGCGGGCATATTTGAACATATGTGTCTGGTGAACGTATCCCACACTAATAATTCGACCAATTCAGCAAATTCTCTTCCTTCTTTTCCATGCGTTATTAATTCATTTATCCGAGAATCAGTGGATGCTGACAGATATACTTCAGTATGTGGGTGACAATGAATATTTTTCTTTTTTTGTGCGGCTTTTTCTTGAAGATCTTTGATATCAATATGTAATCTATATAATTGTTCTAATTTATCAAGAGCCTCGCAGGCCAACGTATCTATGGCTATTATCCACTCTTCGATCGTCTTCGTCTCAGCAAGTTTTTTCGCCAGTTCGTTGTTGTCAGGAAAGCATTGCTCAAATTCTCTTTTATATTGTTTCCAAATATTTTTTCTTAATGTCCCGAGTCCTATAAATTCTAATATAGAAAATGGTGTATCTATTACTGTAATAGCACCTTCAATTCCAGGAAGTTTTTTTTCTCCTATTTCTAAGATTTGATTCCATTCCTTCTTCTTTGTTTTTTCCAAAAGGAGTAATTCTTCTTGAAATCTTTGTTTGCCATCATGAATTTTATAAATGTAGCAGTAAGCACTTTTAAAAGAATTATCTAATATACGTAGATGATGTTGCATGGATTTCCGAGTTTTATTGGCCTGTTATGTAAGCCTTCAAGCATTGCCCCGTTAACGAATCTTTATTTGCAGCAATTTCTTGCGGCGTACCTGTTGCAACAATTGTGCCACCCGCGATCCCGCCGCCTGGGCCAAAATCAATAATTGTATCCGCACTACAAATAACATCTAAATTATGCTCAATTGCTATCACCGTATTTCCTTTGGATACCAGTCTTCTCAAGATATCAAGCAATTTTTCCACTTCCTGTGGATGCAAGCCTGTCGTTGGTTCATCCAATAAGTACAACGTGTTTCCCGTTTCAGATTTGGACAATTCAGCCGCCAATTTAATTCGTTGTGCTTCCCCACCTGATAATGTCGAAGTAGATTGCCCTAGTTTTAGGTATTCCAAACCGACCTGTCTCATTAAATCCAAAAGTGCAAAAATCTTTTTTTCTTGCCTAAAGAGGGGAATAGCATCGCTGACTGTCATATCTAAAGTATTCGCGACATTGTATCCTTGAAATTTTACTGATAACAATTCGTCAGTAAATCGCATCCCATTGCAGACGGGACATTCTGTTTCAATATCAGGCATGAAGGTCATGTCCACATCTACTACGCCTGCCCCATTACAATTCTGGCAGCGTTCATCGGATGTGTTGAAAGAGAATGTCTCCGCGCTAAAACCACGAACTTTTGCTTCTGGCAAAGATGCAAATAAATCTCGAATCAAATCAAAAAGTTTTGTGTAGGTTGCTACATTAGAACGTGTTGACTTTGAGCTGCCTATCGTGGCTTGGTCAACAGTTACTACGCGATTAAAATAATCTAAGCCTTCAACAGAAGCATATTCTCCTGGAGCTTCACTAGCATTGTTGAAATGTTTTCTTGCCACCTTATCCAAAATATCAAATAAGAACGTTGACTTTCCTGAACCGGATACACCAGTCATCACAACGAGCTGCTTTATAGGAATGCTAACGTCAATATTTCGTAGATTATGTTCGCAAGCACCACGTATAGTTAAAGCTTTATTTTCTCGAGGAGGATTATTCAATTTAATAGCCATTTTTTTAGCCAAATAGGCGCCAGTAATAGATGTCTCACAAGCCATAACTTCCGTGGGGGTACCCGAAACCACAATTTCCCCGCCATTGCTGCCCCCTCCAGGCCCTACATCTAGTATGTAATCGGCATGTTTAACGATATCCATGTCATGCTCAATGATTAACACCGTATTGCCGATTTCTTGTATCATCCTCATTGTTTTTAATAGTTTTGCATTATCATGGGGATGGAGGCCTGTGGTTGGTTCATCGAGAACATATAAAACTCCGGTGAGCCCACTACCAAGCAAACCAGCTAACTTCACTCGTTGGGACTCTCCTGCAGATAGCGAAGGAAGTGTACGTTCTAAAGTTAGATAGTCTAATCCAACTTCAATTAAATTTGATGTTCGTTCTTTCAATGCGCCTGAAAGGGCTGAAAGCACCTGTAGTTCATCTTCTGGAACATGGCAA
>Ga0207087_1175_pt1 | contig 13512 bp, 6 predicted proteins | sample Alteio_BWMinHeat_51_FD_153544 | JGI IMG/M metagenome (GOLD analysis project Ga0207087, IMG submission 153544) | Enriched cells from forest soil in Barre Woods Harvard Forest LTER site, Petersham, Massachusetts, United States -... | ecosystem: Environmental > Terrestrial > Soil > Temperate forest >... | reverse complement strand
ATGGTTTCTGCCACCAGAGCCATCTTGCACTGCACACGCGCCGCGTTTTAGGTCTAACGCCGCAGGCGCTCAGAAACACTTGAGAAAGGCTTCTCTGCCCTAAATATGAAATACCTACGGATAGTGGCGACCGACGCTTTCTCGGATTCTGCGACTCGGTTAATCAAACTAGCCGCTCAAACGAGTTCATCCGATTCTGCTTCCGCCCCTACTTTTTTGAGCGACACCGTTCTTATCAAGGGTCGCGATTCCATGCAGCTGCAAATTCCACTCCGCAGCGGAAACGAATTGCGCATTGCGCGGAAAACCTAAAGAGTTCTTCCGCCTGGGACAAAGATGACCGACCTATCTAGAGCCAAACTCGCTGGAACCGTTTTGAAAGAACTCCCTGAGAAACCCCGGGATGTGCCTCTCGGCCCCTCTGTTCATCCCGCTGCACCCAGAAGAGGGTCGAAAATTGCGGAATTCCGTCCGCGATCGGAGACGCCACCAGTGAAACCGATCAAAATCGCTATCAAAACCAAGGGCAAAATTCTCCTCATCCATCCCGGAGACATTCTCGCTGTGGAAGCCGAGGGAAACTACGTCGTGTTGCGGCGTGCCACGGATTCCTACTTGTTGCGCGAGTCGATTTCGACGATGGCGGAGAAGCTCGAAGCCTACGGCTTCATTCGCATCCACCGCTCCGTCTTGGTCAATGCGTCCTCGGTAGAAGAGATCCACCCCGGGACGAGCGGGGAGTACATGCTGCGCATTGCTGGAGGCAGGCAATACATGGTCTCCCGAACCTATAGAAGTAATTTGAAGTCGCTGGCGCACGCTTGGATCGGCACGCATGCTTTTGTGGACGAATGATGACTTTTGGAATTCTCGGGAGGGCGGGTCCTGACTTCTCGTTCGAAAACTGGTCTCACCCCTGCCGCGTTAGGCTGTTCTCGTCCTTACGACTCATAACCAAACAAACTTGAATTCTCGGTTTTGGAATAATTCCGGCCTCTATAGAATCATTTTAGATGTTGTGGCGGAATAAATTGCCCCTGCTACTTGTTCTGGTATACGGCGTTCTCCCGATTCTTGGATAAATCGTGGCTCCCGCTGATGTGGGACGCCTCGACGCCTCTTGGACACGGACTGCCGAAGAAGCGGTGCGAGCGACTTAATACCAGCCTCGAACTGATTTAGGTCATCTTCACGAATTCATATTCCCCTCAATCTGTTTCGCCCGAAGTTGTTGAAAACAAACTACCTCAGAATAATTTCTGATTGGTATGACGTTTGCACTTCGCAGCGTTGCTAAAGCGCGGCGCGAGTACCGCGCGATTTAGAAATTCCGGATCCTATTTTGCTTCACTTTACATGTACCCAACTGGAGGCTGCTAAATGTCTAGTAAACGATCGCTCCTGGTGATCGCTCTTTTGCTCTGCACCTGTGCTTTAGTTCCCTCCGCTCTGTTTTCGCAGAGCGCCTCAACCGGCACAGTAGCCGGAATCGTGACGGACCCTTCCGGAGCTGCTGTCGCCGCTGCGACGGTTACTCTGACGGATAAGGCCACAAACACTCCCCGGACGGCATCCACCAACGAAAACGGCCGATACATCCTCGTCGATATACCGGCCGGCACGTATGACGTGAATATTAGCAAGCAGGGATTCCGTATTTCCAGGCTCAGCGATCAAACGGTGAATGTCGGCACGGCACTCACTCTCAATGTCACTCTTGAAATTGGCTCGGTCGCAGAAAGCGTCGAAGTGACCGCCTCTAACGCTGAACTTCAGACTCTAAACGCCACGGTGGGCAACACCATCTCGGGAGCAGCTTTGGATTCGCTCCCCAGCATCAGCCGCGACGCGTCCACTTTCTTTACTCTTCAGCCTGGCGTTTCTCCCGATGGCAGCGTGGCTGGCGTAGCGATGGATCAAAACTCCTTTCAACTCGATGGTGGCCAAAACACCAACGACATGGACGGCAGCATGAACATTTATACGCCCAGCTTTGCCGGTGATGTGACTGGTGGTCTCATCAAGGGCGAAGTCACTGGAAACGCGGGCGGCGGTCCCACCGGCGTGATGCCCACCCCGATTGACAGCATTGAAGAGTTCAAAGTCAGCACCACCAACCAAACTGCGGATTTCAACAGCTCCGCAGGCTCTCAAGTGTCCATGGTTACAAAGCGCGGAACGAACGCGTGGCATGGCACGGGCTATGAGTATTATCTGGACAACAATTGGTCGGCAAACACGTTTGACAATAACAACCATGCGGGAACTGCGGCCGATCCAAAAGTTCCCGTACCCAGCTATCATTACAGCCGCTTCGGCGCCGCCGTCGGCGGCCCGATCCTGCCCAAGGAAATTCTCGGCGGGAAAACCTATTTCTTCGCCAACTATGAAGGTTTCCGGTGGCCCAATTCAGAAACGATTAACCGAGCAGTGCCAACAGCATCCATGCGCGCGGGCTTGCTCTTCTTCGGCGGAACCTATTACAACCTAAACCCCACTGCCGTAACCTTTAACGGCGTGACGTATCCAGGGACAAATCTAGATCCCCGCGGCATTGGAATCAATTCCGTCGTTTCCGAGATGTGGTCGACGATGCCCCTGCCGAATACCACCGGCTGCAACGGCCTCTTAATCTGCGACAATTCCGTCGCCGGCGGCAACGTTGGCACCTTTTCAGGCAACATGTCCGTTCCGCAGACCAGTAATTTTGGCGTTGCGCGTCTGGATCATGATTTTGGTGCGAAGTGGCACTTCATGAGCAGCTACCGCTATTACAAATTGACGCGCGTCACCGACAGCCAGTACACCATCGCCAAGGGCGCTCCTTCTTCCCTCTCCGCCCGTCCGCAGGTGCCCTGGTTCTATGTGGCTTCTCTGACCACCAACATTTCCTCAAACACGACAAACGACTTTCACTATAGCTTTCTGCGAAACTTCTGGCAGTGGGGCTCGGGAGGCGATACCCCGCAGATCTCCGGTCTGGGCGGAGCTCTCGAACCGCTCGGCGAGCAGTCCTCTACAGCAGGCTTTGCACTCACCCCCTACAACGTGAACACGCAAGACACCCGTACTCGCTTTTGGGACGGCCAAGACAACATGGTTCGCGATGACGTGAGCGTTCTGCATGGCAACCACCTCTTCCAGTTTGGCGGCACCTATCAACGCAATTGGAACTTCCACGAGCGCAGTGACAACGGCGGCGGCATCAACTTTCAACCCGTCTATCAGCTCGGTATTACCAGCGGGCCGGGCATCAATGTGGCCGGCAATATCCCCGCATCTGTCGCGTCGGGTGACCAAACGAACTTTGGACGCGACTATGTCGCCGCACTTGGCATCGTGTCCATCGCCCAAACGGCCTTCACCCGGGCTGGTTCGCAACTGACCTTGAATCCCCCACTTACGCCGGCTCAGGACAAGAGCACGATTCCCTATTACAACGTCTATTTCAGCGATTCGTGGCGCATGAAGCCAAGCTTTACGCTCACGTATGGTTTGGGGTGGACCCTCGAAATGCCTCCGGTCGAACAGCAGGGACGCCAGGTTGAACTCGTGGATCAGGCGGGCCAGCAAATTGATGTCGAGGCGTACCTCAAGGCTCGTCAAGTTGCCGCCTTCGAGGGTCAGGTGTACAACCCCGAGCTCGGTTTTGCTCTGGTGGGAAACACCGGTGGCGGACAAAAATATCCCTACAATCCCTTCTATGGCGCGTTCAGCCCGCGCATCGCCGCTGCTTGGAATCCAAGCTATGCCGACGGACTCCTAGGTAAGGTGTTCGGCCAGGGCAAGACGGTCGTCCGCGGCGGCTACAGCAGAATCTTCGGACGGCTCAACGGTGTAGACCTCGTGCTGGTGCCTCTGCTCGGCACTGGGCTGATTCAACCGGTGCAGTGCATTGGCGCACAGAGCCCGACCGTTGGTATTGCTGGCACGACGTGTGCCGGGAAAAGCAACGCCACTCCTGCCAATGCTTTTCGCATTGGCACCGATGGTATGACTGCTCCAATTCCGGCCGCCGCCGCAACACTTCCTCAGCCTGACTTTCCGGGATTCAACGCCATCGCCGCAGGTGCCGGCGAAGCCCTGGACCGCAACTTCCGTCCCGACGAATCTGACCAGTTCGACCTCACCATTCAACGCCAGTTGAACCGCAAAACCATGATCGAAGTGGGCTACATCGGCCGACGCATATCTCACGAATACCAACCCCTTAACATCAACGCGGTTCCGTATATGATGACGAAGGGTGGCCAAACGTTCGCGAAGGCGTACGCCGCTATGGAAACGGCCAGTGGCTTCGGCAATACATGGGGCTGCAGCGTCGCCGTTCAGACCGGTACGTCGTGCAACCAATCTGGCGGCATCAACACCCTGCCTGGGCTCGCCGTTCAGCCCTTCTTCGAGACCTCTCTAGCGGGCACCGGCTACTGCAACGGGTACGCCAGTTGCACCGCTGCAGTCGCAGACAAAGAGGGCGGACCGAGCGGCAATCTCGCTTCACAGTCCGTGTGGAGTCTCTGGAGTGATCTGGACAACGGTGGGTTCAACTTCGGCCGCACCATGCTGAATACTCCTATCGCCGGGTCACCCTTCGGCGCCAACGGTCAATTGACGTCCGGCGTCGGCGTCAACGCCAGCATCGGCACGGGAAACTACAATGCCGGGTTCATCACTCTCAAAATGGCGGATTGGCATGGCCTAACCCTGCAAACGAATTTTACCTACAGCAAGGCTCTGGGCACCGTGTCGGTCGTTCAGGCCAGCAGCTCGTTCACTGTCGTGGACCCCTATAATATTAATAACGGCTACGGCCTCCAGCCGTTTGACCGCAAATTCGTCGGCAACGTGCTCATGGTTTATCAGCCAGACTTTTTTAAGGGCCAGCATGGCTTGATGGGCCGTCTCCTCGGCGGCTGGTCGTTTGCCCCGATCTTCACCGCTGCCAGTGGATTGCCGCTAGAAATCAACACCACCAACGGTGACGGTCAGGCCTTCGGAGAAGCGGACGCCAATGGCTTCGCGGCTGACGAAAACGGCGTTCTTACCTGCGCTAATAACTTCGGCAGCTCGCGCCACAACAACGTTCCGGGCTCCAACGGCATCGGCACGGCTGGCTCGGGAGCCAATCTCTTCGCGAACCCCGCAGCCGTATATGGCTGTTTCCGAAACCCGATTCTGGGTCTAGACGGTGGCGCCGGCGGGGCTGGCATACTTCGCGGCATGCCCTTCTGGAACGTCGACTTCCAGGTCAAGAAAAACATCCACATCAACGAGCGCTTCAGCGCTGAATTCCAATCCATCTTCACCAACATTTTCAACCATGACCAGCTTGCCGACCCGGTCTTAAACCTCGGGTCTGCATCCACTTGGGGCACCCTCGGCGGCCAGATCAACACGCCGCGCTCCATCGAACTGGGCATTCGCTTCCGCTTCTAACCTCTTCAGGACCGTTTGAAAACGGGGAAGCGCAGACCCGCCTTCCCCGTTTTTCCTTTTTCAAATCACGCTCTGGAGTGCTTCCGCTGTCGACGTTCTAGGCTGGAGCCGGCGTCTCTATGACACGCAAAGCCATCTTCCTCTACGGCAGATCCTTGCGCAACCTCTCCACAACCACTTTCGACTCCGTCACCGGAGGATTGTTCAAGTACTTCCCAAAAAAAACCAGATACCTCTGCCACCTATCCTGAATGTGCCGCGGTTCCACGAACCCGTGGTTTTCCCTAGGATAAGTCACGTACTCCACCGGCACCTTCCGCTCATAGAGCGCCCGATAAAACTCCTCCGCCTGCGGAATGGGCACGCGCGTATCGGCCTGGCCGTGCAGAATCATCGTCGGCGTCTTTACATTTCCCACAAACTTCATGGGCGAATGATCCCAATACTCCTGATAGTTGTCCCACGGCGCTTTCGCGCTAAAAAATACTCGCAGATAGCGATGAATGTCGGTCTCTGAATACATGGAATAAAGATCGGGCAGCCCCGCCCCAGGCGAGATCGCCTTGAAGCGATCTGTCTGCGTGTCGATCCACATGGTCATGTATCCGCCATACGACCATCCGAATGCGCCCAGCCTGTCCGCATCAGCCCAGCCCTTATCCACCATCGCTTGCACGCCGCTCATGTCGTCCTTGAAATCGCCATTTCCCCAATCGTTGAGATTCGCCGCCTCAAACTTTTCCCCGCGTCCCGTCGACCCGCGAAAATTCGGTTGCAGCACCATGTACCCGTTTGCCGCCATGATCTGCTCCGTGGGACTGAACGAAAGCAGCGAAGCCCCTGTCGGACCTCCGTGCGGATTCAACAGAAACGGAACCTTGTGCGTCCCGTCAAAGTCCACTGGCTTCGTCACAATCCCGTCAATTTCCATTCCGTCTTTGCTGCTCTTCCAGCGAACGACTTCGCTCGACCCAAGCGCGTAATCCGCTAGCCACGCATTCTGGTTCGTAATGCGCTCCAACGATCCAAAACCCAAGTCGCTGCGGAACACTTCATCCGGATGCGTCGAATCGTCCCACGTTCCAACGGCTGTCTGCCCATTCGCGCTGATTTCCGCCAGGTTGACCACTGGCGCCGCGTCCGTCAGCGGCCGCACCGTTCCCGCCGCTACGTCCGCCGCGAAAATCTTCATCGCTTCGTGGTCATCCGAACTGAAATAAACCGTTTTGCCATCCCGCGACCAAACTGGCTCGCCGGCATTCAACTCAAACGAACCGCTCAACTTCCGGGCCGCACCACCGTTGGCGTCCACAACAAATAGATTCACCTTGTAAACCACCAACCCGGGGCTGCTCAAATACGCGATCCACTTCCCGTCCGGCGACCACCTCGCCGTGTGCGTCGGATCAGCCGTTTCGACGACCTTCCGCTGTTTCCCGCTTGCCACATCCAGCACCCAAGCCGTTTGTAACGAGATGTCATCCAATCGCGGCGTCGGATTTGTCGTCAGCGTGACTCGCGCCCCGTCGGGCGACCAACGCGCATCGCTGACGGTGAAATCTCCCTTGGTCAATTGCTTCTCCTCGTTCGTCGCAATGCTCCAGGTCCAAAGTTGCCCCATCTTGAAATCGTGATCCACCACGACGGCGTCATCCTTCTGCTTTGTGCGCTTTTCTTCCTCGTCGCTCAACGGAACCGTCGCCGTAACCAGCAACGTCTTTCCATCAGGTGAGAACTGAAATCCCCGTACGCCTGGTTTATGTTTCGTCACCTGCCAAGGCTCGCCGCCATCCGCGTACATGAACCACACTTGCGGCTTCGCATCTTTCTCATCCCCCGCGTCCATCGTGAACGCCAGCAATTTTCCGTCCGGCGACCATTCTAGGTTCGAAACGCTCTTCTCGCCCCGCGTAAATTGCCGAGCCGCGGTAGCCGGACCCGCCGTCGGCACCACCCAAAGTTGCGTCACACTTTTCCAAGCTGTGTCCTTCTCTTTATCCATTACGTTCTCAGCCACCAAATAAGCCACGCGCGCACCATCCGGCGAAATCCTCGGCGAACTCACAAGCGCCACGCGCAAAGCTTCCGCCGTGCCAAATAGTTTCTTGCCGTCCTTACTCCGCGCATCCGCCGTCTCCTGGCTCGGCGAATTTTGCCCAGCCAACGCCGCCAGCGGCGCCACAAACACGGCGGCCATCCATATCCCGCGCACCAATTTACTCATCGCAATGCCCTCCCCGGAAATCCATCCAGCCCATGAAACATTCGTTTCACACCTCAACGACGCCGCGAAGTATATTGGCAACCTTTCGCCCGCGCAAGGCATACGCATTTGCCCGCACTGCCTTTATTGCGATTCTGCAAATACGATTCGGCTAATCCAACTGCCGCACGCGAAGCCGCCTCTCTGATCATCGAACCGCTGACGAATGGCACAGTGTGTTCTGGAATTTGTAGCCAGCCGTGCGCAGGCAGACACGGCCGTGGGTCGTGCTGCGTTCCCGGAAGTTGGGCGTTCCCTTATTCTTGGCGCAGTGCGATCACCGGGTCGACACGGCTCGCGTGGCACGCTGGTAGAAAACTTGCGAGAAGCGCAGCAAACACGAGCACGGGAATCATAATCGCGAAACTCGAAAACTCCATGGACTGCATCCCCTCAACCAATTGCTTTAAGACATGCCCCGCTGCCAATGCCCCCACTGTTCCCAGCGCAACGCCAACGAATATCATTCCGAGGCTCTGCTTCAGCACCATCCACATGACACCGCTCGGACTCGCGCCCAGTGCGATGCGTATGCCGATCTCCGGCACGCGCTGTCCCGTCAAATAGGCCAGCACTCCATAAGTTCCGATACCCGCTAACACCAACGCCAAACCCGCGAACACGCCAAACAACAGTAAGAGAAATCGCTGACGGGCTAACGAGTCGCTCGCCAACTGCTCCATGGTATGAACTTCGTAAAAAACTTGATCGCCCGCAGCACCGCGCAGTTCCCGCTTGAGCGATTCAACCTCACTCAAGGGCGCAACGTTAGTCCGCACCACAATGGACATCAGTTCAGACCACCGCCGCAACAACTTATCCGGGAGCTGCGCAAATGGATAGTAAAATTGCGCCCGCACTTGCGCCTGATCGTCTCCAGCGAGCCCCCAATGGCGCACATGACCGACGACGCCAACCACCACAAACGGCCCGTAGCCCATTTCCGGCATCCAAAGCCGCTTCCCGATGGCGCTCTCTCCTCCAAAAGCCTGTTGCGCCAACACTTCGTCGATCACGACGACAAGCTCGCTGCCCATACGATCCTGCTCATTAAAAAGTCGCCCTTGCCGCAGCGGAATTCCCATGACACTCAAGTATTCCGGCGACACGCTCGTTGCCAATGCCTGCGGCTGTTTATTCTCCGGCGGCACATCCGCCGTCGGCCAGTAACCCATGGCATTGAAGCCCTCGCGCATCGGAAACGTATCGACGATGGCAACGGACGCAACTCCCGGCACGCGCCGCGTCCGCTCCAGAACATCCTGCCACGCCGCACGAATCCGCCCGGTATCGGCCAGCACGCCCGGCGAAAGCGCCATGCGGGCCACCAGCACGTTCCGGATATTCATCCCAGGGTCGAGCGACGATAGACGCAAAAGTGTTCGTCCCAACATTCCCGCAGAAACCAGCAGCACCACCGCCAACGTAAGTTCCGACACCACAAAACTACTGTGCAGACGCCGCGAGCTTCCCACAACGCTCCGCCCTCCCGCACGCAGCATCTGCTCCAATTCGCGTGCCGGAGCCCGCAAGGCCGGTGCCAGCCCAAATAGCAAACCGCTGACCAAGGATACCGTCAGCGCAAACAGCAGCACTCGCCAATCAAGCTGCACCTCCTCCGCCCGCGCTAAAGCCCCCGGCCAGAACGCCACAAACGGCTGGAAACCAAGAGCTGCAAGACCGACACCCAGCACGCCCCCGGAAAGTCCCAGCACCGCGCTCTCCGTAAGGCATTGCCGAACTAATCGTCCGCGCCCCGCGCCAAGCGCCACGCGCATCGCCAATTCCCGCTCACGCGAAACGGCCCGCGCCAACAACAAACTCGCTACATTCGTGCACGCAATTAAAAGCAGCAGTCCCACCGCACCCAGCAGCAACCATAGTGTCGACCGCACATCCCCTACGTCTGGACGGAGTGGCTCGACAACAAAGCTGCGATCTCGATTGGTATCCTTATACTGAACGGCAAGACGACTCCCCATCAGCGAGAGTTCTGCCTGTGCCTCGGCCAGCGTTCGACCAGGTCGAAGACGCGCCAAGACATGAACCGGATGCGCCGCGCGGTTGCGCAAATATTTTGCCGTGTCTTGTCCCAACGGCGTACAGACATCCGGCTCGCTGTCATACAACCGGAAGCCAGCCGGCGCGATGCCGACGATTGTGTAGCTCTTTCCATCGAGCACTAGCGAACTACCGAGAACCCCCACCTTTCCGCCAAAGTGGCGTTGCCAGAAGCTATAACCGAGGATCATCACCGGCGCCGCGCCAGGCTGATCCTCCTCAGCTAAGAAAGTGCGACCTTCGGCGAGCGCAACGCGCAAAACAGAAAACACGTCGGACGAGATTTCATTGAAGTTGACATACTCCGGCTCCCCCGCTCCGCTCGCCGTTCCTCCATTGAACAAGATACCGGCGAGCGTCAACGAATGGCTTTCGCGCTCGAAATCGAGAAAATCAGGATAGGCAACCTTCTCCTCGCCAAAGAGTTTTGCGTTCCAGGTTTCGGTGTGGCCGTTCACGGCTACGAGCTTGTCGGCCTCGGGATAAGGCAGCGGCCTCAACAAAACCCCGTTGACGACCGTGAACATCACCGTCGAAGCTCCCACGCCAAGCGCCAGCGTTAGAATGGCCACCGCGGCAAAGCCCGGATGTTGCCGCAGCATCCGCATCGCGTAACGGAAGTCCTGCCAAGAATCTTCCAACCAGCGCGTCCCTCGCACGTCGCGGCACTGCTCCTTCACCTGTTCCGGTCCGCCAACCGCCATCCGCGCCCGCCGCCGCGCTTCCCCCGGAGAGATACCGCGCGCCATCAATTCGGCCGCGTGCTGGTCCAGATGAAACCGCATTTCCTTTTCGAGTTGCTCTTCCATCTTCTTGCGCCGCAGCAATCGATGCCACCAGTTCATTCCGCACCTCCTTCAGACAGTTTCAGGATCAGCGCGACGGCCTCCGTCAATCGTTGCCAACTCGCGGCTTCTGTTTCAAGTTGTGCGCGGCCCTTCCCGGTCAAGCGGTAGAACTTGGCCTCGCGCCCTGTCTCCGTTTCCTTCCAGTCCGCTGCGAGAAGTCCCCGGTTTTCGAGCCGGTGCAACGCAGGATAGAGCGACCCCTGCGGAACTTGCACGACCTGCTGCGAAACTTGTCCCAGCCTCTGCGCGATCGCATATCCATGCACCGGCCCAAGCGCCACAACTTTCAGTATTAATAAGTCCAGCGTCCCCTGCGGCAGATCCGATTTCGGCTGCATCCCCTATACCTCCGACTTCTGCATATTAAACTTCATAACGTGTAGAAGGTCAAGGTGTCACTCCACCCGAGCCTGCCCTTGTCCTACTTGCCGTGGTGGACGGCCCGCCCACCTCACTCGGCGGGAAGATCGCCCTTGGCGACCACGAAGCGCAGTAGGTGGCCGTTCCTCTCGCAAATTTCCGATACATGAAATGCAATTTTTTGGTGAGCAGTCTACGTCCTGGGTTGCTATGGTGTGCCGATGACGGCGGCGCCTATGTGTCTCTCTGACCGAGGCCTGTTCTCCGGCTACACGGCAGGCCCTTTTTACGATGAGATGTTCTCCTCGCAGGGCTGCGCCCGTTCCCACTATGCCCGTCTCTTCGAGAAACTCGGCGTCATGGCTCCCACCCAGTTCGAAGATCGCCGCAAGCACGCCGACCTCAGTTTCCTCCTGCAGGGCATCACCTTCACCGTCTATAGCGACGGCCGCGGCACCGAGCGACTCTTTCCCTTCGACTTAATTCCCCGCATTCTCCCGCAATCCGAATGGACGCGCATCGAGGCCGGCCTCAGCCAGCGCGTTGTCGCTCTCAATCTTTTCCTTCAGGATGTCTACGGCAAGCAACTCATCATCAAAGACCGCAAAATCCCCGCATCACTCGTCTATTCCTGTCGTCACTTCCGCCGTGAGATGATCGGCCTCGATGTCCCGCACGGCATCTACACCCACGTCTGCGGCATCGACCTGGTGCGCGACTCCACCACTGGCGAATTTCTTGTCCTTGAAGACAATGTCCGCACTCCCAGTGGCATCTCTTACGTCCTCGAAAACCGCCTGGTCATGACGCGTACTTTCCCCGAGGCCTTCCAGGAACACGAAGTGCTCCCCGTCAATCACTATCCTGCTGAGCTCTCGCGTATTCTCCGCACATTATCTCCGCGCACCGACCCCGACACCCAAATCGTTCTGCTCACTCCCGGCATCCACAACAGCGCCTATTTCGAGCACAGTTTCCTCGCCCAGCAAATGGGCATCGAACTCGTCGAAGGCCGCGACCTGATCGTGGACGGTGTCGTTGTGTACATGAAAACGATCTACGGCCTCAAACGCGTCGACGTGATCTACCGCCGCGTCGACGACGATTTCCTCGATCCACTCTGTTTCCGTTCAGATTCCATGCTAGGCGTCCCCGGTCTAATGGGCGCCTACCGCGCAGGAAACGTCGCCCTCGCCAACACTCCCGGCAACGGCGTCGCCGATGACAAAGCCATCTACGCCCACGTCCCAACCATGATTAAGTATTATTTGGAGCAGGACCCCATCTTACGCAGCGTCGATACCTATCTTTGCGATCGCTCCGACCATCTCTCCCACGTTCTCTCCAATCTCCCCAACTTGGTCGTCAAGAGCGTCGGCGAATCCGGCGGCTACGGTATGCTCATGGGCCCCAGCGCCGCCCGCGCTGAGATCGAAGCCTTCCGCGAAAAAATCCTCGCCGAGCCGCGTAACTATATCGCGCAGCCGATCGTCCCTCTCTCGGTGGTTCCTTCCTACGATTCCAACGCGCAATGTATGGCCGGGCGTCACGTCGATCTCCGCCCCTACTGCCTCTACGACGGCCATAGAGTCACCATCGTCCCGGGCGGCCTGACGCGCGTGGCCCTCGAACCGGGCTCACTCGTCGTCAACTCTTCACAAGGCGGCGGCAGCAAAGACACCTGGATCCTCCGAGGAGAGTGCTGACGTGCTTTCGCGTATCGCCGATTCCCTGTTCTGGCTGGCTCGCTACATCGGACGCGCTGAAGATACCGCCCGCATTCTCGACGTCACTTTCTACACTTTGCTCGAGCAGATCCAACAGCCGCATGGTGTCCGCTGGGATCCCATTCTCTCCATGGCCGGCGAAGAAACTCTCTTCCGCCAGCTCTACACAGAACCGACGGCCCACAACGTCTTCGAATTTCTGGCCTTCAACGCCAACAACCCAAGCTCCATCCTGCAGTGCTTTACCAAAGCCCGCGAAAACGCCCGCACCATCCGCGACCGCATCTCCCGCGAAATGTGGGAAGACCTCAACGGCCTGTACTTCACTCTGGGCCGCTTCGATCCCCAAGAAGAGACCGCCGCCGGCCCGCACCGTTTCTGCGGGCGCGTCATTTTCGGAAGCCACCGCTTTCACGGCGTCAGTGACGCCACTCTCCCTCACGACGAAGGATGGGAATTCCTCCGCGTCGGCTGGGCTCTTGAGCGTGCCGAAATGACCGCCCGCCTCATCGATGTTCAGTACCGCAACCTACTCGCGCTCAATTCGAGCGGCGCCACTGCCGACAACCACCAATGGATGGCCGTTCTAAAGTCCGTCGGCGCCTATGAAGCCTATCATCGCCAGTATCACTCGCCGATTGAACCCGCGCGCGTTGCCGAAATGCTCATCCTCAACTCCCAGCATCCTCGTTCCATTCGCTACTGCGTGACAGAAATGCAGGCCGGCCTGCGTGCCATCAGCAACACGGCCCCCGGCTCGTACGCGAACGAAGCCGAGCGCCTCACCGGCAAAGTTCTCGAGCGCCTCCGCTACAGC
>Ga0207087_1173_pt1 | contig 13580 bp, 11 predicted proteins | sample Alteio_BWMinHeat_51_FD_153544 | JGI IMG/M metagenome (GOLD analysis project Ga0207087, IMG submission 153544) | Enriched cells from forest soil in Barre Woods Harvard Forest LTER site, Petersham, Massachusetts, United States -... | ecosystem: Environmental > Terrestrial > Soil > Temperate forest >... | reverse complement strand
AACAAAGGCTGCATCCATGGCGCATCTGTAGGCATGGACCTTGCAGGTGTTTTTCGCTTCATTGCTAAACGCCCAGCCTATTGCATGCAGAGCCATCATGACAAAATCATGCACAAGGTGAACCAAACTACTAACGCCAAGCGTGAAAAAAGCTGCGGCCCCGTTTATCCAGGCCCAGACGATATTTTTTTGTGTATCTTCTATGCAGGCCTGCGCATTCAATAGATCAAGGATAGGGCCATGCAAGACAACACTTTTGGGGTAATGAATATCTGTCTGATAAAGTAATTCTTTTGCTGCGGTTAAAACCGGAGAGGTTGTAGACATAAGTAAAACTCCTTTTTTTTTGATGAAAAGCAAGCAACATTGTAATCTATTTCTGTAGAAAAAAGCAAGGCTCTCGCAAAAAATACGAATTAAAATTTTATGCACTATACAATTCCCAAAGGAACTTTTGACATTCTCCCCCACGACCCCGACCCAGAGGGGGGCTGGCGCGAATCTCATCTCTGGCAATACGTTGAGCAGATCATGCGCTCACTCTCTGAGCATTATGGCTTTTTGGAGATTCGTACCCCCCTGTTTGAAGCCGCTGAGCTTTTTATCCGCGGGGTGGGCGAGGGCTCCGATATTGTTTCAAAAGAAATGTATCTCTTCCAGGATAAGGCCGGCAGAGAACTCGCTTTGCGACCTGAGGGAACCGCCTGTGTCATGCGCGCTTTTATTGAAAAACATCTGGATCAGCAGGCTGGCATAAAGAAATTTTTCTACATCAATCCGATGTTTCGCTATGAGCGCCCACAAGCGGGGCGCTACCGCCAGCACCACCAGTTTGGGGTCGAAGTGATTGGAGATGGGTCGCCTGAATGCGACGGCGAGGTGATCGCTCTCCTTGTAGAGATCTATAAACAGCTCGGGCTGCAAAATCTTTCGGTCAACCTCAATTCAGTCGGAGATGCGCAGACACGAACCGCCTTTCACAAAGCATTAAAAGAGTTTTTATCTCCGCAAAAAGAGCAGCTCTCTGCAGATAGCCAGATCCGTCTTGAGAAAAACCCGCTTCGCATCCTCGACTCAAAAGATCCTACCGATCAGCAGCTTTTGCAAAACGCTCCTTCAATTCTCGACTTTCTCTCTCCAAAAGCCAAAGAGCATTTCCAACGCACGATCGGTCTTTTGCAAAAGGCGGAAATTGCCTTTGAGGTGACCCCAAAGCTTGTCCGTGGCCTTGATTATTACAATGGAGTGGTATTTGAAGTGACCTCTGGAGAGCTTGGCGCGCAGAATTCTGTCGGCGGCGGAGGTCGCTATGATGGACTGCTCTCCACTCTCGGTGGCCCCGATCTTCCCTCGATCGGATTTGGCACAGGTCTTGAGCGGGTGATCCAAACCATGTTGAAGCAAAAGGCTCCGCTACCGAGCAAAAAGAGCCCTCTTCTTTTCCTCATCCCTGTAGGCGAAAAAGCCAAAGAAGCTGTTTTTACTCTTCTTCTCAATCTGCGCAGACAATTTTATGTCGAGGTTGACTGGTCGAGCAAACGCATTGGCCACTCTTTAAGTCTTGCCGATACAATGGGGGCAATTTATGCGCTTGTTTTAGGGGAAGAGGAGTTGGGAAGCGGGCAGATCAAAGTGAAAAACATGAAGACTCGTCAGGAGATTCCCCTTGCCCTCGAGCAGCTCCCGATTTTTCTTGGAAGGAATCCCCTCTCTTAGGTAAAATGAGATTATCAACTTTATTTGAGGGCCTATGTTCCAGTTCATTCTTATCTGTGTCTTAAGTTTTACTCATCTCCTAGTCGGATCCGAACAGCCAGAGGCGGAAAAAACGGCAAAGGTAGATCCAAGTGTCGAGAAAATCTCCGAAGCCTTTGGCCATTTGATCGGGAAAAATATCGATACACTCGGAGTGAAATTTGATCTGGAGTATGTGATCAAGGGTCTTCAGGATTCGATCAATGGGAAGAGCTCTCCTTTAAGCGAAACAGAATGCATCCAGGCAATATCTGCTTCTCAAGAAGAATCTTTTAAAAAGCAAGCTCTAGATAACTTGAAAAAAGCAGAGGATTTCCTCGAGAGCAATGCGCGTAATAAAGATGTCATTTCTCTTGAAGGTGGCAAGCTCCAGTACAAGGTAGAGCAGAAAGGAACAGGAGTTGAGATACAGCCCCATTTTTCTCCTCTCATCAACTACAAGGGCAAGTATCTCGATGGTTCGGTCTTTGGCGCTTCTAAAGAAAGCGAAATGATTTCCCTCGACGAAACCATCCCAGGGTTTACCAAGGGACTTGTCGGAATGAAAGAGGGAGAAAAACGTACGCTCTACATCCACCCCGATTATGGCTATGGAGCCTCTGGCTACCTGCCGCCCAATTCCCTGCTCACCTTTGAGATTGAAGTGGTCAAAGCAAATGCGGTAACTGCTCCCGAAGAAAGACTTTCCACTACACCGTCCAAAGACAAAAATAGCGGCGAGGTCGCACTGCCCGACCTCAGTATTCAAGCTGTTAGATAACCGGGATAGGTTATAGGATCAAATGTCTTTCCCCATGCAGATGGCGCTGGCCACGCTTCTCGGCATTTTCACAGGCCTTTTTCTCGGTGAATGGTGCGCAGTCCTAACGCCCTGGGCTGACGCCTATGTGATGATCCTCAAAATCACGGCCATTCCCTACCTTGCGGTTGCCATTGTCCATGGTCTTGCCATTCTCAGTAGGCCCCAAGCGATCCAGATCCTAAAAAAGGGCTTTATCTTCATCGCCTTAGCCCTTGGCATCAATATCTGCATCATTTACCTGATCCGCTTTTCCTTTCCCTTAGCAGAGGGTCATCAGCAAATGGGCTATGTCGCAAGGCAGCTACCGACGCTCAATTTTGCCGAACTTCTCATCCCAGAAAACATTTTCTATGCTCTTGCCAACAACGTCATTCCAGCTGTTGTGGTCTTTTCTCTGCTCATTGGCATTGCTCTTATGCATCTGGCAGATAAAGCACCGACGATGTCTACGCTGCAAACACTTCTCGACTCTCTCACAAAGGTGACGAGCTGGATCGGTCGCATCACCCCATTTGGGACCTTCATCATCATGGCCAAACAGGTCGGGACTGTCCAGTTTTCTACGATCAAACAGATGAGCACCTACATCATCCTCTTTGCCATTGGTTGTTGCCTGGTTGTCTTTTGGATCGCGCCTCGGCTTGTCAGCATGCTGAGCTCAATCAAAGCCTATGAGTGGATCAAAAACCTGATCCCCATCCTCGTGCTCGCCTTCACCACAAACCTTGTGATCATCTGCTTGCCCTACATCATCAATATCGTCCAAAACGAGCTCCAGAGGCTCTACCCCAAAGATGAGAATGCGCGCAACCAGATCCAGGGAACGGTCTCGATTGTCTTCAACCTCCCGCTCGGATCCATCTTTCTGGCAGCTTTTGTCTTTTTTGCCGCCACCTTTTACTCCATCCACCTCTCCCTCCAGGGACAGTTTCAGCTTTTCCTCACCCTCTTTCTCACAAGCCTTGGTGCTGTCGGCATTGGCTCTGCGATCACCATCTTAAGCTTTATCTCCGACACCCTGAGCTTGCCGATCGAAGCGATCGATCTCTTTCTGACCGCCGTCCCTTTTACGGCGGGATTCCAGTCGATGGTCTCGGCCATGCTCATTTCAAGCCTTGCCCTTCTCATTACACTTGCAGGACGAGGCCTGCTCCGCCTGCAGTGGCCCAAACTCCTTCTACAAAGCGCTTTTACAGTTGTCCCCGTTCTCCTTGTCTTTGCCGGCATTAAGTCTGCCGCCATTTTGCCAAGTGTAAAAAACCTATCCAAAAGCATCACAGAGCTTGAAATCGCCTCTGACACGCAAACCCTGCTGCACACAAAAGCAGAAACCATTGCTCCTCGAGAAAGAGGGGCAGAACAAGATCTGCTCAAAGCCCTACTGCAAAGTAAAACACTGCGAGTCGGCTATGATGCCCACTCTCCTCCCTTCTGTTTTTACAATAAAAATAAGCAGCTTGCCGGATATGACATCGCCTACGCCTATCAGCTCGCCTTTGACCTTGGATGCACCAAAATTGAATTTATCCCCATCACTCACCAGAAGCTTGGAGAAGAGCTCAGCGCAGGACTCTACGACATTGCCATGTCGGCCATTTCGATCTCAGAGGAGCGCTTAAAACAGATGAGCTTTCCCTCTCCCTATCTCGAGGCAAAGGTCGTTTTCGTCTCTAAAGACCGCAACCGCAAGAAGTTTGCCTCTCTCGAAGATGTGAAAACAAACAGGTCGATACGCATCGGCGCCCTTGTTGATACTGCCTACCAGGAAATTGCCTACCAAGAATTCTCCGGCCACGAAATTATCTTACTGCAAAGTTATGAGGAATTTGATCAAGATCCGTCGCGAGCCGATCTCCTCATCTGGGAAGAGCAAGAGGCAATCGCCTGGGCAGCGGCCCATCCGCAGTACATCGTGATCCCTCAGCCGCAGCTAGGCAAAGAAATGCTCGGCTATCCGATCAAAGAGGGAGAAAATAGCTTCCTCTCCTATCTCGAAACTTGGCTTACCCTCAAAGACAACGATGGTTTTAAGCAAAGACAGTACAACCTCTGGATCCTCGGACAAACAAGCGAAGTGGCGCCCTTAGAGCCACGCTGGTCCATCGTGCAAAATGTGCTGCACTGGGTGGATTAATGAGAGCTTGAAAGCACAAATTTCTGAATGGCGTCCTCATCGCGAAGACCCACAAGACGTCCCACCTCTTTGCCATCTTTAAACAGAATGAGGGTTGGAATCGAGGTCACTTGAAACGTAGCAGCGGTACTTTGCGCCTCATCGATATCGATCTTGGCAACAGTTGCCTTGCCTACCATGTTCTTTGCGACTTTCTCAAGAACCGGAGTGAGCATACGGCAGGGGCCACACCAGTCTGCATAAAAATCTACAAGGGTCAGCCCATCTTTGATCCCTTCTTTAAAATTTTCTTCCGATAGATGTTTAAAATCTGCCATGGTTGCTCCCTCTTAAGTTTTGTACTTAAGGGTACCATATCGAGCCTCGACTTTGCAACTTTTTGGGCAGACGGCCTCGAAATATTTGCTCTCAGAGGAGTTTATTTCTACTGGGAGGGGTTAAAAACCCCTTCCAGTAGAAATAAATCGACTAGTTTGGCCACAGGCCAAACGTCCGAGAGCAAATAGGCGAGGCCGTCTGCCCAAAAAGTTACAAAGTCGAGGCTAGCACATTTCCTGGAATTTATTGCCCGCATTGCTATAACATTTTGCCTTTCGCGGCCATGGCGGAATTGGTAGACGCGCTAGATTCAGGTTCTAGTCGGGGCAACTCGGTGGATGTTCGAGTCATCTTGGCCGCATTCTTTTGCGCAGAGTCAGGGATATGTCTACAATCGATGGATCAGAAAATAGAACCACTACCCAGGCAGCCCTGCAGGTCGTCCAGCCGCTTGCCCAGATAGACCCAGCCACTGTCTATACCCAGAACTCTGCCTCTTCCATCGATACGCCAGTAGAAAACCGCTCTTGCCTACTCTCTATTTTAGAATCCATTAAAACTTGGCTTAGCTCGCTATGGCAACGCCTTGTGCATCTTTGCTGCGGCTCTAGCTCCTCGACCGTGCACCACCTCACCTCTACTCATGGGGCCCCCTCGGATTTTCCCTATTTTTTAGAGCGCAAGTCCTATGAGCTCGCTTCTAACTGTTTCCAAGGCGGAAAGTTTACTTCTCACTACGCTTTAAATCCCGATACCCCCTATTTGGGCATTATCCACTTTAGATCAGCAGACGGCGTTGGACAGTGGCGCCAATCCTATTTTTTCTCCGAGCTGGGAAGCCTTAGCACTTACGCAAAGTATTTTACTAGCACAGCCAAGTGCGGGCCCCATGAGACCCTGACCATCCAAGCCTATTTTGCACAAAAAAATCAGGCAAATACCTGGGAGTTTTACGTTGCCCTGTGTAACGCCTATCTGGGCGACTGCCCAGAACCAACCTTTACAAAATTGGGATTACTCTCTTGGGAAGGATTTAATAATATTATTAATACTTTAGATCCTGAAACACAAAACCGAGTGCGTGCAGAGCTGCAAGAACAGTTAATTTTTTAATTGATTTATTTGTTCATTTTTTGCTAGAATAGCCCTCTTCAAGGAATAAATAATATGAGTATTCTTACTAAGCTAACCTCAGAAAAAGTGGGGCAAACACCCCAGTCTCAGGCTGTTAATAAGGTTTCTTGCACCTATACCCAGCACGCTGATTCTTCTTCACTCAGCTCTTTTACCTCTGGTAGTGGCTGTTTCTCGTCTTTGGTGGAGTGGATCGGTGGACTTTTGAGCTCTTTTTGGCAGTGGCTCACAAGCTGGTGCTCTCCAAGCAACAGCAGCCCGACTCTCACTTCAGAAGCCGCTCCTGGACTTTCTAAAAATGAGACCGTGCAAGGACTCGGCTCTCCCCGCTCTGTTACGGAGACTCCTCCCTCTTCTCAAAATAACCCTACAGAACAGCTCAGCCCCTCTCCCGAAATTTTCAAAAAGCAATTAATCGGCTGTGCACGAAACCTGCTCGAGGGCTGTTTTGAGGGAGGACAATATGCGAGCAGCTCTTGCGCTCTGTGCAAGGATAAGCCCTATGTCGGGGTTCTTGCTTACGTGGGGTATCTTGAACCTGAAAAGATAAACGACTGTTCATTTGGAAAAAGTGTGAAGGCGCACTCCTTTTTCTATGATATGGAAGGTTTGAACTTCGCTCTAGAAAAACTTGCAAAGAAATACACTCCGCATGTGAGATTTTCTCTACACCTAAGCTTCATGCAACCCCCAGAAACAACACAGGGTTTTGTAGCCAGCTGCATGGCCACGCCAGACTTTGTAGAATTTAGAAAATTAACAAAGATACCTAAGAGCTTTGCATTTCGAGATGAAGTACAAAACTTGCCCTATGATCAGCAATCTGAAATTCTCTCCAAAATCGCAGCGCTTACTTGAGCTGATCGTTTGGAAAGACAAAGATTGTTAAATTTTAATTTAATTTGACTAACTGGCCTCTACTTTGCTAAAATGGGTGCCTTAAAAGGAGAAAAACATGACTACCATTAACAAACTAACTCCAGAAAAAGTAGAGCAAACTCTTCAACCTCAGGCTGTTAATAAAGCTTCTTGCGCCTATACCCAAGACTCTGATGCTTCTTCCCTCAGCTCTTCCGCCCCTAGTAGTGGCTATTTTTCGTCTTTGGTGGAATGGATTAGCGGGCTTTTGAGCTCTTTTTGGCAATGGCTGACAAGCTGCTGCTCTACGACAAGTAGCAGCGGGGCTACAACTCTTCTTCCAGCAGCACCTCCCACCTCAAATCTCTCTTCAAATGCGCCTCCAGTTTCTTCAAGTAGCACCTCAGCTATAACTCTTCCTCCAGCAGCGACGCCTGTCCTCAATCTCTCTTCAAATGCACTTCCAGTATCTTCAAGTAGCAGCGGAGCTACAACTCCTCCTCCAGCAGCGACGCCTGTCCTCAATCTCCCTTCAAATACGTCTCCTGCATCTTCTGCCAGCCAGATTAGACCAGAACCGAGCGTTCTTCTCTCAAGCTTCAAAACGCAAGTGGTTAACTGCACACGGAGGCTCGTCCAGGGCTGTTTTGAGGGGGGAGAATATACTGGGTATTACGCTCTTGAGAAAAACAAGCCTTATGTTGGAATTCTTCAATATGAAAATGTTGATTCTAATGCGGTTTGTTGCCATCTTTTCGATGCAACCAGTCTTGATGCTGTTTTGGAAAAAATTGCACAATCCACCCCTGCTTCAAATTTTAAAATACGTATATCCTTTATACAAAAGCCAGGTACTAATGGTTTTTATGCTCGGTATGAATCCTTGGGCATAATATTTCATGGGTTAGCAATAAAGATCTCCCCCTTTGAAGATACAGTGAAGCGATTACCCGCCGATCAGCAGGTGGAAGCCCGCGCAAAAATCGCAGCACTTGGCAACAACCCTCCCCAAAACTTGAACACACAAGCAGTGGACAAAGCGCGCAATCTATTCGAGGGCTGTTTTGAAGGGGGAGAGCATGCTAGGCACTCTGCTATACAGAAAGCTAGACCCTATGTCGGAGTTCTTTGTTTTGAGGCAGGCAGCACAAATTGCTATCTTTTTGATGATGACACCAGCTTTAATGTTGTTTTAGAAAAAATTGCAAAGCTCCCTCCCCATCCAAACTTTCTTGCAACCATCTATTTTGCACAACAGCCAAACACACTAAGCGGTTTCTCTGCCTCCTGTGAAAACTCACCAACAGGCGCAAATTTTGGAGTATTGTGGACCGGGATGTCCCCCTTTGAAAATGTAGTGAAAAAATTGCCTGAAAATGAGCAACCAGCAGCCCGTGCCAAACTCAAAGCACTCAACAGACCTTCCACAGATTTGAACAAACCCGTGAACAGTAACAGCGCCGCAACGTTCAAAGAGCAGTTAGTGAGCGCTACGCACAAGCTTTTCCATGGCTGTTTTGAGGGTGGGGAGTTTGCAGCAGACTGCGCTTTGCAGAAAGATAAGCCTTATGTCGGAATTCTTAACTATGATAATTCCGAAGATAAAATCGGGAGCACAGAGGATCCTGTGGACAAATACTACCTCTTTTATGATAAAACAAGCCTTGATGCTGCTTTAGAAAAACTTGCAAAAGAGCCCCCTCTCTCCATTTTTTCTATATATTTAAACTTTATACAGAAACCGAACATACAATATGGTCTTCAGGCATATTGTGACATTACACCATCAGAAGAACCGGTTTTTCAAAAATTAGAGGAAAAGGTGACATGGTTTTCAAATCTAACAGATGAATTACCAAAGAGTCAGCAAGATTTAGCCGATGCGAAAATCGCGGCGCTTTGACGCAGCTGAAATTCGAAGTTATTTTCGATAATTGGTATAAATCCTCAAGGCGGAATGCCCTTAGCCCCCCGCTCTAGCCACTGCTTGAGAGCTCGTAGTGACTCTTCGAGGCGCTGCATGATCGCGGTTTCTGCCTCTTTTTTGCCCAGATGAGCAAAAGAGCTCCAGAGTAGCGGCGAACCAAAAACGCAGCGGATTTTGCCCCAGGGCTTCGGCAGGCGCCGCGCTCTTCCCCACACCTGCCCCGCTCCCTCGATGTAAGCGGGGATGATTGCCGTTTTGGAGCGGGAGAGGAGAAGCCCAATGCCTGGCCTCATGGGGCTAATCTCTCCATCTGTCCTCTGCCCTTCTGGAAAAATCACTACTTTTTTGCCTTCTGCCAGCAGCCCCAAGACCGTTTTAAAGGCAGCAATGTCGGCAGCGTCGCCACGGACAGGGCGCGCATTGATGGCAAAAATCAGTTTTCCAAACAGACCCCGAAAAAGGCTTTCGCGTGCCAGATAGTAGACCTCCTGAGGCCAGGAGATCCCGATAATCGGCGGGTCGAAAAACGAGGTGTGGTTCGGGGCAATGAGCGCCGGCTGAGGAGTAAAATGCTCTAGACCATAGATCTTTAGCCGGTAGAAGAATTTAAATCCCAGCCATACAAGACAAAGGATGAAGCGGTAAAGAGGTGGCATTCTGCGGCTTTTCAGCCAGCCGGGCTCCAAGCTTTTGCACCGCTTTTTCCACATGCTCTGGTAAGCGGAAAGAATCTCTTGTGTCACTTGTGCAATGTTCAGATCAGAGGTGTCAATTTCTATCGCTCCCTCTGGCTTTTTCAAGGGGGCAAGCTCCCGACCCGCATCGATTTCATCCCTGGCATTTAGCTGACGAATCATCGCCTCTTCATCGAGTCCTTTTGCTTCTTCGGGAAGAGTCCTCTGCAGCTCTGTTAACCTTCTCTTAGCTCGCACCTCGGCTCGCGCGGTGAGGAAGATTTTCAGATCCGCGTCGGGAAAGACAACGCTGCCCATGTCGCGTCCTTCAAAGACTGCGCCATGTTCTTTGGCAAAGGCTCTTTGTTGTTTCCACATGGCCTCTCGCACACGGGCGTTTGCGGCAACCTCTGAGACAATGGCATTGATCTTTTTGGTGCGAATCTCCTCTGTCACATCGATGGAGCCGACAAAGTAGTGCTTTTTGCCTTCGAGAGATTTGATGGTGAAAGAAAGACGATCCAAAAGTGCTTGGAGAGCTTTCTCATCGGAGAGGGAAACTCCCTGATGCAAAAGCGCCCACGCCACCGCCCTATACATCGCTCCCGTGTCATAGTAAGGAAGGAACAAAGCTTCTGCGACTCTCTGGGCAATGGTTGTCTTCCCCGTTCCAGAGGGGCCATCTATAGTAAGAATCATGGGTGCCAAGTCAGGTAGAAGTAGAGGATGGGAGCGGTGAAGATGAGGGAATCGAGCGTATCTAAGATGCCGCCAAGCCCTGGAAGCCTATTGCTATCTTTGACCACTGCATCACGCTTGAGCAGCGACTCTGCCAGATCGCCAATTTGGCCAAAGAGGCCAATCAAAATTCCCATCCAGAGTGCGTCCCAGAGTTTTAGGGGAAATGAGCTGCCGGCAAATTCTTTGGCAATAAAGACCATGGCGAGGCTAAAGAGGACTGCGCAGAGAAATCCAGCAATGGCTCCCTCGACTGTTTTTTTGGGGCTTAAGACAGGAGCCAGGCGACGGCGCCCCCACAACCTGCCAAAAAAATAGGCCCCAGTATCGGTGATCTTGGTCACAATGAGCAGGTAGACAAGCCACCATCTGCCGTCTTGTCCTTCTTCAACGGGGAACGGGTATAAAATCGCCAGCATGTACCCCAAAGGAATGGCCACATAGACCACTCCAAAAAGTTCAACGGCAACATGAATAAGAGCATCCTCTGAACGACGGAACCGGTTGAGGAAGAAGAGTCCGAGACCAAGAGCTAAGACGAGCACTGGCAGCTGCGGCACATCGGCCCATTTATGCACAACGTAGAAGGAAAGGGCCTCTGCAACGGCGACTCCCACCATAAACGGAAGTGCGGGAGAGTATCCTTTGGAGCGCGCGAGCTGTCCATACTCCCAGACGCCAATGGCCGCAAGAGCTGCGACGATCAGGGCAATAAAGACCCCCACCAAGAGGTTGTTTGCAAAGGTGATGAGAAGAATTAAAAGCGCAACTGCCACAATCGATACGCCAATGCGCCTGCTCAAATCGGTAAATTTTTTGCGTGCCTGCATCACAGTCTTTAAGTTCCCTGCCTGATGTTGCGTTTTTGATACTCCACTACCGCTTGTAAAAGATCTTGCGGACCAAAGTCGGGCCAGAGAACAGGACTAATCACAATCTCGGTATAGGAGCTTTGCCAAAGTAAAAAGTTGCTCAGCCTGCTCTCTCCACTTGTGCGAATGAGCAGATCAGGATCTCTGCGACCTGCTGTATCGAGATACCGGGAAATGCACTCTTCAGAAAGAGCACTCAGGGGGAGTTTGCCGCTTGCATGGTCTTCGATCATCGCTTGAATCGCTCTTTTGATCTCATCACGTCCTCCATAGCTAATGGCAAGGACAAGTTCGATGCACTTGCCAGGCGCTGTCATCTCCATTGTCTCTTCCAGTACCGCGCGCAGATCAGAGGGTAGGCGCGCTAAATCACCAATGGCTGAAAGACGCACTCCCTCTTCCACCATCATGCGCTGTTTCTGTTTGAGATAAGACCTCTGCAGTCTCATCAGCGCCTGGATCTCAAAAGGTGAGCGCTTCCAGTTCTCTGTTGAAAAAGCATAGATAGTCAGAGTTTTAATGCCAAGTTCTTGAGAAGCGCGCACAATTTTAGACACCGTTTCTGCTCCTCTCCAGTGACCGACAAGAAAGGGAAGACTGCGCGCTCTTGCCCACCGCCGGTTGCCATCCATCACAATTGCCACATGCGAGGGAATGCGCTTTAAGTCAAGAAGATCGAGCTGCTCTTTTTCATAGGTCGAGGAAGCAAGTAGGGTCATAACATACTCTCCTCCTTAAGAAGAAGCGTCTGCTGCTGATCCGGTCCCACAGAGACCAGCTCAACCGAGCAGCCGCAGAGCTCTTCGATCCGCTCGATATAGCGAAGTGCCTCTTTAGGCAACCTCTCAGCGCTTTGGAGCTCAGTTGTCGGCTTTTGCCATCCCTCCATCACTTCATAGATAGGCTCTACCCTCTCTAGATCCTCGATCAAGAAGGGGGGCTTTTGCAAAATCTGCCCATCTAAGCGATAACCCGAGCAGATTTTGATCTTGGCCAGTCCATCGAGAATATCGAGTTTTGTCAGTGCAAGGCGATGGACCCCACTAAATTGCATCGCAAGACGCACAAGCGGCGCATCAAACCAGCCAAGACGCCGTTTGCGCCCTGTTGTTGTGCCAACCTCTCGCGCCTCTTCACAGCTCATAAAAAGAGGCCGCTCGGTTTCAGAAAGAGCGGTCGGCAGCGGCCCTGCCCCGACACGCGTTGTGTAGGCTTTGACCACACCAAACACCTCATCGATCTGGGTTGGACCAATTGCGGCTCCTGCGCACACTCCTGCAGCAATTGTCGATGAAGAGGTCACAAAGGGTACCGTTCCAAAAATCAGATCGAGCAGCGAGCCGTGAGCTCCTTCAAAGAGCACATGTTCATCTAGTGCCAGCGCAAATGCGATCTTTTCTTCTACGTCGGCAACATATTTTTTGAGTCTCTCGGCATAACCAGCATATTCAAGGACAAGAGACTCCTCGTCCACAAGCGGGGCGCCATGCATCTCCAGCTCGCGGTTTTTCATCTTGATGAGAGTGTGAAGACGCTGCTTAAAAATCAGTGGATGGACAAGCTCTCCCATCCGCACCCCAATACGCGCTGCCCGATCTTGGGCACAAGGACCAATGCCGCGCCCTGTCGTGCCAATTGCCTCCTTACCCTTTTGGATCTCGTAGAGACGATCGAGCTCGCGATGGAAGGGAAAAATCAGATGAGCATAGGGAGAAATAAAAAGACGCCCCTCTAGTCGAATCCCATTTTCTTCAAGTTGCCGCATCTCTTCGAGCAGCGCTTTAGGATCAATGAGCGTTCCTCCGCCGATATAGCAACAGGTCTGTTTAGCTAAGATTCCAGAAGGGATGAGATGGAAGGCATACTCCTTATTGCCATGCTTGACCGTATGGCCCGCATTATTGCCTCCCTGGCTCCTCACCACATGCGAGGCCGATCCAGCAAGAAGATCGACAATCTTGCCCTTGCCCTCGTCTCCCCACTGCAATCCCACTACGATTACTGCTGGCATGGTTTTTATTCCCTTTCTGAAGAAATTTAACCAAAGGTTTACCACATTTTTCTGTTGTTGGGGAAGTAGAAAAGTCAGGACGTTTTAATTAAAATTGCTTGATATGTAAAATTTCTTCTAAAGCGTGCCTGTGCCCGTGTGCGTGCCCGTGCCCGAATTATCCAAGAGCGCGCCACATCCAAGACTCTTCGGGCACGGGCACGCACACGGGCACGATACTCGGAAAGTTAGTCCTGAGTTTGACAGTTAGGCATAAATCAAAAAATTTAACGCCTGATTCTTAAGGATTAAAGTTTTTGTGCCACAAAATGTTGTGCCTGAATTCTAAAAACTTAAGTTTTTGGAAATCAACGATTA
>Ga0207087_1157_pt1 | contig 13622 bp, 9 predicted proteins | sample Alteio_BWMinHeat_51_FD_153544 | JGI IMG/M metagenome (GOLD analysis project Ga0207087, IMG submission 153544) | Enriched cells from forest soil in Barre Woods Harvard Forest LTER site, Petersham, Massachusetts, United States -... | ecosystem: Environmental > Terrestrial > Soil > Temperate forest >... | reverse complement strand
AACCTATTAAGACGACGCGACGCTATAAAGAGCTGCTCGACGACAAAACAATCGACGCCATCGTCATTGCCGTTCCCGACCACTGGCACAAACAAGTGCTCGTGGACGCCGTGGGCGCGGGCAAGGATGTGTACTGCGAGAAGCCCATGTCACACAGCCCTGCGGACGGTGCAGCGATGGTCGCTGCAGCAAAAAAGACGGATCGCATCGTGCAGATTGGAGCACAGCGAACGAGTTCCGTGTTGTGCGCCAAAGCCAAAGAACTTTATGCCAGCGGAGCCATTGGGGAACTAAGCCTTGTCGAAGGAAGCTTGGGCCGGAACGATCCCACCGGGGCTTGGGAATATCCACCTCCCGCGGACTTGTCTCCGGAAAACTTGGATTGGGATACGTGGCTGGGGACCGCGCCGAAGAAGCCGTTTGACCCGCTTCTTTTCGCGCGCTGGCGCTGCTGGAAGGAATACGGAACTGGTCTGGCGGGCGACTTACTTGTTCACTTGCTTAGCGGGATGCAGTTTGTTCTTGGAATCAATGAAGCTCCCAAACGAGCGTCAGCTTTTGGCGGCATTTATCGCTGGAAAGACGGGCGCAATACGCCCGATGTGCATCCGGTTCTGTTTGAATACGCAAACGTCCCGGTGTACATGCGCTTGACGCTGGGCACGGAAACTGCAGAAGTCACCCGGTTTATGGGTTCCAAGGGTGTCCTCGAACTCACCGAGTTCAACCTTAGTTACACCCCTCAACCAGGCATTGATCTCGCTCCCAGCTATTACTGCTACGGACTCCCGAGCCGTTTGAGGAATCCCTATTTTAAACAGTGGCACGAGGAGCATGATCCTAAACCGGGGCAGGAGCCCGCCCCGGAGACCCAAACGTATCGCGGGAACGACTATGACGACCTACGGCCGCATCTTTGGAATTTCTTCCAGGCCGTCAGGTCGCGGAAGCCGGTCGTGCAGGACGTTGTCTTCGGCCACAACGCAGCGCTCGGCTGTCACATGGCAAACGAGTCTTACTACCGGAAGAGCCCCGTGTATTGGGATTCCGTTTCGCAGACGATCAAGTCCTAAGGCTCCGATAAGCGAAGCCTGAGGCGAAGGGGAATGGAAGGGCGATGAATCGGCAAGCCGCTGTTCGCTCCAAGGAGAAGGGATCCATAGTGCCGGAAAATCAGAGAAGAGTCCCTCCTTGCCCTCAACGGAATCCGTCGAAGCTTTCTTGGGCAGGTGGGATTTGACGCTAAAGGCGCCAGATCGGGAATATCCCTCGTGGTTGGAACTCCGCCAGGAGGGCAGCCAATGGAAGGCCCAGATGGTGAGCGGTTGGGGAAACGCAAGACCGCTTCCCAAAGTTGCGCTGTCGAATGGCCACCTCACTTTGGTTTCCCCCAAAGAGGAGGAGGAACGGCCTGACGATATGGTCTTCGAAGGAACGCTCGTCGGGAAGATGCTGTCTGGGACTACGACGGGGCCAAACGGAACCGCCTGGCAATGGACCGGCCTGAGAGCGCCAGTATTGAAGGCAAAAGGTTCACCGAGGTGGGGGAAGCCGATTCCGTTGTTCAACGGAAAAGATCTGACGGGATGGAAGATGGAAGCAACCGGTACGACCGTGTGGAAGGTTGAAAACGGAAACTTGGTCAGTCCTGGAAACGGCCCTGAACTGATCAATAATTCCAAGTTCGAAGATTTCAAATTGCATGTGGAGTCCAACTGCTCCGCGAATTCAAACAGTGGCGTCTATTTGCGCGGCCGGTACGAGGTCCAGATCGAAACCGACTCCACCGAAGAACCGCCCAGCCACCACATGGGCGGGGTGTACGGTTTTTTGGCGGCTTCGCCGGAACTGCCCCGCAAGCCGGGAGAATGGCAGAGCTTCGATATCACGTTGGTCGGACGATGGATCACCGTCGTTCAAAACAGCCAGACGATCATCGATAACCAAGAAATCCCGGGCATCACCGGTGGCGCGCTGGATAGCCACGAAGAGCTGCCCGGAGCCATCTATCTTCAGGGAAGTGAAAAAGGGCACGTAGCGTATCGCAGTATAGTCATCATACCAGCACAGAAATAGCAACGATCAGCAAACCCCGGTATTGCCAATGACCCAATTCTTACGCGACATTCTTCGCCAGCCGAACGAGTTAAAACGGACCATCGACTTTCTATTGGGAGCAGGCCGGCCCGCCTTGGATGCGGCGACAGCTGCAGTTCGCGGCGCTCGCCATGTTTACTTGACTGGAATCGGCAGCAGTTGGCATGCGGCGCTGACTGCTGTGCCGCTGTTTCATCTGTGTGCGCATCCGGTTTATGCGCATGACGCAGCCGAGCTGCTGGAGTTCGCGGAATTTCCAACCGATTCTGTGGTCATAGTGATTTCGCGCAGCGGCCGCAGTGTGGAAATTGTCAATTTGCTTGCCAAAATTCGCAGCAGCGGCGTGACGGTCATCGGCATCACCAATTCTGAAGATGGGCCGCTCGCAAAAGAAGCGCAGATTTCCATTGTGGTTCCCGTCGAGCTGGATCACGCGATTTCTGTCAACACGTATTCCACGCTGGCAGTGGCCGCCGGGATTCTAGCGAGTGCGGTCGTCGGGTCTTTGAACGCCAGTCTAGTAACCTTGCTATCGCGTGCCATCGAAAAGACCGCGTCGGCTATTGCAGGCTGGCAGGCACAGATTGCAGACACGACTTGGCTTGCACGCGGGGCCGTCTATTACTTTCTGGCTCGTGGTTCCAGTCTGGGGACTTGCCAAGAGGCCAGGCTCCTTTGGGAAGAAGGCGTCAAGTCCCCAGCGACCGCCATGGGCACGAGCAGCTTCAGGCATGGCCCGCAGGAGATGGTTACAAAGGGGGCGCGTTTCGGCGTGTGGATCGAAAGGGAGCGCATGCGTAGTCAGGACCTGGCCGTGGCCCGGGACCTGAGGAAACTGGGAGCTTCCGTAATGCTCGTCGGCCGAGACCTGCCTCAGGATGCTGGAGACCTTGTGTTCCAGCTTCCGGCCGTGCCATCCGACTGGCAATTCTTGATCGACATCATCCCGGCGCAACTGGCAGCAGAAGGGCTGGCGCGGCTCTCAGGAGTTGATTGCGATTCTTTTCGTTTTTGTTCCTTCGTTGTCGAAGACGAGTATGGGCTGTTAGGCGAACAAGCTAGAGCCTCCAAAGATGAGACGTAGCGTCGTGCCCTCGAGTACGAGTGTGGTGCTCGAGCCTGCATTCCGCTGGGCGCGGGGCGACGAATCGATCGGATTCACAAGGCGGTTGTCGGTTCTAATTGCGATCACCTTAAATTTTACACTGCCGGCAATCGTCTAGATCTAGATGTTTCGTGCAGATCTGGGAATCACTTGCTGGCGCGAAGCATGAGCGCCATGGAGACGATGTCAGAGGTCAGAGGACGGAAACGGGCCCGCCCCCTCGGCCGGTTTGCAAATGTAGATCTGAGGCACGAGGCCAGTTTCTCGCTGATAGGACTTGGCCATTTTTTCCTTAAATTCGCCCGCGTAGCGTGCATCCACGAGATTGATAGTAGCCCCACCGAAGCCACCGCCTGTCATGCGCGCGCCGTACACTCCGGTTTGCTGGTCCGCCAGATCAACCATCAAATCCAGTTCTCGGCAGCTGACTTCATACAAATCCCGGAGGCTGCGATGGGATTCGGCCATGCGCATTCCGAACCGCGCGATATCACCGGAGCGGAGTGCCTCCGCGCTGTCGAGCACGCGCGCGTTCTCGCCGACAACATGCAGCGCGCGCTTGTATGCGACTTCAGGAATCCTGCTGCGATACTGTTCAAGCTGCTGGGCGCTTACGTCTCGTAGAGCACGAATCCCCGGCAAAAATTCTCGAAGGCGGCGGACGGCTTCTTCGCAATCCGCGCGACGGCGATTGTATTCGCTGGAGGCCAGTTCGTGCTTGACCATGGTGTTGCTGATCACCAGTTTGACGGAATCGGGAATCAAGAGAGACTCAAAACTCAGCTCGCGGCAATCGAGCATGAGCGCGTGGTCCTTTTGTCCGTATAGGGAGACGAATTGGTCCATGATCCCGACACGCGCGCCGACGAATTCATTTTCCGCTCTTTGGCACAGCAGCGCCAATGGAAGGCGCTCCGGGGACCAGCCAGACTGATCCGCGAGAGCCAGCGCGGTGGCCACCTCAATCGCAGCGGAAGAGCTAAGGCCGGCACCAATGGGGACTTCACTGGCAATGAGAAGATTGGCTCCGCGCAGTCGAAAACCAGCCTGTTCGAGTTGCAGTGCCACGCCGATGGGATAGTCGCTCCAGGTTTTGGAAGGCTGCGGTGCCGCGGAAGACAGATCCGCGTCCGCCGCAGCCGAAAACTCCTCGGAGTAGATATTGAGCTTGCGATCCTCCCTGGTGCCGATGGCGACCCAACAATAAAACTCGATGGCCGCTGGCATCACAAAGCCATCGTTGTAATCCGTGTGTTCTCCGATCAGGTTGACCCGTCCGGGGGCGCGATAGACGTGCGGATTCCCGCCAAATCGGGCAAGAAACCGCTCAACGATAGTCGGCCGTGGTGTCATCAATCTGTTCTACGCTTTGGTCTACGCCGAGATCCATCCGAGATGTGAAAAAAAGCATACCAATCGGTAGACGGACGTGCAGTGCCATGATTTTTCTACCAGAAAATGACATGCAAAAGAAGTGTCCCGGTCAGAATGATGATCGCGAGAGATACTGGCCGGCGTATCGAGCGAGAGGCTCGTTCTCTGGACGTGGCGCTGAAGTGTGGGCCCCAGCCTTGAACTTGTTGACCAGCTGGCTTTCGCGAGGCTGCCGGGCTATACGAGGTTGTGGCTTGCCGGAAGCACTTGTCCCAGGTGTAGAATGCGGGCACCAGCGTTGGGATAATTCTCATGCGTGAGTTTGTGCGCAGAGAAAAGAATTCGGTCGAGATGATAAATTGCTGGCACAAATTGCGGCGCCCCACTCGAAGAACACGGAATCAAAGAAGTGGGGCTCTCGCCATACTGGTTGCCACGTTCGTGAGTTTGCCGAGCGCGGCAGCATTCGAGCAAAATCCTTCCCCGCACCTTCCTGTGACTATCGAAGGCACTATTCTGGACGCCGCCGGAAAGCCTGTCGCCGGTGCGACTGTTCTTCTTGAAGAGCAGGGCAACCGAACGATTGTCGAAACGAAAACGAATGCAGCCGGGACTTTCGTCCTCTCCTCCAATCACGGTGGCACATACACGGTGCGGGCGGAAAAATCTGGATGGATCGATTCTGTCGCAGCGGGTCTGGTATTGTCGCCGGGAGACAAAAAGCATTTCGATGTGCTCCTCCAAACGATCGGATCGGTAAAGATCGAATCTTCCGCGGCGGCGTCGTCCACGATGGAATTCAAGGATGAGCCGAACTTTGCCGTGGCGGGTGTAACCGATTGGAGCAATCTCGGTTTGCACGGGTCTGCAGCTAATTCGAAAACCAGCGAATCGCTTGCCAAGGAAACGCAGACGTTGAAATCCGGCGAACCAGAGGCCGCGTCCACCCTTAGTTCCGGCAAGCCGTACGAGGTGGCCTTGGCTTACCGAGCCAAGGGTAACTTCGCGGGAGCTCGCGAGCAAGTCCGAAAAGCACTGGCCATAGCAGATGATGCAGAAGGACATCGCCTGTTGGGCGAACTAGAGGAGCGATTAAACGACCCTCTCGAAGCGGTCCGCGAGTACCAGCGCGCTGCTCATATGGACCCCAGTGAGCAGAATTATTTCGAATGGGGTACAGAGCTGCTGCTTCATAAAGCGGCGGAGCCCGCAGTAGAAGTTTTTATGCGCGGATCCGCCGCGCATCCGAAATCTGCAAGAATGCTGACAGGGCTCGGCGCGGCGCTCTACTCGAGCGGCTTGTGGGAAGAAGCGGCCCAGCGCCTGTGCGATGCGTCTGACTTGCAACCGATTGACCCAGCTCCGTATCTCTTCCTCGGCAAGATTGCCATGACGTCGCCCACGCCGCTGCCTTGCAGCGAACAGAAACTGGCGCGATTTGCGGAGGAGCAGCCAGGGAATGCCCTGGCCAATTACTACTACGCGATAAGCATTTGGAAGCGCGAAAAGGGATCGGAAAATCCGGCGGGTTGGAAACAGGCCGAAGCGCTGCTCGAGAAAGCCGTTACGATCGATCCCAAGCTCGGCGAAGCCTACCTTCAGCTGGGAATTCTGCATTTCGCGCGAAGCGATTTCGAACAGGCCATTCGCGGTTACCAGAAGGCGATTGAAGTAAACCCGAACCTTGGCGAAGCCCACCGCCAGCTCGGTCTGGCTTATCAACGAACAGGCGAGAACCGCAAGGCGCAACAGGAGTTTCGAGCCTATGAGCGAGCCGAAGAAACTGCGGCTGCCGACCTCGAACGGCAGCGGCGGGAACTCCGGCAATTTGTGATTATTCTAAAGGACCAGCCGCCAGCAACTCCGCCGCGTTAGAAAAGCCCGAGCGAACCGTTTGGTTTCCCTTTTTTTGATCTGCCTATTTGGTTTTGGGTTTGACAGCCGCGACGATACCGCTGCCCTCGCGGATGGTAAGGATCTGGTTGGCACTCACATCCGTGAACCGTTCCATCTTCTCGGTGGTCGGCCACTTCACCTCGATAAAATCCACCTTTTGAGCTTTTCCGATGCCGAAGTGCAGCCGCAGGTCGCTCTGCGACATGACACTTGTGCCGCTGTGGACCTCATCCATCTGAGCATGCTTGCCGGTCACTACGCGCACGCGAGCGCCAATGGCGGTGCGATTGCACTTGGTCCCGATCAGTTTGATTTTGATCCAATTTTGCTTGTTTCCGCCGTCGTTGCGTACAAGAGAAGGCAAATCGTTCATATTCAAAATCAGGGCATCGATGTCGCCGTCGTTGTCGTAGTCGCCGAACGCGGCGCCGCGACTCGAGAATCGCTCGCTGATGCCGGGGCCCATCTCGGAGGAAACGTCTTTGAACCGTCCATCGCCCAGGTTCTTGTAGACGAGGCGCGGGTTCTTGAATGTCTGGCCGGTCTCGTGGCCCTCGATTTCCGGGTACACGTGTCCGTTGACCTGGAGAAGATCAGCCCAGCCATCGTTGTCGTAGTCGAGGAAGCCGCAGCCCCAGGCAACGTATTGGTTGTTGATTCCGATTCCAGAAGAAAACGTAACATCGCTAAAGGTGCCGTCCGCGTTGTTGTGGTAGAGGTTCGAGGTGTCGTCCGCAAAATTCGTTTTGAAAATGTCGAACCAGCCGTCGCAGTCGTAATCGGCCACGGCTACACCCATTCCGGCCTGCTCATGGCCATTCTCGCTGTAAGCGCAGCCGGCGATGACCGCGACATCGGTGAACGTACCGTCGTGATTGTTGTGGAACAGCATGCTGGGTTCGGAATCGACAGCGACATAGATATCCGGCCAGCCGTCGTTATCGAAATCGTAGGAAACGGGCGTAATGGAATAGCGCGGGCCGGGTTTCAAGATGCCGGATTTTTCGGAGGCATCGGTGAAAGTTCCATCGCCGTTGTTGTGATAAAGAACGTTGGTGTCGCCAGGAAGACCCCGCGGGCCGCACATGGTAGGAATGCCTTTCCACTGGCAAACGGGAGGCTCGGTCGGCGAAGGAGTGTTTTTTGGATCGAGCTTGATGTAGTTGCAAACGAAGAGATCAAGGTGACCGTCGCGATCGTAGTCGAGCCAAGTACAGCCGGCACCCCAGCGGATTTCTTCGTTGTAGACGCCAGCTCTGCGAGTCACGTCGGTGAACGTGCCGTCTCCGTTGTTGTGAAACAGGATGTTGTGTCCCCAGAAGCAGCAAAAGAGATCATCCCAGCCGTCATTGTCGTAGTCCCCCACGCAGACGCCCGTCTGCCAGCCCGTTCGAGCCAGGCCGGACTTTTCCGTAACATCGGTGAAAGTTCCGTTGCGGTTGTTTTTGTACAGATGGGAGGTGGGAGCCGTCCCGGGCGGCCAATCGGTATGGAAGCGCGTTCCGTTCGTCAAATAAATATCCAGCCAGCCATCGTTGTCGTAGTCGAAAAAAGCGAGTCCACTGCCTTTGGCTTCGATGATGTATTTTTTTTGATCGATGCCGCCCCAGACATTCGGGGAATTTAGGCCGGCTTCCTTGGCCACGTCGACGAACACGACGGGCGAGGCCGCTGGTGGAGCGGAAATGCTCGGTTTCGGCGCTTGTGGATTCGTTGCAGCCGCCGCTTCGAGGAGCATGGAGCGTTTCCATTTCCACAGCGGGCTGGTAAGTGCGTCCAACAGGGCACTGCCCAGAACGACGGAAGACGAAGCAAGGAAACGGCGGCGGAGTGGATTCACGGCCTTTGCTTTATCCAGACGGGAGATTGCCGCGGCGAAAAATTGGGCGAGGAGCAATCCATTCTTGCCAGATCGATTGAGTTCCGTCCTCTCATTGGCTTGCCGCCTTTGGCCTTATTCTGGGAAACGAACGTGCAACAATTCCTGTGCCTTCTTTTACGGCGATGATTCTATCGACGGGCAGACCCGTCAGCTTGTCCACTTGGCCGCTGGGCCAAGTAATCTCCAAGGATTCAATCTTGGTGCGTTTGCCGAGGCCAAAGAAAATCCTTGGATCGCTTGCCGACATATAGCTCATGCCACCTTTGGACTGTTCGACGTGCACGAACCCTTCAGAAGTTAACTTTAACGAAGCGCCGATGCCATCGCGATTCGAACGCGTGCCGATGAGCAGAACTTCCAGCCAGTGGTTGAGATTTCCTCCATCGTTGCGGAGGAGCTCGGGATAATCGCCCCGGTTATTGATGGCGATGTCGATGTCGCCGTCATTGTCGTAGTCAGCGGTAGCGATGCCGCGGCCGGCGACAGGCCGCAGGAAGTCAGGACCGAGGGAGTCTGAAACTTTTTCGAACTGGCCCTTTCCTAAATTGCGGAACATGAGCAAAGGCTCCTTGTAGGAGACTTCGCTGTGGTAGAGCTGGACGTTGTCCAGCATGGCGCCGTTCAATTGGACGATATCGTTCCAGCCGTCGTTGTCGTAATCGAGAAACTTCATGGATACGCCGCTGAGCAGGATGGCCTTGTTGCCGATGCCGGAGCGATACGTATAGTCATCGAACGTTCCATCGTGATTGTTGTGATAGAGACGATTCAATTCGAGATCCAGGTGAGTGATGTAGACATCCAGCCAGCCATCGCCGTCCACGTCGGCGGCATCGATGCCCATGCCAGCCTCGTAACGGCCGTCTTCGCTGGCGGCCAAACCGGAAACAAGCGAGACATCCTCGAAGGTGCCATCGTGTTTGTTGAGGAACAGAAAATTGGGCCACGTGTCGTTGGCGATGGCGATGTCTGGCCAGCCGTCGTTATTAAAGTCCGCCAGGACCACGCCCATGCCTTTGGATTCGGGCTTGCCAACGCCGGAAGAGTCGCTTGCGTCGGTGAAGGTACCGTCGTGATTGTTGTGGTAGAGCTTGGTCTTCTGCCCCTTGTAATTGCCCGGATTGCAGTAAGAACGATAGCCGGGGCGGCGTTCTCCGCACCACAGGTTCGTCTTGGGCGTCCACTCGATGTAATTGGTGACCACCAGGTCGAGCCAGCCGTCCTTATCGTAGTCAAACCATCCTGCGCTGGTGGACCATCCGCCTTCATCGGCTACACCGGCCTTTAGGGTGACATCCGTGAAGGTTCCATCGCCGTTGTTGTGGTAGAGAATCGCGCGGCCATAGCCGGTGACGTACAGATCGGGGTAGCCGTCATTGTCGAAATCTCCGACGGCGACTCCTTGACCGTAATGTCCGGCACCTCCTAGGCCAGCTTTTTCGGTGACGTCGGTAAAGGTGCCGTCGCCATTGTTGCGGTAAAGCGCGGAACGCAAGGGATGCGCCGGCTTGTAAGCGTCGGTTTCGCCGGATTGCACGAAGAACAGATCCGTCAAGCCGTCCTGATTGTAGTCGAGCCAAGCGACGCCGGTGCCCATGGTCTCGAGATAATACTTTTCTTCGGTCTGCGTGGAGTCTTCCTGAAAAGTGATTGCGGCCTCTTTTCGAACGTCGGTATACCGGACGGTGATGTGAGCGTCCTGCGCTTTAGGCGTTTGCCGACCAAGGGCCTGCTGATGGAAGGTAACGACAACCACCGCGGTCAGCGCCAGGATTGCGCTCGACACGCTTACGAGGAACCGTCGCCTGCCTGCCTCCGGTTTTTTCCGCATCGCAAGCTTGTCTCAAAAGTGTTCGTTCCGTCAGCAGCGGGCCATCACGCTCCGAACATTGTGGAATGATGAAGCGCTTAACGCATTCTAGCCCCGGCTATCCACGCGTTCAACTGCAAGTTCCGCGGGTGCAAGTTCCGCAGGAAATGCTAAAGTGTGCGGTCGGCCAGCGAGAGCGCCAGCTGAAGTAGCTGCAACCTGGCAACCATCGGCATTGGTTCGCGAATGCTAGAGGGCACCTGGGGTGCTCGGGACAACGCCTCTTCGATGCGCTCTAGGTCAAAGCCGCCGGCGGCCGTGCTGCCTTTGAAGCGATTCAACACTTCCCGCGCCTTGGCGATCTCTCCGGTTTGATAATAAAAAACGCCCAGTGTCGAATAACTTCCGGGCCATTCCGGAAGCAGATCTACGGCGTGTTCGAGATCCGCTTCAGCCTCGGGAGTCTTACCTTCCAGGACAGAGACAAGTCCCAAGCCCCAGAAGATTTTTCCGGAGCTAGGAATTCGCACCAGCCCCTTCCGCAACGTATCTTCCGCTCCGCCGGCATTATTCTCGCGCAACTGCACCAGAGCGAGTGAGAGGTAGTGCTGATCGTTATCCGGGCTTCGGTTGATCGCGTCCCGGAAAATTTGAGCAGCCCGCGGAGTATCGCCAAGATGCGCGTAGATATCTCCGAGCAAAGCCAAAAAAGAGCCGTCCTGCTGTCCCGGCGCTGAAATTTGCCTGGCGGCTTCGAGCGCCTGAGCATAGGCGCCTTTGCGGAAGTAGGCATCGGCCAAGTCGAATTTCACGTCATCCGAGTCGGGATTCGCGCTCAAGGCGGTCTCGAAATGCTGGATGGCGTCGTCGTAGAAACGGTAACGCGCCAGAAGCACACCCACTCCGGTCTGCGTCCGGTAGTCGCCCGCGCTCAACTGATCGAGTTGTACGATGGTCTTGCGGGCTTCGTCGGGTTTTCCAAGTTTCAGGTAAGTTTCCGCAAGCAGATAGAGGTTCTGAGGCTGGTCCGGATGTTTGCTGATCTCTTCGGTCAGCTGAGTCAGATCGAGTTGCGTGCGGTCCTGACTGGAAAGGCTCGAGCGGTTGTCCACGTAATCGAAAAGATGCTGATACGGATAGGGACCCGCAGGAGCATTTTTCGAGAGAGTCTGAAATACACTTAAGTCCCGTTGTGCCGCGTCCATCTGATGGAGGCTTCTCTCCACCATGGCAAGCTTGTAGTAGCCCGCAGCAGGCTCGGGGCTCACTTTGACGTATCGCCGCAAGAGGTCGGCTGCCTCCTGGAATTTCTTGCTCGCGATTCGTAGATTCGCCAATTCCAACATCGCTTCGGAAAGATCGGGCTTTGAGTGCAGCGCCGCCTGAAACAGCTCCTCGGCCCGCGCGTGATGGCCCTGTCGCTCCTCGATATAGCCTATGTTGAATAAGCAGGAGGCGTTGTGCGGATCTTGTTTGAGGCCCGCTTCAAAGTACTTCCTGGCTTCATCGAATTGTCCAAGATGCCGGTAAGAGAGACCCATGAAGGTATAGGAGCGTGCCGAAGGATCCAGTTCGATCAGCGCTTTGAACCGCTCGATGGCCTTTTCCGCTTTGCCCGACATGAAATAGCTCTCGCCCAAGGCAGCGTGGAGATCGGCTCGTTGCGGAGCGATCTTCAAGCCTGATTCCAGAAGAGGGATCGCGTCTTCGAAATAATTCTGGGTCATGCTGACCCGCGCCAGAAGAAAAATGATGTCGGTATTCTGAGGAGCAAGCTTATGCGCACCCACCAGCAAGTCCAAGGCATCTACCGGCCTGTTTTGCTCCTGATAGACTTGCCCCAACAAGTACAGCGTTTCGGGCGAATCGGGTTTCAGTTTCATCGCGCGATGCAAGGCCAGTTCCGCTTTCGGGTATGCAGCCGTCCGAAGATAAGCCTGGCCGAGGTTGTAGAGAATCTCGAGCGATTCCGGCTGCAGCGCGTTCGCCTGTTCCAGTTCGAGTTGAGCCGCCCGGTACTGTTTTTCCGAGGCCAGCAACACACCCAGCGTGAAATGCAATTGCACGTCGTATTTATTTTGTGCGGAAAGATCGCTAGCGAGCTTCAACCCTTCCGCGGTTCGGCCGGCCCGGAGGCAAGCACGGATTAAGTTGGAGCGAGTTGCGATGTCTGGAGGGTGGACGCGCTGAAAGTGAGAAATGGCCGTTAGCGGTGAACCCCTGGCCATCAGGACCAGGCCCAGATTGTAGTTTCCATCGCGATTGCCTGGCTCCCGGCGCAAGACCTTCCTGAATTCTCGCTCTGCTAGATCGAGCTTATTCTCGGCGACGTATAGGTTCCCGAGGTTGTTGAGCGCCCTGATGGAGTCGGGGTCAAGCTCGAGCGCCTGCTGGAAGGCCTTGAGGGCGTTGGGGTAGTCTTTTTCATCGGTGTAAACAATCCCCAACAGGTCGTAGCCCTCGACGCTCGAAGGATTCCGCTCGAGCTCTTGCTGTATTTTGTTCTTGGCCTCATCGACCGCACCTCGGCGAAGCAGTTCCTCGGCTTCCTCGAGAAGGGCGGAAATCTTCGAGGGCTGCCGAGCATTACCGCGATGGGGGACGGTTTGCTGCGGAAAACCTTCGGCGGAAAGGAGAAGCACCATCAGCGCAAGGATTCGGCAGGGTCGCGGCCAGCTCCCGGCGCTCTTCGATGCACGCTGAAGTGACGTGCCGCTAAACATTTCCCAACTTTCCTCCGAGTGCGTTCTAATCGAGCTTGAACGGTCAATTTAGCATCTCCAGCGCCTGCTGAGCCAACTTGTGCTGCGGCTGCTGGCGGAGTAGCGCCAGCAGAACCTCTCTGGCCTTCTCTTTGTCCTTCAAAAGGACGTACAGGCGGGCCAGATTGAGATAGGCCTGGTCAAAGTTCGGGGCCACGCGGATGGAGGTCTCGAATCTCTGCTGGGCTTCGGAATAGCGTTGTTCCCGGACGAAGAGGACACCCAGGTTGTTGAGCGCGTCGGGATAATCCGGGCGCAAGTTCACCGCCCTTTCCAAGAAGTTTGAGGCGCGCTCGAGTTGGTCTTGCCGAACGTAGAGCATTCCTAAGCTGTAGTTTGTCTCCGGATTATCAGGCTCCAGTTCGAGGGCGCGGCTCAGAAGCTTTTCCGCCTCTTCTACCGCTCCCTGCCGCCGATACAGGTTTCCGAGATTCAGCAGCGCAATGACATAGTTGGGTCTATTAGACAAGGACTGTTGAAAGTTGTGGATGGCCTCGTCCATCTGGCCTTCCTGCCCGGCGACCATTCCAAGATTGTTCCAGGCTTCCGGATAATCCGGACGGAGCTTCACCGTCTGCTGGAGATACCGCCGCGCGTCCGGTAAGGCGTTTTTCCGGAGGTAGAGGGTTCCCAGATTGTAATAAGCTTCCGGTTCCTGCGGCTTGGCCGCGATGACCAGCAGGAAAGACGCCGCGG
>Ga0207087_1172_pt1 | contig 13652 bp, 9 predicted proteins | sample Alteio_BWMinHeat_51_FD_153544 | JGI IMG/M metagenome (GOLD analysis project Ga0207087, IMG submission 153544) | Enriched cells from forest soil in Barre Woods Harvard Forest LTER site, Petersham, Massachusetts, United States -... | ecosystem: Environmental > Terrestrial > Soil > Temperate forest >... | reverse complement strand
CGAATGCCAATCTCCCGCGTACGCCGGCTGACCAAATAATTCATCACGCCATACAATCCAACCGCCGCCAGCAATAATCCCACGACTCCAAACACTCCGAACAGGGTCCCTGCCAGCCGCGGCAAAAAGAGCGCGCCGCGCAAATGTTCCTCCATGGTTTCGATGTTGAAGACCGCCAGGGTCGGATCCAACGCGCGAATCTCGCCGCGTACCGCGCTCGCCAATCCTGCCGCATCTCCTGCCGACCGAACCACCACCGTGTATCCCAGGAACGACGGATCGCTGCCAACACTCTGCGCAAGCGATCGGTAAAGCACTGGCCTCTGCTGCTCGCCGAGGGTCCGTGACTTGGCGTTCTTCACAATGCCGATAATCTGATAGCTCACGCCGCCGCCCGTAACGCGCTGCCCGATCGGATTTTCATTCTTGAACAACTGCCGAACGAACGCTTCGTTCACCACTGCAACCCTGGGCGCCGCGGCACCTTCGTTCGCGAAATCGCGTCCCGCGATCCGTGGAATTCCCATCGTGTCGAAATACCCAGCCGTCGCCATATAAAGATCGACGGTCGAATTCAAATCCAGCGTCTCCGACCGGCCCTCGACACTAAACCCATCGCTCCGATTCCCCATCGAAAGTGGCGCAACATCCGTGCATGCCGCCGAACGAACGCCAGGCAACGCGGCAACGCGCCCGCGCAATTGGCCGAGGAGTTGCACCGTGCGCTCGGCCGTGTACCCATGCTCCCGCGGATCGACAGACATCATCAGCAGCCCCTGCGAACGAAAACCAATGTCGATTCCAGCAGCACTCTCTAAGCTGCGCAAAAAAAGTCCCGTCGCGCACAACAGAACCAGCGACATCGCGATCTGCGCGACGACCAGCACATTGCGCAACGTCCACCGCCGCCCGGGCCGCGCAAGCATGTCCTCACCTTTCAGCGCACTCGATAGAATTGTCCGCGACGCGGCCCACGCCGGCGCCAATCCGAACAGCAACCCGCTGCCCACGCTCACCGCGAACGTGTACAGCAGAACTCTCCAGTCTACATTCAAGCTGAGATCAAGCGGCACAGGCGCAGGCGTCTGAAATGTCGATAGAGCCCGCGTCGCCCACATCGAAAGCACCACTCCAAGCACACCGCCGCCAATCGCCAGCATGACGCTTTCCGTAAGCAACTGCCTCATCAACTGCCCGCGCGTTGCTCCCAGAGCAAGCCGTACAGCCATCTCACGCTGCCGCCCGGAAGCCTGTGCCAAAAGAAGATTCGCGACGTTCGCGCAAGCGATACACAGCACTAACAATACGACCACCGTCAGCGCGGCAAGGAATATCATCACCGCAGCCTTGTCTCTCGGTGAAAGCGATCCCGCAGTCTCGAAACGAAACCCGTCATCCTTCTCCGATTCCGCATGCGCTTGTGCGAAACGCTGCGCAAGCACACCGAGTTCAGCCGCAGCCTGCGCGCGCGTGATACCCGGCCTCAGGCGCCCCGCAACAGCCAGCCAGTGATAATCGCGGGACTCATAGTTGCTCGTCTTCGGCAGCAACTGATCAAGATTGCCAAGGGGCACCCAAAATTCAGGATCGAGCGGCATATCAATCCCTCGGAACGCCGGCGGCGCAACACCAACCACGGTGAATTGGTTTCCCGACAGCAATATCGTCTTGTTCACAATCGACGGGTCCCCGCCAAACCGCCTCTGCCACAATCGATGGCCAAGCACAATCACCGGAGCTCGTTCTTCTTCGCGAGTGAACCCTCGCCCCAGGGTCATGCCAAGTTGCGCCACGTCAAAGTAGTTCGCCGTCGTCGCCTGGCCCCAAACCCGTTCCGGCTCGCCATGGCCGCCAATGGACGCAGGAAGGAGATCGTGATACGCCGAAACCCCGGAAAACGACTCGGCTTGGTCGCGCAAATCGCTAAATAGCGGCCAGGAAAAATGATTGCAGCACTCACCTCGCGTCGTAGTGTGCAGCGCCACGAGCGTATTCGGATCCCCCACCAGCGCGGGGCTCAAAACAAACTTGCTAACCATCGAAAAAATCGTCGCGTTCGCCGCAATGCCCAGTCCTACCGACACAATCACAGCCATCACAAAACCCGGCGCTTTCCAAAGCCGCCGCAACGTCTGGCTCATTTCCTGCAGCCATACCCTCATCGTGTTTTCTCCCATAGCCCGTTACGCGCCCAGCCGCCCGATTGTTCCCCACCTCTCCGCTTTAACCGCGGCCTTCTTTCTAAGACGTGCAAATCCTTCCATTCTTTCCGCAGTGCGGATCTACGGGGGTTACGGGCGCGTTTTTCCCTTCAGCTGCGCCATTCTGTACTGCACCCGCAGATTCTTCGGCTCCTTGTTAAGGGCCACATCGCACTGCTCGATCGCATTGGAATAGTCCCCCTTCGCGGCATACGCCGCGGAACGCAGCAGTCGCAGTTCAATGGACTCATCCACCCCCGGAGGTATCTCTTGCAAGACCAAAATCGCGTCGCTCGCGCGTCCGGTCTCCAGCAACATTCTACTGACGGTAATGCGGTTCTCCAGCGTTGCTTCCTCCGTGTCCCGCAAACGCTCGAATGCCGCAACTGCGATTTTCTCCTTCGCCGCGCTCACCCAATGATGAAACTCAGCGCTAGCCCCAAGTTGAGCAAAATTCCCCTGTCCAATCTCCGCGTCCACCCACGCCGGATTTTGCGTGAAGGCCACATGGATATACTGCAGCGCCAAAGTCGGCTCTTCAATGCTTTCCGCAACCCGCGCCGCGCGAATCCATAGGCGCGGCCACCCGGGTGCCCGCGCAACAGCCGCAATCAGCAGCGCCCTCGCTCTATCGAATTCTCCTTTCCGCGCAGCGGCATTCGCGTCGATCACCTCCTGCCGCGCGCTCTGCATGTCGAACAGCGCGCGCAATTCCCTAACTGGATCGCTCGAATGGTCCACGCGCAGATCAATATCCATCGGCCACCCATCCGGAGTTTTCACAAGCAGCGCCGCCGATTCACGCCCTGTCCTCTGCCCGCCCGCCAAATCCCCAGCCCCCAACGCGGCCATCAACTTCTCTGCCAAAGATCCCTCGCTCTTCAAAAACGCCCGCTCCATCTCTTCCACCACCTGCGGGCCAGCCAGCCCGTTTCCCTGAATGCTGTAGCCCGCGCCCGAACGTGCGCCGGCCCACTCCGCTCCAGCCGCCTCTTCCCCGGTGTAATTCACAGTCCGCCCGTCGATGCTCACTATTCCAACTTGCCGTGCTTCGATTCCTTGTCCATCAAAGTTTCCGTCTTCCACCAAGATCTTTTTCATCACTTCGGCCGGGCTCATCCCTTGCGCGAGCAACGCCAATCCGCGCGGCCCATAATGTGGATTCGTTTCGAATTGGGAAGCCACCGCTCCCACTCCCGCTTGTGCATACGGCACGCTCGCGCCGACCGCCAGGTTGTTTGTCTGCACAGCCACGCCACACTCCCGTGTCTTCGCATCGCACGCCGCGATCGAGTACGTCGCCTGGGCGCAATCCGCCGCCAGGAGTATCGCCAGCAAGCCGAAACCCGCTCCCACAACGATTCGTCGAGACATGGCTCCCCCCTTTTCCCCATCAGGTACGACCCGCATTCTCAAAAGGTTCCCCATGCGCGTATTCGATTGGTTGATTCGGCTGTGGGGGTGTGTGGAAAGGTCAAAGATCCAGGCGAAAAATCACCGGCAGAAAAGAGAAAGACCCACCTTTTCAAAAACCAAACCTAAAAGGGCGGCCACGTGGGAAAAAGACAGAGTGAAAATCGCCATATCGCGCTAAGGCTGTCCCACTAGCCGCCAACGCCACCACATAGCACAGCCACTCCTGGCTGTGCTCGCTTCTCCGCCCGCGCTATGCCCCGTAAGAGCACGATACATCGTGCCCCTCTTCGCCCGTCGTGCCCGCCGCGAATCTCCGGCACAATCGCAATCCGCCGCACCTCCGCTGGCAAGCTTTCTTTCGTCTCTGTATAATCCCCACGTTCCACGAAAATTTGGCGGTCTCTTGCGCACTCACGAAAACGCAAACGCATCTTCCTGCCAAACGGGAGAATCTTTCATGACGCTTTCGAATCACTATGCAAGCAAGCTATCTTTGCTCGTGGCAGCCGTCTGCGCTCTATCTTCCTGTCCCTCCGCCTTCGCACAATCCACCACCACGCTGCCCAGCGAAACGCCCGTACACCTAAAACCCATCAACGACGCCTTCGACTACACCCGCCGCGAAGTCATGATCCCCATGCGCGATGGCGTAAAACTCCACACCGTCATTCTCATCCCCAAAGGCGCCCACTCCGCGCCTATCCTCCTCACGCGCACCCCCTACAACGCCAGCGATCTCACCTCGCACGCCAACAGCTCGCACCTCGGCCCCATCCTCGAAGGCTACGACAATGCCGTCGACGTCATCGTCGAAGGCGGCTACATCCGCGTCATCCAGGACGTTCGCGGCAAGTACGGTTCCGAAGGCGACTACGTCATGAACCGCCCGCTCCACGGCCTGCTCAATCCCACGAGCGTCGATCACTCCACCGACACGTACGACACCATCGACTGGCTCGTCAAGAATCTCCCCGAATCCAACGGCAAAGTCGGCATCCTCGGCATTTCCTATGACGGCTTTACGCCGCTAATGGCTCTCGTCAATCCTCATCCCGCGCTGAAAGTCTCCGTCCCCATGAACCCCATGGTTGATGGCTGGATGGGCGACGACTGGTTCCACAACGGCGCCTTCCGCGAACAAAACATGCCCTATATCTACGAGCAGGACGGCACGCGTGACAACAGCGCCAAATGGTGGACCGATCACTTCGACGATTACGACGTTTACATGCAGGCGGGCTCGGCTGGAGAACTCGGCCGCCGTCACGGCCTCGAACAAATGGGCTTCTGGCGCAAGATTCTCGAGCATCCCAGCTACGATTCTTTCTGGCGCGAACAAGCCATGGACAAAATCCTTGCCGGGCAACCGCTCAAAGTTCCTGTCATGCTCGTCCACAGCCTGTGGGATCAGGAAGACATCTACGGGGCGATGGCCGTCTACCAAGCCATCAAACCCAAGGACACCAACAACGACAAAGTTTTTCTCGTCATGGGCCCGTGGCATCACGGCCAGGAAATTGAAGATGCGCATTCTCTCGGCGCTCTGAAGTTCGGCAGCGACACAGGCACTTACTTCCGCCAGCACATCCTTCGCCCGTTCCTCGATCAATATTTGAAGGACGGTGCGGGCAAAGCCGACATCGCTTCGGTCTCCGCGTTCGAAACCGGCACAAATGTCTGGCGTAGCCTTCCCGCCTGGCCCGCCGGCTGCTCGAGCGGCTGCGCGCCGAAACCCACGCCGCTTTATCTCGCCGCCGGCTCGAAACTCAGCATGACTGGCCCGAGTTCCACCTCCGGCGCGCCGTTCGACGAATACGTCTCCGATCCCGCCAAGCCCGTTCCCTTCCGCGCCCGCCCCAGCCAACCCGTTGGCTACACTACCGAACTAACGTGGGCTCAGTGGCTGGTCGATGACCAGCGCGAATCCTCTGGCCGCCCCGACGTGCTAGTCTTCACTACCGACGTCCTCACCGCGCCCGTTAAAATCAGCGGCCAGCCCATCGCCAACCTCATCGCCTCCACCAGCGGCTCCGACTCCGACTGGGTCGTCAAGCTCATCGACGTGTACCCCGACGAAGTCGCCAGCCAGCCGAATATGGGCGGCTATCAACTCATGGTTTCCGCCGATATCTTCCGCGGCCGCTACCGCGAAAGCTTCGAAACACCCAAGCCCATGGCCTCCGATAAACCGCTTCTCTATCGCTTTAATCTCCCCAACGCCAACCACGTCTTCCTCCCCGGCCATCGCATCATGGTGCAAATCCAATCGAGCTGGTTCCCGCTCTACGACCGCAACCCGCAAACCTTCGTCCCCAACATCTTCTGGGCCAAGCCTGCCGACTATCGCAAAGCCACTCAGCGCATTTACCATAGCGCCAGCGATTCCAGCTTCGTCGAACTCCCTTTGGTCTCCGCTCCCTAAAAGCGTAAATCGAGACCCAGGAGAACCATAGGTGGCCCTCCTCATACATCACGAACAGAATTGGCTTGGAATTTATCGTCCGCTGCGGCGCCGCCGCGAAGATCTCACTCGTATCTCAACGCAATCACTGGATCCACTCGCGTCGCCCGCCACGCCGGAATCCAGCACGCCGCCAGCGCAACAATCAAGAGCGCCGCAGTTACTAGCACAAACGTCTCCGGGTCCGAGGTCTTCACTCCAAATAGCAGCCCACTCATCAGCCGCGTCAATCCGAACGACGCTACCACCCCTAGCCCAGCTCCAATCACTGCCAGGCGCAGCCCTTGGCCGAGTATCATGCGCAAAACATTTCCGGTCTCTGCGCCCAGCGCGATGCGCACGCCCATCTCTCGTGTCCGCTGGCTGACGGCGTAAGCCATCACGCCATAAATTCCAACCGCGGCCAGTAGGACCGCGAGTCCCGCGAATCCCGCCAGAGCGCCCGCGTTGAATCGCTGCGACGCGACTTCCGCGGAAAGCACGTCGTCCATCGTCTGAACACCGTAGACCGGCAGGTTTTTGTCCAGATCGCTCACTTGCTTGCGTACCGCAGAAACGAGACTCGCCGGATCAACCGATGTGCGGAGCACCAGCGTCATCATAAACCGCGGCCACTGTAAAGCTGACGCCGTGGCCTCCGGCATAACCTCGCTTGCCAAACCTTGCTGCTTCGTGTCACCAATCACTCCGACGATGGTCCACGACTTTGGCCCGTGAGTTACAGGTCCCATCCCAGCGTTGAACCTTTTACCGATCGGGTCTTCCTTCTCGAAATACCGCCGCACAAATGCTTCGTTGACCACCACCGTATTTGGCGCGTTCGCTCCGTCGCGCTCACCCAACAAACGTCCCTCGATGAGCGGGACTCGCAATGCCGAAAAATACCCCGGCGTCACGGCGTTAATGCTGGCCGTAGTAGCGTTCATCGTGGCTTGATCCATCTGCGGTCGTCCCTCGATTTGTATGGCCGAGATCATCATCATGTTTCCGCGTAGCGGAATCGTAGCCGTGGCCCCGGCCGAAGTGACTCCCGGCAGCACCTGCAACCTCTCGACAAGCTGCTGGAAAAAACTGCGCTGCTGGTCAATAGACTGGTATTGGTCGAGTGGCAGCGCCACTCGCGCCGTCAACACCCCGTGCGGATCAAATCCAGGCTGGATCGCAGTCAGCTGGTGAAAGCTCTTCACCAGTAACCCCGCGGCAATAAACAGCACAAAGGAGAGCGCGATCTCCGCCACCATCAACGTCCTCTGTGCGCGCCGCGTGCCCGCGCTCGTGCCGCTCTGCGAACCGCCTTCCTTCAACGTATTGTTCAGCGACACGCGAAACGCAGCCAGCACGGGCGCCAACCCAAACAGAATTCCTGTCAGCAAAGATACTGCCAGCGTAAACACCAGCACGCTCACATCGAGGCGAGCTCCCTGCAGGTGCGGAATGTTTGCGGGTGCAAACCGATGAATCAGCCGGATCACCCAGGCTGCCAGTAACAGTCCCGCCACTCCGCCAGCCAGTGCAATTGTCGAACTCTCCGCCAACAGCAGTCTTGCCATGCGCCAACGTCCCGCACCCAGCGCGCCGCGAATCGCCACCTCTCTTTCTCGGGCCGCTGCCCTCGCTAGCTGCAAATTCGCAACGTTCGCGCAGCCAATCAGCAGCACGAAGCCGACCGCACCAAGCAACACCAGCAATGCTGGACGCACGTTGCCAACCTCGTGGTCGTGCAGCAGAAACACCTGCGATTGCGCCTCGCCTAGCAGTCTCTTTAGATTACTTGGAAGGCCTTCAAGGACGCGTTTGTTGATGGCATTAAGTTCACTCACCGTGCCCACTATAGTCGCTCCAGCCTGCAGCCGCGCTACAACGCTGAGAGGCTGAATCATCACTCTTATCTGCCCGTTCGAGGATTGGATGCTGGAGTCCGAAAGCTGAAATGGAACCAGCACGTCCGCCGGGCTATTGTCCAGAAATTCGAAATCCCGCGGCAACACTCCGATCACCGTGTAAGGTGCGTCGTCCAGCGCGATCACTCTTCCGATCACCTTTGGGTCGGCAGCGAAATTCACCCTCCACACGGCGTCGCTCAATAGCGCCGCCTTCGCTCCAACGGGCCGGTCTTCCTCCGGCAGAAAATTGCGTCCTAGCTGCGGCGTCACGCCTAGCACATTCAAAAAACTCTCCGTAACCATCGCGCCCCGCAAACGTTCCGGCGTGCCGTTCCCCGTCAACGTGTATTCAGCCGCGGCTGAATACGCCGCGATGCTTTGGAACACATGGCTTTGCGTTCTGTATCCGGCATACTCATCCGCGAAAACAAGATTTTGCCCCTGGCCCTTCACAAAGTTCGTTGCCCAAACGAGCTTCCCGGCATCACGATAGGGCAAGGCGCGGAAAAGAACCGCATTCACCACCGAAAAAATCGCCGTGTTCGCTCCAATCCCCAGCGCTAAGGTCAGTATCGTTACCGCAGTAAACCCCGGCGTCCGCAGCATATTCCGCACGCCGTAGCGCACGTCTTGCAACATCTCCGCAATCCATCGCCAGCCCCACGCGTCCCTCGTCACTTCCTCGGCGACTCCAACATTTCCGAACTCTCTCCGCGCAGCATGGTGCGCTTCCTTTGGCGATTGACCGGCTTCCATCGCCTCACGCTCCGCCAATGTCAGGTGCGCCTGCATCTCCTCGCTCAACTCTTCATTCCGTCGACCACGCCGCCAAAGAGGAAATCTCATGTTTCGCTCTCCTTCTTCCCCGGATTCATAATCCCCGCAATCGCCGCCGTAATCCTCTCCCACCGCGACCGCTCCGAAACCAACTGCTTCCTCCCAGTCTTCGTCAAGCGGTACACGCGCAGCCTCGGCCCCACCTCGGAAGCCTTCCATTCCGCGGCAATCCATCCCTTGCGCTCCAACCGGTGAAGCGCAGGATAGAGCGATCCGGTATCCACTTTCAGTATCTCCCCCGAATTGGTGCGAATCGCCTTGCTAAGCGCATACCCATGCCGCGGCCCCCACTGCAAAGTCTGCAGAATGAGCATGTCCAGCGTCCCCTGCAATATCTCCGTACGGTTCTGATAACGCTCTTTCGGTGAGCTCATAACGTAGGTAGACATCCTCCCTAGCATTAAGTAGGACGCCTACATACCATAAAAGGTAAGCAGCGGGAAATTTATTTAACGCTCGACCTTCGCTGAGGGGACATAATCGCGTGCGGGTGCCTTAGAAAACATTCTCGATATCCCTGGCACCGTGTAGCACACGGACGACTTCAACCTCTTTTCGGACAACCCGGTAGAAAACTACATAGCGCCGGAAAGGAAAGCTTCGTATCCCCGAAGCTAACTCTTCCCGCGGACGACCCGAGCCGGGCTGGCGGCCAAGCCTGCGAATTGCCTCGTGGAGTTTATCGATAAATCCGTCTGCATTCGCAATACTGTCTTCAGCGATGTAGCTCCAAATCTCGATCAAATCCGTCCTCGCACGCGGGCTAATACGAGGCCGGGGCATCTATTTTGCTTTCTTCGCCGATTTCTTCTCGCGGGCAGCGCGCTTGATCTCTTGCGGATCGAACTCTGTGGACGCTCCGCTCTCCAGACCTTCCCGCAAGTCTTGGCGGAGCCGCCCCATTTTCAGCGCCCGCAACTGATCTTCCTGCTCCAGCAAGCGCAACGCCTCGCGGACAACTTCGCTAGCTGAGTTATAAGACCCCGAGGCGATCTTGTCGCGGATCAACTCCTCAAGGTGCGGTGTAAGGCTGATATTCATGGCCATGATAGGAACCCTCGAAATTTGGATGGCTCTTAGTATATCCTTTATGGCAGAGTTTGCCAATTCCTGACAAAAGAATACGCCGACACCGAAATCACTGGACCGCATCGACTCTACCGCTCCGCCCTCTCGGCTCGGCGCCCTCCAAAAGCGTGAATCGTCCGGGTTCCAGCAACCACTTCGCTGCCATGCGACACTCCCTGTGGGATGAAACCCTCCTCCCCCGCCTTGATGGGAACGCGTCGTCCATCAATGATCAGCGTATAGCACCCCTGAACCACAATTATGTATTCGTCGTAATCGTGCACGTGCGGCGCTGAACTCGCCGTCTCGTGGCAAGTCCAGAACGCCATCTGGCTCCCATCCGCCCCGTCAAATACGTACCCTTCAACGCCAGGCGTTGCCTGACTGCTCGTCGCAATCCTATTCGCAGAACATTTCATGAACTCCGGAAAGTCATTCATCGTTTCTCCTCAACCTAAACCGCGAAGCCCATCTTCAACGGCAACCACATCGACACTCTTTCTCGCGCGAAATTCCCGCACCGCGCGTGAGCGGGTCAAGCTTCTTCTCCTTGACCGTCTAGGAGAACTATCCTATACTCCTAGTTCGTCTAGGAGGCACCGCTCCCATGGACAACCAACGCAACCTTACGCAGGGCACCCTCGACATGCTCATCCGTAATGCCGCTTCCCGCGGCGCGCTCCACGGCTACGACTGGAACCGCATGGCGCACGTCATCGCTGGGATCTTGCGCACCACTTCGGAGGGCGTATGACCCTCTGGAGCCGTCTTCGTTCCTGGCTGCAATCCACCCTAGATCGCTCGCGCATGGAAAACGAGATGGACACCGAGCTCCGCTTCCACCTCCAGTCCTTCGCCGACGATTTAATCCGCAGCGGCGTCCCCCGCCAAGAAGCGCTCCGTCGCGCTCGCCTCGAATTCGGCGCCATCGATCGTGCCAAGGAAGAGTGCCGCGAAGCCCGCGGCGTCAGCCTCACCGAAACTCTGTTACAGGACATTCGCTACGGCGCGCGCTTGCTCAGGAAGAATCCCGGTTTCACGGCCGTTGCCGTCCTGACTCTCGCTCTTGGCATCGGTGCCAACACCGCCATCTTCAGCCTGGTCAACGGAATTCTCCTCGTTGGGCTTCCCTTCCCCCATTCCGAACAGCTCGCGAGCGTCACCGGAACCTATCCCCGCGGCGCGGTCGTCGCCATGCGCGAGCAAATCCGCTCCCTGGACATCGCCGCTTACGCCGAGGGCCACGAATTCAACCTCACCGGCTCCGGCGAACCCGTTCGCCTCGCCGGCACGTATGTTTCTGCCGAGTTTTTTTCCATTCTAGGCGCCCACGTGCAACTCGGCCGCACTCTTTTCCCAGGCGAAGATCTCGCAGGTCAGGACAGCTACGTCATCCTCAGCTACTCCCTCTGGGCTGACCGCTTCCGCAGCGACCCAACCATTCTTGGCCGCTCCATCGAGCTCGAAGGCGTCAACCGTCAAGTCGTCGGCGTCATGCCCCCAGGATTCCGCTTCCCTTCCGCAAAAACGCAAATCTGGATTCCTCTCCACAACGATCCCCGCAGCGTCTCGGACTATTGGGCGGGCGACTTCATGCCGGTCATCGGCCGTCTCCGCCCTGGCGCGGCCCTCCCGCAAGCCCGCGCGGAAATCCGCACCTTTCAATCTCATGTCGCTGCGCTTTTTCCCTGGCCGATGCCCTCTAGCTGGAACGCGGACGTAACCGTCGTCCCGCTACAGAATGGCATGGTCGCCGAGGTGCGCGTTCGCCTCCTCATGCTTCTCGGCGCCGTCGCGCTGGTGCTCCTCATTGCCTGCACAAACGTCGCGAATCTCCTGCTCTCCCGCGCCGCCACGCGCGAAAAAGAGTTCGCCATCCGGGCCGCCATGGGCGCAGGACGCCATCGCATCCTCCGTCAACTCCTCACGGAAAGCGTTTTGCTCGCTTCCTTCGGTGCCCTGCTTGGCCTTTTGCTCGCTTCCAAGGGTCTTGCGCTTCTCAAGGTCCTTCTCCCCGCCGACACGCCCCGCTTACTGGATGCCCATCTCGACTGGCGTGTCCTTCTCTTTACCGTCGTGCTCGCTCTCTCGACCGGCCTCGCCTTCGGTCTCGCTCCCGCTCTTCAATCCTCCCGCTTCGCTCTCACCGAATCCCTCAAATCCGGGGGCCGCAGCGCCGCAATCTCTGTCTCTCAGCGCCTTCGCAACGTTTTGGTCATCACCGAAGTTGCCTTCGCCGTGCTTCTCGTGATTTCCGCCGGACTCATGATCCGCAGCTTCTGGGCGCTCTCTCATGTGGATCCCGGCTTTCGTCCCGAACACATTCTCACGGCGCGCATCACTCCCAATGAATCGTTCTGCAGTGATCCATCCCGCTGCATCGCTTTCTACCGCACCCTTCTCGATGAGCTTCAATCCTTCCCAGGCGCGCGCGGTGCCGCCCTCATCAACACTCTTCCTCTCGACGGCCGCATCGCCAAGCGTTCCTTTGACGTCGAAAACTACGTGGTCGCACCCGGCGATACTTCCCCTCTCTTCTGGCTCAATATCGTCAGTCCCGATTATTTTCGCGTGATGGGTATTCCTCTTCTTTTCGGTCGCGGCTTCACCAGCGCCGACCTCTCCGGCGCGCCTGTCGCCATCATTACCGCCGAAACCGCTCACCGCTTCTGGCCCAATCAAGTCGCCGTCGGCAAGCACATTCGTCTGCTCCAGGACAACGACTGGCGCACCATCGTCGGCGTGATTCCCGACGTCCGCGCCTACGACCTCCAGAGCAACGCGCCCAATTGGATCGGCGGCACCGCCTATGTCCTCTATAACGCAGCCGCCACGCTGGAAAACAAACGCGTTCCTGCCGAGATGACGATCGCCATTCGTACCGCCCCGGACGACTCCCAAATCGCCACCATGCTCCGTAGCGCGGTCGCCAATCTCAATCAGGAAGCTCCCGTTAGCGAAGTGCAATCCATGCAGGCCGTCGTCGCCGAAGCCGTCTCGACTCCGGCCTCCACAACGTCCCTCTTTGTCGTCTTTGCGGCCGTGGCCCTCGTGCTCGGGGTCATCGGCATCTATGGTGTTCTATCTTTTCTTGTTTCAAAACGCACCCGCGAAATTGGCATCCGCATGGCTCTTGGCGCGCAGCGTCGCGATGTTCTGTGGCTTGTCATGAAGGAAGGCGTAAAATTCTCGCTCGCCGGCATCACCATCGGCCTCGCAGGCGCCTTTGCCCTGACGCGCCTTTTGTCCAGCGAACTCTATGGCGTCAGCCCCGGCGATCCGCTTACTTTTTTCGGCGTCGCTCTCTTGATGGCCATGGTCACCCTCCTGGCCTGTTACGTCCCCACCCGCCGCGCCCTGCGCGTCGATCCCCTCACCGCCCTACGCTATGACTAGCGTCTCGCTCGCCTATCGGTCAAAGCGGCGATTCTCTCCCGCGCCACGATCAACGATCACAAAAACGGTTGACGCTTTTCCCTTGTACACACAGAATCTCTAGTGCTCCGCGTTGCGGCCAGCACTCAACCGCCGTACATCGCGCGGACAGGACATATACCTGCATGCAAGCCCCCCTTCGGCGTGCCGCCGTGGTCATCGTTTGCTTATCCGGCTTATGCGTCGCCGCGACATGTCTTCATTCTCGCGCCGCGCAAGCCCCATCCTCGCCTGCGCCAAAAGCCACGCCTCACTACAACAGCGCCGAAGCCTATCGCCTCAACACCCTGGGCGTTGCGTACATGAATCAGCAGCGCCCCGCCGACGCCCAAAAGTTCTTCGAACAATCCC
>Ga0207087_1170_pt1 | contig 13737 bp, 12 predicted proteins | sample Alteio_BWMinHeat_51_FD_153544 | JGI IMG/M metagenome (GOLD analysis project Ga0207087, IMG submission 153544) | Enriched cells from forest soil in Barre Woods Harvard Forest LTER site, Petersham, Massachusetts, United States -... | ecosystem: Environmental > Terrestrial > Soil > Temperate forest >... | reverse complement strand
AATTGCGCTTCTATTTTAAGACTACTCTTTGAGTAGTCTCTTGAGATTTATTTTCTTACAACTGTCCAGAAATCAACCTCTTGTAAAAAGAGGCGTTTTGCCTTTTAACAACAGTAAAGAAGCGATGTGCCACCAGCACTTGCTCAACCTAAGAACGACTGTTCGTCCTTTAAAGGAGGTGATCCAGCCCCACCTTCCGGTAGGGCTACCTTGTTACGACTTCGTCCCAGTCATCGGCCTTACCTTAGGCGCCTCTTTCCTTGCGGTTAAGTCAGCGACTTAGGGTAAAACCAACTCCCATGACGTGACGGGCGGTGTGTACAAGGCCCGGGAACGTATTCACGACGCTGTTGCTGACACGTCATTACTAGCAATTCCAACTTCATGTGGTCGAGTTGCAGACCACAATCTGAACTGAGATCGGCTTTACGGATTTGCTCCATCTTGCGATATTGCTGCCTTCTGTACCGACCATTGTAGCACGTGTGTAGCCCCAGACATAAAGGCCATGCGGACTTGACGTCATCCTCACCTTCCTCCTAGTTAACCTAGGCAGTCTCATTAGAGTCCCCACCTTACGTGTTGGCAACTAATGATAAGGGTTGCGCTCGTTGCGGGACTTAACCCAACACCTCACGGCACGAGCTGACGACAGCCATGCAGCACCTATACAGCAGCCCTTGCGGGAGATCTCGTTTCTGAGACTGTCCACTGTATTTCGAGCCTGGGTAAGGTTCTTCGCGTTGCATCGAATTAAACCACATGCTCCACTGCTTGTGCGGGCCCCCGTCAATTCTTTTGAGTTTCACTCTTGCGAGCGTACTCCTCAGGCGGTATACTTAACGCGTTAGCTACGACACAGCCAGGGTTGAGCCCAGCTATATCAAGTATACATCGTTTACGGCAAGGACTACCAGGGTATCTAATCCTGTTTGCTCCCCTTGCTCTCGCGCATCAGCGTCAGAAATAAACTAGAAAACCGCTTTCGCCACCGGTGTTCTTCCACATATCCACGCATTTCACCGCTACATGTGGAATTCCGTTTTCTCCGTCTACCCTCAAGACTTGCAGTTTCAAATGCCGCTCCAAAATTGAGTCTTGGAATTTCACATCTGACTTACAGATCCGCCTACGCGCCCTTTACGCCCAATAATTCCGATTAATGCTTGCACCCTCCGTATTACCGCAGCTGCTGGCACGGAGTTAGCCGGTGCTTCTTTACCTAGTACCCTCAAATTGAGAAGTTATTCACTTCCCTTTCTTGTTCTTAGGCGAAAGAGCTTTACAACCCGAAGGCCTTCTTCGCTCACACGGCGTCGCTTCGTCAGGCTTTCGCCCATTGCGAAAGATTCTCGACTGCAGCCTCCCGTAGGAGTCTGGGCAGTATCTCAGTCCCAATGTTGGCGGTCAATCTCTCAATCCGCCTAGACGTCTTAGCCTTGGTGCGCCATTACCACACCAACTAGCTGATATCCCATGAACCTCTCTTTAACCGCAAGATTAGATTTCTCTAAGCCCCCACTTTGATGTTGAAAGATCCCTCTCAACACCTCATTCGGTATTAGCGGCCGTTTCCAGCCGTTATCCCCAGGTTAAAGGCAAGTTATTCATGTATTACTAACCCTTCCGCCACTAGATCGCAAGTTGCCCTACGATCTCGTTCGACTTGCATGCCTCATCCACGCCGTCAGCATTCAATCTGAACCAAGATCAAATTCTCAAAGAAAAATTCTTTGACAATTCGTTGTTATGAATTGATAAGGCGAATAAAACAAAAGTTTTATTCGCACAAGCGCTGTATGTTACATCACTTCTTTACTGTTGTCAAAAAAACAAAACACAGGGCTTACGACCGCTCCTGCTTTTCCCTACTGACTCGCATCAGAAGGAAGCCGCCATCTTATCGAAGGTGCCGAATTTTCCGCAAATCTTTTCGATTTTTTTTGATTTTCCCTAGAGAAAAAGGCAGAGTACCGGTGCCTCTCAGCGCGTTTTAACTAGAGGTTTTTGATAGGCAAATAACCTTCCGAGCATCGTGCCCGTGCCCGAATTATCCATGTAAGTGTTGCGTCACCATCAGAACTTCTTCGGGCACGGGCACGGGCACGGGCATGGGCACGGGCATGGGCATGGGCACGCTTTAGAAGAGCTCTTAGACAAGCAAATAGGCGCCCATACCGGCCAAGTAGCCGATGAGCACAGGAAGGCTCACTGCTTTGAGGTAGGTGATGAAATCCACCTTCTCAAGGCCCATGAGGGCAACTCCTGACGACGAGCCAATGACGAGCATGCTTCCTCCTGTCCCCGCTGCATAGGCAATCATATGCCAAAGCGGGGAATCGGCCGGAAATTGCTCTGCAGGGTACATTCCTATCGTCGCAGCTACTAAGGGAACGTTATCGATGATGGCAGAGAAAAAGCCAATGAGCGTTGCAATCAGCACCTGGCTCTGTACTTCTCGCTCTAGCCACTGTGCGAGCTCCCTCAAAATCCCCGCTGTTTCTAGAGCGTTAATGCAAAGCAAAATACCTAAGAAAAAGAGGATTCCCGAAATGTCGATTTTCATGAGAATCGCCGGCACACGCAGATGCTGACGCGTCTCATCTCTATGATGCATCAGATCAGTGACAAGCCAGAGCACTCCAAGGCCAATCAAAACTCCCATGTAGGGAGGCAGCCCTGTGAGCGCTTTAAAGACCGGTACAAACACGAGAGCGCCAACGCCCAGAAAGAACACAAGGGCCGCTCCTGGCTCTTGGGGAGACTGCTCGATTTTCTGGCTGAAAACGGAAAATTTTCCTCTTTGTCTGAGTGAAATGAGGAAAAGAGGAACAAGAAGAGAAATCAGGCTTGGGGTAAAGAGCGCTTTCATCACAGCAAGAGAAGAGATGCGGCCGTCGATCCAAAGCATCGTGGTCGTCACATCCCCAATGGGGGTCCACGCGCCACCTGCGTTGGCCGCTACGACAACAAGACAGCTCAGCAAGAGTCGCTCACTTCTCTCAGGTACCATTTTGCGAAGCAAAGAGATCATGAGGATGGTCGTCGTGAGGTTGTCGAGGACGGCAGAAAGAAAAAAGGCAAGCGCTCCAATTATCCAGAGCATCTTGCGCTTGGAGCGTGTCGCAATGGCATCCGTGATGAGCTTAAATCCCTTGTGCGAATCGATCAGCTCGACAATGACCATGGCACCCAAAAGGAAAAAGATCACCTGCGAAACATCGGCAAGGTGCGAGCTGAGCTTGCCGAGATCTTGCTGCAGAGGGAAATAGCCTCCTAAGAAGTAAATAGCCCAGCAGAGCACCGCAATAAGGAGAGCAACCGCCGTTTTGTTGACCTTTAGGTAGTACTCGAGAATGATCGCTCCATACCCAAGACCAAAAACAGTGAGAATCAGTGCAGTCATCATGGTTAAAATCCCGCTTGGATAATGTCATGCATGCGAAGGATCCCCACTACTTGGCTTCCTTCAGCAACAGGGAGAACTGTGACTAGCCGTTTAGGGCTCTTTTCCATGAGCTCGAGTGCATGTACTGCTAGGCAATCAGGTTCTACTTTTAGAGGATCTTTCGTCATCAGCTCTTCCATTTTCTTCTCAAGAACGGTGGCTCTATTTACCTGCAAAGAGCGCCTCAAATCGCCATCTGTGAAAATCCCAAGAAGCTGTTTTTCAGATGAGCAAACAAGCAGACAGCCACATTTTTTATCAGAAAGCTCCACAATGACATCGGCGAGGCGATCACTCGGAAGACAAAAGGGAATATCAGCGCCTTTTTTCATGAGATCTCTAACGCGCAGCGAAATTTTCCTCCCAATCAGCCCCGAAGGATGATTAAGTGCATAATCATCAAGCCGAAAGCCCCGCTTGCTCATCAGCGCCATCGCAAGTGCATCGCCAAAGAGCAGCTGCACCTCCGTAGAGATTGTAGGTGCCATGTCAAAGGGACAGAGCTCTTTTTCTACAGGGAGACAGAGACTCATATCGGCTTTTTTGGCCAATCGACTCTCTGGATTCGAAATGAGCGCCAGTGTTTTCGCTCCCCTTCTGCGGATGTGCGGCAAAAGATCGAGAAGCTCTTCAGACTCTCCGCTTTTGCTCAGCATAAGGACAAGATCTCCCTGAGAAATGATCCCAATATCTCCATGCAAAAAATTCATTGCAGGAAGATAAATGGCTCTTGTTCCTGTAGATACAAGAGTCATGGCAATTTTTTCAGCAATAATCCCGCTTTTTCCAACTCCTGTGAGGACAAGCAACCCTAGGCAGCTTTGGCAAGCTTCTAAGCTGCACTCTGCTTGTTCTAAATCGAGATGATCGTAAAAATAGCGGATCGCTCCCCTCTGCTCTTCAAAAAGCAATTGAAGAGTGCTCCCCCTTTGAGTTATAGACATAATGAGAGAATTATACTCCGGAGAAGCCACATGACAAGAGGAAAAATTCCCATAGCAGTCGCCTATGGAGATGGGATTGGCCCTGAAATCATGGAGGCTACGCTCTTTATCTTGAAGGAAGCAGGCGCCAATCTCGAGATCCATTTCATTGAGCTTGGGGAAAAAGTTTATTTAAAAGGACACCCAGCAGGGATAGAGGCAAAGACCTGGGAAGTCCTTCGACAGACAAAAGCGCTCTTGAAAGCGCCGATTACAACCCCTCAAGGAGGAGGCTTTAAAAGCTTAAATGTCACGATCCGCACAAGCCTTGGCCTCTATGCCAATGTGCGTCCCTGCTGCTCTTACGCCCCTTTTGTGGCCACCCGGCACCCGAAGATGGACCTTGTGATCATCCGAGAAAATGAAGAGGATCTCTACACCGGGATTGAATACCAGCAAACCCCAGAGGTTTGTTGCGCCCTAAAACTGATCTCTGCCCCTGGAAGTCAAAAAATTATTCGCTACGCCTTCGAATATGCGCGCAGCCACGGTCGCAAAAAAGTTTCCTGCTTCACCAAAGACAACATCATGAAGCTCTCCGATGGACTCTTCCATCGCATCTACGAAGAGACCGGAAAGGATTATCCAGAGATCGAAAAAGAGCACTGGATCGTCGATATTGGAGCCGCTAAACTGGCTGATACCCCAGAGGACTTTGATGTTATCGTGCTTCCCAATCTCTATGGCGATATCCTCTCTGATGTCGCAGCCCAGATTTCAGGATCTGTCGGCCTTGCCGGCTCTGCCAATATCGGTGATCGAGGAGCCATGTTTGAAGCAATCCATGGCTCTGCTCCTCGAAGAGCCGGGCAAAATCTCGCCAACCCTTCAGGGCTGCTGATGGGAGCGATTCAAATGCTTCTTTACCTTGACCTTGTCGAAACCGCCGAGAGGATTCATAATGGCTGGCTTAAGACTCTAGAATCGGGAATTCACACCTACGACATTTACAAAGAAGGGGTCAGCAAAGAAAAAGTGGGCACAAGAGAGTTTGCAGAGGCTGTGGCCAGGTTCATTGGACAAAAGCCGCACACCCTAAAACCTGTTTCCTACGGCAGAAAATCCAAGATCGCTGCGCTCGTGGCCAGCGCCCCTCATCCTGTAACACGCGCCTGTGTAGGGGTCGATATTTTTTTCTACTCGAAACTTCCCCCTCTTGATCTACACCGCTCGCTCTCTAAAGTCAAAACTCCTTTAACCCTCCAACTCATCACCAACCGAGGAGCGAAGGTCTGGCCAGAAGGACAGCCCGAGACCTTTTGTATCGACCAGTTCCGCTGCCGCTATATGCATAGGGAAAAGGGGAAACATGTCCTTTCTCAGGAAATTTTAGAAACACTCAAAAATCTTTGGGAGGCCAATTTCGACGTGATTAAAATAGAAAATCTCTACTTAATCAACGACAAAGCCGCCTATTCTTCTGGGGGTATAGACTAAAACTTCTCCTGCCTGCTACACTAAGCCTCTCTAAAAAAGAGGTGTGTCATGGTGGCTACGAGTACCGCTTTAACCTTTCAAAGCTCTTCGTGGATCAAAAATCTGCTTCTCATTCTCATGGGAAGCCTACTCATCGCCCTTCTTGCCCCCCTCTCCATTCGACTGCCCTTTACCCCTGTTCCCTTCGCCTTAGGAGCTCATCTCTGTTTAGGAGTCGGCGCCCTTCTCGGACCGCGGCGAGGATCCCTCGCAGTCCTTTTCTACCTCTTTCAAGGAGCCATTGGCCTTCCCGTTTTTGCGTGTGGAGATTCTGGATTTTTGCATCTCTTGGGCCCAAGAGGCGGTTACCTGCTCGGATACGTGGTTGGCACCTATGCGACCGGTTTTATTTTGGAACAGACCAAAGAGGCCACAGCTTCTAAGATCTTGCTTGCATTGGCCGCAGGCAACGCACTGATCTTCTTTTTTGGGGCCTGTCAGCTTTCTCTTTTTATCGGGCTGCCCTCTGCGCTGCTTCTTGGCGTAGCGCCTTTTCTCGTCACCGATCTACTGAAAATTGTTCTTTTGACAAAGGGACTGAAGAGATCGCTCTAAGCTTGTCTATCCCCATCTTGTGAATCAAAGAGTGCACGGGTGGAAAGAGAGGGTCTGGCAGCTTCTCCCAATCAAACCATGCCCATCCCTCGCACTTGCCCGGTTCTAGGAGCTTGGGCTCACCTAGGAACTTTGGGATAAAGACAAAGATCGATACGTAGTGCTTGTCTGCCTCAATGAGATCACTTGTCCAAGGCCCCAGCTCTACATGAAGAGCCTGCAGGCCCGTTTCCTCGCGCAGCTCTCTTTCTGCACAGACCTCTACGCTCTCGCCAAACTCTAAATGGCCTCCTGAAGGAGCCCAAAGTCCAGAGCCGTGTGAGCCTTTGCGTTTACCAAGGAGTACCTTTCCCTCTCGGAGGACAAGCACGCCAATCCCAACTTTTGGCCTTTTTTCAATCATGCCCAAGCTTCCGCAATGGCTTGCCAGAGAGGAGATCCTCCTCGATCTTTTCTAGAGAGATCCCTCTTGTTTCCGGAATGAAGAAATAGACAAAAAGAAGAGAGGCTAAGGTCAAAATGAGGTAAATTCCAAAGGTCCAGCTGATTCCCTCCCCCTCTACCAGTTTTAAAAAAGTGACCGTCACTAAGAAATTGCAGATCCAGTTCATCGCGGTTGCAAGGCTAGCTCCAACAGAGCGCACTTTTAGAGGGAAAATCTCCGAAATCATGAGCCAGACAATCGGTCCTAAGCTAATTGCAAAGCTCACGATATACAGGCACATACTGAAGAGCATGAGAGGAGCCAGGTTTGGATCATGCAAAGAAGAAGTGAGAAGAGCAAGCCCAATGCTCATCCCCACAAGTCCGATGAGAAGAAGAGTACGTCTTCCCAGCTTATCGATCACAAAAAGCGAAAAAATCGTAAAAAGAAAAGAGACAAGGCCAAGGCCAACTGTCGCCAAAATAGCAGCAGTAGCTGTCTGAAACCCTGCGAGATTCAAGATTGTGGGCGCATAGTAAAAGATCGTATTAATCCCCGTGACCTGCTGAATAATGGCAAGCCCAAAACCGACCCAGACAATGCGTCTAATGGACTTAGAAAAGAGCGCTTTCCAATTTCTGATGTTTGATTTCAGAGACTTTTTCATCTCCCTTAGCTCTTTGCTAACCTCTCTTTTCCCTCGAATCTTTTGCAAGATCTTCTTGGCTTCACCCTCTCCGTTTTTTAGAAGAACCCCTCTTGGGCTATCGGGCAGATAGCACATGCCAAAGAAAAGCAGCGCTGCCGGAACAGTTCCAAGACCCAGCATAGGGCGCCAATGCCCACTACTTGCAAAGGAGTAGTTCACAATATAGGAAAGAAGAATCCCCCCACTAATAGCCAGCTGGTTCATGGAAACAAGCGCGCCACGACGCTCTGGAGGTGCAATCTCAGAAATGTAGAGAGGAGCGATGTAAGAAGCAATCCCGATTGCCACCCCCACAAAAAATCGCCCGATAATCAGCGCTGTTACTGAAAAAACCAATGCAGTTCCCAAAGAGGCGACAAAAAAAATGGTGGCCCCCAGCATGATCACTTTTTTGCGCCCCAACCGATCCCCCATCCATCCGGTCAAAAGAGCTCCAAGGAAAGCGCCGACAAGGACAATGCCCACCACAAGGCCATTCATCCCAGAAGAAAGAGCAAACTCCTCAGCAATGAATAAAATGGCTCCCGACATGACGCCCGTTCCATATCCAAAGAGAAGCCCCGCCAAAGCGGCAATGATGGCAATGAAAAGGGAGTAATAGCGACGCATAGATTCTTATTAATGCTTTTTTTAAAAAAAATCTACTCAAAAACGACAGTTGAAAAATTCCAAGGATATCCCTGAAAAAAATTTGTGGGCAAAATGGCGCACACAACATTTGTAATGGCAAGGATGATCGACCAGGTCACAAGTCCACTGAGGTAGAGCTGATAGGTACTAGGAGAACCCATCAGTTGCGGTCCTTGGTTTGTAACGGGTCGGCCTATTAATGAAGGACTCTCTGCTTTAGAGTTCTTTTCTGTCTTGTAACTTAGGTATAGAATGCAAGCGGCACCCACAAGATTGGTAAGAGCAAATAGGCTATTTACTACCTCAGCTACGGTCTCATAAGGCCGATCTGAGCCAGAGCGCATACTCTCAAATGTTAAAGTTGCACCGAACACAGTCGCACAAGTCGAGATCGCTTCAGCTACACCTAGGCCGAAACTTCTCTGTGCGGTAATTGTAGTATCTTGGTAAGACATATTTCCCTCCGTAAACGACAATTTGTTATACCAGTTCTTGAGAAATAAAAGCAAAAGAAAATTTCTTGTACCCCTTCCGCCCTCGCCATTCTTCTGTATCACCCGGGGAAAAGAGGAGTTGCTTTGCTTCTTCCCACTTATCCAATCTTGTATCAGGAGGGGTTTTATGAAAACGCCCTACGTCTTTTCTGATCGAAATAGAGGCTGCCAGATAGAAGCCGTGATTTCTTTGCATCAAGACTAGCAAAGCCCTCGCGGCCACTTTTCGCACTTTTCCATCTCGATCATTCAAAGAGCCCAAAATAGCCTTGACCATTCTCGGGAACTGATTAGGATGCAGAGTTTCTACCAGAACTTTTAGAGCTTTTATAACAGAGAGCCGAATGGCGTCATTTGGATCATCATACCTTGCGGTCAAAGAGTCTAAAATGCTAGGGATCTTTTCTCTCTGCGCCACCCTTCCAATTTCTGCCAAAGAGGAAACAGCCGCCTTTTGCAGCCCATAAAGATCTAGGGTCTCTTTTGCAAGGAAAAGTTTGAGCAAGAACAGGATCTGCTCTTGCTGCTCGGTAGAGAAAAAAAGCCACATTTTGCTAAGGGTCATCACAGCATAAAACGGCTGCCGCTTTTTGATGACATCTAGAATGAGAATATCGTAGAGCGGTCGCAACTGACAAATCGCAATTGCATTGGCCTTGCGCTGTGCGATCTCTCCAACCACCCAAATGAAACAGGATTTGTTTTTATTTAAACAGGGATCCCCAGTGATAAAGGAAGTGATGAGCTTTCTGGTGTCTCCTTTCAAGCAAGCATCTACAATAGCTTCAAAAAAAAGAGAAGGGGTAAAATCGTCCTCCATCTCTACCATGGGAAGGGCGATTTGCAAAAGAAACTTGTTCCAAGAAGGGAACTTTTTGAAGTACCTTGCCCTCGCTGTTTGCATCTCACAAATCGACTCGCAGTAGTCAAAAACCTGCCCAAGCATCTGAGGAGATAAAGATCTAGATTTTAGCATCACTCTGCGGAGGACATCGAGCAAATCTGCAGCGCAGCACACGGCTCGCACGCTCTGCTTTTCCTCGTAGAGATTATCCACAATCTCCCCCAGAAGGATATTCATCAAAGCTTCTGGTCCTCTCTCCAGTAGCTCCATAACGGTGCGCTGCGTATTTACAACTCCTACACTCTCATCACCTGCAACTTCCACAGAAGAGATGAGGGCACTTTCGAACTGTTCGTGCTCTGTCATAAAAGGAATGAGATGCCTCAATCCTGTCACACAACGCTGGCTCATCTCAGGGGGATGCTCAGCCTGTAGAGCAATGCAACCGAAACCATCGATGATCTTTTGCAAGGTATTAGGAGGAGCCGTTGCGGCAAAAACTTCACACTGCTCAATGAGGATCATGCTTGCGTCAACATCATCACTGCTCTCCAGCTGCCTCAATAAATCATCTAGAGCTGGGCTGAGATTCTCTAACTGATAATAAAACTGAACAACGCTTGAGTGGTCTCTTGTTAATGCGGAAGTGGACATCCTGATCTCCTTTGTAAAAAGCGACAGCTAGTTGTATAGAAGAGCAGAAATCCTAGCAAGGAAAACCCTTAAGGTCAGCCTACTGACTTATTTGACTCACATCGGCAAGAAAGATGCCTACCAACCATGCAGCCGCCTGAAACACAAAGAGGCTTGCAAGAAACACGCAAATGAGTTTCAATTGACACACACAATAAAATGAATATTTTATTCCTTTTCCTGTTTGCATTCGCTTCTCTGGGCCTCTTTTGTAAACAAGAGGCCCCTTCTTTTAAATTCGATGATTCTCAAGTAAAAAGTTACAATGAAAAACCCTCGAATCATGAAGAAGAGATATTGAAGATCATAGAAAGCGGCTTTTTTCTAGATTCGCAAAGAATCCTAGATGTTGGTTGTGGCGACGGGAAACTTACAGCCTGTTTTGCCTCCCATCTCCCTAAAGCACGTATGATTGGGTGTGATCTATCGCAACCCATGATTGACTATGCGTCAAAACACTACACTTCACACAATCTGGATTTTATAGTCAAAAATGCTGAAAATCTAGACTTCCAGGATCAATTCGACACCGTTATTTCATTTAATTGTCTTCATTGGATCAAAAATCAGAAAAGAGCAATTGAAGCAATTTCCCATATATTAAAACCCAATGGGAATATTCTTTTAGTAGCCACTCCCGATTCACCTAATAATGACTTCAAAACCATTTGCCGAAATATAATCTTGTCTTTGAGATGGATATTTTCTTTCGTTGGCTTCCAATCGACACATTCTTTTCATACAGAGGCTGAATACAGAGAGCTTTTAATTGATTCTGGTTTCTTGATTGACAAGATTGAAACCAAGCAAACGGAGCTTGTTTTCAAAAATAAAGGCGAGCTAGAGCCTTTTTTAAAAGCGGTTCTGACCCCTTTGCACCATTTAGATCCCATTCACCACCCCGCTTTCCTTAGAGACTTTTATCGAGGACTCAATAAGCAGGGAAGGGTTTATCGGGATGGATCCATTCATATATTCTTTGATCAGATTGAACTCCAAGCACACAAAAGACCTTAACTAAAGTAGCCATATGCCCGCACCCTCCTTAACGACAAAACGCCTTTTATTGAGACGGTGGAAGGAAGAAGACCTGCCTCTTTTTGCTCAGATGAACGCAGATGAGCGCGTGATGCAATATTTCCCTTCGATCCTTTCGGTAGAAGAAAGCAACGCCTTGGCAGAAAAGATACAAAAAGAACTCGAGGAAAAAGAATACGGACTGTGGGCTGTTGAAGTGGTAGATGTTGCCCCTTTTGTTGGTTTTGTTGGCCTCCATGATCAAGATTTCCCCGCAGCTTTTACCCCTTGCACTGAGATAGGGTGGAGACTGGACTTTGAGTATTGGGGCAATGGCTATGCATTTGAAGCCGCACAGAAGGTGGTTGAATATGCTTTCGATACCCTGAAGCTTCCCGAAATTGTTTCATTCACCACTGCGGCCAATCAACGCTCGAGAACTCTGATGAAAAAATTAGGCATGACCTACAACCCTCAGGATGATTTTCAACATCCAAAACTTGCCGTCAACCATCCACTGCGCCCACATGTGCTGTATAGGTTAGGAAACCCAGCGATATCGGCAACCAAGCCAAAGAGAAAAAAATAAAGGGGATTTTTCAATACAGCCCGCTAAAAACCCACTTGTTGTGCCTAAATTCTTGTCTTTAATAGCCTCTTGATCAATTACTTAACGTTACAACTGTCAAAGCCTGAAATTATTGTCGCAACTTGCATCTTGACATATTACCGTAAATTAAGGTAATATTACCTTAAAAACAGGTAATAGATGCTAGAGTCTCTTTTTGGAAATGGGTCTATAGAACGGGCCCTCTTCTTCCTTCTTCGAAATGAAACGTGCTATGCTCTGCAGCTTAAAAAAGAGTTCGGAACTGCACTTTCTCCCTTACAACAAGCCTTACTCCGATTGGAAAAAGGAGGAATTTTAGTCAGCACCCTAGCAGGAAAGACGAGAATCTTTCAGTTCAACCCCAGATATCTTTTTCGCAAAGAGCTCTGCTCTTTTCTTGAGAGGGTTTATGCAACTCTACCTGAGGAAATTAAGAAAAAATACTACGAAAAACCCGTGAGAAACCGCCCACGCCGGACAGGAAAACCATTGCCATGAGTTCCATTGACTATAGAGGTTCAAGCGATCTTCTCGCTCGTTTTCATAAATTTTGGCAAATGGCTTGACAGAGCAATCCTTTGAAAGCAAAATCAAGCTATGAGTATACGATTGAACAAAGCGAAAGAGTTGCTCATTTCTCATAAAAAGCACTTATCTCGCTTGGGAACGCGTCATCTAGCCATTTTTGGTTCAACCGCAAGAAATGAAGCGCGGAAATCAAGCGACATTGATATTCTTGTTGATTTTGATGCTAAAAAAGGGCTTTTTGTGTTTGTTGATTTGAAATTCTATTTGGAAGATCTCCTGAAATGTGAAGTGGATCTGGTTAGTACACGAGCTCTCCATCCCGCTTTAAAAAAGAGAATTCTCAGTGAAGCCAAGCAAGTCTTCTAAAGATTGGTCTTTTAGATTTAAAGACATCTTACGTTCAATTGAAAAAGAATTAAAAAAACAAAAGCTCACAAAGGCTCAATTGGCAAAAAAGATGCCGCCAGCCGTGCAGCCGTTAAATGAAAACCAGAAAACCTAAAAAGAACCGCCTCGGGTATATTGAATATTAGGCCCGGAAAAGTGGTTGTGGCCACCGTTGGTGGAAGGAAATAATGGTCAAAATAGCTGCATGTCAGTTGACCCCCTCACCCGACATCGAAATTCGAAAGAATCAGATGAAAAACATGCTCGCTAGGGCAGAAAATGAACGTGTTGAATTTATCTGTTTCCCCGAAGGTTTTCTAACTGGCTACTATGCCGAAAGGGCTCTAGCCTACAAAAATTCATTGGAACTAGAGGGAGCTAGTTTTATTGACTGGCTTGCGCTTGTTAAACATTACTCTCCTACCCTTATCGTCGGGTTTAATGAACGAGCTGCGGATAAAATTTTTGATTCGGCTGCAATTATTGAAAATGGCAAACTCCTTGGTATCCAAAGAAAGCATTATCTCTACCATGATTATTTCTCTTCAGGAACCTCCTTTAAGGCTTTTCAAAGCAAGGGAATCTCTTTTGGGGTTGTGATCTGTCTCGACACCAATTATTTTGAGCCTGCTCGCTTGCTTGCGCTACAAGGAGCATCTATTCTTTTTTCACCCATGTGCAATCGAGTCTCAATAGATCACCCCTATGCAAAACGGCCTTCGTACTACAGCCATTTTGTCGCACGATCCTTTGAAAATCGCTGCTGGCTTGTTACAGCCGATTGGATATGGCAAAATGATGGTCGCTCTGTCTGTCCGGGTCATAGCGTGATCTATGACCCTAATGGTCAAGAAATCGCTCGTTGCCAAGAGGCGACAGAGCAGTTGTTAGTCTACGATATTCCCTCGGAACAATTGCTTCACGAAAAAGGAAGAAGGG
>Ga0207087_1169_pt1 | contig 13806 bp, 19 predicted proteins | sample Alteio_BWMinHeat_51_FD_153544 | JGI IMG/M metagenome (GOLD analysis project Ga0207087, IMG submission 153544) | Enriched cells from forest soil in Barre Woods Harvard Forest LTER site, Petersham, Massachusetts, United States -... | ecosystem: Environmental > Terrestrial > Soil > Temperate forest >... | reverse complement strand
AATGACGTAGGACGGAGTGGAGTCGATGAATTTTGCATATTGATCGAGCTGCGTTTTCACCGACTCCTCCACTCGCGCCTGGATCGTCACTGATTTTGGTTGTTTGGGTGGTGCCTTGATGATTGCCATGCTTTTTCTTTGCTCCTCCCTTACAGTTTTGTGTTACGTGCTGTCTTACAAAGGTTCTGATTCCCTTCCCCTGCGTGGCTCCTCCGGAATCTCGCGGCTCGCCCCAGCAAGACACGCCCCGAACGAATCCCAGGTTCAACTTGTGGGCTGGAGCGACCGCCACGGTTTCCGTGGCAACGAAGTGGGGTCGCTCCAGCCCACTCCGGTGTTTTGCCCGTGTGCAAAATCAACGGCCACGTGAAACGCAACCTCAATGCCCCGTAAAACTTCCCCTCACCGAAAAGGTGAACGGAACGGTGAACCGCTGCGTGAACCGTGTCTTTCATGCACCGTTCACCTTTCCGCGCCAGGAAAAGGCCTCCAAACCCTTCCCCCGCATTAGCATATGAAACGGCTTCACCAGGCCTACGGGTGATCTCAACGTGAGCTCCCCCCTATATACTAAGAGGCCCTCGAGAGAGGAAATCCTCACGGAGAATCTTTGTGATTTTGCCATTTTTCTTTCGGGGACCGGCCACTCGGAGGCTCCCTCCAGCAGTTCCATGGCGTCCGACACGGGTGCGCCGTTGACCTTCCCACACTGCAAACAGCGATCGAGGCTTTTGAAGCAATCGAACCCCCTACTAGTAAGAGGCCTCGAAAAGGGAAAACCTCAATCAGAAAGTTTGGTTTTTTCGAGAAATTTGCGAAGCCACGAGGGAGCCACAGTCAGGGAAACCAGGACTTTGCCGGTCCTTGTTGTTCTAATAATGCAACGCATAGCGGTCAATCCGTTGCTCGCCCTGGGCACTCCGGATCAGGGAGCGTACCTGTGCAGACACTTTGGCAAGATTTACGTTACGGCCTGCGCATGCTGCGCAACTCGCCTGGCTTCACCATCGTCGCCGTCCTCACCCTGGCTCTCGGCATCGGCGCAACATCGGCTGTGTTCAGCGTCGTGGATCGAGTTTTGTTCCGCAGCCTGCCATACCCTGACGACGACCGGCTGGTTTCCTTCGGATGAAAACCCCCCTTCAGCGCAAGCGAATTCATGAACTCCGGGGATTACGTCGAGTGGCGCAAGTCTGCGCCGCCCTTTGCGCGAATAGCTTCGATGTTTCCTGGAGCAGTCAACTGCAATTTCACCGAGCAGAATCCCGTACAGATGACTTGCCCAAGGGTGGATTCGCGCTTTCTGCCGACTTTGGGCATCCAGCCGGCCCTCGGCCGCAACTTCACAGCTGAGGATTGCCTTCCGCATGCTCCGCCTGTCGCACTGCTTTCCTACGGCGTGTGGCGGTCGCGCTACGGCGGAGACGCGAAAATCGTGGGCCGCTCGGTATCGCTGGATGGGCAGCCAGTGCAAATCATCGGCGTACTTCCCGCGGAATTCGAAATGCCGACGCTGGCAGGTGCTGACCTGCTGCTTCCGGCAGTGCTCGATGAAGCCGACATGCGGCGCGATCATCAATCGGTTCTTCGCACGTTCGCGCGCCTGAAACCCGGCGTGACCATTTCACAAGCGCGAGTTGCCCTGCAGCCCTTGTTCGATCAGGCAATGGAGTCCTTCCCACCCGCGTACCGTAGCGAAATGTACCTGAGCGTGCGGTCGTTACGTGACCTCCAGATGGGTGATGCAAAGCTGGCATCCTGGGTCTTGCTCCTGGCCGTGCTTGCTGTGTTGCTCCTGGCCTCGACGAATGTCGCTAACCTGCTGCTCGCCCGGGCCGCCGTTCGCAAGCGTGAAGCGGCGGTGCGCGTCGCGCTCGGCGCAAGCACGGCAAGACTCGCCCGACAAGGCCTGACCGAAAGTATGCTGCTCAGTTTGACCGGCGCAGCGGCCGGCTGTTGGGTTGCGTATGGGTTGCTCCGGTTGTTTGTTTCGATCGCGCCACAAGGCATTCCTCTCTTGCAAAAGGCGGCGATCGATCAACGCGTACTGCTCTTCACGCTGGCAGTGACCCTCCTCTCAGCCCTTCTGTTTGGCTCGGCTCCCGTGTGGCGGCGGCCTAACCCGGAAATTCTGACCAGCAATGATGCGCAGATGAGCAGCCGCAGCCCACTGCGCCAGATTCTTGTCACGTCACAGATAGCACTTTCCTTGGTGCTACTGTCCGGTGCGGGGCTGTTGCTGCGAAGTCTGTGGAGGCTCGAAAACGTTCCTCTTGGGATCGACGCGCAAAATGTCGTGACCGCGGAGATAACCCTCCCGGAATACCGCTATCCGCAAGACAAGCAGCGAATAGCGTTTTTCGATCAGCTTCAGACGCAACTGAAGAGAATTCCAGGGGTCAGTTCTCTTGCCCTCAGCGACTGGCTTCCGCCATCAGGACCCATGCAGCAGACGAGCTACTCGATCATCGAAATTGCGGGACGACCGCGCACGCCCCAAAACACCGGCGGTATAGTCGGACTCCGCCAGGTGACCCCCGCATACTTTTCGACGCTCGAAATCAAAATCCTGCAGGGTCGCGGATTCAACGATGACGACCTTGTCCCAAGCCAGAATGTGGTCATCCTCAACGACGCGCTGGCCCGCAGGCTTTTTCCCAGCGGAGACGCCCTTGGCAAGAGCATGCGGATTGACCTGGAAGAGAACGGGCCTTGGCATACGATCATCGGCGTTGCAGCGGACGTGAGAAACAACGGGCTGGAGCACGCATCCGATCCCGAGTTCTACTTCCCGTGGAAGGATGACCCGCAGGAGGAGTACTATGGCCACGCTTTCGTCATCCTTCGAACATCCATAAGCCCCGATACCATTGCGAAGTGGGTACGCTCGGAAGTGGCGAGCATGGATCCAACGCAGCCGGTCACCATCGAAGTAATGGCGCGGCGCGTGAGCAAGCTGGCCGACCGGCCGCGATTCAATGCTGTGCTGCTGACGCTGTTCGCCTTGACGGGATTATGCCTCGCCGCCGTGGGATTGTTCGGCGTGGTGGGGTACCTCGTCGCGCAGCGCACGCGCGAGATAGGAGAGCGCATGGCGCTCGGGGCGACCCCACGCAACATTTTGCAGTTGGTATTGGGCAGCGTTGCGCGATGGACTCTGGCAGGCGCGCTGGCAGGGTTCGCCGGCAGTTGGTTTGCGGCGCGGCTGTTGCAGACGCTGGTCTTCGGGGTGTCTGTGCACGACCCCTGGATGCTTGCCGTGCCCCTTGCGTTGCTGGTTGCGATCGCATTCCTAGCGGGCTTCATCCCTGCCAGGCGCGCCATGCAGGTCGATCCCATGGTGGCTCTGCGACATGAATAAGTTTCTCCACCCTCTCTGTACCTGCACCCCCAATCCGTCGAGCCATCGCGCGCAGAACATAACGGTAGGTCCCGGTATCCCTTGTCCTTACTTTCTCCCTTACGGGTGTAATGGACGTTGTCTTACAACTCCGAAACTCCGGCTCTGGGGCGCGGCTAAATGGGTCACGCGCTGCGCGTGACTGAGGCGGGAGCGACCCCACAGAAGCCGTGACGCACGGTGCGTCAAAGGGTGGGGTCGCTCCCGCCTCATCCGAATTTAGAAGCGTCCTTCCTGGCTTTCTTTTCAAGGGGTATCTCCGCTGCTTCTTACGAGTTCGCATCACCGCCAAAGTGAAGCGAATCAGAGCGATGGGTGAAGAGCCGGGGTGAAGTCCACTTCACCCGTCGTAGTAGCTGAAGAGCTGAAGCGAACAGCTGTTGCCCCTGAAGTCTGGTACTGAAGTGCACTTCTGCTGGTCTTTCTTACATGCGCCCGCGGTATACTCACCCGTTCGTCGCACGGCCGCTACGCCATGACCATACAACCAGACACAGTTCCAGTTCCGGTCGTTCCTACACCAGGAGGGCCGCAATGAAAATATCGCCTTGTTTCTGGGTCTTATTGCTAGCCTTCCATACGGCGAAAGTTTTGCAGCGGGCTATCAACAGGGTTGGGGTCTGCGTAGTACCTCCAACAGACTTATGAAAAACGGGTTAAACAATTGGTCAGACAAAGTGCGACAACTGAATCTGGTTCGCCCTTACGAGTATTTTAGGAAAAGGTCGATGCCCGACTTCGTTGAACCCCTTGTATCAGACCTCGTGACATCGTTTTCCACCTATTCTGAAAGTGAGAGGAGCGACCTATCGTCAGTTATTTCGCCGGAAACATCGTTCGTTTTAGGTTGGTACGCTCGAAAACTCGCAGGCCGCTCCGTTCGAGAGTCTTCCCGGGCGGACTTGTGGAACGCACTGATGGCACTGGCAATATCGGCGAGCAACGGGGACGCGAGAGATATCCTCGCACCGCTGGCTTTGGTCTATAGCAGCGCCTTGCGCCTCGGGGAGAATCCGGAAGCGTTGCTTGAAGCTGCGGCCGAGGTTTCCCCACAACACACCAAGAACCTGTTCCATGAGTTTTTAATTCGGCCGGCTAGCGAGAAATCGATTTATACGTTCGGGTTCACTGAGGGAAAAGGTCCGCTCGGTTTCGACTACCTCCCACTTCTGCCTGAATATGGGGGCCCCACACCGCTTGACTCCGGTGGGCCTACAGAGGCGAGGGCGTAGCGGGCTGCTGGAACACTGAGAAGCCGATTCTTGGAGCAATGATGATTTTCAGTCCAACGCAAAACAGAGTCCTCAAAGGTTTGGTTTTCTCGCTCCTTTTCGGATTCCTATCACCTGTCTGGGCGCAGAACTCGGTCCAATTGGATGCACTCGACGACTGGACGAGACAGCAGAGACTGCCAGTCTTTAGACTCCGATGTGCTTGCCAACAAGCAAAGTGCATCGACGAGATCTGCGATTAGCGTGCCACAAGGATGCTGGTTGATACGGACGGAATTCTCGGTAGGCACAGCGCGTCCCCCCGAAAGGCCGATCCGATTCCGGTAACTTCTACAGCACCACACTGCTTCCGCACCACGCGGACCGGAAGGCGAAGAGCTCCATTGGGAAGCTGTAATCGCGTGACCGGCAGGCTTTCGCGAAGGATTTCAAGTCTACGAGTACGGCGCTAACCCATTGCCTTGCAACAAAACTTGTTCTCGACTGCGGTATCGTACGCGATACAATCGTGCATTGTGAAGCTAACTACCGCGGCCATTCTTATCCTGATGCTCAGGCCGATTGCGCTCTCGCAAACGAACCAGGCTGGAGCTGATTGCAAGTCTCTAGTGATGCAGAGCGGGTCAGGCTCGACTGAAGATGTGCAACCCCAGAAAGGCGAGAAGTCTCGTCGGGCTCCGATGGCTGCTTATGAAGTCCAGGAAGACGGTGACGTTCGCAAACTCCGGCTCGTCCGCCGCTCCGGTATCAAAGAACTCGACTCAAAACTGCTCTTAGCAGCTTCAAAGTGGAAATATGAAGCAAGACCCGGGTGCGGTATAGTAAAAGTAAGGCTTGCCGCTGGTTTCATTTCAAATGAAGTCACAGCATTGAGAGTGGCCGAACCCGAATTGATTCGCATATACGGAGCGGGCGTCATTGCTTCGGAGAGGCCCCTCACTGGCGGACTATCGGGAGATATGTGGATTGTTAACGGAACACTGCATTGCGGCGACGGCAAAGGCGGCAGCACTACGCTTTGTGCGGGTGGAGTGGCAATCGCTTATCTATCGAAGAGCGACGGACGAGTTCTCAAAATATTTCACACCAAATAAGTCCGCTACGTTTAGCTGGCAAAATCAGGACGTCTCTGTTGAAGCGGTGTGTAATAGTTCCGCCAACTCCTGCCTAGCCGGAAATCACCTTTCCGCGCCAGGAAAAGGCCTCCAAACCTTCCCCCCGCATTAGCATAAGAAACGGCTTCACCAGGCCTACGGGTGATTTCAACGTGAGCTCCCCCTATATAGTAAGAAGCCCTCGAGAGAGGAGAACCTCACGGACAATCTTTGTGATTTGCCATTTTTCTTTCGTGGACCAGCCCCACTCGGAGGCCGCCTCCAGCAGTTCGGGCGGAAGGGTGTGCAACGCGAGTTTTGGCGCGATCGCCATGTACGTTCGCTGGCTCGAAATGAGCGGTTTTCCGGGTCCCGGAGTACCCAAGTACGAGAGAGGCATTTTTTGCATCTGCAAGTTCTTTGTTTCTGATTGAATACGGACAGTTTTTTCCACACTAGGATGCGACCGATAGACCTGCCGCTGCCGCGTCTTTGCGGTTCTGCGTTCGCGCTCAGTCTTGTATTTGCGCGGCCGTCCCCGCCTGTGGGTCGCAGACCTTTGAGCATCACCCCTACATTCGCGAGCGCAGTACACTTCCAATTCGCCGTGCCGCGTGAAGCGAACCGCACCGAGTACGATTCCGCATTTGTCGCAAGTTTCCCGGGCGAAGCATCCGTACTTCGCGAGAAGCGCGTAGCTTTTCTTGATGGGTAACAGCATATCTCCCCTTTTCCTTGCGGCGCGCTTCTCAGCGACCGTGAAGGGTGGGAGTGACCCCACGAAACTCTTGGGCGGATTCACCGCCAAAAAGTGGGGTCCTCCCACCCGATTTAGTCTTTTTTTTCCTGTGACTTTTCCATTCGTGATGCTGCTCATCCTTTCGTTTTCTGACAGCTACCTGCTTCATGGGGTGAAGAAATTAGAGAAACGAAAAGTGCAGTGAGCAATTCTTACCCTCTTCACTGGCTCCGACTGGATTCTCGCTGCTCCGTGCGTCACAACACGCCTCCTTTTGCAGCCTCCTTCCATTTGTTGGGTGGAGGGGACGTCACGGTTTCCCTGGCAACGAAGTGCGGTCGCTTCCCGCGAGTTAGCGTAAGAAACGGCTTCACCAGGCCTACGGGAAATATCAAGGTAAACTCCCCCTCCATATACTCAGAGGCCCTCCGGTAAGGAAAACCTCAACGAAAATCTTTTGTGGCTTTCAACTTTTCTTTCGGGGACCAGCCCATTCGGAGTCTCCCTCCAGCAGTTTCATGGGGTTCGACCTTCGCATGCCCCGTTCCCCTCCCGCACTGCAAATGGCGATCGAGGCTCTTTGAGGCAATCGAGCCCATACCTACTAAGAGGCCTCGAAAAGGGAAAACCTCAATCAGAAGGTTTGGTTTTTTCGGAAATTTTGAGAAGCCACGAGGGAGCCACAGTCGGGAAAATAGGATCATCGCTCAATTCGGCATGCCGGCCCAAGACGCCTTCGATGTGTGCCCGATCACGAACCTGGCCAGGACTTGGCGCGCGTTGCGTCGGGCCGGTCAAGCACGTGGCGTGCTGTCGCCAGGTCTTCCTCATGTACGAGCACGCGAAACCCGGAGCCAGTCCAGGGCACGTCAGGGCGCCAGCCGCCGGCGCCGTCGTCCTGGATCGTTGCGGCAATACCTGCGGACAAGAGCGCGCCCTGCGCGCAGTCTGCTTCATCTTGGGTTGAGAATGTTTGAACCACGACATGGCCTGTGTCAGCCGGAGGATTAAGTACGTTGCGCGCCATCGCCACGTCTTCCTCGCACACGAGCACCCGAAATCCGAAGCCGCTCCATGCCAAGTGCTCACGCATTCCGCCGGCGGTATCGGCCTGGATCATCGCCTCAATGCCTGAGGATTCGAGGATGCTCAGAGCAATGTCCGCTTCAGCCCGCGTTCCAAATGATTGGACTACGACAATGTTACTGAGCCGCATGCGAGCATTATATTCCCGGGACCATATTGCGCACTGCGAATGTGCACCGTTTGACTTTGACTAAACGCCGTAATTAAGTGAAATGCGCGGAAAGGTCTTGAGTCGCGCAGCTCTTCACCTGATACCAAGATTTGAGGCTTGCTTTTTCATCGGATGGGCTGGACAGTCATGTCATGGCTAGTGCCGCTGTCGTTCTTGCCGCTGCGATTTTTCTCTCCTATCCGACCGGACAGACCCTTACTGCAGATATCGATGCAGTCGTCGCTGCCGGAAAAGTCACGTCTAATCAATACAACAACGATTATTTCGCTTTGACCGTGACAGCCGATGACGGAGTGATACAAGCGCCTTCGCTCGTAAATCGCGATGCCCAGAGAGCACGCTTGGCTGACGCATCATCGAACGCGAAGATGGGCGAAAAGAGATATTCGGTCGGCCTATTAGTAGATGCTCAGGCAAAGAATCCGCTGATTCACTCTCCCGAACAATATATTCGAGCGGTCAGACAGCAGTTGCAGAAAGACGGCTTGGAAACGGTTCGGGAAGAGTTTCCCATCGATGTTTCGGGTGTCGCGTTTGTTGGGGCAGTAATGAAGGCAACTGTCAGAGGTAACGTCTACTATCGCGGTCTATATGGAACGTTTCTTAACGGCTACATTCTCAGCTTTGACATCAAAGCAGACACTCCGGAGCGCTTGACTACGTTGATCTCGACGGTGATTCGGTTCAAGACGCACTCGAAATGATCCATCGGCCTGATTAACGCTGTAACCGTCCGTGGAATCTACGATAATTTCCTAGCGTCCAATTGCTAGGACCGGCGGCCATCTCCGTCCAACTTCGGGCTGAGAAGTTGGGACCAATTTATTTCGTTGGGACCATCTTGGGACCAAAAACCCCTGTTTTATGGGCCTTTTCAGTGGGGTTAGCGGCGTAAGGACAATAGAATCATCGCGATTTATGGAGCGGGCGATGGGAATCGAACCCATGTCCGAAGCTTGGGAAGCATCTGGCAATCGAAACTTGTCACTCTATTCAGGCGTACGTCCCATCACCTCTGTCATTTCGTCCCGCGCCTGGATGTGATCCAATTGAGACTGTGCGAGGAGGTTTCTGGCGTCCAGTTCGTGAGCGGCGACTGTGCGAAGCTGCGAACGGAGCACTGTGCCTTCCTGGTTCAGCCAATGTCACACACACTCTATACGCGGCCCTGGTTCGCATTCACAGCGGCACTCAGCACGGCCGCCTTGCTGTTCGCTGGCTCAAACTCCCAGCAACGTGCTTCTCAAAACCCAGCAACCTCAGCAGGTAAGGTCGATGCCTATTTCCCTCCTCGTGCGATCGACGGCTTTGGTGACTACCTCTCTGGCTTTCTGGGCTCCATCGGCGAACCATCCCTTTTCGCCGCCTCGCAAAACCCTGGCGTTATCTCTTACAGATTGACGTGGTTATCGGCGCAGCATGGGTATGTGGTTGCAATTCGGCTATCCTTGAACACCGACGGAAGAGGCGAAATCAAAAGCACAGTGCAGGCTCCTAAGCCAGACGTACTCCAAAGAACACAACTTACGGTATCCGCTGCAGACGTTAAGAGATTCCTGCAAATGGTTGAGGATGCTAAGTTCTGGGCGATGCCAGCCATGGAGCAGGAGAACCCCGACCCGCATCGAAGACCCTACAAACTCGACGCAAGCCCGTCGGTCTTCGAAGGAGTCCGCAACGGCACTTACCACGTCGTATTCCGTCAAGGGCTAGAGCCAAGCCCATTCACGCAGATGGTACACTTCCTTGCGAAGGACCTCGCGAGGCTCGATAAACCTACCATTTCCCAAGCATCCCATTGATCGGCTCAAGACGAGTCGAACGACCCTAGCCATTCGGCGAGCGCAGGTGTTCTAGAAATCGGCGTGCGGCGCACCCTGAATCTTGCTGAGACTCTCGGCTGACTTCCTGGTTATGTCGCGTTCACGTCCATTTGAGCGGCCCGGATCCGCGACGAGGAATCCACATTGACGTGAACGCTGTTAATCAGTTGAGGTAAGCAAGCTCGCAGGAACCGTAAACTCCGACAACCCTTCTGTGGACTCGATAGAACAGGGCTTATCCGTGCTTACGCAGGCCAGATGCCGCCCCGTTGCATCTTGAAATCGCTTGAGCACTTCGCAGGGAATTTCCCCCGGTGCTGGATAGTTGCTGTCAGCGTCTAACATTTTGTCGGTAAATATCGGTACTTTGTCAGTCAGGATGTGGCGGTGGCCGTCTGCATCGTAGAACTCGCACTCCACCCATCCCGGCTGATGGTCATCGACAAAGCGAATGATGTTAGCGGAAATGAAATGCATGCTCGTATCAAACTACAACCCAGAATGTATCGCAACCGCTTGGGATCTGCATGCCAAAGAGGCTCTGCAAATATGATCATCATTCGTCGGTGGGGTCGAGACTCGCCGCACGCCAAGCGGGCAACCAGGATGCGATGACGGCAATAAGAAGGAAAAGAACCGCGATTGTGGCAAAAGTTGAGGGGTCGGTCGCCTTAACGCCTACCAGCATTGTGTTCATCCTGCGCGTGAGGGCGAAAGCCGTGACCAAACCGGCGGCAATTCCGGCGACCGTGAGCCGCAGTGCCTGCCCCACAATGGTTGCTCCGTCGAGGATTTGTATCACCGTTGTGCTTTATGAACGCTACCGATGTACCGTTGAGAGGAAAGCAAAAGGGTCAACGTGCGACGAGCATTGAGAAAAGCTTTTGCGCTTTCTGAAGCCGCAAAATTGTGAGGCGAATAACGCGTGTAGCTCAGATGCCCCGTTTTGTGGGTAATCGGAAACTTGAAATCCACTTGGACGGTTACTGCACTTACAAGTCAAAACGGACTTCGAATCATTCTGCTGCAATCTTTAGTTGGTATATTATCCGAGTATGTTTTGCCCCGAATGCAGAGCTGAGCACCGCCCCGGTTTCACTCGTTGTGCGGATTGCGACGTAGATTTAGTTCAAGACTTGCCCGTGCAATTATCAGGGACTGAGAAGACGCTGCAAAGGACCTGGACCGGCAGAACCGAGCGTCTTACCCAAGATTCTATTGAGTGGTTCCGAACGAAGTCCCTGATAAAATCCGTGCTCACTTTCGGTCTCCATCAGTTCATCGGCATGTACGGTATTCCGTATACAGCACCTCTCGTGTTTAGCTTGGCATTCAAGTTTCTCTTCCTTTTCGGTCACGGCTATCCACAGAAGACTTTCTATTCAATAGTGAGCGAGAAGCCTTACTTTCCCGTCCAAATCATCTTCGGGTTGGTTATAGGTTGGCTAGTTGGTCGTGCCCTTCGGCACCGGTCAATGGTCTGGGTTTGGGTGCTTCCGTTGGCAATACTTTGCTATTCGCTGGTTACAGCCAGAGTTCTAATTCCGACCTCAGTATTCGCTCGTCCTGGTGTTTTCCAATCTCGGTTCTCGCACTACTTCGGATGGGGTTGCCGACCAGCGGCCCATTGTCTAGACCAATTGTTAATCACTATGCCCTTTTATTCGTCACTTGCCTATTCCATGGGGGCTGCGCTTGCACGGAAAACGCTCGGGTACGCCTCCTCCCAGAACAAGAAGCATTTCCGGGCTGTCATGTTCGCTGGCGTAATCGTTCTCGCTGCCTTCATAATTGACCTAGCCATTTCTACACAACGAAATGGCTGGCACAACATGTACTTGTTGTTCGCGGTGACGCCTACAGGATTGGGTGCATTCTTGCTCTACGTGGGTTCCAAAATCTCCCGACAGCCCGTCTCAAGCGCATGACCGTATCTGAAATCTCGGTAAACCCTCACGCATCCATACCCAAAATAAGCCACCGCAGGTGGGTCCTTCATCTAGCGCCCACAATCGATCACCTGGGGGCGGTTTTCAGCGACTCGGCCGCATAAAGGCAATTGAATCATCGAGACTTATGGAGCGGGCGATGGGAATCGAAGCCACGTCCGATGCTTGGGAAGCGAGAAACAAAAATCGGGACTGTGTTACGAAATGCGGTGCCGTGCAGTCTAGCGATCCAGTTGATATTTATTCCGATTCGGAGATTCATTTCCGTCCACGAAGGATGGCCGCGAGCACGCGTGGGCTTCGGCGGCCGTCGAGCACGGCGAGTACGAGGAGCGGCTCTTCGTCGGGTGCGTAGGCGATAAGATAATTGCGTACCGTCTGAAAACGTACGGGTCGTGAGGCGAGATCTCTGCGTTGGTGTCCTTGATGGGGAAAAGGGACGAGCCTGCGAATGGCGTCTAAAATGTCCTCACGAACACGCTTGGCGGCAAGAGGATTGTCGTTGGCAATAAATTCCCAGATGCTGGTTATGTCCGAGGCAGCGCCAGGGTGCAGCTCAAAACCCCGTTCGGCATTCATTTGGGATTGCGCTGCTTGAGCAGTTCATCCTCGCGCTGGCGCAGGCTGTCAAAGAAAGCCTCGCCGTCGATAGGCTTCACTCGACCGCTCTTAATGTCATCGTACCGGCCATCAAGCATTTCGCGGACTTCTGCCACTTCTGTCAGATACCCAGCCAGGGCATCTTCCACGAGGTCGTCGGTCGCGCGGCCACTCTTGGAGGCGAGCTCCGTCAGGCGCGACTCTGTTTCAGGATTAATGTGCACTTCCATGACTGTCAGTTTAGGGACGTGGATTGGTTCTGTCAAAGCAATTGCCGCGAGAGGAGGGCCACTGTTGTTTGGGAAGACGGCTTTTTTCCAACCCACAACCCAACCCACAGAGTGCGCTGTCTTGTACGACTTACGCGTTGTTTGGCAGTCCCCGCGTGTCTTGTAAGTCGTTGCAAAACCTAACCACGCTACGCTGTCACGGCAGAGGTCGCGAGTTCGAGTCTCGTCGTCCCCGCCATATTTTCAATCACTTACGGCCTTTGTCTGTCCGAATCGTTGCACAACTGTTGCCAAAGCCGAGGTCCATATTACCGATGAAGTAATATATATAGATGAGGATCGAGGGACCCCGCGGTGCCAGAAATACTGCTGGTATTGACGGTCACCTGCCACGAGCGACACCTGTGCTGCGGAAAAATTCCGTTTAGCTTCGAAGTTGATCGATACAATGGGCAACCGCCAAACCAACCGTTTAACCTCTATATATGCATTGTTGCCTGAGAGGAGACGCCCGAGAACATGTCGGCAAATTTTGCCGCTCGCTCGACTCAAACGCCCTTGTAAAGTCGTCATTTCTTCATTATTCTTGAACAAATGAGGAAACGAGACTACCTCGGGAATTTCGAATTGATGGTGATGCTGGCCTTATTGCGGCTGGGCGAGGACGCTTATGGAGTCCCAATCTTGCGAGAAATTGAGGAGAGAGGTGGCCGCGAGGTGGCACTTGGCAGCGTCTATGCGACGTTGGGACGGCTTGAAGAAAAGGGCTTAGTGTCCTCGAAGTTGGGTGAGCCGACGCCGGAACGAGGCGGGAGAGCGAAAAGATACTTCCACGTTACTGTACAAGGGCTGCGCGAAGTGTGCGAAACGAAGAGAGTGCTGAAAAAATTGTGGCAGGGGCTGCCTCAGTTACAAGGAGGCGCAGCATGAGGTCCTCACAGCCTCCCGTTGTCGCAACGTGGGTGCTGACACGCTTCTGTAACAGGAATGAGGTCCTCGCAGGCGATCTGGTCGAGGAATACGCGCGCGGGCGTACCGTTGTGTGGTACTGGCGGCAAGTGGTAATGGCGATTCTCGTCGGCTGCGGTAGTGAAATCCGCATGCACAAGCTGCTTACCGTTAGGGCAGTAATCACAGGGTGGGCCGCTTTGATTCTCTCCAGCTACTTGATAACCCTCCCTTTATACAAACTGTATTCGAGGGCGTTGGGCGCTCTGGGACTTGGCCCACTGTGGTTTTGGTGGTGGCATTATTACACCTACCCCATAGTCTTTTTGCCGTGTGTGGGTGGTTTTCTCAGCGGCTGGCTTGTCGCTCGCTTCCATCGAACATATCGGGTCGCAATGGTGACAATGTACGTGTTATCAGTGGCGCTCGCACGCTTTCCAGAGTTCTTTAGACTCGCCACAAACTCCGTCAGCAACTCTAGATTTGTCCCGTATCTCGTAAATTACTTGCTGATAGAGAGCCTGTTCGTGGTG